>ENA-OVFS01000052-OVFS01000052.1-human-gut-metagenome-genome-assembly--contig:-NODE-52-length-140883-cov-69.614679_pt1 | contig 140883 bp, 126 predicted proteins | sample MGYA00237763_ERZ505405 | MGnify/ENA primary metagenome ERZ505405 (study PRJEB26158, sample SAMN06016401) | human gut metagenome | biome: human gut; feature: ankylosing spondylitis patient; material... | reverse complement strand
TTCTCAGAACAAACTGGAACTTTTCAGCGTCTATTGGTTCTTTTCAAGGGCTTCCCGCTGAGGCTTTGGAAGTCATTCTTTTACCTCAGCGCTTGGCGCTCAAGTATAATACCACACCCCCTGCTCTCTGTCAACACTTTTTGACAGATTTTTTCCATTTTTTTTGCGTGCGCCCCAAAACAGCAGCAGGCCGCAGGAAAAACTGCGCCGCAGCTGCATTGCAGCTGCGGCGGCAAAAGCGGAAGAGTCCTCTCCCGGAACTATTCAGGTTTTCAGGATCTTCGCAGGGTCAGCCAGACTGCAGCAGCCAGCATGGGCAGCATTCCGATCAGGCCAATGGGTGCCGGGCCCAATACATTGTAATAGCTGTCTGCCGGGTTCGTCAAAACCACAAACAGCGCTGCCACCGCATTGAATGCGCCGTGTGCGATGGACGGAACCCAGATGCACCCGGTCTTTTCATAGAGCCAGTCCAACAGGGTATTGAGCGCAAAACAGACTATGCACCACACGAAAAGGCCCAGCACTGGCGCACCCAAGTAGTTGGTGCCGTATTCGTAGCCCACCAGCAGCATCAGCGGCCAGTGCCAGACACCCCAGATCACGCCGCCCAGCAGGCGGCCGTTGAGCAGGCCGAGCCGCTCCTTCAGGTGAGGCATCATATACCCGCGCCAGCCGGCTTCCTCGCCCAAAGCTGCGAACATATTGATGACCGGAGCCAGCGTGACCGCGAACAGACCTGTTTCCAGCATGTAGCTGAGGTTGGATACGCCCAGCTCCCTGCGCAGGGTCTGAGCGTCCATCTCGCCGCCGTAGGCCGCTGCCAGCCAGCTGCCGGAGAGGTCCAGTCGATGCGGGAACACCGCAAAATAGAGCACTGCGGCCAGCACCGTGAATACCGCCGGGCCGAACCACGCCGCCAGCCAGTATCGGCGCTTGCCCTGCACCTTCCAGCCGATGCCGGCGGGCTGGCGCAGAAAGACCTTTTGCACCAGCAGCACCGCCAGAAGCGGGCAGAGCATGGTGGCGATCAGTGCCAGCTGATACAGCACGGCATTCTGCTTTTGCAGCAGCGCCATGCAGCCGCCGACCTGACACAGCCATGCCAGACCAAATGCTAACAGGAAATAAAGGCCGAAGCCCTGCTTTTCTTTTGTGGTCATACGAACTTCACCGCCGTTCCATAAGCAATGACCTCTGCCGCGCCCTGCATGACGCTGGCGGAAGCGTAGCGCATCCCTACAACTGCATCCGCTCCAAGGGCCTCTGCATCCTTGACCATGCGTCCTGTGGCGATCTGCCGGGCTTCGGTGAGCATATCCGCGTAGTCGGTCACTTCACCGCCCACCAGCGTGCGGAACCCTGCCATCAGATCGTGGCCCAGATTGCGGCTCTGCACCGTGCTTCCGCGCACCACGCCCAGCGCTTCCAGCTTTTTGCCGGGCACCTCGTTAATAGTTACGATAAGCATCTTCTTCTCCCTTTCCGATCTCTTCAATGCGTTCCAGCAGCACCTTCAGCGTGCACACGATGCACCCCACCGGGATGCCGAACAATACGATGAGCAGCGGCAGCGGCGGCGCTTCCTGCGGGTCGCTGTAAAAGGCCCACGCCATCGTTGCAATCACAAAAGCCATCAGCGCCACAAAAAGGGCAGCGCCGATACAGGCACCGCGGATGCGCTCGCCTTTTCGGTCTGTGCGTTCAATGTTCACAAAGGTCACTCCCTGTTCCTCCCGTGCAGCAAGGCGCGCAAGCGTCTGCTCCACATCCAGTTCTTCCAGACTGCCGGAGTCCTTTTGGAGCAGCTTGCAAAAGCCGATGGCTTCGTCCAGATCCTTGCGGCGGGTGCTCAGACGTTCCAGCTGCTGGGCCATTCCCTCGGCCAGCGTCTTCTGCCCTTCCAGCATTTCCCGGATCTCTGCCAGCGGCACATCCAGCTTGCGCAGCAGCTTGATGCGGCGCAGGCGTTCCACGTCCGCCTGCGAGTAGCTGCGGTAACCGTTGCCCGGCTCGCGGCTGGGGGTAATGAGCCCCTCCTCCTCGTAAAAGCGGATGTTCTTTTTGGTCACGCCCACAGCGGCTTCCACTTCGTTGATCTTCATGGCTCCGTTGCCTCCTTACGTGCCTATGTTACACCTTCCAGAAAGGGGAAGGTCAAGCCTTTTTACAAAAAGAACTCCCTTCGTCTCGCATTCGCTCGACATCTCCCTCAGAGAAGGAGGCTTACCGTACGGGCAGGCTCCCTCCTTGAGGGAGCTGTCTGCGGAGCAGACTGAGGGAGTATCTTCCTTTAAAAATAGCACTTGATCTGGAACCGGTCGGCGCTGTCCTGCTTTTTCTCCACCACAATGTGCTCATGGTTGAAGTCGAAGTGCACCGGGGTGCACAGGTCGGTATTGCGGGTCAGGCGCAGCAGTTCCTGCACCCGCTTTTTCTCCTCCGGCACATAGAACAGGTAGCTCACGCCCTCCTTTTTGGCACGGCCGGTGCGGCCGATGCGGTGGGTGTAATGTTCGTTCTCACTGGGCACATCGTAGTTGATCACGGCATCCACATCCGAAACATCGATGCCGCGGGCGGCAACGTCGGTGGCTACCAGAATGGCCAGCTTGCCGTCCCGGAAGTTCTGCATGATCTGGTTGCGCTCCTTCTGGGAGAGGTCGCCGTGGAGGCAGTCTACCGAGAAGCCCAGCCGTGCCAGCTGGTTGGCCAGAGTGGCAGTGTTGAACTTGGTATCGCAGAACACCATCACCCGCTTGTAGTTCTCACCAATGATGATCTGTGCAAGGTCGGAAAGCTTGTTGCGGCCGGAGGTCTCCAGCATATACTGGGTGATCTTGGGCTGGCTTTCTTCCTTGGGCTGGACGGTGATCTCCTCGGCGTTGTGCTGGTACAGCCAGCCGATGTCCATTACCTCGCGGCTGATGGTGGCTGAGAACATGGAGAGGGACTTGCGGGCCTTCATCATTTCAATGATATGCCGCACATCCTTATAGAAGCCCATGTTCAGCATTTCGTCGGCCTCGTCCAGCACGATCTGGGTCACATGGGAGATATCAATGGAATGGTGCTTGTAGTGGTCCATCAGACGGCCCGGCGTTGCCACCACGATCTGGCAGCCCTCGGCAAGGCGCTTTGCCTGCTTTTCCATGTTGGCACCGCCGTACACGCAGGCCACCTGCACTTCGGGCATGAAATAGGTCAGCTCTTCCAGCTCCTGCGCGATCTGCTGGGCCAGCTCCCGGGTGGGGGCCATGATCACGGCCTGCGGGTACTTGTTTTCCGGGAGGATATGCTCCGCCACCGGGATGCCGAAGGCACAAGTCTTGCCGGTGCCGGTGGGGGCTTTTGCGATCACGTCATAGCCCGCCATCATGACGGGGATGGTCTTTTCCTGAATTTCGGTCATTTCGGCAAAGCCCATGCGCTCCACGGCCTTGTGGATGGCATCGCTGCACTGCAACTCACTGTAAAGCATCTGATTCTCCGTTCCTTTGTCGTTTTATATTCTGAACCCAGTATAGCATGAAATGCCGCACTTGTCAGCAGAGAAACAAAAAGAACCGCACCCGGGGTCACGGGTACGGTCCTCAATGCACAAAGATCAGGCGGTCTCTTCCACGCTCTTCTTGCCTGCTTCCAGCTTCTGCTTGAAGCGGCCGCTGGCCTTGAAGCCGGGGATGGAGGTGGACTCCAGACGGCTGGAAACCTTGGTCTTAGGGTTGGTGTAGGCCTTGGGCTTGCGGGGACGCATCTCAAAACGGCCAAAGCCTGCGATGGTCACCTTCTCGTCTGCGCGCAGGCAGTCGGCGATCTGGTCAAACATTGCATCCATCGTGGTCTCGACCTGTGCTTCGGTGAAGCCGGTCTTGCGTGCCACAGTCTCGATCATCTGGGAACGGGTCATGTATCTATATCCTCCTGGAGTGTCCAAAAGTAACGTCTTTTGGCAAATTTTGCGTTGTTGAGTATAACATAATTCACACACTGTTTGCGACAGATTGCGCACAAAACGTCATTTATTGCGCACGAACTTATGTAATCTCTATCCGTCCTTCACAAATACAGCGCCCGCTGTTTTGGCGGGCGCTGCAAAAAAGCATTTTACGGGTAATTCGTGAGGTAATTATTTGCGGTGATACAGGGTGGCAATATCCACCAGCGGGATATTTTCCAGACTGTGATCACTGCGCAGGCAGTTCACCAGAGCGTTGGCGGTATCCACTGCGGTGATGCAGGGGATGCTCAGCTCCACAGCCTTGCGGCGCAGGCGCACGGAGTCGCGCTTGGGGTCACGGCCCTTAGCGCTGGTAGAGAACACATAATCCACCAGACCGCTCTGCAGCAGGTCCACGATGTTGGGCGACTCGCCGGACATATTGCGCACCTCGTTGCAGGGCACCATGTGCTTGTTGAGCCATGCGCAGGTGCCGGAGGTACCGTACAGCTTGTAGCCCATGCTCTTGAGCTTCCATGCGATATCCACGAACTCCGGCTTGTCGCTGTCCTTCACGGTGAAGATGCAGCAGCTTGCAGGGCCGGGGGTCTTGAAGGTGTAGCCCGCGCCGATGAGGCCCTTGAGCAGGGCATCGTGGTAGTTGGGGGCAATGCCCAGCACTTCGCCGGTGGACTTCATCTCGGGGCCGAACTGGGTATCCACACCGTGCAGCTTTTCAAAGCTGAACACAGGCACCTTGACGGCCACATAGGGTGCGTTGGGGTGCAGGCCGGTGCCGTAGCCCATATCTGCCAGCTTTTCGCCCAGACAACAGCGCACCGCCAGATCCACCATGGGCACGCCGGTGACCTTGGAGATATACGGCACGGTACGGGAGGAACGGGGGTTCACCTCAATAACGTACACCTTGCCGTTGGAAACTGCGTACTGCACGTTCACCAGACCGGTGACATGCAGCTCGCGGGCAAAGCGGCCGGTGTAATCCACCATGGTGTCGATCTCGGCCTGAGTCAGGTGCTGTGCCGGGTAGACGCAGATGGAGTCGCCGGAGTGCACACCGGTGCGCTCCACCTGCTCCATAATGCCGGGGATCAGGAAGTTTTCGCCGTCGCAGATGGCATCCACTTCGCACTCGGTGCCCAGAATATACTTATCCAGCAGCACAGGGTGATCCATGTCCACATGCTCGGTGATAACGCCCATGTACTCGATCACGTCCGCCTTGGTGTAGGCCACGATCATGTTCTGACCGCCCAGCACGTAGGAGGGACGCATCAGCACCGGCAGGCCGATCTCGTCGGCGGCAGCCAGAGCCTCGTCCAGATTAAAGACAGTGCGGCCCGGTGCGCGGGGGATCCTGCAGCGCTCCAGCAGCTCGTCGAAGCGCTCACGATCCTCTGCTTCATCGATGGCATCTGCCGGGGTGCCCAGAATGGGCAGGCCGATCTCGTCCATGTGCTTTGCCAGCTTGATGGCGGTCTGGCCGCCGAACTGCACCACGCAGGCATCCGGCTTCTCGGTGGCAATGATGTTGTCCACGCTCTCCGGGTTCAGCGGGTCGAAGTACAGACGGTCGCCGGTGTCAAAGTCGGTGGAGACGGTCTCGGGGTTGTTGTTTACCAGGATGGCTTCGCAGCCGTGCTTCTTCAGGGTCCACACACAGTGCACCGAGCAGTAGTCGAACTCGATGCCCTGACCGATGCGGATGGGGCCGGAGCCAAAGACCAGAACCTTCTTTTTCTTGGGCTCGCCCTTGGCAGATGCTTCGGCTTCCTTCTCGGCAATGAACTCAGCAGCTTCGTTGTCGCCGTCGTAGGTGGAGTAGAAATAGGGGGTGTTGGCCGAGAACTCGGCAGCACAGGTATCCACCATCTTGAAGCCGGCGCGGTAGTTCTCCACAGGCAGGGTGTCCACCTGAGCCAAACGCTTGATGGTCTTATCCTGGAAGCCGTACTTCTTGGCAGTCTTGTACTGCTCTTCAGTCAGCACGCCGTTGCACTTGGCAAGACCCTTTTCCAGATCTGCCAGATGCTGCATCTTGTCCAGGAACCACCAGTCGATCTTGGTGATGCGGTAGATGGTCTGGTGGTCGATGCCGCGCTTGAGGGCCTCGTACACGCAGAACACGCGCTCCGCGTCCTGAACATGCATGTGAGCCACGATCTCATCATCGGTCAGCTCTTCAAAGGGCTTGTGGGTCAGGGTGTCCATACCCAGCTCGATGGAGGAGACTGCCTTCATCATGGCAGCCTCGAAGCTGTTGCCAATGCTCATCACCTCGCCGGTGGCCATCATCTGGGTGCCCAGAGACTTGTCGGCGTAGACGAACTTATCAAAGGGCCACTTCGGGTACTTGACCACGATGTAGTCCAGCGCAGGCTCAAAGCAGGCGCAGGTCTTGCCGGTGACGTCGTTGGTGATCTCGTCCAGCGTGTAGCCAATGGCGATCTTGGTAGCCACCTTGGCAATGGGATAACCGGTGGCCTTGGAAGCCAGTGCGGAAGAGCGGGACACACGGGGGTTGACCTCGATGACCGCATAATCAAAGCTGTCCGGTTTCAGGGCGAACTGGCAGTTGCAGCCGCCCTCGATGCCCAGCTCGGTAATGATATCCAGAGCAGCGGTGCGCAGCATCTGGTATTCGTGGTCGGTCAGGGTCTGGGAAGGAGCCACGACCACCGAGTCGCCGGTGTGGATGCCCACAGGGTCGAGGTTCTCCATGTTACACACGGTGATCACGTTGCCCTTGTGGTCGCGCATGACCTCATACTCGATCTCTTTCCAGCCGGCGATGCACTTTTCCACAAGGATCTGATGGATGGGGGAAAGGCGCAGGCCGTTGGTGCCGATCTCGATGAGCTTTTCGCGGGTCTCGCAGATGCCGCCGCCGGTGCCGCCCATGGTAAAGGCCGGGCGCACGATGACCGGGTAGCCGATGCGGTTGGCGCAGGCCAGAGCGTCCTGCAGCGTTTCCACCACCTCAGAGGGGATGATGGGCTGGTGCAGTTTTTCCATCGTCTCCTTGAACAGCTCGCGGTCCTCGGCACGGTCGATGGTCTCGGGCTTGCAAGCCAGCAGACGGATGCCGGTGCGGTCCAGATAGCCGGAGCGGGCCAGCTCCATGGACAGATTCAGGCCCATCTGACCGCCGAGGTTCGGCAGCACGGAGTCCGGCTTTTCAATGTCCAGAATGCGCTCCACGACTTCCAGCGTCATGGGCTCGATGTAAACATGGTCGGCCACATCCGGGTCGGTCATGATGGTTGCGGGGTTGGAGTTCAGCAGAACGGTCTCGATGCCCTCTGCCTTCAGGGCGCGGCAGGCCTGCGTGCCGGAGTAGTCGAACTCCGCAGCCTGACCAATGATGATGGGGCCGGAGCCAATGACCAGCACCTTCTTGATTCTAGGGTCCTTCGGCATTTCAGCGTGCCTCCTTTTTTGCTGCTTTGACGTTGTTCAGGAAGCGGTCGAACAGAAACTCGGTATCCTTGGGGCCGCCGTTTGCTTCCGGGTGGAACTGCACGGTAAAGCAGTTCCACTTCTTGTACTTGATTCCCTCACAGGTGCCGTCGTTGGCGTTCACCTGTGCCACCTCGCCCATCTCGGCGGGCAGCTCGTCGCCCACCACAGCGTAGCCGTGGTTCTGGCTGGTGATGAAGGTGCGGCCGGACTCAAAGTCGGTCACGGGCTGGTTGGCACCGCGGTGGCCGTACTTCAGCTTCATGGTCTTGGCACCAGCTGCCAGAGCACTCAGCTGGTGGCCCAGACAGATGCCGAAGGTAGGGATGTTCAGCTCAAAGATGTGCTTGAGGTTCTCGATGACCTCCACGGGTTCCGCCGGGTCTCCGGGACCATTGGACAGCATGATGCCGTCCGGAGCAAGGGCCTTGATCTCCTCTGCCGTTGCAAAGGCGGGCATGACCGTCACCTTACAGCCGCGCTTGACAAGGCAGCGCACGATGTTGCGCTTGCAGCCGTAGTGCATCAGCACGATATGGGTCTCGCCCTGCGGGTTGAACACCTCGGGCTTTTCACAGGTAACGTTCTTCACCGCATCGGTGACGGCGTAGGCGCGGATCTGGGCCAGCAGAGCCTCTGTCTCGGCCTTGTTGGCCGGGTCGGCGGGGTCGAAGGTGGTCAGGATGGCACCGTTCATCACACCGCTCTCGCGGATGATGCGGGTCAGGTGGCGGGTGTCGATGCCCTCAATGCCGATGGTGTTGTTCTTTTTCAAAAAGCTGTCCAGCGTTTCCTCGCAGCGCCAGTTGGAGGGGGTGGTGCAGGCCTCGCGCACGATGTAGCCCTTTGCCCAGATGCGGTCGGACTCCATGTCGTCCTTATTCATGCCGTAGTTGCCGATAAGGGGGTAGGTCTGGGTGATGATCTGGCCATAGTAGCTGGGGTCGGTCAGGGTCTCCTGAAAGCCCACCATGCCGGTGGCAAAGACCACCTCGCCCACGGTGACACCCTCGGCACCCACTGACTGGCCGACAAAGACCATGCCATTTGCCAAAAGAAGATATGCGTTCATAGTTTTCCTCGTTTCAACACATTACAGGGTCTGCTTTGCTTCCTGCTTCATCTTGCGGCTGCCCAGATGCACCAGCGGCAGCTTGCCTTCCTTGCAGATGGGGCACTCTTCCGGTGCGTAGTTGGGCAGATCCAGCTTCAGGGCGCTTGCCACGATGGGAATGGGCGACGGAGCCTCGGGCTTGGTGCGGTCCACCACGCAGGTGATGCCCACGCAGATGCCGCCGTTCTCTTCGATCACGCGCTTGGTCTCCAGAGAGGAGATACCGGTGGTGACCACGTCCTCAGCGATGAGGCACTTCTCACCCGGGTGGATGGCGAAGCGCTTCAGGGTCATCACATTGTCCACGCGCTCGGTAAAGATGGCGCGCTTGCCGGTCTGGCGGGCCAGCTCGTAGGCGTACACGATGCCGCCCATGGCCGGGCCGACGATCACATCCACGTCCATTTCCTTGACCTTATCTGCCACGGTCTTCATCACCTCGGCGCAGCGGTCGGGGTACTGCTGCAGATAAGCCATCTGGCAGTATGCGCTGGAATGGCGGCCGGAGGACAGCAGGAAGTGGCCTTCCAGGAACGCGTCACAGCTCTTCAGGATCTCAAGTGCTTCACTCATTGTACTTCTCCCTCTCTTTTATAAAAATGTCTTTTGAACGGTATTGTACCACGCTTTTGCGTGATTTGCAAATTTATGCAGTGACTTTGTTTTTATGCGTATAAATTAGCATTTTGCTGGTATATCAATTGGATTATTCAGCATTCCGGGCACATCCGCGGATCTCGTCCAGCGTTTTCACGCCGTTCTTGTCCATCCATGCGGCCATCTCGTCGGCAATGGTCTCCATGGCGCGGGGGTTGGCAAAGTTTGCGGCACCCACCTGCACCGCCGCAGCACCGGCCATGATGAACTCCAGTGCGTCACGGCCCGTGGCGATGCCGCCCAGACCCACCACCGGGATGTTCACAGCGCCCACGGCCTGCCACACCATGCGCAGGGCGATGGGGCGCACCGCCGGGCCGGACAGGCCCGCAAAGATGTTGTTGAACACCGGGCGGCGCTTTTCCAGATCGATGGCGCAGGCCTGGAAGGTGTTGGTCAGGCTGATGGCATCCGCACCGGCGGCTTCCACGGCCTTGCACATCTCAGGGATGTTCTCGGCCTGCGGGCTCAGCTTGACCATCAGGGGCTTTTTGCAGGCAGCGCGCACCATGCGCACCACCTCACCGGCAGCTTCGGCTTTCACGCCGTAGGCCATGCCGCCCACCTTGACGTTTGGGCAGGAGATGTTCAGCTCCACGATGTCCACTGCGCTCTCGCTCAGCATCGCGGCACCTTCCACATACTCTTCCTCGCTGTGGCCGCCAAGGTTGGCAATGGCCACCGTGCCGTACTTCTGCTTCAGTTCCAGCATCTCGGGCAGCTCCACGTCAATGAAGTGCTGCACGCCGGGGTTCTGCAGGCCGATGCTGTTGATGAGGCCGGAGGGGGTCTCCCACAGGCGCTCGCCCTTGTTGCCGTACTGGCCGTGCAGGGTCAGGCCCTTGCCGGAGATGCCTCCGATCTTGGCAAAGTCTGCCAGCTCTTCGTACTCCACACCGTAGCCCACAGTACCGGATGCGCCGATGACCGGGCTGTTCATCACAAAGCCCAGCAGGTTGGTTTTCAGGTCAGCCATCAGAAGAACACCTCCGTTGCATCAAATACCGGGCCGTTCTTGCACACGCTCTTGCCCTCGCCGCCCCTGGTCTCGCAGGTGCAGCCAAGGCAGGCACCAATGCCGCAGGCCATCTTCTTTTCCATGCTCACAAAGCAGGGGGTGCCCTTCTCGGCACACAGGCGGGCGGCGTTCTTCATCATGACCGTGGGGCCGCACACCAGCACCACATCGTAGTCGGCGGGGTCGTACAGCTGGGTGACAAAGCCGTGGAAGCCCACCGCGCCGGTGTCGGTGGACACCTTGACAAGGTTTGCGATCTCGCGGTACTCCTCCATGCAGTAGGGTGCATCCCGGAAGCCGAAGAACACATCCGGCTTCACACCTGCTGCTGCCAGCTCGCGGGTGAGCTGGAACATGGGCGCGGTGCCGATGCCGCCGCCCACCACAGCGATCTTTTTGTACTTGCTCAGGATGTCCGGCACATCAAAGCCGTTGCCCATAGGGCCGGTGAGCTGGAAGGTATCCTTCATTTTGAGCTGCGCGATCTTTTCAGTGCCCTCGCCCACCACCTGATACAGAAACTCGATGGTGCTGCTGTCCGGGTTCCAGCGGTGCACGCTGATGGGCCGGGACAGGAAGGGAGCTTCGTCTGCGCCCCATGCACGCAGGGTAAAGAACTGGCCTGCGTGGGGTGCGTGGTCGCGGTCCGGCCAGACCACCGTCAGCAGACGGATGTCCGGGGCAATGACCTCATTGCGCAGGACAGTGGCTTCACAGCAGGCTGCACGCATGAGCAATGGCCTCCTTCATATTCACACATTCGTTGTAAGCGGCTTCGTCAAAGGCAGTGCCCGGCTGCTTCTTATAGGCCAGCAGGATGCCGCGGCTGGAGTTGACCACGCCGCCGTTGCCCTTGGTGAGGTACTGAGCAATGTCCTCGGCCTTGCCGCCCTGTGCGCCGTAGCCGGGGATCAGGAAGAAGCTGTCCTGATACTTTGCACGGATCTCGGTGGCCTCCTCGATGTGGGTGCCGCCGATGACCAGACCGATGGAGGAGTAGCCGTGCTCGCCCATGTAGTCCTTGCCCAGAGCGTTCAGCTTGTCGCCCACCAGATCGTAGACGTGGCGGCCGTCGGCCAGCTTCTCGTACTCAAAGTCCTTGGCACCGCCGTTGGAGGTGCGGCAGAGCACAAACATGCCCTTGCCCTGCTTTTCGGCGTAGGGCAGGTAGGGGCTGATGGAGTCCAGACCCATATAGGGTGCCAGCGTGACGAAATCACTCTCGAAATCGCCGGTAAAGTGACCCATGGCGTACATCTCGGCGGTCTTGGCAATGTCGCCGCGCTTGATGTCGGCGATCACCGGCACACCGACCTCGCGCACAGCCTTCAGGGTGTCGGCGTAGGCCTTCATGCCCTCAAGGCCCAGAGACTCGTAGTAAGCGATCTGCACCTTGTAGCAGCCTGCCACGGCCTTGGTGGCATCGATGAGCTTCCTGTTGAAGCGCACGATGTTCTCGCCCTTCGTCAGGGTGCTGTCCACGAAGTCGGCGGGCAGGTAGCTGAAATCGGTATCCAGACCTACGCACACCGGGCCGCGAGCTTCCACTGCTTCGTAAAGCTTATCCATGTTGGTCATTGTGGGTTCCTCCTGTTTGCTCTCTTATTGATTCTTATCTTATATAGTATTGTTTTTTCAATCCTCTGCCTGATAGGTCAGCTTGCCGCCCTTGATGGTGGCGCACACCTTGCCGTACAGCTCAGCGCCGTCGAACGGGGTGTTGTGAGATTTGGAGTGCAGCTTGTCCTTGTCCACGGTGTAGGGGGTATTCAGATCCACCAGCACCATGTCGGCATCGTAGCCCGGCTCCAGCTGACCCTTGGCAAGGCCCAGAATTTCTGCCGGGCGGGTGCTCATCAGGTGCACCAGCACCTCCAGCGGCAGGCCTTCCTGCTTGCAGAGCTTGGTGTAGCAGACGCCGAAGGCGGTCTCGCTGCCCACCATACCGGCCATGCCCTTCAGCTTGTCCTCTTCGGAGTGAGGGGCGTGGTCGGTGGCAATGGCGTCCACGATGCCGGTGCGGATGCCGTCCACCAGCGCCTGCACATCGTCGGCGGTGCGGATGGGCGGGTTCACACGGTAATCGCAGGTATCATTGGTGAACCACAGGTGGTGCGGGGTCACCTCGCAGGTGACGGGCGCCCCCCGCAGCTTTGCCATCTGGATGGCATCCAGCGCACCGCGGGTGGACACGTGGCACATGTGCAGCTTGGTCTGGTAGTATTCGCTCAGCCAGCAGTTGCGCACCGTCTCGATGTCCTCAGCCAGACGGTAGTCCCACGGGCTGATCTCCATATCCTCGGCGTGGCTCATCACGGTGATATCCTTCTGGGTGCAGATGGCGAAAGCCTTTGCCATGGTGGCATTGTCCTGCACGCCGTGGCCGTCCTCGGTGATGAACTTCACACCGGCAGGCAGGGTCTTGAGGTGGTCGATGCTCACACCGTCAAAGTTCTCGGTGATGGAGACGGTCTGGTTCACATCGCACAGACCTACTTCGGCAGCCTTCCGCTCCACCATGAACGCCTGTGCCGCAGAAGAGCACACCGGCTTTGTGTTGGGCATCAGGTTCACGAAGGTGTAACCGCCGGCGGCTGCGGCGCGGCTGCCGGTCTCGATGTCCTCCTTGTACTCAAAGCCCGGGGTGCGCCAGTGGCAGTGCAGGTCCACAAAGGCGGGCAGCACGGTCAACCCACCGGCATCAATGACCGTTTCGTTCTCCCCGGCCAGTGCCTCCAGCTCCTGACCTACAGCAGCGATCCTGCCGTCCTTTACAAAAATCTCAAGCGGTCTTCCTTCGGTGTTCACAGCATTTACAAGCAGCATCGCAGTTCCCTCCTGATTTGCGTTTGTCTGGTTCGGCTTTCCGGCTTACGGGCAAAAAAAAACTTTTCCCCGCAAAGGGAAAAGCTCATTCCACAAAAAAAGGAAACAACGAACCCACGGCAAAACCGGATGCGAACTGCTTGTTCAGTTTGGTGCACATCGCGCTTTTCTGCATGGTGCTGTCTCCTTTTATACGTCTGGAATCTTTTCATAATATTTTAGCATAGAAGCGCGAAATGTGTCAATGCTTCCGCATATATTTTGTTGCAAAAAGGTTTGCCGCTTCCCTCCCGGAATTTTAGCTACTCTACCCAAAAGCAGTTTTTCCCCGCCAGATTCAGGGTTAGTCATGCCAATTCCTAGCATATTGCTGTACATTCCCGTCCGGGTGTGCTATTATAATATGGTCAAAAGAGTCAGAGGCTGTTTTCATGGCAGAGGCGTGATTTTTATTCAGAGCAGCTTCATCGGAATCAGGAAAGAGAGGGTTTTCCCATGGGTTTGTTGGAGGACGCGCGGAACATCCAGCGCAAGGACCCCGCTGCACGCAACGTGCTGGAGGTCATTTTGCTGTATCCGGGCTTTCACATTCTGGTGTATCACCGCATTGCGCACTGGCTATACCAGCACAAGCGGTTCTTTCTGGCCCGGTGGGTCAGCCAGCATGGCCGCCGCCGCACCGGCATCGAGATCCATCCCGGTGCCACCATCGGCAGATGCCTGTTCATCGATCACGGCATGGGCATCGTGTTCGGCGAGACCTGCGAGATCGGGGACAACTGCACCATCTACCACGGTGTCACTCTGGGCGGCACCGGCAAGGACACCGGCAAGCGCCACCCCACTCTGGGCAACAATGTGCTGATCGGTGCAGGCACCAAGGTCCTTGGCCCGGTGTATATCGGGGACAACTCCCGCATCGGCGCAGGCAGCGTGGTGCTGCGCAATCTGCCCGCCAACTGCACCGCCGTGGGCGTGCCCGCCGAGGTGGTGCGCATCAACAACAAGGCCGTGAACCCGGCGGACGATCTGGACCAGCAGGATCTGCCGGATATCGTAGCCCAGCGCCTGACCGATCTGGACCGCCGTCTCGGCGCGCTGGAAAACGCTGCGCAGGGCGACACCCCGCCCACAGCAGCGCAGATCGCCGCACGACAGAAGTCATAACGATTCAGAATGCCCTTCGCTTGCGCTCTGGGCATTATTCAAGGAATTTATATTCTTTAGATGCAAGTCGGAAAATCCTGCGGGATTTTCCGACTTGCCTTTTCACTGGAGCGGGCACAATGAAGAAGTGGCCTGTTTCCCGGCTGTGCGGCTGTTTCCGCAGGAAACAAGCACAGACAGATCAAGTTTCCCTCTTGGACCCTTTCCGTGAAAATGCAACAGCGGACAGCCCGCAGGCTGTCCGCTGTTGCTCTATTATAAGATATTTTTCCGCTGAAGATGCCCAGAGCGCAAGCGGAGGGCATTTTCAATAAACCCTTTTTCCGCAGCCTTCCCCGGCGCAGAGAGCTTTCACCTTCTGCACCGCAGCGGCCACCAGATCGCTGATGGGCTGCTCCGGCACACCCACGATATAGTTTTCGCAGTGGTTCACCGGGATGAGCACCCGCGTCGCATGGCTCTGACACACGGCTGTGGCCATAGCGGGGGTGATCTCGCCCAGTAGTGCATCCGCAATGACGATGCCGATGGGCCCCACGATGATATCCGCGCTGCGGCAGTTCACCACCACGGCGTTCTCGCCGGTGGCGGCACGCGGGGCACCGGCCTTGCGCATGGCGTTTGCCGCCAGACTGTTGGTGCCCACCGCAGTGAGCCGGGCCTCCGGGCACTGCGTGCTCAGGGCTGCCACCAGCTGTCTGCCAAGGCCCCCGCCCTGCCCGTCGATGACGAGCACATTCATCGGCTGCATTAGAAGTCGATCTCCTCAAGGCGCAGCAGCGCGATGATATAGATCTTCACGGCTTCCAGCAGCTTGTCGATGGGTGCCGCTTCGTTTGCACCGTGCATCGGGCCGCCAAATTCCGGCAGCGGCAGGTCCACATGCTCGGGGCCAAAGCTGACCGCATAGGGGAAGTGGCGGGCATAGGTGCCGCCGCCCATGGTGAAGGGCTTGGCGTTCTCGCCGGTCACTTCGTTGTAGGTGTTGATGCAGGCCAGAATGGCGGGGCTGTCTGCTTCAATATAGAAGGGCTTGGCAACGGTCACATCGCGCAGCTCAGCGCCATCGCCCAGTGCGGCACGGATCTGCTCGGTCATCTTCTCGCCGTTGGTGCAGGTGGGGAAGCGGCTGTCCATGGTCTGGAAAATGCGGCCATCTTCCATGTAGATGCGTCCGCCGATCACGGTCAGCGGGCCAAAGGGGCCGTCGGCGCAGTTGATGCCCAGACCCTCACCGGCAGTAGAAGCGTGCAGCTTGCGCACAGCCTCCAGATAGGTGCGCTCGGTCTCATTACACAGGCCGTTGTCCAGCAGGTAGTTCACCACCAGACCAATGGCGTTCACGGTGCCCTGCGGCATGGCTGCGTGGCCGGACTTGCCCCAGCCGCGGATGCGCACGCCGTCGCCTTCCGGTTCCAGCGTGATGTTGGGGGCATTCTTCAGCTTGGAGATGTCGGTCCTGACCAGCGCACTTGCACGGTCGGGCACGGCGTTGTTTGCCACGCCGCCCTCGATCTCCACGATGACACCGTTACACACCGGGCTGACGATCTTGGCGCCGAACTGGCCCTTCTCGCCGTTGCACACCGGGAACTCGGCATCCGGGGTGAAGCAGAAGGCCGGAGCCGGGTAGTTTTTGAGGTAGTAGTCCACATCCTGCATGTGGGTCTCCTCATTGGTGCCTGCCAGTGCGCGGATGGGGTAGCGCAGCTCATAGCCCTGCTCCTTGAGGAACTTCAGGGCATACAGGGTAGCCACCATGGGGCCTTTGTCGTCGGCAACGCCGCGGCCCAGCAGCCAGCCGTCCTGAATGCGCATGGTGAAGGGGTCGGCCGTCCAGCCGTTGCCCACGGGCACCACGTCCACATGGCAGATGGTCGCCAGATACTTTTCCGGGTCCTTGCCGGCCAGCTCTGCATAGCCGATGTAGTTCTCGCAGTTGCGGGTGGCAAAGCCCATGCCCGCAGCCAGCTCCAGCGTCTTGTCCAGCGCGGCACGGGGGCCTGCGCCGAAGGGTGCACCCTCTTCCGGGGTGCCCTCTACGCTGTTGACTGCCACCAGAGCGGCGATATCCTTCAGCAGCTGTTCCTTGTTTTGCGCAATATATGCGTCGATTTTCTGATTCAGTGCCTGATCCATGATCTTATCGTTCCTTTCCGTCCGGCAGCTTTTCGCCGCCGGTTCCAAAACACTTTTTTATTTTAGCATACTCGGCGGCAAAATACCATTGTCAATTGTTGTTCTTTGCCGGAACACAGCCTTTTTTTCCTCAGCCCACCGAGAACAGGGTGCTCAGCGCACCCAGCAGGCCCGCGCTGGCCAGACCCATGATGATGCCCGCCAGCAGCACGCCGCCCATGCAGGCCTTGACCACGTCCTTGAACTTCATATCCAGGATCGAGCCTGCCAGCGTGCCGGTCCATGCGCCGGTGCCCGGCAGCGGGATACCCACGAACAGCAGCAGCGCCACCACAAGGCCGCGGCCCGCCTTGGCTTCCAGTGCGCGGCCGCCTTTTTCGCCTTTGACGATGCAGAACTTGCAGATGGGCCCGATAAGGGGCTTGTGGTAGCCCCAGATCAGGAATTTGCGTGCAAACAGATAGATGAACGGCACCGGGATCATGTTGCCCACCACGCACACCAGATAGGTGGGCAGGATGGGCAGGCCCATGCCAAGCCCGATGGGGATGGCTCCGCGCAGTTCAATGAGCGGCACCATGGAAACAAAAAATACCAGCAGATAGCTTTTGAGCATAGAGTCTCCTTTTTCCTGCTCTTTCCGGGAGAGCAGGCATTTTTTTACAGGTTACAGGTCAATGTCCAGCTCCACCGGGCAGTGGTCTGAGCCGAAGATCTCGTTGTGGATCTCCGCCGCGCGGATCTTATCGGCAATGCGGCGGGACACGATGAAGTAATCGATGCGCCAGCCCGCATTCTTCTCGCGGGCGTGGAAGCGGTAGCTCCACCAGCTGTACTTCACCTCGTCCGGGTGCAGCACGCGGAAGCTGTCGGCAAAGCCTGCGTCCAGCAGTTCGGTCATTTTGCCGCGCTCCTGATCGGTAAAGCCTGCGCTCATGTGGTTGGTCTTGTCGTTCTTGATGTCGATTTCCCTATGGGCAACATTCAGATCGCCGCACAGGATCACCGGCTTTTTTGCGTCCAGTGCCAGCAGGTAGGCACGGAAGGCATCCTCCCACTCCATGCGGTAGTCCAGACGCTTCAGCCCGTCCTGACTGTTGGGGGTATAGCAGTTCACCAGCCAGAACCCCGGGTATTCCAGCGTGAGCACACGGCCCTCGTGGTCGTGCTGCTCAATGCCGATGCCGGTGGTCACGGCCAGCGGCTGCTCACGGCACCAGCAGGCCGTGCCGGAATAGCCCTTCTTCTCGGCAGAATAGGTATACTCGGTGTAGCCATCCGGCGCAAAATCCGCCTGACCGGGCTGCATCTTGGTCTCCTGCACCGAAAAGATATCGGCATCCAGAGCCGCAAAGCTCTCGGCAAAGCCATGGGTCAGGCAGGCGCGCAGGCCGTTGACGTTCCAGCTGATCAGTTTCATAGGTATACTCCTCTTTATGTTATGCCTGATATTTGGTTTTCCATACACCGCTGCGGAAGCGGAGCACAAAGCATGTCACGCGGCAAACCCAGTCAATGATCATTGCGATCCACACGCCCACAGCGCCCCAGCCCATGCGCACGCACAGCAGGTAGCTGAAGCCCAGCCGCCACACCGCCATGCTCAGGATGGACACGATCATGGTGAACTTCACATCGTTGGCTGCACGCAGGGCGTTGGGCAGCACGAAGGACAGGGTCCACAGCAGGATGGCAACGCCTGCATGGATACGTACCAGCAGCTCAGAAAGCACCATCGTCTCACCGGACAGCGCGTAGATGCCGATGAGCTTGTGCAAAAACAGCAGGATGGCACCGTTGGAAAGACCCATTGCGATGTAAGACCACACCGTCAGCTTGCGGGTATAATAAACAGCCTGCTCGTCGTCCCGCGCACCGATGCAGCGGCCCACCACCGTGATCATGGCAAGACTCAGTGCCTTGCCGGGGATCACGCCCATGCCGTCCAGATTGTTTGCCACGGCGTTTGCTGCGATCTGCGCTGTGCCGAAGGTGGAGATCATGCTCACCACCAGAATGCGTCCGGCCTCGAACAGGCTGTTCTCAAAGGCGGACGGGATGCCGATGCCCAGAATGCGCTTTGTCATCTTTGCATCCAGTCGGGTGGTCTTTGGCACCGTGATGGCATTGCCCTTCTGGTAGCACTTGCGCAGGATAAGGGCCGCCGCCACCACACGAGACAGCACGCTGGGCCATGCAACACCGTCTACGCCCATTTTAAATCCGAAGATGCACACTGCGTTGCCCACAATGTTGATCACGTTCATCAAAAAGCTGATCTGCATGGAGATCTTGGAGTTGCCCATGCTGCGGAACAGAGCCGCGCCGCCGTTATACAGTGCCAGAAACGGATAACTGATGGCGATGATGCGCAGGTACAGCACGCTGGCGTCCAGCACATCGGCATCGATGGCACCGTAGAACAGCCGGATCATCGGCCTTGCAAAAACAAAACAGAATGCCCCCACCAGCAAACCGAATACGCCGCTGAGCAAAAGCAGCTGGCCAGAGCTTGCATCGGCATCCTTCTGCTCCCGCGCACCCAAAAACTGGCTTACCACCACTGCGCCGCCAGTGGCCAGCGCCGCAAACAGCACGATGATGAGGTTGTTGATCATGTCCACAAGGCTGACACCGGAAATGGCCGCTTCGCCGCAGCGGGACACCATCATGGTATCGGCCATACCCACGGTCACTTCCAGCAACTGCTCCACCAGCAGCGGGCCGGTCAGCAGCAGCAGTTCCTTTTGTGTGAACAGCGGCTTCCGCCCTCCGAAGAGCGGCTTTTTTGTTCCGCTCACCGCCTGACTTTCCATTGATATGCTCCTTTCCCCGTTCCGGGCCATCCTGCCCGGACACATACGCCCACCCTTCGCAGGGCAGACTTCCCATTGAATGTATTCATCTTAGCACACGGACCGGTTCTTGTAAAGAACTGTCGCATTCTGCGCCTTTTTTGCCGCCGTTCCGGGCCGCACCGGCTCATTTTTATGCTTGTTCGTCAGTTTGCCGGGAACTTCTCGTTGAATTTGTGCGTTTCTCCAAAAATGCGATTTTTCGCACGTTTATTGGTGAAAAATCGAAAAAAGGGCTTGTAATTCTTCCAAAAAAGTGGTATGTTGTATCCAACAAAGGCATCACGTTGGATACATGAACTTCTACGAGCGGTTCTTCGCTCAGCACAAAACCTTTGTTCTTAAAACTGCTATTTTCTTCATTTACCTTCTTATCATTTACCCTGCCTGCCCCGCAAGGGGCAAGAAAAGCGATGACTCAACCTGCACGAGTCACCGCTTTTTCTTTTTGTCTGCGGAAGATGCTTCCCGCGCAGAGCGTAGTCGCGTGTCTGAAATTTTGCTCCTTTTGCAAAAGGCATCGCCGCCGGATACGTTCTCTTTTGCGTGCCAAAAGAGAACCAGAAAGGGCGGCGGTGCCCGCAGGGCATGAAAGCCCCAGTGGGGCTTTTAAGCCGCAGACCGGTTTGCGCAGCAAATGCCGCGTGTTCAGCGCGGCAAGGTCTCTGCTACTTTCGAGGCGCGGGAGGCGGCGGGTTGCGGCTCCCTGCGTCTGCTTCGTGCCTTGCGCGGCACTCGCATCCTGCAGGCCGCTGCCCCAACAGCTCCTCCCTGTTTCGGCCACTGGCCGCGGTCGTCGCCGTTGCAAACTAGGGGCTGCTCGCCCCTAGTGACCCCAAAGCTGTTGGGCTCCATACAAAAAATCCAAGTCGCTTCGCTAAAGGATTTTTTGTGTTCCGCCGATTTGAAGTCGCTTACGCGACAAGCCGTGCGAGCAAGCTTTCGCTTTATCCGCTGCGCGACAGCCGCAGGCTGACAGCAGCAAGATGCCGTCAGCCATTACGGTCCTTACCGTGAAAAAAGCAAATCAGGAAGATCAGCAGATCTTCCTGATTTGCAAATATTAAAAATAATTTTTCCGCTGATGATGGCGCAGCGCACGCGGAGCCATTTTAAATCTTCAGCCCTTCACAAGTTCCGCAAACGCCTTCCGCACATCGCCAGAGAAATACAGCGTGCCCAGTGCGCACACCGGGCCTTCGCCGCCCAGCTCCACCGCCCGGGCCACGCCCGCTTCAATGGAAGCTGCCGCTTCCGCCCTGCAGCCATAGGCCCGGATGTGTTCTGCCAGCGTTTCGGCAGGCATGGCGCGCGGCGTGTGCGCCGCCACCGTGACGAACCGCACCGCCAGCGGTGCCAGCAGGCTGAGCATCTGGTCCACATCCTTGTCTGCCATGATGCTGACCAGAAAAACGAACTTCTGCCCGGGGAAGCGGTCTCTCAGGCTCTGCACCGTGGCACGCATTCCGTGGGCGTTGTGGCTGCCGTCCAGCAGGAACGCGGGCGCGTGCCGCAGCAGTTCAAAGCGGCCCGGCCAGCTCACCGTTTCAAGACCGGTACGGATGGCATTTTCCGGGATGTTCCAGCCATGGGTGCGCATCACCCGCAGAGCCGTGATAGCCAGCGCCGCATTTCGCGGCTGGTAGCTGCCGATCAGGGGCAAGTGCACATCCGTCAGGCCGTCAAAGTCGAACTCCACCGCGTCAAGGCTGCCGCCCTCGTATTTCAGCCTGCTGAAATCCACCTCGGTCAGCTCGGCGTGCTTTTCCGCTGCCGCGCGGCGGATAACAATCTCTGCCTCCGGCACGCCGCCGTAGCTCACCACCGGGCAGCTTTCCTTGATGATTCCCGCCTTGGCGGCGGCAATGTCCGCAAGAGTGGGGCCAAGCTCCTTCACATGATCCATGCCCAGTGCCGTGATGACTGCGCACTCCGGGGCATCAATGACGTTGGTGGAATCCAGCGTGCCGCCAAGGCCCACCTCCAGCACCACGATCTCACATTTCTGCTGGGCAAAATAGAGCATCCCCAGCGCCGTGATGATCTCAAACTCGGTGGGCACATCTTCCATGGCATCGGCGGCGGGCTTTACCTGCTCCACCAGTCTCACCAGCTCTTCATCCGGGATCTGCACGCCGTTGATCTGGATGCGCTCGTTGAAGCGGTTGATGAAGGGCGAGGTGTACAGGCCCACCCGATAGCCCGCGGCCTGCAGGCAGGACGCCATCATGGCGGCGGTGCTGCCCTTGCCGTTGGTGCCTGCAACATGCACGAATCTGAGCTGTTTGTGCGGGTCGCCCAGTGCGGCCAGCAGGGTGCGGGTGCGCGTCAGGCCGGGCTTGTGGCCGGCCCACTGGACCGCATGGATGTATTCCATTGCCTGTTCGTAGTTCATTGTAATGCCTCTTTTTACTTTTTCACCATCTTCATCAGGGTACGGTTCTCCAGCAGGATGCGCAGCAGCACAGTGTTCACCGCAGCCAGGATCAGTGCATTGGGGATGCGCACTGCCAGCGTTGCCCACGGGTAGCCGTAGAAGATGCGCAGTGCCAGCGAGGTGATGACCATGGAACCCACAAAGTGTCCCAGCAGCACGCTGATCTGCAGCCGCAGGCCGGTGCGCAGCCCGGGCAGCTTCTGCCATGCAAGCCCCGCCACCAGACCAATGGCACCCGCGCCCAGCGTGATGAGCGGGTTGATGGCGTAGCCTGCCAGCACGCCGCCGATCATATCGGCCACAGCGCCCACGGCAAAGCCGGCACCGGGGCCGAACAGCAGCGCTGCCAGCAGCACCGGCAGGCTGCCCAGATTGAACCGCACAAAGCCGGTGGAGATGCTCAGCACCCGGCTGAACACGATGCTCATTGCCACCAGCAAGGCCAGCATGGTGAGCGTACGGACGGAATTTTTCGAGTTGTTCATATCAACTGTCCTCCTTGCAAAAGGAATACCGGGCGGGCGGTCTGCACAAACAAAAACGCCCTCCCTGTGACAAACCGCACAAAGGAGGGCGTGAATCCAACAACTTTCACTTCCGGGCGGGACGCAAGCCGTCTCGCCTGCACCCAAGTCCATGCAGCAGCGGGATGCAGACCATGCACCGCGGGTACACCTTCGTCCACAGCACAACTCCCCGTTGATGCGGCACTTAACGCACATGGTCTTACTCTGTTGATGGCTTTATTATAGTCTTTTTTCTGCGGCCTTGCAACCATATCAATGGATAACTTTGCTAAAACACAGCACCAATTTTTAGCAGTTGTGCATAGCATCTGCCGGGTTTTGGCCTGTATCCTCTTTTCATTTGCCGCATAACGTGGTAAGATGAGTTTAACCTTAAATATGGAGTTTTCTCCCGGAAAGGAATGTTTCCCGATGAAATTCAATGAAATGACCTATACCCGCCCGGACATCGATGCCCTGCTGGCCCGGTGCAGAGAGCTGGCCGCAAAGGCCGCTGCCGCACCGGACGGCGATGCCCTTGTCCGGCTCTACTACGAGCAGAGCGAAGCCTTTGCGGAGTACAACACCGCCGCAAATCTTGCCAACATCCACTACACCTGCGACACCCGCGACGCTTACTGGAAGGCCGAGCAGGACTTCTTTGATGCCAACGGCCCCGCCGTGACCAACGCCAGCGTGGAGATCAGCCGCGCTTTCCTTGCGAACCCACATGTGGATGCCCTGACCGCGAAGTTCGGCACCACCTGTGTGGCCGGTATGAAGAATGCCGTTCTGGGCATGGATGACCGCACCGTGGAGCTGCAGCAGCAGTTCAATGCTCTGGTGAGCCGCTACCAGCAGATCTACGGCGGCGCACTGGTGGAGCTGGACGGCAAACAGCTCACCATCCCCCAGCTGGGCCCCTACAAAGAAGATCTGGACCCCGCCGTGCGCCGCGCCGCCTACGAAGCCGAGGCCGGTTACTTTGACGCCCACCGTGCCGAGCTGGACGAGCTGTACGGCGAGATCGTGAAGAACCTGAATGCACAGGCCCGGGTGATGGGCTATCACGACTACAGTGAGCTTTCCTATGTGCGCATGAACCGCATCGGCTACGGCCCGGAGGAGATCCGGAAATTCCGCGATCAGGTGGCAAACGATGTGGTGCCCCAGCTGCAAAAGGTGATGGCTCTGCGTGCAAAGCGCACCGGCATCGCCCGCCCCACCTTCACCGATCTGCCCATCATGTTCAAGGACGGCAATCCCAAGCCCATTCCCGGCTACAAAGCCCGTATGGATGCCGCCCGCACCATGTACCATGAGCTTAGCCCGGAAACCGCCGAGTTCATCGACTTTATGCAGGACAACGAGCTGTTCGATGTGGAGAGCCGCCCCGGCAAGATGTCCGGCGGCTACATGACCAGCCTGCCCAGCTACAAGGCCCCCTTCATTTTTGCCAACTGGAACAACACCTCCGGCGATGTGGACGTGCTGACCCACGAGTGCGGCCACGCCTTTGAGGGCTATGTGGCCGAGCGTGATCCCGAAGTGCCCGCCGATCTGGAATGCCCAGGCATGGAGAGCGCCGAGATCCACTCCATGGCCATGGAGTTCCTGACCGCACCGTGGCATCATCTGCTGTTTGGCAAGGACACCGACAAATACGCCCTGCTGCACGCCGAGGACAGCTTCGTGTTCCTTGCCTACGGCTGTGAGGTGGACGAGTTCCAGCACATCATGTACCAGAACCCGGATCTGACCCCCGATGAACGCAATGCCGAGTGGCTCAAGCTGGAAAAGAAATACCGCCCGTGGATCGATTTTGACAATCTGCCCTTCTATGGCCGCGGTGCAGGCTGGCAGCGTCAGCTGCACATTTATGAGTGCCCCTTCTACTATATCGACTACTGCCTGTCCACCATGGCCGCACTGCAGTTCTTCCTGCTGAGCCTGACCGACCACAAGGATGCATGGCAGCGCTATCTGCGCCTTGTGCGCCGTGCAGGCATGGCCAGCTACACCGAGCTGCTGGAGACCGCCGGGCTGAAAGTCCCCTTTGAGGAAGGCAGCATCAAGGGCATCGCCCAGCAGATGACCGACTGGCTGGAAAACCATCAGGTATAAGAAGCCGTTTTCATCCGCACTGCACACCATCTGAACGGTCGTTCTGATGCATCTGAAGGGCGATTCATGCCGTTTTGCTTGTCAGAGGCCGTAAAATCTGGTATGCTCTGGACAGAGAAAAAGCGTTTCTGTGAAGCGAAAGGAGATCCTTATGAAACTGACCGGACTGTTCAAGCGCGGTGCCGCCTGCCTGTGCACCGCCGCCATCCTGATGGGCGGCGTCTCCGCCTTTGCCCTGAGCCCTGCCGCCGTGGATACTGCCGCACCGGCAGAGATTTCTGTGACCAATGCGGTGTCGGAGGCGCAGCTGCGCTCTGCCCTGTCCCAGCTCACCGTCACCTATGACAGCGAGGCCGAAGGCTGGCAGATCGACTCTCCCTACGAGGAGGCCAGCATGGAAAAGGCCTCCTGCGGTCTGTACCCCTACCTGTTCGTTACCAACGATGATCCCACCGTTTACATCAGTCTGGGCATGACCTACTTCGGCAATAAAAAGCTGGACATGAAATCTGTTCGGGTAGAGACCGAGGATAACTACTACGACTTCACCTGTGATGAAGAGTTCATCGGCGGCTACGACAACGACCTCAAGGCATGGTTCGCCTATGAGCTGTTCGACATGGACGACAGCACCAGCTGGCTGAACGAGTGGCTTGCCGCCAAGAGCGTCACTGCCACCTTTACCGGCAAGGACGGCTCCACCAAGACCTACACCCTGACCAAGGACAACCTGCAGGCCATCCGCGACATCCTGAACGCCTACGACACCCTGCTTGGTTCCGACGTTTCCACTGCACGTGTCGTGCTGCGCAGCCTTGTAAAGTAAACATTATCTGCTTACAGCAAAAGCCCCCGGAACGTTTCACACCGTTCCGGGGGCTTTGTGTTATGCCTTATTCAGTTCAGGCACTTCTCTTACAGGTTGAAGTAGCGCTTTGCGTTGTCGAAGCAGATGCCCTTGACGATCTTCTCCAGAGCCTTCTCGTCGTTGGGATACTCGCCATCCTCGACCCACTGGCCGATGATGTTGCACAGGATGCGGCGGAAGTAGTCATGACGGGTGTAGCTCAGGAAGCTGCGGCTGTCGGTCAGCATGCCAACGAAGTTGCCCAGCAGGCCCAGGCTTGCCAGACGGGTCATCTGCTCTTCCATGCCGATCTTGTGGTCATTGAACCACCATGCGGATCCGTGCTGGATCTTGCCCGGCACCTCGCTATTCTGGAAGCAGCCCAGAATGGTGCCGATCTGTGCATCGTCGGCGGGGTTCAGGCTGTAGATGATGGTCTTGGGGCACTCGTCGGTGTCGTTCAGGGCGCTCAGCAGGCTTGCGATCTCGCCGCCGCAGGTAGCGGTGTTGATCATATCATAGCCGGTGTCGGGTCCCAGCAGAGCGTTCATCTTGCGGTTCACGCCGCGCAGGCAGTTGTAGTGGATCTGCATGGCAATGCCCAGACGGTGATACTGCTTGCCCAGATGGATCAGGATGTAGGTCTGGTACTTCTCAGCCTCTTCCACGGTGCAGGTCTCGCCGGCCATCACCTTCTGGTAGATAGCGTTGACCTCTTCCTTGGTGGCCTCGCGGTAGGGGATGTAATCCAGACCGTGGTCCGAAGCGCGGCAGCCCATCTCTGCAAAGAACTCGATGCGCTTGGTCAGAGCGTCGGTCACGCAGTCGATGCAGGCCAGCTTTTCCTTGCCTACAACAGCGGCCAGCTTGCCCATGTACTCGGCAAAACCGGGCTTGTTGATGTTGATGGCCTTATCAGGGCGGAAGGAAGGAGCCACGGTGAACTTGATGGTGGGATCTTCCTTGATCTTCTTGTGCCAGTACAGATCATCGATGGGGTCATCGGTGGTGCCGATGAAGGCAACGTTGGACTGCTCGATCAGGCCGCGGACAGTCAGCTTGGGATCGTGCTGCAGCTTGTCGTTGCACAGGTTCCACACTTCCTCAGCGGTGTCGCCGTTCAGCACGCCCTCGTAGCCAAAGAACACATGCAGCTCGAGGTTGGTCCAGTGGTACATCGGGTTGCCGATGGCCATGGGCAGAGCCTCTGCAAACTTCTGGAAGCGCTCGCGGTCGGGCTTATCACCGGTGATGTACTCCTCAGGCACACCGTTGGAACGCATCACGCGCCACTTGTAGTGGTCGCCAAAGTAGCTGCCGTCCGGGTTGCGGCCGCCCAGCCATACCTGAGCGATGTTCTCAAAGCGGCGGTTCTCGTAGATCTCACGGGGAGGGATGTGGCAGTGGTAGTCGCAGATAGGCATATCCGCAGCGTAGTCGTGGTACAGATGCTGAGCAGTGGGAGACTGGAGCATGAAGTCCTTATCCATAAATGCTTTCATGGGTCGATAACTCCTTTTCTCTGATGGTTTTTGTTAAAAATCCGTCAAACCTTGTGTACAACGGGACACCCGCCTGCACGGGCAGGTTTGTCTTACCTTTAGTATAACGGAAAACGCGCATGTATACAACTGAAAAAGTGACAAATTTTCCAGCACACAATTGTGCTTTTCGCTGGAAATGCCCCAAATCGTCACCTTAAGGCTAAAAATATTGCACAAAGCTCTTGACTTATTTGTATACAACAGCATAAAATAGGGGTAAGGAACAGAGGGCAGGCAAAGCGGCCTTCTGGTGAGCAAAGCAAGTTTATAAAGGAGATCAACAAGATGGAAACTTTGAACTACAAGGTTCTGGAAGGCACCGGCTATAACGGCTACATCCTGAAGGATGCACCCGTCAAGGTCATGCAGTTTGGCGAGGGCAACTTCCTGCGTGCTTTCGTGGACTACTTCTACGATATTGCAAACGAGAAGGCTGGCTACAACGGCAAGGTCAAGCTGGTGCAGCCCATTGGCAACTTCCCCCAGATGGCAGACTGGATCAACGAGCAGGAGGGCCTGTACACCCTGTACCTGCGCGGCAGCGAGAAGGGCCAGAAGGTCGATGCAAAGCGCGTGATCTCCTGCGTGTCCGACTGTGTGTGCCCCTACATCGACGGCAAGTGGGACGAAGTGCTGGAACTGGCACGCTCTGAGGATCTCGAGACCATCGTTTCCAACACCACCGAAGCCGGCATCGCCTACACGCAGGGTGACAGCCAGTTCGATCAGGTTCCTCCCAACAGCTTCCCCGCAAAGCTGACCCGCGTGCTGTTCGAGCGCTACAAGGCATTCAATGGCGCTGCTGACAAGGGTCTGACCATCCTGTCCTGCGAACTGATCGACAACAACGGCAAGGAGCTGCAGAAGTGCTGCAACAACTACGCCAAGGATTGGGATTTGGAGCCTGCCTTCATCGACTGGATGAACAACGCAAACACCTTCTGCTCCACTCTGGTGGACCGCATCGTTCCGGGCCGCATCCGCGATCCCAAGGAACTGGCTGCCATGGAAGAGGCCAACGGCTACCATGATGCCGCTCTGGACGTGGGCGAAGTGTTCGGCGTGTGGGTCATCGAGGGTCCCGCTGAGCTGGAGGACAAGCTGCCGTTCAAGAAGGCCGGTGTCAACGTCATGGTCGTGCCTGATGTTACCCCCTACAAGAAGCGCAAGGTCCGCATCCTGAACGGTGCACACACCGGCTTCGTTCTGGGCGCATATCTGGCCGGCTTCGACATCGTGCGTGACTGCATGCACAACGACACCATCCGCGGCTTCATGAACAAGATGCTGCACGAGGAGATCATCCCCACCCTGCCGCTGGACAAGAAGGATCTGGAAGAGTTTGCTTCCGCTGTTGAGGATCGCTTCAATAACCCCTTCGTCAACCACGAGCTGATGAGCATCTCCCTGAACTCCACCTCCAAGTGGAAGGCCCGCAACATGCCTTCCTTCCTGGCTTACATCGAGGAGCAGAAGCAGCTGCCCAAGTGCCTGACCATGTCTCTGGCAGCCTACATTGCCTTCTATTCCAGCGACATTCAGGAGCGCACCGAGGACGGCCTGATCTGCAAGCGTCCTGCCGGCAACACCTACAAGATCCAGGATGACGCATGGGCACTGGACTTCTACTATGCACACAAGGACGACACCGCTGCTCAGCTGGTGCACGCCGTGCTGACCAACACCCAGATGTGGGATCAGGATCTGACCAGGATCGAGGGTCTCGAGGCCGCTGTTCTGGCTGATCTGGAAATGATCCGCACTCAGGGTGCCGAGGCTGCTTACAAGAGCTGCCTGTAAGCCTGAAAAACCAACCTACCTGCACAACAAAGGGCTGCTGCTTTGGGCAGCAGCCCTTTTGTGCGATACGATAAGGAGAACTACTATGCCGCAGGCAATTCATATCAGCCCCATCGACAACGTGGTCGTTGCTCTGCACCCCATTGCCAAGGGCACGCTGGTGGAAGTGGACGGTCTTTCTGTGACTGCTCTGGAGGACATTCCGCAGGGCCACAAGATGGCCGTGAAGCCCATCAAGAACGGTGAGAACGTGATCAAGTACGGCTTTCCCATCGGCCACGCCACCGCAGATGCCGCTCCCGGCAGCTGGATGCACACCCACAACGTGCACACCAACCTGTCCGGTGAGGTAGAGTACAGCTACAACCCCGCCCCGGATCTGGCTCCCCTGCCCAAGGTCGAGCCGGAGACCTTTATGGGCTTCCGCCGCAAGGACGGCCGTGCCGCCATCCGCAATGAGATCTGGATCATCCCCACCGTGGGCTGCGTCAACGACATCGCCAAGAAGATCGTTGCCGACAATCAGGATCTGGTCACCGGCTCCATCGAGGGCCTGTACACCTTCACCCATCCCTTCGGCTGCAGCCAGACCGGCCACGACCATGCACAGACCCGCAAGCTGCTGGCTGCGCTGGTGCGCCACCCCAATGCTGCCGCCGTTCTGGTGCTGCATCTGGGCTGCGAGAACCTGCAGCACGATCAGTTCGTGGAAGAGCTGGGCGAGTATGACCACGACCGTGTGAAGTTCCTGACCTGTCAGGAGGTGGACGACGAGTTCACCGCTGCCCGCGATATCCTCAAGGAACTGGCCGCTTACGCCGGTCAGTTCAAGCGTGAGCCTATCCCCGTGTCCGATCTGGTGGTGGGCATGAAGTGCGGCGGCTCGGACGGCCTGTCCGGCATCACTGCCAACCCCACCATCGGCCGCTTCTCCGACATGATGGGCCAGCGCGGCGGTTCCACCGTGCTGACCGAGGTGCCCGAGATGTTCGGTGCCGAGGGCTTCCTGATGGATCGCTGCATCAACCATGATGTCTTTGTCAAGGCTGCGCACATGATCAACGGCTTTAAGGATTACTTCATCAGCCACAACGAGGTGGTCTACGATAACCCCTCTCCGGGCAACAAACAGGGCGGTATCACCACGCTGGAAGACAAGAGCTGCGGCTGCGTGCAGAAGGGCGGCACCGCCCCCATCATGGACGTGATCGGCTACGGTGATCCCGTTGTCACCAAAGGCCTGAACATGCTGTACGGCCCCGGCAACGATCTGGTTTCTGCCACGGCCATGACCGCCGCAGGCGCACACCTGATCCTGTTCTCCACCGGCCGCGGCACTCCGTTCTCGGCCCCGGCTCCCACCCTGAAGATCTCCACCAACACCCCGCTGGCCCAGAAGAAATCCGGCTGGATCGACTTCAACACCGGCGTGATCGCCGATGGCGAAAAGACCATCGACGAGGCTGCAAAGGATCTGCTGGATCTGGTCATCCGCGTTGCAAGCGGTGAGCAGACCAAGGCCGAGAAGCACGGCTTCCGCGAGATCTCCATCTTCAAGGACGGCGTCGTTCTGTAATCGTTTCGAGGCTGCTGTATGGCACTTTGGCTGTACGGCAGCCTCTTTGTGCATGAAAACGGAAGGGAAGTGTTTTTATGGCTATGACCACTCGCATGATGATCTATGCGTTTCTGCTTTACGGCAGCATTTTTGCCGCTATCGTGGCCGTTATTGCAAGGGTCATAAAATATCTCATCCGCTATGGCATTGATTATTATTTTGAAAGGCTGGAAACACAGCAGAAAAAGGAATGAAGCCGCCAGTTCTTGATGCGCTGCTGTGAAAAATCAAAAGTAGAATGCAAAAAATCAGTAAAACAAACCCTATCTTCAAAGCCAGCGGGTACCGCTTTACGGCAGGCATCGTGCTTGCCGTTTTGTCTCTTGCGTTGAATCTTCTTTTCATCCATCAGCCCGTGGTTGCCATCTGCACCGCCCTGTTGTTCGTGCTGGCCGGTGCTGTAAAGATTGATGACCGCTTTCTGAGCGGCCCGGTAGTAACCATCCTCTGGGCGGCCATCTTCCCGCTAATGGCTTACGCCGTCTGCATGCTGAGCCAATACGAACAGGATGCACAATTTTTTACTCTCGGTTTCCTGCCGACAGTACTTGGCATGAGCCTGCATACCATTCTTGCGCTGGGCATTCTCACGCTTACTTTGCGTCCCGCTCTGTCTCTCACCATTTCCTCTGCCCTGCTTATGCTGCTCAGCACCGCAGAGCACTATGTCTATTCCTTTCGTGAATCCGAGTTGAATCTGAACGATATTCTTTCCATTCGTACTGCGTTGAATGTAGCCGGCAACTACCATCTGGTACTTACCGAGCGAGCCTTTTACGGAGTTACTTTTACTGTTCTGATTTGTTTTCTCGTATTTGGTTTTCCCGCACTACATCGCTCCGGTAAGCAACTGCGTCTCCGTTCGCGAATCTGCCACGCCTGTGAGACAGCTGCTTTGGCTCTGCTGTTTGTCGTAGCCAGCCAGCAGATACCGATGCACATATTTGCCTCTGACGGCACCAATCTGAACGGTTATCTGCTCAACTTCGCACTCCAAACCACTCGGATCGGCCGTGCATCCAAGCCCAACGGTTATTCTGTTGATTCGTTGAATGACTTTGCCAAGAACTATGTCTGCGATGATAAAATCACAGCTTCCGTGCAGGACAAGCCGGATATCATCGTCATCATGGACGAATCCTTTGCAGACCTGAGCGTACTTGGCTCCGAGCTGCGCACCAATCAGTCTGTGACACCGTTCATCGACTCTCTGTCAGAAAACACCATTCGCGGCTATGCGCTTTCATCGGTGTTTGGCGGCGGCACGCCCAACTCGGAATATGAATTTCTCACCGGCAATTCGCTGGCCCTTGCACCGGGCAGTATCATCTATCAGCAGTATCTTCACGGTACCACCTACTCCATGGTGGAAGAACTGAAGGAGAACGATTACAACTGCATCGCCATGCATCCGTTTAACGCCAGCGGCTGGCGGCGGCCCTATGCCTACAGCTGCCTTGGCTTTGACGAGACCTACTTTCTGGACGATTTTCCACAGCAGGATCTTGTTCGTTCCTTCGTTTCCGATCGGGAGATGTTTGAAAAGGTCACCGCTCTCTATGAAGAAAACAAAGCCAGCAATCAAAATGTCTTTCTGTTTGGTATCACCATGCAGAACCACGGCGGCTATACCTATGAGGGTGACAACTATGAGCAGACTATCTCTTTAAATGGTTATTCGCAGGAATACCCTCAGGCCGAACAATACCTCAGCCTGATCCACGAAACCGACTCGGCCGTGGAGTACCTGATCGACTACTTCCGCAACGTGGACCATAAAGTGCTCGTGCTGTTCTACGGCGATCACCTTCCCGGCCTGAGCAGTGACTTCATGACCGAGGTGCACGGCGGCGAATTTTCTACGCTGGACGAGCAGGAAGAAAAGTACAGCGTTCCCTTCTTCCTCTGGGCCAACTACGATATCCCGGAAGAAAATGTCGGACTGACCAGCCTGAACTACCTTTCCAACTACGTTTATCAGGCTGCCGGTTTTGCGCTGCCGGAATATAACCAGTATCTGACCCAGCTGCAGGAAGCCGTCCCTGCCATGAACAGCATCGGTTATTATTCCAAAACTGCCGGGGCATTCCTACCTTATTCCGAAGCGAAGGGCGAAGAAAAGCATATTCTCAACCAGTATCTGCAATTGGAGTACAACGCTCTGATGGATACACGTCACCTCAATTCTCGGTTTTTCCCCACCCCAGCAGATTGAGTTTTTTCATTCAACCAACTGATCAATTTTATTTGGAGGTAACACCATGAATCAGATCACCACCCGTTATGTCACCGAAAACGGTGCCTGCTATGAGCAGTACGTTATCACCGATGCTGAGGCAAAGACCGAGCTGGTCATCACCCCGGAGCGCGGCGGCATGATCACCGGCTTCTCGCTGAACGGCGAGGAGTACATCTGGACCCGCCACCCCAATTTTTCCGAGTGCAACCGCCCCCGCTTCGGCGTGCCGGTGCTGTTCCCCAACTGCGGCCTGCCGGATAACGGCGTGCACATCTTTGACGGCAAGGCATACCCCATGGAGAACCACGGCTTCGCCGACCTGTGCGCATGGGATGTGGAAAGCGTCGGCCCGGACGGCGTGACCCTGATTTTGGAGTCCACCCCGCTGACCAAGTTCCTCTATCCCTTCGATTTCACCGTGCTGATGAACTATAACCTCGAGGGCAACACTGCCGCCATCAACATGACCGTGATCAACGAGGGCGACACCAACATGCCCTTCAGCTTCGGCTTCCACCCCTACTTCAAGGCTTCCAAGCTGGAGAATGTGGACTTCGATATCAAGTGCGCTACCTGTTCCGAGAGCGCCAAGGGCGAGCAGCCCGCTGCCCCGGAAAAGATCACCCTCACCCGCAAGGAAGGTGCTGACAACAGCGTGCGCCTGCTGACCGGCGTACAGTTCCCCATGACCCTCACCGACAGCGGCAACGGCCACAAGGTGACTGTGGATGCAGACGACAGCTTCGACCACGCCGTGCTGTGGCAGCAGGATGCCGAGAGCTTTGTGTGCATGGAGCCGTGGAACGGCTGGGCCAACAGCGTCAACGAGGAAGGCCGGCACGAGGTGCTGGAGCCGGACGAGGCCATGACCGCTGATTGGAGCATCACCATCGAAAAGGTCTAAGCTTCATATCGTATAACAAAAAGGACACACCGTTGTGGTGTGTCCTTTTTGTTATAATTCAGTTCTTTGCCGGAATCATAAAGCTCTTATTTTCCGCCGGGTCCCAATAAAGCAGTTCCACCCTGCCGCCCTGTGCCAGCAGTTTTTCCTTTGGCTCCTGCTTTTGCCAGCAGCGTTCCAGCAGCTTTTCCATGTCGGCATCGGCAGATACCTTCTCCGGGCAGAGGGCACTGCCCTGCCACCTGCCGTCGGCATACAGGCTCAGCGCACCGGCATTGCCCGCCAGAATGGCTGCAATGTCCTTCTTCATGCGGTCGTAGTCGCACTCCACGGCCTTGTACTGCCCATGCCACAGGCCGAAGAAGAGCGAGAACTCGCCGCCCAGTTCAATGAGCAAATTCTCATCATTGTGCGGGTTCTTGACCACAAAAGCCACATCCCCGTTTTCCATGTAGTCGAAGTCCGGCTCCTCATTCGTGTGCACGGTCACATGCTGGCTGCTCAGCGCCGCAAGCAGGTCCTCCTGCACGGCACTGGTATCCGGGATCTCATCATAATTGATATTTGCGTTCATGGGATGCTCCTTTTCTCTGTACTATTTGTGTTGTTATTTTTCACCAGACTGTACAGGTCTTCTTATTTTCCTTCATATTGCCGGATCATTTTTATACGCTGTGTAACAGAATACATAAAACGGTTCACCCTACTTCACATTAGATCAATGCTTTTTGAATCTAACCATCGAACACACGACCTCGATATGCTCACTGTGGGGGAACATATCCACCGGCGTGCTGCTCTCCACTTTGTATCCCTTCCGGGTCAGCAGCTCAAGATCCCGGGCCAGCGTGACCGGGTTGCAGCTCACGTAGACCACACGTTTCGGGGCCATGCGGGCTACGCTTTCGATAAACTGCGGCGTAGAGCCCTCCCGCGGCGGGTCCATAAAGATCACGTCTGCGCGTTCACCAGCCGCAGCGGCTTCGCCGATCCACCGGGTGGCATCTGCGGCAAAGAAGCGGGCGTTCTTCACGCCATTGTGCTTTGCATTGCCTATGGCATCGTGCACCGCTTCGCGGTTCACCTCCACGCCCACTACCTGCTTTGCATGGTCGGCGGCGGTCAGGCCGATGGTTCCGATGCCGCAGTAGGCATCCAGCACCACTTCTTTGCCGGTGAGATGCGCCGCGTCCACTGCAAGGCCGTACAGCACTTCGGTCTGGGTATGATTGATCTGATAAAAGCTGCGCGGGCTGAGCGCATACGTCTTGCCGCAAAGCTCGTCCAGAATGAATCCCTTGCCATACAGCACCTTTTCCATATCGCCCAGCACCACGCTGGTTTTGCGGTCGTTCACGTTCTGAACGATGGTGGTGATGGCCACGCCCTGCTTTCCGGCTTCGGTCAGCAGGGCTTTGACAAAGTTCCTGGCACCCGGCAGCACCGGCTGAGCCGTCACCAGCACCACCATCACCTGCCCGGTCATAACACCGCGCCGCAGCAGGCAGTGACGCAGAAGGCCGGTGCCCTTATCCTCATTAAAAGGCTGGTAATGGCAGATGCCCGCCGCTGCACGCACGGCCAGCATGGTCTTATCCAGCACTTCGTCCTGCAAAAGGCAGCTTTCCACCGGTAGCACCTTGTGGCTGTTTGCCGCGTAGATGCCGGAGGTAAGTTTTCCACCCCAGCCGGTGGTAAAGGTGGAGATCACCTTGTTCCGATAGTGGTACGGCGTTTCCATGCCCCGGATGTGCTCCACCGGGCCGAATCTGCCCAGCAGCTTTTTCACGGTCTCTTCTTTCTGCTTCAGCTGTGCGGCGTAGTCCATGCCCAGCATCGGGCAGCCGCCGCAGTTTTTGGCACGCAGTTTGCAATCCATCTTCCGTTCTCCTTTTTACCCATAAGGGTCATACAGATCATATTCTTCCGCTTCCAGATGCTTTTCCTCCAGCACCTTCATGGCCTGTTCCAGCTCGCTCTGGCCGCAGCCGCTCTCGCTGACCAGCGCGCGCACCGCCGCGGCCAGATCATTTCCAAAAAGGGTATCCAGCCGTTCCCTCATACTCCACACGTTGTAGGCGCGCTGGGTGATGACCGGAGTGTAGGTATTGCGGTTGCCATCCTTGCCGCTTTTCACCCAGCCCTTTTCTTCCAGCCGGTAGAGAAAGTTCAGCACGGTAGCCGGTGCCCAGCCCTTCGCCCGCAGTTTTGCGTCGATATCCCGCCGGGTGACGGGCGCACGGCAGGCCCACACCGCCAGCATCACCTGCTCCTCTGCCGCCGAAAGCGGCTTTACACTGTCCGGGATGCCATACATCCTGCTGTTCTCCCTCCTTTTGGCATCTTTTTTGCTTTTACGTTTGTCTTTGTTTTATGATTATACCAATTTCTGCGCCAAAGTGCAAGAGCCGGAAACGCCGATGGAATCAGGCTTTTTCAGCTCTATTTTACATTTGTCTTTGTTTTTGTTTTTTCGTCAAGGACATTTGTGTGCTTTGTGCCCGCACAGGGGCTTTTGCGCCGTATCTTTGTGCAAAGATGCTCTTGTTTTCATCCCTGCAAAACCGGTATACTACGGCTACAGCAATCAACAGAACGCACCGCAAAAAACCGCGGTGCTGTGCGATACAGGAAAGGGAGAGTTCATTATGGCACGAGTTTACAACTTCAGCGCAGGCCCCAGCATGTTGCCCGAGAAGGTGCTCAGGCAGGCACAGGCAGAGCTGCTCGAGTATGGCGACAGCGGTCAGAGCGTGATGGAGATGAGCCACCGCAGCAAGTGGTTCGATGCCATCATCAAGGACACCGAGGCCACCCTGCGCCGGGTAATGAACATTCCCGACAACTACAAGGTCGGTTTCTTTCAGGGCGGTGCCACCCAGCAGTTTGCCATGGTCCCGCTGAATTTCATGACCACCGGCAAGGCAGATTACCTTGTCACCGGCAATTTCTCGAACCTTGCCGCCAAGGAAGCCGCCAAATTCGGTGAGGTGAACATCGTTGCTTCCAGCAAGGATAAAAATTTCACCTACATCCCGGACGTGAACGCCATCAACTATGACAAGGATGCCAGCTACATCCACATCTGCCAGAACAACACCATCTTCGGCACCCAGTTCGTGGAGGTGCCGCAGGTGGAGGGCGTCCCTCTGGTAGCCGACATGAGCTCCATGATCCTCTCCAAGCCGGTGGATGTGACCAAGTACGGCTGCATCTACTTCGGCGTGCAGAAGAATGTAGCTCCCGCCGGCATGGCAATTGCCATCGTCCGCGACGACCTGCTGGGCCATGCCGCCGACAATGTGCCCACCATGATGAACTACACCACCCTGCTGGGCAAGGACAGCATGTACAACACGCCCCCCTGCTGGTGCATCTATATGACCGGTCTGGTGCTCAAGTATCTGGAAAACGACATCGGCGGTCTTGCCAACATGCAGAAGATCAACGAAGCCAAGGCCAAAGTGCTGTACGACTATCTGGATGGTCAGGGCTTCTTCACGAATCCTGTGGAGCACCGCTACCGCAGCACCATGAATGTCACCTTCACCAGCCCCAATGCAGATCTGGACAAGAAGTTCTGCGCCGAAGCTGCAGAAGCAGGCTTCGTGAACCTGAAGGGCCACCGTCTGGTAGGCGGTATGCGCGCTTCCATTTACAACGCAATGCCCGCCGAGGGCGTGGACAAGCTGGTGGACTTCATGGAGAAGTTCCGCAAGGCAAATGCATAAGAGGGGAATTCAGATATGTATACGATCAAAACTTTGAACGCCATCAGCCCGGTGGGTCTGGCAAAGCTGAACAACAAGCAGTTTGAGGTGGCTGTGGACACCGATGCCCCGGACGGCATCCTTGTGCGCAGCGCCGACATGCTGAATACCGCCTTCAACGACAATCTTCTGGCCATCGCCCGCGCCGGTGCCGGCGTGAACAACATCCCGCTGGAGCGCTGCAGTGAGCAGGGCATCGTGGTGTTCAACACCCCCGGTGCCAACGCCAACGCTGTGGCCGAGCTGGTGATCGGCATGCTGATTGCCGGAAGCCGCAATGTAGCTTCTGCCGCCCAGTGGTGTCAGGGCCTTGCCGGTGACCCCGCCATGGCAAAGACCGTGGAAAAGGGCAAGAAGCAGTTCGTGGGCAACGAGATCAAGGGCAAGACGCTGGGTGTCATCGGTCTGGGTGCCATCGGCTCCCGCGTGGCCAACTGCGCCATTGAGCTGGGCATGGAGGTCTACGGCTACGACCCCTACATCTCCATTGACGCCGCCTGGAACCTGAGCAGTCAGGTACACCACTGCGTGAACCTGAACGACATGCTGCCCCTGTGCGACTACATCACCATCCATGTGCCCTACCTGCCCACCACCAAGGACACCATCAACGCCCAGACCCTTGCCCTGTGCAAGGACGGCGTGAAGATCCTGAACTACGCCCGCGGCGAACTGGTGAACACCGAAGCGCTGCTGGAAGCCATGGAGACCGGCAAGGTGTCCGGCTACATGACCGACTTCCCGTCCGAGGCCATTCTGGACAAGCCCGGCATCGTGTGCACCCCCCATCTGGGCGCTTCCACCCCGGAAGCCGAGGACAACTGCGCCGTGATGGCTGCAAAGGAGCTGAGCGACTACCTGAAGAACGGCAACATCATCCACTCGGTGAACATGCCGGAGGTCAACCAGCCCAGAGCCGGCGGCAAGCGCATCTGCATCATCCACAAAAATGAGCCCGGCATGATCAGCCAGATCACCGCCCTGACCACTGAAGCCGGCCTGAACATCGAGAACATGGTGAACAAGAGCAAAAAGAACATGGCCTACACCATGCTGGATGCTACCGGTGCTGTGGACAAGAAGCTGGCCGAAAAGCTGGCTGCCATCCCCGCCGTGGTCCGGGTGCGCATCCTGTAAAGCAAAACGATTTAAAATGCCCGCCGCTTCACTCTTGGCATCTTCAGCGGAAAACGATTTTTATTTTAGCAACCCGGAAAAGTCTGCGGATTTTTCCGGGTTGCTTTTTCACAGAAAAGGGCCGTGGCGGCAAACCGCATTTCCAAACCAGGATTTTTTACAAGCCGGAAATTCTTTCTCGTCCCATCTGCCGGTTAGTTTTTATTTACAAACTGTCGTTTGTCTTAAAAAACGCGTTAGAGATAGCTTTTTCTAACTACACATCGTAAAAAGTTTACATGTATTAACATTTAAGAAAAAGCTTGAAAATGGTAAATTCTGTGCTACAATAGGCTCGACAGAAGGGAAATGTTCACCCTGTTCTCCGGCTTTTGGGCCGGTATATTCATCTTACAGGTCCTGCGGATGCAGGGCCTCTGACAGGAAATAAAAAAGGTAGGGAAGTTACTATGGATATCAAGAAGATTGCTCTGTTCGCCGCCGGTACTCTGTTCGGCTCTGCCGGTTTCAAGCTGCTGTCCAGCAAGGATGCCAAGAAGGTCTACACCCAGACCACCGCTGCTGTGCTGCGCATGAAGGACTCCACCATGGAAACCGTCAGCAAGGTTCAGGAGCAGGCTGGTGACATTCTGGCCGATGCAAAGGCCATCAACGAGGCCCGCGCTGCTGAGGCCGAGGCTGCTGTGATCGAGGATGCCGCCGAGGAGACCACCGAAGAGACCGCTGAGTAATTTTCGGTTCGTAAAGCACTGAAAGCCCCAACGTGGCTTTCGAGCCGCCTTCGGGCGGCTCTTTTTTGTGAGAGTGGGGCCGCAGGCGTGCAGGGTATAGCAGCCTGACGCTGCGGCAAAAAGATAGAGAAGGATATTTGATATATGAAATGTACCATTCTGCATGAAGGCAAAGGCCGGATGCGTGTGCATGTGGAAAACGTCCGCATGACTTTGCACCGTGCCGATGTGCTGGAAGCATATCTGAACCACAAAGATGCCATCGTCCATGCCGCCGTTTACGAGCGCACCGGCGATGTGGTCATTACCTATACCGGCAAGCGCACCGCTGCCATTGCCATTCTGGCAGGCTATAAGTTCGATGTGGCCGAGTATGACGCTTTGGTCACCTCCGCCGACAGCCGCAGGCTGAACCGGGAATATCAGGACAAGATGTTCAACCTTGTGGCAGGCCGCTGCCTGCGCAAGCTGTTCCTGCCCGCGCCCCTTGACGCTGCCTACACCGCCTTCCGCTCCATCCGCTTTCTCTGGAAGGGTGTGCGCTGCGCGCTGCACCGCAAACTGGAAGTGGAAGTGCTGGATGCTTTGTCCATCGGCGTCTCGCTGCTGCGCGGCGACTTTGCCACCGCAGGCTCCGTGATGTTCCTGCTGAACCTCGGTTCTCTGCTGGAAGAGTGGACCCGCAAGAAGAGTCTGGACGATCTGGCCCGCAGCATGGCCCTGAACGTGGACAAGGTGTGGGTGCGCAGTCAGGGCACCGAAGTGCTGGTACCGCTCACCAAGGTACGCTCCGGCGATGAGGTGGTCGTGCGCAGCGGCAACATGATCCCGCTGGACGGCACCGTGCTGGAAGGCGAAGCCATGGTGAATCAGGCTGCTTTGACCGGCGAGTCCATGCCGGTGCGCAAGGCAGAGGGCTCCACCCTCTATGCCGGCACCGTTGTGGAGGAGGGCGAGTGTGTCTTTATCGCTAAAGCCGAGGGCGGTTCCAACCGCTACGATAAGATCGTTTCCATGATCGAGGAATCCGAAAAGCTCAAGTCCAGCACCGAGAACCGTGCGCTGGCTCTGGCCGACAAGCTGGTGCCCTGGTGTCTGGGTGCCACCGGCGTGACGTATCTGCTCACCCGCAACGTCACCCGCGCCATCTCGTGCCTGATGGTGGACTTTTCCTGTGCGCTCAAGTTGTCCATGCCGCTGGCCGTCCTCTCCGCCATGCGCGAGTGCGGCAGCTATCACATCACCGTCAAGGGCGGCAAATATCTGGAAGCGCTGTCTCAGGCCGACACTATCGTGTTTGATAAGACCGGCACACTCACCCGCGCTACCCCGCAGGTGGTGGATGTGGTTCCCTTCTCCGGCTGCAACGAGCGCGAAGTTCTGCAGCTGGCCGCATGTCTGGAGGAGCATTTCCCCCACTCCATGGCCAACGCCGTGGTGCGTGCCGCCAAGGAGCGCGGCATTTCCCATGAGGAGATGCACTCCGAGGTGGAGTATATCGTAGCCCATGGCATTGCAAGCCGCGTAGGCGGCGAGCGCGTGGTCATTGGCAGCCACCACTTTGTCTTTGAGGACGAAAAGTGCATCGTGCCCGCCGACGAGCAGGCAAAGTTTGATGCTCTCAAACCGGAGCATTCGCACCTGTACATGGCTGCCAGCGGGCAGCTGGTGGGCGTCATCTGCATCTCCGACCCGCTGCGCCCGGAAGCCGCCGCTGTGCTGAACGGCCTGCGTGCGCTGGGCATCCAGAACACCGTCATGATGACCGGCGACAGCGAGCGCACCGCTGCCGCCATTGCAAAGCAGGTGGGCGTGGATCACTTCTTTGCCGAGGTGCTGCCCGAGGATAAGGCAAACTTTGTTCAGCAGGCCAAGGCCGAGGGCCACACCGTGGTGATGATCGGCGACGGCATCAACGACTCCCCCGCCCTGTCTGCTGCCGATATTGGCATCGCCATCAACTCCGGTGCTGCCATCGCCCGCGAGATCGCCGATGTGACCATCAAAGCCGACAGTCTGGAGGAGCTGGTGGCCCTCAAGGCCATCGCCAACTCCCTGCAAAAGCGCGTGCACGCAAACTACCGCTTCGTGCTCACCTTCAACTCGGCCCTCATCGCGCTGGGTGCTCTGGGCATCCTGCAGCCGGCCTCCTCTGCCATGCTGCATAATCTCTCCACCATCGGCATCAGCCTGAAGAGCATGACCAATCTCCTGCCGGAGAACAAGGCTCCGCAGCTGAAAGCATAATTACCGCAAAAAATAACGCCGTGTCTGAACATTCGACACGGCGTTATTTTTTATCTGTTATTCCAGCCCGATCTGCTGTGCATACTCTTCCAGCAGCTCCCGCTCCAGGAACGGAGTCTTGACACCCTCGCGGTCACGGTAGGTCTCGTGGCCCTTGCCAATGACGGCGATCAGGTCGCCCTCCTGCGCGTGATCCACTGCGTAGTGCAGTGCATCCAGACGGTCGGGGATCTCCACGAACTTTGCGTCCGGGTTGCCCTTGTTCATGCCCACGCGGATATCAGCAAGGATGTCCTCCACCTTTTCAAAGCGGTTGTTGTCCTCAGTAAGGATGGAGAAATCGGCCATCTTGGCGCAGATCTCGCCCATGCCGTAGCGGCGCAGCTTGGAGCGGTTGCCGCCGCAGCCGAACACCACCACCAGACGGTGGGGCTTGTAGGCCCGCAGAGTGGTGAGCAGGCTTTCGGTGGACACCTCGTTGTGGGCGTAGTCCAGCAGGATGGTGAACTTCTTGCTGATGGGCACCAGCTCCACGCGGCCCTTGACCACGCACTTGCCAAGGCCGTCGTGGATGGCCTGATCCGGCAGGCCCAGCACCTTGCCCACCGCCAGAGCTGCCAGCGCGTTGTACACGCTGAACTCGCCGGGCATGTTCACCTTCACATCCATCTCGTCCTTGCCGGTCACATGGAACTTCACGCCCAGAAAATCGTGGGTGCGCAGCAGTTCAAAGCCGGTCTCGCGGTAGTCCGCCTGCTCAGCGCGGCCATAGGTGACAAGGCGGCAGGTGTGGCCTTCCAGAAGTGCTTCGGTATTCTCATCGTCAATGTTCACCACGCCCACGTCGCAGCGCTTGAACAGCTGGCCCTTCCAGCTGCGGTACTCCTCAAAGGTCTTGTGCTCGCCGGGGCCGATGTGATCCGGCGAAAGGTTGGTGAACACGCCCACATTGTAGTGCACACCGGCCACGCGGTCCATCATCAGGCCTTGGCTGGAAACCTCCATCAGCGCGGTGTCGCAGCCTGCATCCAAAAATTCCCGAAAGGTCTTCTGCAGTTCGTAGCTTTCCGGAGTGGTGTTGGCAGTATCCTTGTGGTGGCCCATATAATAAATGCCGTTGGTGCCGATCATGCCCACCTTGCGGCCTGCAGCTTCCAGCACGCTCTTGATCATGTGGGTGGTAGTGGTCTTGCCCTTGGTGCCGGTCACACCGATCATGGTCATCTGGCGGGACGGGTTGCCGAAGAGGTTCGCGCTCATCAGAGCCATGGCATAGCGGCTGCTTTCCACCTTGACCACGGTCACGCCCGGCATGGCAGAAAGGTCGATGTCGTGCTGGATGACCAGTGCGCTGACACCCTTTGCCGCGCAGTCGGCGGCAAACTCATGGCTGTCACGCTGGGTGCCCACGATGCACACGAACAAAAGGCCCGGTGCCGCCTTGCGGCTGTCGTAGATGATATCCGAGATCTCGGTGTCCAGACTGCCCTGCGCAAGGGTAAAGGGCACGCCTTCCAGTAACTGTTCCAGTTTCATACTGCACACGCTCCTCAAAACATTTTGTCACATGGGGTTTTCTTCGTTATTTGCGGTCATGCGGGCGGGGTCGGTCAGCGGTGTTTCTTCCGCAGCTGCCGCCGTGTCGTCCGCAGGCTGGGCCGCAGCGGCATCCTCTGCACCGTCTGCCGCAGTATCCTCGGCAGCAGAGGTGTCAGGCTCTTCCGGCACGGTCTTTTCCGGCACAACATAACCGGAGGGCAGGGTCGGCTGGCCCTGTGCAAAGTAAATTTTACGGGTGCTGCCCGCGCTCACATGGCTGAAATCCAGTCTGCCGGTGTCGGTAGGGGCACAACCCTTGCCGTCGGCATTGGTCAGCACATAGCGTGCGCGGTCCAGCTTATAATCCAGATCGTTCCGTGTACCCAGAAGCACACTGACACGATCCTGATACAAAAATGCCATCTGGTCGGTGTCCGCAAATTCCATGCGGGTCACATCGTCCAGCATCCCATACTCTTCCAGCTTTGCCTGCAGCTCATTCAGCGCATCCAGACGGTCGTCCGTCTGCACCGCTGCCGAAGCTGCTGCCGAACCGGATGCATCCGATGCCGTCGGGTCTGCCTGCGCTGCAAAGGTCAGCTGGTCGCCGGGTGTCACCGACACCGGCTCGCCGCCGTATAGGGTCTTGAGTTCTTCCGGCTGGGCAGACTCGCAGGCCAGGATCTTGAACCGATCCGAGAGGGTCAGCCAGCCGCTCTTCGTCTGCATGGCATAGGTAGGCACCGCCTCGGTCACCTGCACCACCACCGTGTTGGGGTAATCCCGAACCACCCTGATGGATTCCAGCAGTGGGAACTGCTTTTCCAGTTCTGCTTCCTTGGCGGCAGGGTCAAAGCCGAAAATGTTCTCTTCGGTCTGCACACCCAGTGCCTGCAGGATCTGGCTGCTGGAATAGCCGCCCACCTCCTGCACCACGGTGCCGTCCGCCGTCTGCACCTGAATGGTGCCGATCTTAAACAGCATGGTCATGGTCAGGTAAACACCGGCGGCGATCACGGCCAGCAGGGTCACAAAGGCCATCAGCCGCCGCAGCATCCGCCGCCGTTTCAGCGCAGCGCGGGTCAGGCGGCGCTTCTTGCGTTTTTCCCGCTGTACCGGGTCGCGTGGCTGCTGTTGTGCCGGACGCAGGCGCTGGTTTCTGTAGCGCTGCTGCGCTGCCTGAGCCGCTGTCTTGCGCGGCTTCTGCCCCTGTGAACGGCGCTGCTGCGGCTTGCGGGCCGTGCCGGATGCACGCTGTTCCGGCTGGGCCGTACGGCTTCGCTGCGCGGTACGGTTCCGGTTCTGGCCGCTGGTGCGCCGGGTGCTGCTCTGTTCGGTGCGGCGCGGCTGTGAAGGAAACTCGATGCTGTTATCGGTACGGGTGCGGCGCACCGTACCATTGGCGGTGCGGTCCGGCGCAAAGCTCAGCGGTTCCCCGTTGAAGCCATAGCGCCCGTCCGCACTGCCGGAAGATCCTTTTTGTTGTGAAGGCGGCGGAGTATGCTGCAGGTCTTTCCGCAGGTCGTAGATACTGCCGTTGTTTCTGCTATTGCGGTATTGCTGCATGGCGCACACCTCCTTTCCGGTTTAGGTTTTGTTTTACTTCTGCACCAGTTTCATCAGAGCGTCTGCAATCCGGTCAAGGCTGTCATCCACCGACAGGCTGCGGGCATTTTTGCCCATCTCAGCCAGCTTGCCGGGCTGTGCCAGCATGTCGGACACCGTGCTCACCAGCTTTTCGCCGGTCAGGTCTTTTTCCTCGATCACCACAGCAGCATCGGCCTTCTGCAGTTCCATGGCATTGAAGTACTGGTGGTTCTCAGCCACATTGGGGCTGGGGATGAGCACGGCTGCACGGCCAACAGCTTCCAGCTCGGCCAGCGTCAGCGCACCGGCGCGGCTGATGACAAGGTCTGCCGCAGCCAGCAGTTCCGGCATATTGTTGATGTATTCCTTCACCACAAGGCCGTCGCCCTCCGCGAAGTTCTTTTCCTGTTCCAGATCCTTGAACAGTTGCACACCGTACTGGCCGGTAGCGTGGAGATGCAGCACCGGCTTCTTCTCGTGCTGTTCCCATGCACACAGGTCGGCCACCACCTCGTTGACGCGGCGTGCGCCAAGGCTGCCGCCGAAGGAAAGGATCACCGTGCGGTCGCCCGCGCCCAGCTCAGCGCGGATGGCATCGCGGTCCTTTGCCTTGGTGAACACCTCCGGGCGCACCGGATTGCCCACCACGATGGTCTTATCAGGTGCGCCCAGCTTTTCCACAGCAGCAGGCACGGCGGCAAACACGAGATCCACATCCGGTGCCAGCAGCTTGTTGGTCACGCCGGGGAAGGCGTTCTGCTCATGAATGGCGGTGTGGATGCCCATTTTGGCGGCACAGCGCACCACCGGGCCGGACACATAGCCGCCGCAGCCGATCACAAGATCGGGTTTGACCTCCTTCATAATGGCCTTTGCCTTGGGGCCAGAGAGGGCCAGATTCCACAGCGTAACGATGTTGCGCTTGATGTTGTTCAGCGACAGCCTGCGCTGGAAACCGGTGATCTCGATATGGTGGAAGGGATAGCCCGCCTGTCCTACCAGACGGTACTCCATGCCCTCCTTGCGGCCGGCAAAGTGGATCTCGGCAGAAGGGTCTGCCTTTTTGATAGCACCTGCAATGGCAAGTGCCGGGTTGATATGGCCGGCAGTGCCGCCGGCAGCGATCAGAACTCGCATGACGATTCCTCCTCTATTATTAGTGCATCTGGTCAGGTCATCGGGGAACTTCCCACTGGCCTGCGCCCTCAAAACAGTCGTTACAGTTCATTGCGCGCACGGCGGGCATCGTCCAGATTGATGGTACGGTCCTTCAGCTCCGCATCACGCTGAGCCTTTGCAGCCTGCCGCTGTGCGTGGGCCGCTGCCCTCTGCTGCGCCGCCCGCTCTCCGTTGCGCCCAATGTTCACCATCACGCCCATTTCTGCCAGCAGCAAGATCAGACTGGTGCCGCCGGACGAGAAAAACGGCAGGCTGATGCCGGTATTCGGGATGGTGTTGGTGACCACGGCGATGTTGCAGAACACCTGCCAGGCGATCTGCGCCATAATGCCAATCCCCACCATGGTGCAGAACTGGTTCTCGGCCTTATAGGCGATCATCAGGCCCTGCGCTATGAGCAGTATGAACAGCACGATGATGAGCACCGCACCGATGAAGCCCAACTCTTCGCACACCACACTGAAGATGAAGTCGTTGGTGCTTTCCGGCAGCCAGAGCTGCTTTTCCACGCTGTTGCCAAGGCCAAGGCCCTTCAGCCCGCCGGAGCCGATGGCGTACAAGCTCTGCTTGGTCTGGTCGTTCAGCGCTTCCAGATCATCGGACCATGTGTTCAGGCGGTCCTGCAGATAGCCAATGGATTCCACCAGCGTCAGGGCCGGTTTCAGCAGCAGAGCCGCCGCTGCGGCCCCGCACCATGTCAATACACCGCCGCAGCCAGTCAGCATGAGGATGGTGCCCACGATGGCGGTGGTCAGCAGGATGCCGGACATGTGCGGCTCTAAAAACAGCAGCACCACCACCGGCACCAGCGGCAGCACCGGCACGATCAGCTGCCTTACGATACGGATGAACAGCCAATCCTTTGGCTTGATCTTTTCTCTCAGCGACGGGCTGAACCGGCCGATCTGCGGCGCACTTGCTGCCAGATGGGACGAGAGCAGGATCATCTCAAACTTTGCCACCTCAGAGGTTTGCAGAGTCAGGCCGCCCAGACGGATCCAGCGGCGGCAGCCGTTCAGCGGTGCAAAGGTCAGCGTGACGGCCAGCATGGCCAGCACCACCCAGTACAGCGGCTTGCTCGCCCAGCGCAGGAAGCGGTGATCCACATAGCTCATGACTACCATACAGCCAATGCCAATGGCCATGCAGATAGCCTGCTGCTTGATGTAGTGCAGGCTGTCGCCCATGCGCAGGTAGCCGGTGGTGTAGCTTGCGCTGTACAGCATTACAAGGCCGAACACCATGATAATGGCCAGCGTTGCCAGCCAGTTGAGCAGCAGCCGGTTCCACGGTCCCGGGTCCCGCTGCAGCGGCGGCACCCATGCACTTTCTTTTTGGTTTTTATGTTGTCTGCGGGTGGCTGCCATTGCCACGCCCCCTTATTTTCAGAATCAGGCGCTCAGGCCCAGCGTGCCAGACGCACGGCCAGCGCCAGCCCGCACACGCTCAGTGCACACAGGCTGTAAAAAATATTCACTGCACTCATGCCGCGCTTTTCCAGCCAGCAGTGCAGCGGTGCCGCCGCAAACAGCGGCCTGCCCTTCCAGCGGCAGAACAGGACCTGCATCACCACCATGCCGCCCTCCACCCAGAAGGGCAGTGCCAGCGGGATGCTCAGCTCTGCGTAGCCAATGCACAGCGGGATGCAGCCAATGGCTCCCGCTGCATACAAGCAGCCGCACCGGCCGGGGTGCAGCTTTGCCGGTGGAAAATCCCACAGCAGAAAGCCCATCAGTGCACCGGCCAGTGCCGCCGGGAATACTGCCAGCGGGAACCAGCCCAGCTGCGTTTCCAGCATCATCAGACCCAGCATAGCTACAAAGGCCGCGCCGCACACCGTGCCGTCGGCACCGTCGGCCACGCGGGCCGCCTCGGCCATCGCCACCAGCAGCACAGCCCACAGCAGCGGTGCCAGCGCACATTCCACATAGCCTGCTCCTGGCAGGATCAGCCCTGTGGGCAGGCACCCGTTCAGCGCCAGCAGACCCAGCACCAGCGCTGCAGCAGTGCATTCCAGTGCAAGGCGCTGCGTACGGCGCAGGCCAAGGCCCAAGCCGTTCGGGTAGCGGCCGCGGATGCGGGCCAGATCATCGGCCAGCCCCACTGCGCCAAAGGCCAGCGACCCCAGCAGTGCAATGAGCAGGCGGGAGGTCATCTGCCGGTCGCTGCCAAGCAGGGAAGGCTGTGCAGCACATGCGGCCAGCCAGCCCACGCCCACAGCGGCAAGGGTGCCCACCATCAGGCACAGCCCGCCCATGGTAGGCACCGGGCTGTCCGGGGCATCGCTGTCCGGCTGTGTGCCGCGTGCCGCACGCTGCAGCTCCCGCAGCAGCGGCACCATCATATTGCCGAGCGCCGCAGTCAGCACAAAACCCAGCACCGACGCGACGACCAAGGCGAAACGAATCATTTTTCAATCTCCAAATTCATGCCAAAGGGTTATTCTTCGGCATCTTTCTGCTCTGCGTAGAAAATTTCCAGCACTTTTTCCAGCGCCATGCCGCGGCTTGCCTTCACCAGCAGGGCATCGCCCGGCTCTATCCGGTTCAGCAGAGCATCCGCTGCCTCGCGGTAGTTGTTGGCATGGAGGGTCTTGACCCCCTTGGCCGCAGCCACCACAGCCGTGCGCTTTGCGTTTTCGCCGTAGGTCACAAGGCAGTACAGATCACTCTCCGCAGCCAGACGGCCCAGCTCCTCGTGGGCTTCGCGGGACAGCTCGCCCAGCTCCAGCATATCGCCCAGCAGGGCAAAGCGGCGCTTGCAGGGGAATTCCTTGAACATGGCAAGCGCGGCCTTCATGCTGTCGGGGTTTGCATTGTAGCAATCCTCAATGACGGTAACGCCCTTGCTGTGCACCACCTTCTGGCGGCGGCCGGTCTGCTCAAAATTGGAAAGCCCCTTGATGACACCGCGCGGGTCGCAGCCCAAGCGGGTGGCGGCGCAGTAGGCAGCCAGAGCGTTTGCCACATTGTGCTTGCCCATGGCCGGGATCTTGACCACAAAGGTGCCCTCTTCCTGATCTTCCAGCACAAAGCTCATGCCGTCCTCTTCCTGCCGGATGGACAGTGCACACACATCAGCGTTCTCATCTGCCAGACTGAACCATACCGGCTTCACGTGGGCGGGCAGCTTTGCGGCGCGCAGGAACTTATCATCATAGTTCAGCACCAGCGGTGCACCCTCCGGCAGGCCGTTGCAGATCTCCAGCTTTGCCTTGCAGATGTTCTCCTGACTCCCCAGATTGCCGATGTGGGACACACCGATGCAGGTAATGATGCCCACATCCGGGCGTGCGGCCCGGGCCAGACGGTCGATCTCGCCCGCATGGCTCATGCCCATCTCGATCACGGCATACTCAGTGCTGCTTTCCAGCCGCATCAGGGTGCGGGGCATGCCCAGTTCATTGTTCTGGTTGCCCTCGGTCTTGATGGTCTCGCCAAAGCCTGCAAGGGCGGCGTAGGTCATCTGCTTGGTGGTGGTCTTGCCCACGCTGCCGGTCACACCCACCATCTTGGGGTGATACTGGCTGCGGTAGTTCGCACCCATCACCATCATGGCGTGGTAGCTGTCCGGGCAGAGGATGGCCTTTTCCGCAGGCACGCCCTCCACCGGGTGGTTCACCACCACATAAACAGCACCGTTCTCCAGTGCTTTGGCCGCAAAATCGTGGCCGTCAAATTTTTCACCCGGGAACGCTACAAAAATGCAGCCGGACCGCACCTCGCGGCTGTCGGTGGTCACCAGTTCCACCTGCACCTCTTCCCGGATGAAGTCTGCGGGCACCAGCCCTGCCAGAAGCTTGCTTGCAGAAATTTTTTCCATTGTTCATGTCCCCTCTCGTTATTTTATCAGCTGGTTCGCCCTCTCCGTCACGGCTTACGCCGTGCCACCTCTCTCAAAGTGAGCGGCCTTTGCAGGCCACGCAGGCTTCATCTTTTTCCAAGGTCCCCCCTTTGGGGGAGCTGGACGCGAAGCAGCCTGAGAGGGCGAGCATGTTTATCTCTTTTCATCCACAGGTAATGGTCACGACGGTGCCGCGCTGCACACTGGAACCGGGGTCTGCACTCTGGGCCTGCACGGTGCCGTTCGCATTGCCCTCCACCACACAGTTCAATCCGGCGGCAGACAGCATCTGGCGGGCAAAGTCCGCGCTCTTGCCGGTCACATCCGGCACATCGGTATGGCTGCCCTCATAGGTATCGGTATACAGGTACACGGTGGTGCCGTAGGCCACCTTTGCACCCGCGTGCGGATACTGGTAAGTGACAGCTGCTGCCGCCTGACTGGTGGTGCTTTCGGCCAGCTGATGCCTGAGGCCCTTGATGTTCAGCTGCACCTGCGCACTGCTCCACTCGGTGCCCACCAGATTCGGCACAGTGACCACAGTCTGGCTGCGATCCTCGCCGTCGGCGGCAATGCCAAGGTAGGGTGCGATCTCGCTGATGATGTTGCCCACAACGGGCGCTGCCAGCAGGGACGAGTAGTCCGTTCTGGCGTTGTTGGGGTCATCCAGCATCACATAGACGATGATCTCCGGGTCGTCGGCGGGCAGGACAGCGGCAAAGGATGCCACCTTCTTGTAGTCACCGTCGGCACGGCGATCCATGTTCAACTGTTCGGAAGTGCCGGATTTGCCGCCGATACGGTAGCCGGACACGTAGGCGTATTTACCGCCTCCGGTGCCGTTGCCCACCTCATATTCCATGATCTGGCGGATCACATTGCTGGTGCTCTCGCTGATGACCTGACGGCGCACATTGGCACCGATCTCCTCGATCACGTTGCCATTTGCATCGGTGATCTTATCCACCACATGGGGCGTGACCAGATAGCCGCCGTTGACGGCTGCGGCCACAGCGGTGCACATCTGCAGCGGGGTGATGGCCATTGCCTGACCAAAGGCCGAGGAAGCCAGCTGCACTTCGCCCAGCTGGTTGGCCTTATAATACTGCATAAAGCCCGTCTCACTGGGCAGGTCCACGCCGGTGCGGCTGGTAAAGCCAAAGGCATCGAAGTAGTTATAGAAGGTCTGGGAGCCAACACGCTGGCCCAGCTGGATATAGTAGATATTGCAGCTCTGCCGCAGAGCTTCGGCCAGTGTGATGGTGCCGTGGGCTTTGTGGCCTGCGCAGTGGTAGGTCTCCTTTGCCACGCCGTAAGCACCGGCGCAGGTAAAGGTGGTGTTGATGTTTGCAAGGCCGGAGTCCACGCCCATGGCCGAGGTGATCACCTTGAACACACTGCCGGGGTAGTACAACTCGGTGATGGCCTTGTTTTTCCACTGGATATCGCGGAAGTAGCCGGAGTAATCGGCCTCCTCGTCCAGAATGCGGTTGCCGTTTGCGTCCTTCAGCTCGTTGCCGTTCTCATCCTTTTTGTAGATGCCGTACAGCTCCGGCTCAGCGCGCACCAGCTCGTTGAGGTAATCCAGATTTGCGCTGTAGTCCAGCGGGTCGTTGGGGTCAAAATCCGGCTTGGAAGCCATGGCAAGGATGGCACCGGTCTTGACGTTCATCACGATGGCGCAGCCGCGGTTCTCCACCGTGTTGGCTGCAATGGCTTCGTTCAGATACCGTTCCACGATCTCCTGCACATTCACATCCAGCGAAAGCACCAGATTGGAGCCATCCTTGGCTGCAAAGGTGGTGGCATTCTCGTCCGCAATGGCGTTGCCGTAGGCATTGCGCTGGGTAATGGTGCGGCCATCCACACCGGCCAGCGTGGACTGATAGGATTTTTCCAGACCGTAAGTACCAATGCCGTCCGCATCGGTAAAGCCCAGCACTGCCGCTGCAAACGCTCCGTAGGGGTAATTGCGCTGGAAGCTCTTCTCGCTGCCGACCGAGATGTTGCCCTTGCGGGAGGTCTCAGTGGCACGCTTGTGTGCCTTGTTGAACTGGGAAACGTAGGATTCGATGGACAGCTTGACAGCGTTGTTCACCTTGGTGGCCAGCACCTGATACTTGGTGTCCGTCTTGGAAAGTGCATCGTAAACCTTCTGGTACTGGGTCTGGTACGCTTCCGAGGAAGTGTCCACCGCGTCCAGACTTTCGCCGTCGCCGGAAAGCAGACGCAGGGTCAGTTCCCGACTGACCTCGGCGCACATGGCCGTGTCCAGCGTGCGCACCGCATCCTCATCCTTACCGGTGGTGGCATATAAAATTTTGCTGTTGTCCGGGTCGGCCCAGATGGTCCACACCACGCTGGTGGAGGCCAGCGTGATGCCGGAGGTATCGTAGATCTCGCCGCGGGTGGCCTTGATGGTGGTATCCAGCAGCTGCTGCTTTGCGGCCAGCTGGCGGTAGGTGTCACCGTTTTTGATCTGGATATCATACAGGCTGTAGGTCACACGGGCCGCAGCAAGGCCCATGACCACAAGGGCCAGACCGCCGCAGATCAGACTGGTTCTGGGGTTCATGCGGGCACCGGTGCTGGTTTCCGGCCAGGGGCCTTTTATTTTTTTGATGAATTTTCGGAAGAATTTCCACATGCTATGCTCCTGCGGCAGCGGGCATTTGCTGCCTTCTGCCGCGCTTTTGTCAAATTTGGAACTGCCCTGCAAACAGGGTGTATAAACCGAAAAAGCGTGCGCTGCCGCACGCTTTCCCGTATTTGGTTCACTTTACAGTGCCAAGAATGTTCACGGCACCGTTGTAGATAAAGTCGGTCCACTGCCGCACAGCGGACTGGGTGCGCTCCAGCGTGTCGCTCTCGCCCAAACGGATGTAGGTGATCTGGCTCTGATCAATTTTCATCAGGCCCAGCCTGCCGGCCGTCTCTTCCACGCTGGTAATGTTGGTCTTGCTGTTCAGGGTGCTGTTATAGTAAGTATACTGGCTCTGCTCACTGACCAGCTGAGCCTTTGCGTCCTGAATCTGGTCGTTCAGCTCCACCAGCTTGGACTCGCTCCACAGCAGGCTGATGGCAAACCCCACCAGCAGTGCTGCTGCTACCAGATGCATGGCGTTGTGCACCGCTGCCTGCAGCGGTGAAAGCCGACGCTTGCCGCCCTTTGCTACCCGCAGATCTGCCTTGCGCTGTGTCTGCGGGGCTTTTCTGCGGCGTACCGCGTTATAATCGTATGCTGCCTGACCCATGGTTTGCTCTCCTCCTCACACAACGGCTGCTGCCGTTCAGCATTTTTCCAAAACTCTCAGGTGGGCGGACCGGCTGCGCCGGTTCTCTTCCAGTTCCTGACTGTTTGCTTCAATGGGTTTGCGGGTGATCAGCTTCGCTTTGGCTTTGCCGCCGCATACGCACACCGGAAACTCCGGCGGGCAGGTGCACGCGGTGGACCAGCGGCGGAATTTGTTCTTCACCAGCCGGTCCTCCAGCGAGTGGAAGGTGATCACGCACAGCCGGCCGCCCGGCGCAAGGTGATCGAAAATGGTATCCAGGCCTTCTTCCAGCGCATCCAGTTCATGGTTCACTGCAATGCGCAGCGCCTGAAAGGTGCGGCGGGAAGGGTTCTTGTTTTTGCGGCGTTCCGCCGGGGGCATGGCGCTGGCCACGATGTCTGCCAGCTGCAGGGTCGTTTCGATGGGAGAATTCTCCCTTGCCTCCACGATCCTGCCCGCGATCTGCCATGCGAAAGGTTCTTCGCCGTAATCCCGCAGAATGCGTGCCAGCTCTTCGCGGCTCTCGGTGTTCACAAGGTCCGCTGCCGTTTCGCCCTGCTGGCTCATCCGCATGTCCAGCGGTGCATCTGCACGGTAGGAAAAGCCGCGGGCCGCATCGTCCAGCTGATGGCTGGAAACGCCCAGATCCAGCAGCGCGCCGTTGACCTTGTCGATGCCAAGGTTTTCCAGAGCTTGTCCGGCATAGCGGAAGTTGATCTGCACCACCGTGGCAGGCAGGCCCGCAAGGCGGGCACGCGCGGTCTGCACCGCGTCCGGATCCTGATCCAGCGAGATCAGCCTGCCGCCCTTTTCTGCATCCAGCCGCAAGGCGATCTGGCGGGAATGTCCCGCGCCGCCTGCGGTGCCGTCAAGGTAGGTGCCGGCCGGATCAATGGCAAGACCCTCCAGACACTCGTTCAGCAGAACGGGGATATGCTCAAACGAGGCCGGGTCAAAGGCTGCTTGTGTTTCAAGTTCCATCGCTGCGGCCTCCTTTCTCAGTTCATAAGCTTTCCGTGTTCCGGGCACTGTGCACACAGCGCACACTTTTACCCGATAACACAGTTTTATTTTAACAAATCAGGCCCCTGATTGCAAGGGTTTGTGCTCCCGTTTTTGCCGCAAAATGCAACAAAAAAAGTCCCTGTCGGCCGTCATTTCTGCCTGCAGGAACTTTGGTTTTTGCCGTATGTGTAATTTGTGTGTGAAAAAGGCTGTCTTCAGCCGTTTTTCTTGGCGTTCTGGCGCAGATTTGCGCGCACATTCTTTACCTGTGCCGCATTTTCCACCATTGTTTCCTCGGTGTTCTTGAGCATGTTGTCGCAATAGTCGGTCACGGTCTGGCGCAGGGTGCGGGCCTCGTTCTGGGCTGCAGTGGTGATTTCCCCGGCGCGCTGCTGTGCAGCCTTCACGATCTCGGCTTCACTCACCAGAATGCGCGCCCGCTCCTCAGCCTTTTTCACAATGGCCTGCGCCTGTGCGTTGGCCGTCTCCACGATCTGAGCGCGGTCGTTCACGATCTGCTGGGCCTGCCGCAGCTCGCCGGGCAGGTTTGCGCGGATCTCGTCCAGATAATCCCGGATCTGCTCCACATCCACGATCTTTTTGCCGCCGGAAAGGGGCACATTGGCACCTTCCTCCAGAGCATCCTCAATGGTATCCAAAAGTTCGTTCACGTTCATAGTGCTTCTCCCTTCGGTTCGTTCTCGGCAGGGTCTGTGTTCTGCATGGGCTTTGTGTATTTCCACAGCAGCACCCTGCCGTACTTGTACTGTTTTTTCAGGGTCAGGCCGCCAGCCTCGGCCGGCAGCACGATGCCGGTCTCGCTCTCGCACAGCACGATGCCGCCGGGCGCGGTGCATTTATCCACCGCAGGCAGGATCTTTTCCAGCGTACCATTGCGGAAGGGCGGGTCCAGCAGTACGATGTCGAACTGCTCGCGGCAGGCGGAAAGATACCGCGCAGCCTCGCCGATATTGACGCGGCTGCGGTCGAACACGCCGCAGGCCTTGCAGTTGCGCATGATGATGTTCACCGCCTCGCGGTTCTCGTCCAGAAACACGCAGCGCGCCGCGCCGCGGCTCAGTGCTTCAATGCCAAGCTGGCCGCTGCCCGCATACAGGTCCAGCACCCGTGCGCCGGGCAGGTCGAACTGGACGATGCTGAACATCGCCTCCTTTACCTGCGAAAGGGTGGGCCGGGTCACGTCGGTCCCCGGCAGGGCCTCCAGACTGCGGCCCCGGGCTTCTCCTGCGATCACGCGCATGTTCTCTTTCCTCCTCCTTGCAGCCGGAAGATGTGGCTGCAAACACGTTTTTTGTATCACTTTATTATCACCCAACTGCATATTCTTGTCAAGGGCCGCGCGTTGCGCCGTCTGGCGGTTTGTGCTACAATAAAACCGGCAGCGCCGGGCTTTTGCGGCGCATTCTGGCATAAAAGGAGAGTATTCCCATGAAAGTTCTGCTCATCAACGGCAGCCCGCACGAAAAAGGCTGCACCTATACCGCCCTTTCGCTCATTGCAAAGGAACTGAACGACGCCGGTGTGGACACCGAGATCCTGCATGTCGGCGGCAAACCCGTGGGCGGCTGCATCGGCTGCGGCGGCTGTGCCGCAGGCAATGGCTGCGTGTTTGGCGGCGTGGTCAACGAGGCCATCGAGAAGGCCAAAACTGCCGATGGCTTCGTGTTCGGCAGCCCGGTGCACTATGCATCCGCATCCGGCAACATGACCAGCTTCATGGACCGCCTTGCCTACGCGGGCGGCAGATATCTGGCCTACAAGCCTGCCGCCATCTGCTGCTCGGCCCGCCGCGCCGGCACCACTACCACGCTGGACCAGCTGGTAAAGTACCCGCAGTTCTTCCACATGCCGCTGGTGAACAGCTCCTACTGGGCCATGGTGCACGGCTCCAACACCGAGCAGGTGCTGCAGGATGCCGAGGGCTGCGCCGTAATGCAGGAGCTGGGCCGCAACATGGCATGGCTGCTGCACTGCATCGAAGCAGGCAGGGCCGCAGGCTTTGAACACCCGCAGAACCCCAAGCGCCCCATGACCAATTTTATCCGCTGATCGGAAAATCAATTTCTGATCCAAAGGCCCAGAACAGTCCGTAAGCTGCTCTGAGCCTCTTTTTCTTTGCAGTCCACACCATTTCGTGCCAAAAACAGCAAAAAACCTTTTTCAAAGCGCCTTCCGCTTCTTTTTTCGTTCATAAGTTTGTGTTACTATAAGATGTAAAGTGATTTTAGCAGGATGGAGACCCTTGTATGGAACACTACGATTGGAACGAAGGCTGGCTGTTCACGCCCCGGTTCGACCCGGCACTGGTGCGGCCGGAGTGCGGACTGGAACTGGAACCGGTGCGCATCCCCCACACTGTGCGGGTGCTGCCCTACAATTACTGCAACGAAAATGAATACCAGTGCCTGTGCGGCTACCGGCGGGAGTTTTTTGCACCCAGAGAGTGGGCAGGCCGCACTGTTCTGCTTACCTTTGGTGCCGTTGCCCATGACGCGACCGTGTTCTGCAACGGGCGGCGGCTGTTCCACCACGCCTGCGGCTACACCGCCTTCACGGTAGATCTGACCAGCGCTTTGCATCTGGGTCAGAATAACGTGGTGGCTGTGCGCTGCGACAGCCGCGAGGATCTGAACATTCCGCCCTTTGGCGGGCAGATCGATCACCTGACCTACGGCGGCATCTACCGTGCCGTCAGTCTGGACATCAAGGAGCCCGCTTACCTGCGGGATGTGTTCATCGAGGCAAAGGCCGAGGGCGATTTCCGCATCTATACCTCCACCGTGGGTGAGACGGTAGGCTGCACACTGCAGGCCGAGATCCGCAGCCCTTCCGGCAGCCGCGCCGCCTACAGCGGCGAGCTTTCCCTGCCCATCACCGGCGTGCTGAACGGTGTGCACCCGTGGAGCATCGAGCATCCCACCCTGTACACCCTCACCGTACAGCTGATCCGTCCCGGCTCTGCCGGTCTGCCGGACCGTGTGCTGGACGAAAAGACCATCCGCTTCGGCTTCCGCACCGTGCAGTTCGTGGCAGGCGGGCTGTACCTGAACGGTCAGCGCGTGGAGCTGCGGGGCCTGAACCGCCACCAGAGCTACGCCTATCAGGGCTATGCCATGCCGGACAGCATCCAGCGGCTGGATGCTCAGATCCTGAAAAAAGACCTTGGCTGCAACGCAGTGCGCACCAGCCATTCCCCCCAGAGCCCGGCGTTTCTGGATGCCTGCGATGAGCTGGGCCTGCTGGTGTTCACCGAGATGCCCGGCTGGCGGTACATCGGCGACGAGAGCTGGAAGGCGCAGGCCCTGCAGAACTGCCGCGAGATGGTGTGCCAGTGCCGCAACCACCCCAGCATCTTTTTGTGGGGTGCCCGTGTGAACAACAGCGCCGACGACGAAGCGTTTTATAAGCGCACCAACGAGGCCATCCACCGGCTGGACCCCACCCGCCCCACGGCAGGCGCGCGGAACCACCGCAAGAGCCAGCTGCTGGAGGATGTTTACGCCTACAACGATTACTCTTACCGTGGGCGCGGTGCCGCCTGCGAAGCCCGCGCCGCAGTGACTTCCGATCCCCGCAAGGGCTATCTCATCAGCGAATTCGGCGGGCAGCAGCTGCCCACCAAGCCCTTTGACGACGAGACCCACCGGCTGGTGCAGGCTCTGCGCTATGCCGCCGGGATCAACGATTCCATTGCTCAGCAGGGTGTGGCCGGCAGCTTTGGCTGGTGCATGGCTGATTACAACACCCACCGGGAATTTGGCAGCGGCGACCGCATCTGCTACCACGGTGTGATGGATATGTTCCGCAACCCGAAACTTTCGGCGGCGGTATATGCAAGCCAGAAAACGCCGCGTTCCCCCTCGGACATCGTGCTGGAAGTCTCTTCCGGCATGGCACTGGGCGACCTGCCCGGCGGCGTTCCCACGGCCTGCTGGGTGTTCACCAACGCCGAAAGCGTGCGGCTGTACCGCGGCAACGACTACATTGCCGAGTTCACGCCTGACCGGCACGGCCGTTTTGCCGCCATGACGCATCCGCCCATTGAAATCAACGATTTTGTAGGTTCTTTGTTGGAAAAGTACGAGGGCATGGACCTGGCCTCCGCCCAGATGACAGCCGCTATCCTGAACGAGATGCGCCGGGATGCCATGGAGCTTTCGCCGCTTTCCAAGGCGCGGATGCTTTCGCTGCGGCTGAGCTGGAACGAGGTAGCCCGCATGTATTACAAATACATCGGCGTGCTTGGCACACCGTGCGCAGCCTACCGTTTTGAAGCCGTGTGGCATGGCCGCGCCGTGCGCACCGTGGTGCGGGAACCGGTGCAGAGCGTCCGGCTGGAATGCACCGTGCACAACCCCATCCTCACCGACGGCCCCACCTGGGACTGCGCCGCTGTCAGCCTGCGCGCCATCGACCAGAACGGCAGCCTGCTGCCCTACTGCGGCGAAGCCGTTCAGCTGAGCGTGGACGGCCCGCTGAAGATCATTGGTCCCAGCGTGGTGCCGCTGCGCGGCGGCATGGCGGGCACCTACCTTGCCACCACCGGCGAAGCGGGCCGCGCCGTGCTGCACTGCCGCATGGAAGGTGCGCTGGATACCGATGCCGTGGTGACCATCCGTTGCCGGGAAGCTTAATTTCCGTCCCTTCATGATAGATTTGCACTCTGTTCAAAATTTCATCATGGTTGACTGGTATCCTAAGAACTGTAAAATAACGGCGGGCGCGCCCGCTTTGATTCCAAAACAAAGGATGCAGGAGTTATGAGAGAAAAATTCCGTCAGTTTATGATCGGCCGCTACGGTACCGATGGCCTGAACCAGTTTTTGAGCATCGCGTCCATCGTGCTGCTGCTGATCTCGCTGCTCACCCGCTTCAGCCTGTTCACATGGCTGGGTCTGGTGCTGCTGGTGCTGTGCTACTACCGCTCGCTCAGCCGCAACATTTCCAAGCGCACGGAGGAGAACTACCAGTACTATGCCCTGAAGGACCGCGTAGACCGTAAGTTCCGCGGTCTGAAGGATCAGTGGGCCAACCGCAAGCTCTACCACTACTACCGCTGCCCCAAGTGCCGCCAGAAGCTGCGTGTGCCCCGTGGCCGCGGCCGCATCCAGATCTCCTGCCCGCGCTGCGGCACCCAGTTCATCAAAAAGAGCTGAGCAGCCATGTTTGGTTATGTTGTGCCCAATCAGGCCGCGCTTTCGGACGAAGCACAAAAGCGCTACCGCACCGCCTACTGCGGGCTGTGCCGCCGCATCGACGCACTGCACGGCCTGCGGGGCCGCTTTACGCTGAGCTATGACCTCACCTTCCTGAACCTGCTGCTGTGCAGCCTGTACGAGGGCGAGACCGAAGCTTCTTCCGGCCACGACCGGTGCCCCATCCACCCCTTGGGCGGTGTGGAATGGCGGGCGGCCTCCCCCACCGATTACTGTGCAGATCTGAGCGTAGCCTTGCACTACTACAACGCCGAGGATAAGTGGAAGGACGACCGCAGCCTGTTGGGCCTTGGATATGAAAAGCTGCTTACCGGCTGTAAGCAGGCTGCCGAGAGCCGCTGGCCCCGTCAGTGCAGCGCCATCCGCACCTGTCTGGACAGGCTGGCAGAATATGAAGCTGCCGGGAGCGAAGATCTGGATGCCGTGTCCGGCTGCTTTGGCGAGCTGATGGCAGAGCTGTTCGACTACCGACAGGATCACTGGTCACCGGAGCTGCGCAGCATCGGCTTCCATCTGGGCAAGTTCATCTACCTGCTGGATGCCTATGACGATCTGGAGCACGACCAGCGCAAGGGGGCCTACAATCCGCTGAAAGCACTCAGCCAGCAGCCCGGCTATGAGGAAGAGATGAAAGAGATCTTTGAGCTGCTGCTGGCGCAGTGTGCCCAGAGCTTTGAACGCCTGCCCTGCGTGGAGGACGCAGACCTGCTGCGCAACATCCTTTACTCCGGCGTATGGCTCAAATACAACTGCAAAACCGCCAAGCAGGCCCGCAGCCGTGGCTGAATGGCGGCTTTGTCTTGATTTTTCCACGGCAATACGGTAGACTATAAACATTGCGCGGCACTGTGGCTGCGCGAAATGAGACGTGAGGAAGTATATCCATGAGAGACCCCTATGAGGTGCTGGGCGTTTCGCGCGGCGCAAGCGATGACGAGATCAAAAAAGCATACCGCGCCAAGTGCAAGCGCTGGCATCCGGACCTGAACCCCAACGATCCTACCGCCGAGGAGCACTTCAAGGAAGTGCAGGCGGCTTACGATGCCATTACCAAGGGCGAGACCGGCCCCCAGATGGGCGGAAATCCCTACGGCAGCTACCAACAACAGGGTTACGGCCAGCAGCAGGGTTATCAGAACGGTTACGGCGGTTTTGACGGATTCGATGGCTTTGACCCGTTCGGTTTCGGGTTTGGCTTTGGCGGCTACCAGCAGGGTTACGGCCAGCAGGGCGCAAGCTATTCCGGCTCCGACAGCCCGGAGATGCAGGCCGCCCGCAACTTTGTGGCCAATGGCCGCTATGCGGAGGCCCGCCGCGTGCTGGACGGCATGACCGGCCGCAATGCCCGGTGGTATTATCTGTCCTCCCTCGCAAATCAGGGCTTGGGCAACCGCATCGATGCGCTGCAGGATGCCCGCCGTGCCGTGCAGCTGGACCCGGGCAACACCGAGTACCAGATGCACCTGCGCCGGATGCAGAACCCCGGCCAGACCTACCGCACCACACAGGCCACCTACACCAGCCCCGGCGGCCTGATGCAGTGGTGCTGGAGCATGATCCTGCTGAACCTGCTTTGCAACTGCTGCTGCGGCGGCTGGGGCTTCCGGTTCCGCATGTGATCCCGTTTTTTTCTCATAAGATACAGCAAGACCCCGCACCTTCTGGTGCGGGGTCTTGTTTTTGCTTTACGACATCACTTTACGGTGATGTTGCGGCTGATCTTGCTGCAGGAGTAATTGCCGCCGATCTCTGCCGTCTGCACATAGGTGCCCGGCTCTGTGGGCAGCTTGCTGGTGGCATCACAGCCCCAGCCGGACTTCTTGTAGCTGTAGCGGATCTTATCGGTGGGCACCACCTGACCATCCACTTCCAGCACAGCCGCTTCATTGAAGCTCTGCAGCTCTTCGGCGGTCATGGGCTTTTCGGCCTGCTGTGCCCAGTACATGCGCACGCCGTTTGTCTTGGGCTTGATCTTGAACATGGCAAAGCCTGCGGTGTTCATATCGCTGCTTTCCAGCGCCAGTGCACCGGCCACATAGTTGCCGGCATCCACCGGCTGCTCGTCCAGATAAATGCGGCTGAACGCGCCCTCCGGCAGATACTTGCGGATCAGGTTCAGCGCAAGGCGCAGGCCGTTGGACACCTGATCGATGGTAGGCACATAGAAGTGCAGTACATCCATCACCGAGACGGCCTCATCGGCCACCCGCAGCAGCACGCTGACATCGTTGCCGTCGATCAGCTGCTTGAGGTAGCTGTACACATTGAACTCCTCTGCCTGATCCGGTGTCTTGGACATCTTCTTGGGCAGCGGGATCATCTTGAGCAGCGTGCGGATCTTATCCGACAGCACCAGCGTCACATAGCCATTCGCTTCGCCGCCAACGCCCACCACAACACCAATATACTGGGTATCGGCAGGGTTGGTCTGCACCTCCAGCTTGTAGTTGGAGCCATAAACAAGGTCGCCCGTGGCTTTGAGCCGGATGGAAACCATATCATTCTGCTGCCCCAGCGCTGCATTTTCCTGCGGCAGAGCTGCTGCGGCAAACACCGGCGTTGCTGCCGCGCTGAGCATGAACACTGCTGCCAGTGCAAGAGCTATCAATCGTTTGGCCTTCATTGCTTAAGACCTCCTTATTCTGTAAAGGGATCGCACAGCCGCGCCCCACGGCACACTGCGTCGGGAACCGGCATGATGCCATGCCTGTTGTGCCTCGATTTTACCGCAAAACGCTGTTTTGGTCAATAACGTGATTCAAGTAATTCAATTTTTTTATATTTTATGTATGCAAAAAAGAGGGACCTGCCCTCTTCCAGCGGTTTCTCCCTCAAGTTCATTCATCAATAAAATATTCCGGGTGGACGCTGCGGGCCTGCGCCACCGACTGCTTATAACGGCTCAGGTGGCTTTCCAGCGCTTCGCTCACGTCGTCCGCGCTGCCGTGCAGCAGTGCTTCCAGAATTGCCGTGTGCGAGGAGCAGACCGACTTGTTTTCCTCGGTCTGCAGGCTGAACTTGCGGATGCGCTCCACATGCTGCAGGCTGGCCAGCATGTGGTCGTAGTGAGCTTCCATGCCGCACAACTCAAAGGATTTGCGGTGGAATGCATTATCCAGCTCCAGCATACGGGCAGTGCGGTCCGGCTGGCTCATATCCGCTTCCAGCTCACGGTATGTCTCAATGTTGCTGCGGTATTCTTCCTCCTGCCGGGGTGTCACATGGCCGCGCAGCCGGTTCAGGATCTCTTTTTCCAGTGTATAGCGGGCAAACTGCTCCATCTCCATCAACTTCAGGTTGATGGGTGCCACATGGGTGCCGCTCTGCGGTTTGATGTCCACCATGCGGGCCAGATTGAGCATCAGCAAAGCCTCCCGCATGGGCGTGCGGCTGATGCCCAGCTCTTCGGCCAGCTCCCGGTCATTCAGCGGATCACCGGGCTTCAGCTCCATCGTGATGATCCGGCTGCGGATCGTCTGGTATGCCGTTTCGCGCGCACTCAGTGATGACATGTGGTCTCTCTCCCTTCAACCTCCGGTGTAAAACAAAAATTGATATACTAGTATTGAAGTTATCAAGACCATATTACCCAACCACAGGGCGGCTGTCAAGTGTAGCTGCAACTAAAAATCGCCAACATTTTTCTCTGTTTTGTCAAGACAGGCCTCATGGCAGCACAAAAGCCCTCCGGGTGAAGGGCTTTTGCTGCGTTTACTTTTTAGCGGAACGGTACACCACCGGCGCCCACACAAAGGCCACGGCCAGACCGCACACCACATCAATGATGGAGTGCTGCTTGGTGAACACGGTGGACGCACAGATCAGTGCAGCCCACACCCAGGCCAGAATTTTCAGGGCCGGGCGCTCCTTTGCCAGCTTGCTGTGGCTGAACGCCATTGCCATGCAGGCCGTGCTTTGGCAATGGATGGACGGGCACACATTGACCGAGGCATCCGCCCTCCAGATCAGCTGCATGATGCTCATTGCAATGTTGCTGCGGCCCACCGCATCCACTGTGGGGCGGATATCCAGACCGTTGGGCAGCAGCATGTACAGGATCAGGCAGAAGGTCATGCCGGAAAACATGGTCAGGCAGAGCTTATCGTAGCTTTGGGTGTCGCACCACCACAGCAGGGCCGTCACACCAGCCAGCAGCACAAACCAGCTGCAATACGGAAAGATGAACCACTCATTGAAGGGGATCAGATCATCAAGCGGGGCGTGGATGATATATTTGGGATCTTTGATGGTCAGATCCAGCCAGAAGAACCAGATCAGATACACCACCCAGTACAGCTGGAACCACAGGTGCGGGCGGCGCCGGCTCCACAATTGTTTGGGATTCATGGTATTTCTCCTATATTTTCAATGTGATGACGTATGATTATACCACATCACGCCATCTTGCGCAAACCTTTCCGGTGCGATAAAATAAAAAGAGTGTTGTAAACCTGCGCTCTGTTTTTGAGCGCACCTATTATAAAAGGAGCCATTATGTTGCAAAGCTTTCCCCCTGTCCGCCTTGCCGCGCTGGATCTGGACGGCACCCTGCTGAACCGGAACAACGAGGTCACCCTTGCCACCCGTCAAGCCATTGCCCGCGCTGTAGAGCATGGCGTGGTGGTGGTGCCCGCCACAGGCCGCCCGCTGGCCAGCCTGCCGCCTGTTGTGGCAAAGCTGCCCGGCATCCGGTATGCCATCACCTCCAACGGTGCCGCCGTGTGGGACCTTGGCGATGACCCCATGGGTGCTGTGCACAGCCGCTATGCCAATGCCGCCCAGCGCCATACCAGTGAGCCCGCCTGCCTGCTGCACCGCCTGATGCCGGCAGAAGTGGCACGGGAAGCTTTTGACCTGTTCCAGCAGTACGATGGCGAGCTGAGCGTATTCAGCGACGGCCTTGCCATCAAGACTCCGGAGGGCATTGCAAAGCTCACCTCCCGCACCGCCCACTTTCTCTCCTCCGAGGCGCGGCAGAACCTGACCGACGGCCGCTTTACCGTCATTCCCGGCATCGAGAGCTGGATGTCCCGCCATGCGCACGAGATCGAAAAACTGTGCATGTTCTTCGACAGCACCGAAAAGACCGCCGCTGCCCTGCCAAAGTTTCAGGCTATCCCGGGCGTGGCCGTGGTGCAGGGTTCGCCGGATAACATTGAAGTGACCGCTGCCGGTGTGGATAAGGGCAGTGCCCTGCTGGCTCTGGCCGACCTGCTGGGCATCCCCCACGAGAACACCCTTGCCGTGGGCGACAGCGAGAACGACCGCGCCATGCTGGAAAAGGCAGGGATCGCCGCTGTTATGGCCAACGGAATGCCCCAGATCAAGGCCATTGGCAGCATTGTGAGCGAAGCCGACTGCGACCACGACGGCGTTGCAGAGCTGTTCGGCAGGCTTGGTATTTGAGCAAACAGGGTCAAAACAGCCCCAATTTTCAGGTCATTCGTCATTTTTGTGCAATGTATACAAGCTCTTATGCAAAACATTGTGCTTGTTGAGCATTTCCAAACTCATTTCCGTCGTTTATACTAATAATATGAGCGCACAGTGGGTGCACCATGCCCAAACGGCAGCCCACGCGCACCAAGAGAGTTCAAACTAAAAGGAGAAATGCGTTATGAATCCCATCGTAGAAAAGGTCTATCAGATCGGCATTATCCCTGTTATCGCTTTTAACAGCGTTGATGAAGCCCTGCCCCTGTGCAAGGCTCTGGCTGACGGCGGTCTGCCCGCAGCTGAGGTCACCTTCCGTACCGCATGCGCTGAGGAGTGCATCCGCAAGATCCACGAGGAGATGCCCGAGATGCTGCTGGGCGCAGGCACTGTCCTGACCACCGAGCAGGCTGACCGTGCAATGGCAGCTGGTGCTTCCTTCATCGTTGCTCCCGGCTTCGACCCCGAAGTCTGCAAGCACGTTATCGACAAGGGCGGCATCATGATGCCCGGCACCTGCTCTGCAGGCGAGATGCAGCAGGCTATGAACATGGGCTGCGAGGCCCTGAAGTTCTTCCCCGCTGAGGCAAACGGCGGTGTCGGCATGCTGAAGAACATCGGCGCTGCCCTGAAGAGCGCACGCTGGATGTGCACCGGCGGTGTCAACGCAAAGAACGTCAACGACTATCTGGGCTATGACCAGATCTTCGCTGTGGGCGGCACCTGGATGTGCAAGAGTGACGTGATCAAGGCTCACGACTGGGCTAAGATCACCGCTCAGAGCAAGGAAGCGGTTGACACCATGCTGGGTCTGAAGCTGATGCACGTCGGCATCAACACCGAGAACGAGGAAGAGGCCATGAAGGTGGCAAACATCATCGGCAGCCTGCTGAACATGAAGGTCGCTCCCGGCAACTCCAGCATCTTCGTCGGCAACAAGGAGTTCGAGATCATGAAGAAGGTCGGCCGCGGCACCAATGGCCACATCGCCATCGGCTGCAACAACGTGGATCGTGCCATCTATCACCTGTCTCAGCGCGGTGCCAAGTTCGATCTGGACAGCAAGGTCGTGAAGAACGGCAAGACCATCGCCTGCTACTTTGCAGACGAGATCGGCGGCTTCGCATTCCACCTGGTTCAGGCCTGAGCTCCGGCCCCCTTATCCGTGAAAGCCCTTCTGCGCCGGGGATGCCCCGCAGCAGAAGGTCATAAACACCTGTAAATAAAAGGAGAATAACCAATGAAAGTCGTTACTTTTGGCGAACTGATGGTCCGTCTGCAGCCGTTCAACTACGAGCGTTTCGTTCAGGCTAACAGCCTGGAGTTCACCTTCGGCGGCGGCGAGGCAAACGTTGCTGTTTCTCTGGCCAACTACGGTCTGGACGCAGCCTTCGTCACCAAGCTCCCCGCACACGCAATCGGTCAGGCCGCTGTCAACAGCCTGCGCCGTTACGGCGTTGACACCAGCATGATCACCCGCGGCGGCGATCGCGTTGGCATCTACTACAACGAGAAGGGTGCTTCTCAGCGTGGTTCCGTCTGCATCTACGACCGTGCCAACAGCGCCATCCAGCTGGCTCAGCCCTCCGACTTTGATTGGGATAAGATCTTCGAGGGCGTGGACTGGTTCCACTTCACCGGCATCACCCCGGCTCTGGGCGAGAATGTCGTCGAGATCTGCCGCGAGGCCTGCAAGGCTGCTAAGGCTCACGGCGTGAAGATCAGCTGCGACCTGAACTACCGCGGCAAGCTGTGGACCCGTGAGCAGGCCCGCGCTGCCATGACCGATCTGTGCCAGTACGTTGACGTGTGCATCTCCAACGAGGAGGACGCAAAGGACGTGTTCGGCATCGAGGCCGAGGCTACCGATATCTACGGCGGCAAGCTGAATGCCGAGGGCTACAAGAGCGTGGCTAAGCAGCTGGCTGACAAGTTCCACTTTGAGAAGGTCGCTATCACCCTGCGTGAGAGCCACAGCGCCTTCGACAACGGCTGGAGCGCTATGCTGTACGATGTTGCTTCCAATGAGTACTGCTTCTCCAAGAAGTACGACCTGCACATCATCGACCGCGTTGGCGGCGGCGACTCCTTCGGCGGCGGCCTGATCTACAGCCTGCTGACCGGCAAGACCACTCAGGAAGCTGTTGAGTTCGCTGTTGCTGCTTCTGCTCTGAAGCACTCCATCGAGGGCGACTACAACATGATGACCGTGTCCGAGGTCGAGAAGCTGGCTGGCGGCGACGGTTCCGGCCGTATTCAGCGCTAAGAGCAGGGAGGAGTCCAGAATGGATATCCGCTACTCCTGCAACCAGAAGGATTTCAAGCGCTATACCACCGAGGAAATGCGGGACGAAATGCTCATCACCGGCCTGTACAAGGCCGATGAGGTCGTTGCTGTGTACAGCCATGTGGACCGCATGGTCACGCTGGGCTGCATGCCGGTGCACGAGACCGTGTCCATCGACAAGGGCATCGACGTGTGGGCAAACTTCGGCACCCACTACTTTCTGGAGCGCCGCGAGATCGGCATGTTCAACATCGGCAAGGATTCCACCGGTATCGTGGTGGCCGACGGCGTAAAGTACGAGCTGGGCTATAAGGACTGCCTGTACATCACCAAGGGCACCAAGGAAGTCACCTTTGCTTCCGCCGACCCGGAGCATCCCGCCAAGTTCTACATGGTATCCGCTCCCGCACATTGCTCTTACGAGACCCGCCTGATCAAGATGGCTGATGCAAACCATCGTCCTCTGGGCAGCGTCGAGACCTGCAATAAGCGCACCATCAATCAGTTCATCCACCCGGATGTTCTGAAGACCTGCCAGCTCAGCATGGGTATGACCGAACTGGAATCCGGTTCCAACTGGAACACGATGCCCAGCCACACCCACGAGCGGCGCATGGAAATTTATACCTACTTTGAACTGCCCGAGGGGCAGGTGGTGTTCCACATGTGCGGCGAGCCTACCCAGACCCGCCACATCGTGATGCACAACGAGGATGCTGTCATCAGCCCTTCTTGGAGCATTCACAGCGGCGTAGGCACCTCGAACTATACGTTTATCTGGGCAATGGGCGGCGAGAACATGGAGTTTGACGACATGGACAACATCGCTACCACTGACCTGCGCTAAAAAGCACCATACACAAGCCCCGTACCGGGTCCACCGGTACGGGGCTTTTTGCTAAAAATTTAACTTGAGAAGGAGAACATCATGGATCTTTCCGCTTTCAACCTGCAGGGCAAGGTGGCTCTGATCACCGGCGGTGCCCACGGCATCGGTTTTTCCATCGCCGAAGGCATGGCCAAGTGCGGTGCCGCCATCTGCTTCAACTGCTCTTCCGAAGCAAGCCTTGAAAAGGGCCTTGCAGCATACAAGGCAGCCGGCATCGACGCACACGGCTATGTGGCCGACGTGTCCGATGAGGACGCTGTGAACGCCATGGTTGCAAAGATCAAGGCCGAGGTGGGCCCTGTGGACATTCTGGTGAACAACGCCGGCCTGATGAAGCGCGTGCCCATGATCGAGATGAGCCACGCCGACTTTATGCGGGTCATCGATGTGCATGTAGGCGGTGCCTTCAACTGCTCCAAGGCCGTTCTGCCGGACATGATGGAAAAGCGCGAGGGCAAGATCATCAACATCTGCTCCATGATGAGCGAGCTGGGCCGCGAGACCGTCTCCGCCTACGCTGCCGCCAAGGGTGCACTGAAGATGCTCACCAAGAACATCGCTTCCGAGTACGGCGAGTACAACATCCAGTGCAACGGCATGGGCCCCGGCTACATCGCCACTGCCCAGACCGCACCCCTGCGGGAGGTGCAGCCGGACGGCAGCCGCCACCCCTTCGACCAGTTCATCACCGCCAAGACCCCCGCAGGCCGCTGGGGTGAGCCGGACGACATGGTGGGCCCCTGCGTGTTCCTTGCAAGCCACGCTTCCGACTTTGTGAACGGCCAGATCCTGTACGCCGACGGCGGCATTCTGGCTTACATCGGCCGCCAGCCCAGGTAAACCATTCCAATTATCAGAAAAACGGAGCTTCCCGCAGCATATGCTGTGTGGAAGCTCCGTTTTTTGTTTTTAAGCCGTTATCCGTTCTGAATAAACTTTTTAATGATTGCAATTGGGATCAGGATAAATCCCAAAAACATCCCCAGAAGGAACTGCGACAGAAACAGGTTGAACGCCGGCCCAAACCGAATTTTGTTTGCATAAATCGTTTCGCCAACGGCCCAATATCCAAGTACAAAATATACCAGTGCAAAAAATCCCTTCATAGCACTTGCTCGCCTCCATTTTTTGTTTTCTCATTCCTTTATGCCGCTAACTGTGTCCCCTGTTCTCCTTTCTGTCTATATCTCTTTCTCATTTTATCGCTTTTGCACTCATTTTTCAAGTGTAAATTGCACACATATAAATGCGTAGATTTTGTGTATTATGTTTTTATAATAAAATTAGAAGGAGGTGTTTCGCATGGCATTCAGAATCCCCAAAGAGGAATATATCAACCGAACATTCCGGCTACGGAAAGAATTGGTTGACCGTATGGAGACCATCTGCAATGAAAAAAATATCTCCTTGAACAAGCTCACTGTTCTTTGTATTGAATATGCACTGGACAACCTGGAAGAAGAACCGCCTGCCACCCCACCGGAACCTTTGGTTTCTCCACTTTGCAAGGCGTTTCCTACCCCGCTTGATGATAAAAATCTGTACGAAAAATAAATTTCACATCTGAGAATGTATTTCAAAAACATTCTCCAAGAGCAAACCTCCGGGGAAAGGCTTCCGAGCCTTTCTTTGGAGGTCGTTTCATGTTAACTCATGTTAAAATGTTCCAACTTCATGTCAAATTGGTAACAGTTCCTGTTTCATCGTTGAAAATGCACACAGGCGTCTTGATTTTTTGTCGAAATTCCCGTATAATCGTCTTCATCATCCATCACACCCTGTTGGTTGATCTGAATACAAAGAAATTTCAAAGGAGTATATTTCACATGAAACTCAAGAACATTGCGATCGTTGCTGCCGCTGCAGCACTGGCTGTTGGCATGACCGCCTGCGGTTCTTCTGCGTCCTCCACCGCTGCTTCCTCTTCTGTGGCTTCTTCTGCTGCCGCTTCTTCCGAGGCTGCAAGCTCTGAGGCTGCTTCCAGTGAAGCTACTGAGCCCACCACCGCTGAGTACACTGTGTACAACACCACCGGTTCTACCGTCACCGAGCTGTACCTGTACGATGCAGGCAGCGACGAGAAGGGCGACAATCTGGCCGGCGAGAACGGTCTGGCTGACGGTGAGAACATCGTCATCACCCGCGATGTGGAGGCCGACAAGCAGTCCGACGTGACCTACATTCTGGAGTTCACCACCGAGGACGGCCAGACCCAGAGCTTTGAGACCCTGCACTACGAGGTCGCTCCCATCTCCCTGCTGAGTGTGGATGCCGCTGCAGGTGCTACCCCCATCGCTTTTACTGCACCGGAAAAGTAAAAACTGTTTCATCCTTGCAAAACGGGAAAGTCTGCGGGCTTTCCCGTTTTATTTTTTGCCAAAAGAGGGCTGAGGCTGTCATTTTCCCTTGTAATCACGCCAAAAATCCGCTATCATAGACGCAAATACGTTCCCTTGCGGCATAAAGGGAGTAAAGGAGTGGATTTTCTTATGGCAGAAAAAGAAGTGAAAGGCATCAAAAAGTTTTTTGAAGAGTTCAAGGCCTTTGCCATGCGCGGCAACGTGCTGGATATGGCCGTCGGTGTTGTGATCGGCGGTGCGTTCACGGCCATTGTCAACTCACTGGTGAACGACATCATCAACCCTGCCATCGGCCTGTTTTTCAACGCTGATTTCTCGGAAGTGGGCATCCATGTGGGCGATGTGATGATCGGTATTGGTTCCTTCATCAATGCCATCATCAACTTCCTGATCGTGGCCTTTGTGCTGTTTGTGGTCATCAAGACCATCAACGCCCTGCACAAGAAGCCTGCTGAGCCTGCTGCACCGGCAGCCCCCACCACCAAGGTGTGCCCCTACTGCCAGAGCGAAATCTCCATCAAGGCGGTGCGCTGCCCCCACTGCACCAGCAAGCTGGAGGGCTTCCCGGAGATCAACAATTAAATTTTGAATGGCCTCCGCTTTGCTCTGGCCATATTCAGCGGAATCATTTTCTAAATTACAAATCGGGAAAGTCTGCGGACTTTCCCGATTTGTTTTTTCACCCGCGGAGCCGCAAAGGCAAACAGCATAATCAACGCAAAACCTCCCTGCCCGGCCGCAGTCGCTGCGGTTCCAGAGCGGGGAGGTTTTACTTTATCCGGGAAAATGTGGAAGTCGGCCTCGGTCACAGCGCCGTTGTTGTCCACGGTGCCCTTGTAGAAGCGGGCAGACTGGATCTGGGCAGTGCCCATGCCGTCGCCGATGAACAGGAAGATGTACTTGGGTTTCTGGAACAGGCCCAGCATGCAGTTCTCCTCGTCAGCTGCTGCATCCGCGCCAACGTAAAAAGCCGGAAGGGGATGTAAAATCCTGCTCAAGTGCCGCCACTTTTTCCACAAACGTCTCCGCAAGGGTTGAAAGATGATGGCATTTCATTGTACAATAAGGGAGTAAGTGCTTTTTTACCTTTATATAAATTGAGAGGATTTTATATGGCAGAGATCAAAGTTCTGGCACTGGATCTGGATGGTACCCTGACCAACAGCCAGAAGGAAGTTACACCCCACACCCGCGCCGCACTGGATGCCGCAATTGCAAAGGGTGTCACCATCGTGCTGGCATCCGGCCGTCCCACCGCGGGCGTGCTGCCGCTGGCAAAGGAACTGGGGCTGGATAAAAAGGGCGGCTGCATCCTTTCTTACAACGGCGGCAAGATCATCGACTGCCGCACCGGCGAGACTTTGTACCAGAAACAGCTGGATGCCCAGTACGTACCCGAGCTGTGCGCCTTTGCCACCGCACAGAATGTGACCATTATCACCTATAATAAAGAGGGCGTTGTCACCGAGCACCCGGACGACAAGTGGGCACTGCGCGAGTGCTTTACCTGCAAACTGCCCATGACCGGTGTGGACGATCTTGCCAAGTATGTGGATTACCCCATCTGCAAAATGCTCATCACGCTGGACCCCGCCCGCCGGGACGAGGTGTGGGCCACCGGCAAAAAGCAGTTTGACGGCCGCATCGACCTGTACCCCTCCAGCCCGTTCTTTATTGAAGCCGTGCCGCTGGGCGTTGCCAAGGACGGCAGCCTTGCCGCCCTTTTGGAGCACATGGGCCTTGGCCGCGAAAACCTGATGGCCTGCGGCGACGGCCTGAACGACCGCTCTATGATCGAGTACGCTGGTGTGGGCGTGGCCATGCAGAACGCTGAAGCGCCGGTAAAGACCGTGGCCGACTATGTGACTGCCGCCGACAACGACCACGACGGTGTGGCCGAGGCTGTGGAGAAGTTTATTTTAAAGTAACGAGAGGAACACAAAACAATGCCACGCAATCTGGTTTTATTTGATCTGGAATGGAATATCGGCTACCAGCCGTATACCTTTAATTACCATGGCGTGCAGCAGACCTTCCGGGGCGAGATCGTGGAGATCGGTGCCGTGAAGATTGACGAGGATGCCAACGTGCTGGACACCTTTTCCATCCATCTGCGGCCCCGCATCTTCCGTAAGCTGCAGCACCACATTGCTAAAGTCACCGGCCTGACGCAGGCCGAGCTGGACAAGGGTGAGCCCATCGTGCAGGGCCTGCGCCGCTTTATGCAGTGGTGCGGCCCGGATGCCGAATTTGCCGAGTGGGGCATGGATGACGTACCGGTGCTCAAGCAGAACCTGTACCTGTGCAACATCGACGAATCAAAGCCCACCGTCTGGTACGACCTGCAGCAGGTGTTCCTGCGGGAGCATCCCCGCAAAGAGGGCGAGGGCATGACGCTGGAAAGCGTCGTCACCCGCTTAGGGCTGCCCATGGAGCGGCAGTTCCACGATGCCCTTTCCGACACGCTGTACACCGCCGATGTCTGCCGGATGCTCGACCTGCGGGCCGGTCTTGCGGCCTACCCCACTGAGGAGGAATCCCTGCGGGCCAGCCTGTGCCCCACCCCCGGCGACTACCGGGATTTTGAGGTATTCCGCGGCTATGTAGAGCAGTACACCTGGCGCACCGACCCCAAAATTTACACCATGAGCTGCCCGGAGTGCGGCGCACCGCTCAAGCCCGATGATGTATGGTTGAAAAAGGGCAGCAACAGCTGGTACACCCTGAGCCAGTGCCCCCACTGCGCCGGCAGCAGCAATGCCGCAGGCAAGGGTGTGTTTCAGCGCTACAAGCTGGCCCGCCGCGACGGCCTGCACTGGAACTATGCCCGCTGCCTGCAGATCCCGGACGATGCTTCTCTTGCCCGGTGGGAAAATCAGCGCACCGCCCAGTTGGAACGCATGAAGGCCCGCGCAGAAAAGCAGGCTGCGGAGTAAAACAGCACCGGCAGCTTCGTAGTATCTCAAGGAGGCTGTGCACAGGGCAAAAAAATGTCGCTTTGTGTTCATGCTTGTGTCATACAATATGGATATACTACGGATAGAGGAACCTGCGGATGGGAAAGCGCAGGCGGAAGGGATGGATGTGCACAATGAACTTTTGGCTGCGCCAGCTGGGAACGCTGGAGTTCTGGGAAACTCTGCTGGACAGTTTTGGCAACCTTGGCCCCATTGCCCCCATCACGCTGGCCATGGTGGAGTCGTTTTTTCCGCCGCTGCCGCTCATTGCCATTGTGGCGCTGAATGTAGCGGCTCACGGCGGCATTCTGGGTTTTCTGTACAGCTGGGCCGGTGTGGCGCTGGGCGGCAGCATCATGTTCCTGTTCTGGCGGCGGGTGGTCAAGTGCTTCTTCTGGAAGTTTGCCTCCCGCTCGCCCAAGCTGGAAAAGGCTCAGCAGTGGGTGAACCGCTTTGACACTTCGTCGCTGTTCATGCTCATGCTGCTGCCCTTCGCGCCAAGCTCCTTTATGCATCTGGCCTTTGGCATCTCGGACTTTGACGAAAAGCGCTATCTCATTACCATGCTGCTGGGCAAGGGCGTGATGATCGCCATGATGGCAGTGTTTGGGCAGTCGCTGGTCAGTTCCATGAAGAACCCGGTGTATCTGGTGCTGGCCGTTCTGCTGTGGGGCGGGATGTACTGGGTGAGCAAGCAGTTCTGCAAAAAACACAATCTGGAATAATAATTTAGAATGCCCTCCGCTTCGCTCTGGGCATATTTAGCGGAAAAATATTTTTATAATAGAGCAACAGCAGACAGCCTGCGGGCTGTCTGCTGTTGCATTTTCACAGTAATGGCCCAAAAGGGAAAACTTCATCTGTTGCGCTTATTTCCTTCGGAAATGACCGCGTAACCGGAAAATATGCCGCTTGCAACTACGGCCCCTTCCGTGAAAAAGCAAACCAGCCAAGCCCGCAGGCTTGGCTGGTTTGCAATATAAAAAATAATATTTCATTATCTTATGCCCAGAGCAAAGCGGAGGGCATTTAAAATCGTTCCCTTCCCCTTGACATTCACTTTGACTGCTGTATAATATGTATGCTATCAAACAGTTTTATTTGAAACTGTTCAATGCCAAAACAACCATGAAGGACAAAACCATGATGTGTGACGAAACCAAAAACGAGTGCTGCAACCACGCCGATCCCCCTTGGGAAGGCCCACAGGTCATCCCGGCGCATATCCGCCGGGTGGACAACCTGATCTTCCGCAAGATCAACCAGTTTGCCCGCGAAAATGACGTGGAGCAGGCCACCCCCCATGCACGGGTGGATCATTGGATATCTCTACCGCCACCGGGACACCCCCGTGTTCCAGCGGGACATTGAGCGAGAGTTCTCCATCACCCGCTCCACCGTGACCAACATCCTGCAATTGATGGAGCGCAAGGGCTATATTGAGCGGCGCAGTGTTCCGCAGGACGCCCGGCTCAAGCAGCTGGTGCTCACCGAAGAGGGCATCTGCTTCCACGAAAAGACGATGCTCTGCTTCCACCAGACCGACGACTATGTGGCCGGACTGCTGACGGAAGAGGAGAATGCCGAGCTGCTGCGGCTGCTGAACAAGCTGCGGGAAGCTCTGCAGTGATGCAAAAGGGTGGTGTGCCGGTAGCTTTCTCCTCAGACACGAATCGGGCCATTCCATCGCCCACCCTATTGCCCTTCGGGCAACAGGGTCCCACCCCAGCGGACGGTCTTCGGAGAAACTCCCGTCCCACCGCCCCGAAAAGATGCATATCTCTCGTACAACACGCCGAAAAAGTGTTCGTTAAATTAGTAATTATGAACATTTTTTGAAACGTCTTGACAATTAAAATGTTTTGTATAAAATTGTTCTGTACCAAACAAATAAAAAGTAACAGGAGGCAACTCAGATGATCAAAAAGTTAGTGTCACATCTGGGCGAGTATAAACGCGCCGCAGTCCTGACACCGCTCTTTGCCGCTCTGGAAGCCGTGATGGATGTGCTTTTGCCCACCATCATGGCCTTTATCATCGATCAGGGCATTGAAAAGGGCGATATGAACGCCATCCTCAAGTACGGCCTGCTCACCTTTCTGGTGGCTGTGGTCGCGCTGGCGCTGGGCGTTCTGGCCGGCAAATACGCCGCCGAGGCATCCACCGGCTTTGCCGGCAACCTGCGCGATGCCATGTATGAGAACATCCAGCATTATTCTTTTTCCAACATTGATAAGTTCTCCACTGCGGGCCTTGTCACCCGTATGACCACCGATGTGACCAACGTACAGAACGCATTCCAGATGATCGAGCGCATGTGCGTGCGCGCCCCGGTGCATCTGGTGTTCGCCCTGTTCATGGCCGTGATGATCGGCGGCCCGCTGTCACTGATCTTCGTGGTGGCTGTGGTCTTTCTGGTGGCGGTGCTGGCAGGCATCATGGTGCCCACCTTCCACATCTTTGACCGGGTGTTCAAAAACTACGATGCCCTGAACGCGTCCGTGCAGGAAAACGTCTCCGCCATCCGCGTAGTGAAGAGCTTCGTGCGCGAGGGCTTTGAGAACGAGAAGTACACCAAAGCCTGCCAGAGCCTGTACGACCAGTTTGTGAACGCTGAGAGCCGCCTGAGCTTCAATAACCCTGCCATGCTCACCGCCGTTTACGGCTGCAACATCGCCCTGAGCTGGCTGGGTGCCAAGTACGTTCTGCATGGTGCCATCACCACCGGCCAGCTGAACGCTCTGTTCGGCTACATCATGAACATCCTCATGGCCCTGATGATGCTGAGCATGGCCTTTGTCATGATCTCCATGTCTGCCGCTTCCGCAAAGCGTATTGTGGAAGTGCTGGACGAGACCACCGACCTGCCCCCCGCAAAGCAGCCGGTGCAGCAGGTGAAGGACGGCGGCATCGAGTTCGAGCATGTCACCTTCAAGTATAAGCACGGCAGCGGCCAGCCGGTGCTGAATGATATCACCTTCCGCATCAAGCCCGGCGAGACCTTAGGTATCATCGGCGGCACTGGCAGCGCAAAATCCAGCCTTGTGCAGCTGATCCCCCGCCTGTATGATGCCGAGACCGGCACCGTGAAGGTGGGCGGTGTGGATGTGCGCGACTACAACCTCGACGTGTTGCGCCGCGAGGTGTCCATGGTGCTGCAGAAGAACGTGCTGTTCAGCGGCACCATTCTCGATAACCTGCGCTGGGGCGACGAGAATGCCAGCGAGGAAGAGTGCATCCGTGTGGCAAAGCTTGCCTGCGCCGATGAGTTCATCGAGCGCTTCCCGGACAAATACAATACATGGATCGAGCAGGGCGGCTCCAACGTGTCCGGCGGCCAGAAGCAGCGCCTGACCATCGCCCGCGCCCTGCTGCGCAAGCCCAAGGTTCTGATTTTGGACGACTCCACCAGCGCCGTGGATACCGCTACCGATGCCAAGATCCGCAAGGCGTTCCGCGAAGAAATTCCCGGCACCACCAAGATCATCATTGCACAGCGCATTTCCTCGGTGCAGGATGCCGACCGCATCCTTGTGCTGGATAACGGTAAAATCGATGGTCTGGGCACCCACGAAGAGCTGCTCAAGACCAACGCCATCTATCAGGAAGTTTACAACAGCCAGACCCAGGGCGGCGGCGACTTTGACAAACAGGGAGGTGAACAGTAATGGCTCAGGCAAAAGAAGTTCGCGGCCCCGGCCCCCGCATGGGCGGCCCCCGGCCCAAAGTGGAAAATCCGGGCAAGCTGCTGGGGCGCATCATGGGCGAAGTGTTCCAGCACTATCTGCCCCATTGCATCCTTGTGCTTGTCTGCATCGTGGTCAGCGCGCTGGCAAACGTTCAGGCAAGCCTGTTTCTGCAGACTTTGATGGACGATTACATCGTGCCCATGACCCAGCAGCAGGACCCCGATTTTGCCCCGCTGGCAGCAGCTCTGCTGCGGGTAGGCATCATCTACGTTATCGGCATTCTGGCCGCATGGCTCAACGCCCGCATCATGGTCAATGTGACGCAGGGCACCCTGCGCAACCTGCGCACCCAGCTGTTCACCCATATGGAGAGCCTGCCCATCAGGTATTTTGACCAGCATCCCCATGGCGACATCATGTCCGTGTACACCAACGACGTGGATACCCTGCGCCAGATGCTCAGCCAGAGCATCCCGCAGCTGGTGTCCAGCGCCATTACCATTGTTTCGGTGTTCTTCAGCATGTGCATGCTCAGCTGGCAGCTGACGATCGTTACCATGCTGATGGTGGCGCTGATGATGTTCTGCTCCAAAAAGATCACCCAGCAGTCCGGCAAATACTTCATCCAGCAGCAGCGCGACCTTGGCAAGGTGAACGGCTATATCGAAGAGATGATGGAGGGCCAGAAGGTCGTCAAGGTGTTCACCCACGAACAGAAGGCTCTGGCCGGCTTCCGCGAGCTGAACGACCAGCTGAAGGAAAGCGCCAAGCAGGCCAACAGCTTCGCCAACATCATGATGCCCGTCAACGCCCAGCTGGGCAATATCAGCTACGCCATCTGCGCTCTGGTGGGTGCAGCCATGGCTGTAGGCGGTGTAGGCAGCATGACCTTGGGCACCGTTGTGGCGTTTCTCTCGTTGAATAAGAGCTTCAACATGCCCATCAGTCAGGTGTCCATGCAGGCCAACAGCATCATCATGGCTCTGGCCGGTGCCGAGCGTATCTTCAAGATGATGGATGAACCCAGCGAGACCGACGAAGGCTATGTGACCCTTGTCAACGCAAAGTACGACCGCAACGACCAGCTGGTGGAGACGGACGAGCGCACCGGCATCTGGGCATGGAAGCACCCGCACCATGACGGCACTACCACCTACCACAAGCTGGAAGGCAACATCACCTTTACGGACGTGGACTTCGGCTATGTGCCGGAAAAAACCGTCCTGCACGATATCAACCTGTATGGCCGTCCGGGCCAGAAGATCGCCTTTGTCGGCTCTACCGGTGCCGGTAAGACCACCATCACCAACCTCATCAACCGGTTCTACGACATTCAGGACGGCAAGATCCGCTACGACGGCATCAACATCCACAAGATCAAAAAGGCCGATCTGCGCCGTTCTCTGGGCATCGTGCTGCAGGACACCCATCTGTTCACCGGCACGGTGATGGAAAACATCCGCTACGGCCGACTGGATGCCACCGATGAAGAGTGCATTGCCGCTGCCCGCCTTGCCAACGCGGATGGCTTCATCAAGCGCCTGCCGGAAGGCTACAACACCACGCTCACCGGCGATGGTGCCAACCTCTCGCAGGGCCAGCGCCAGCTGCTGGCCATCGTCCGCGCCGCCGTGGCAGATCCCCCGGTGCTGATCCTGGACGAGGCCACCTCCTCCATCGATACCCGCACCGAAGCGCTGGTGCAGCGCGGCATGGACGGCTTGATGTACGGCCGCACCAGCTTTGTCATTGCGCACCGCCTGTCCACCGTCCGCAATGCAGACTGCATCGTGGTGCTGGAGCAGGGCCGCATCATCGAGCGCGGCAGCCACGACGAGCTGATCGCTAAAAAAGGCAAGTATTACCAGCTGTACACCGGCAATCTGGCCGAAAACTAAGCGTTTTTCTACCTTCTCAAAAGAGCCGCCGCACCGGCACATCGCCGTGCGGCGGCTCCTTTTCTCTTCTCCGCTCTGGACAATCACCCCCTGTTCGCGGTATACTGAACCTTGAATGAATTGCAGGAAAACGAGGTCAGAACATGGCATATCCGGAAAACGCCCTTACATTGGATATCCTGCCGCTTTCGGCAGACACAGCCCGGCTGGTGCGGGTGTACGGCACAGAGCCGTGTATCGCGCTGCCCGGCACACTGCCAGCACCGGAGGGCGGCAGCTTTGCTGTTACCGAACTGGGCGACTACTGCTTTTCCGAAAAGCCACGCAGCCTGCCTGCGGCAGACAAGACCTGCCGCTACGAGGCGGCCCCGGACGGCACGGCGCGGCTGACTCGGGCCTTTGGGCAGGCGGTAGGCGGCATCTGCCGCCGGTACGACTTCGACTTTGACGCGCCCGCTGCCGGTTCGGATGCAGACGATCTGCACCCGGTGTGTGGGAACTTTCTCGAAGAGCTGACCCTGCCGGACAGCTTACAGGTCGTCGGCAGCTGCGCATTCTACAACTGCCGCAAGCTTCGTCTGCTCACCGTGGGCACGGGCAGCCTGACCATGGGCAGCGATGTGTTTTTGAACTGCTTCGCGCTGGAGACCATCCGGGTGCAGGCAGGCCCTGAAGAACCTACCGGCCTGTTTGCCCTTGTGAACAACATCACCGAAGCGGTGCGGGCTGAGTTTTGCCCTGCCGGTACAGCAGCCCCGCTGGCGGCGCTCTGGTATCCCGCCTACTGGGAGGATATCGAGGAAACCCCCGCCCACATCCTTCTGCACACCTTTTCCGGCCAAGGATATCATTACCGGCAGTGTTTTTTAGAGAACAAATTCCTCCCCGCAGAATACGACGCGATCTTCCCGCAGGGCCACGATGCCGACGATGCCAATGTGATGGCAATGCTCTGCTTTGACCGGCTGCGGTATCCGTGGCAGCTGACCGAAGCCGCCGCCGGGCACTACCGGGCATTTCTGGCAGCCAACACCGACCGGGTGCTGGCCCGCCTGCTGAAGGCGCAGGACAACGATGCCGTGCGTGCACTCATTGCGCTGGATGTGCTGGACAAAGCCGGCTTTGCCGAAGCTTCAGCCCTTGCCGCCAAGGCCGGGAACGCCGCTGCCGCCGCTCTGCTGGCGGATGCGGAGCACAAAAAGTATGCCCCTCAGCCCAAAAAGCAGCGGTACGATTTTGATTTTTGAGAGGTGACCACACGTTGCCAAAAGAAAAATTTTTTGACCCGCGCAAGCCGTTCCAGTCCCAGCGGCCGGAGACCCACGAGGAGTGGCAGGCACGCATGGGCGGCGAGGTGCTGGCGGTGGTGCGCAGCGGGCTGTATCTGGACTTCCGCTTTCTGGATATGGCGCTCAGTGCCCTGTCCCCCGCCCCGGACGAGCGCTGCCGGGTGCTGGCTACGGACGGTCAGGTCCTGTTTTATCAGCCCAGCCATCTGCTGCGGCTCTATCAGGACAATCCAAAATATCTCAACCGGTTGTATCTGCACACCATATTCCACTGCGTATTCCGACATTTGTGGCTGAAAGGCCGCCGGGAGCCGCAGCTGTGGAGCCTTGCCTGTGATATCGCAGTGGAAAACGTTATCGACAGCCTGAACCGCACCAGCGTCAAGCGCCCGCTGACCTATGTGCGCCAGAGCGCCTACCAGCAGATCACCGCCGAGGAAACTGTGGTGGCAGCCGCGCCGGTGTATCGGTGGCTCACCCGGCAGACACCCGGTGTGCTGCGCCAGCTGGAGCGGGAGTTCGTGACCGACGACCACCGTCTGTGGCCAAAGGATGCGCCTGACCAGCCCCAGCAGATGCCCACGCCGCTGCCCCAGAAAACGTGGCAGAAGATCGGGGAGCGGATGCAGACAGAGCTGGACCTGCGGGATAAGGAAGCCGGGGACGGTGCCGATGCCCTGAAGCAACAGGTAAAAGCCGCCAACCGCAGCCGCCGCAGCTACCGGGATTTTCTGCGCCGGTTCTGCGTGCTGCGGGAGGAAGTAAAGCTGGACCCGGACGAGTTCGACCTGAACTTCTACACCTACGGCCTTTCGGTGTACGGAAACCTGCCCCTCATCGAGCCTCTGGAAAGCCGGGAGAGCAAAAAGATCGAGGAGCTGGCCCTTGTCATCGACACCAGCTACTCCACCTCCGGTGAACTAGTGCGGGCGTTCCTTGCGGAGACCTACACTCTGCTGAAAGGACAGGAGAACTTTTTCCATCGGATGAACCTGCACCTGATCCAGGCCGATAACGCCATCCGGCAGGATATCCTGATCCACAATGAGGACGAGCTGATCCACGCCATGAACCACTTTGAGCTTCGGGGCGGCGGCGGAACGGACTTCCGTCCGGCCTTTGAATACGTGAACCAGCTGTGCGCCGAGAAGAAGTTCTCGAACCTGCGGGGCCTTTTGTACTTCACCGACGGCATGGGCACCTACCCCGCCAAGCGCCCGGCCTACGACACCGCTTTTCTGTTTCTGGGGGAGCGGTTCGACGATGCCAATGTACCGCCGTGGGCCATGAAGGTGGTTCTGGATGAAGAAGAATTTACCGGTGCAGCAGCCCGCCCGGCCAATGCTCTTGCAGACGCGCTGGCCGAAGAGGACGACCTGTACCGTGACCTGAACAATTCGTGAGGGAATTTGTTATGAATATCAAACGAGCCAAAGAAGAAATTGAACACACCGTAAAAGCCTACCTTGCCAAGGATGCTCTGGGCGAATACGCCATCCCGGCCATCCGGCAGCGTCCCATTCTGCTCATGGGGCCTCCGGGCATTGGCAAGACGCAGGTGATGGAGCAGGTAGCCCGGGAGTGCGGCGTGGCGCTGGTGGCCTACACCATCACCCACCACACCCGCCAGAGCGCCGTGGGTCTGCCCTTCATCCGCCAGCGCAACTACGGCGGAAAGGACGTCTCGGTGACTGAATACACCATGAGCGAGATCATTGCCAGCATCTACGCCAAGATGGAGGCCACCGGCCTCTCCGAGGGCATTCTGTTCATCGACGAGATCAACTGTGTGTCGGAAACGCTGGCCCCCACCATGCTGCAATTTTTGCAGTGCAAGACCTTTGGCAATCAGGCCGTGCCTGCGGGCTGGGTGATCGTGGCGGCAGGCAACCCACCGGAATATAACAAATCTGTGCGTGACTTTGATATCGTTACGCTGGACCGCGTGCGCCGCATGGACATTGAGCCGGACCTGCCCGTGTGGAAGGACTATGCCCGCGCTGCCCACATCCACAGCGCCATTTTGAGCTATCTGGAGCTGCACCCGCAGAACTTCTACCAGATCAACGCCGATGTGGACGGCACCCAGTTCGTGACCGCCCGCGGCTGGGAGGATCTTTCCAATCTGCTGGACACCTACGAAACACTGGGTCTGCAGGCCGATGAAGACCTGATCCGCGAGTACATCCAGCACCCGAAGATCGCAGAGGACTTCTCCGCCTACCTCGACCTTTACTATAAGTACCGCGACGACTACGGCGTAGAGGAGATCTTGGCCGGACAGGCAAAGCCCGCCGTGTTCGCACGGCTGCTGCAGGCCCCTTTCGACGAGCGGCTTTCGCTGGTCAGCCTGATCCTTGCAGGCCTCGGCACCCGGTTCACGGCCTCCCGTCAGGCAGATGCAGTGGCCGACAGCTGCTATGCCTTTCTGCGGGAGACCAAAAAAGCCCTTGCCACCGTTCCGGAGGATATCCCGGACGGCTCGGCGGAAATGTTCCACCAGCAGATCATGGATTACGACACCGAAACACAGCAAAAGCGTGCCGCCGGGCTGCTGAGCAAAGATGCTCTGACCACCCGCCTGCAAGTGCTGGCCGTGCTACGCGGCTGGGAGGGCGAACTGCGCCGTGCCAACGCCGCCGGCACACAGGAAGCCTTCGACCTGCTGCGCGGGCAGTTCCAGTCCCTTGCCGATGAGCGCGAAAAGGCCCAGCAGACCGCCAGCGCCGCGCTGGAAGCCGCTTTCGACTTTATGGAGCAGGCCTTTGCCGAAAGCCAGGAGATGGTGGTGTTCGTCACCGAGCTGACGGTGAACCCGGTGTCCCACGCCTTCCTCACCGAGAACGGCTGCGAACGCTACTTCAAGTACAACAAAGACCTGCTGCTGGACCACCGCAAAGCTGCTTTGCAGCAGGAGCTTTCAGCGGAACAGCGCCGTCATGGCGGGGTGTGAGCCATGCTGGAAAATCTTCTGTTCAGCATGAACAGCACCATGCCGCTGTTCTTTATCATGCTGCTGGGCTATGTGCTGCACCGCACCGGTTTTCTGAGCGATGCGTTCGTGGCCGGGGCCAACAAGTTCGTGTTTTATGTGGCACTGCCGGTGCAGCTGTTCCGCGACCTTGGCAAAAACGATGTCCGCGCCACCTTCGATGGCCGGTATGTGCTGTTCTGCTTTGCGGTCACACTGGCGTGCATCCTTGTGATCTGGGCGCTGGCAAAGCTGTTTTTAAAGGGCACCGGCCTTGTGGGCGAGTTCGTTCAGGTGTGTTACCGCTCGTCGGCTGCCATCCTCGGCTCGGCTTTTCTGCAGAGCATCTACGGCGATGCCAGCATGTCCAGCCTGATGATCCTTGGCAGTGTGCCGCTGTATAACATCATGGCAGTGGTCATTTTGATGCTGGAAGCGCCCATTGCGCAGGCTCAGACCGGCAATATGGCTGAAAAGCTCAAAAAGAGTGTGAAAGGCATCCTGACGAACCCCATCCTTCTGGGCATTGCAGCGGGCTTTGCGTGGAGCATGCTGCACATTTCCATGCCTGCCATGCTGGATAAGGCCCTTTCCAATGTGGCCGGTCTGACCAGCCCTCTGGCCCTGCTTGCCATTGGTGCAGGCTTCAAGGGCAAAAAAGCTCTGGGATACCTCAAGCCTACCGCTGTGGCTACTGTGGTCAAGCTGATGGTGCTGCCTGCGCTGTTCCTGCCGCTGGCTGTGCGCTTTGGCTTTACCGACGAAAAGCTGGTGGCCCTGCTGGTGATGCTGGGCAGCATCACCACCCCGGCGTGCTACGTTATGGCAAAGCAGATGGGCCACGAAGGTGTGCTTACCGGCAGCGTGTGCGTTACCACCACCCTGTTCAGCGCATTCAGCCTGACCTTCTGGCTGTTCGTGCTGCGGAGCCTCGGATATATTTTATAACATCTTTTGCATAGCACAACAGCGGACGGCCTGCAGGCTGTCCGCTGTTTGCTTTTCAGATGTTACTTGGGGGATCAGGCCGCACCGAAGGGATGCAGCTTCTGCCTTTTATTCTGTCATTTCCAGTTCAGAGATCCATTCCCGCACGCGGTCCGGGCGGTTTGTGACGATGGCATCCGGCTGCAGAGGCCAAAGGTCTTTCACGGCCTGTTCCCCGTCCACCGTCCAGTATGCCGCCTTGATGCCCAGATCATGCAGCTTCTGCACCATGCTGGGCTGCTGGTAAGCGGTGTGATATTCACAGCTCACCCAGTCCGGCTTGAAGTCCAGCGTCTGCACATACTTTACCGGGTCCCGCTGTTCCAGCAGGCGCTGGGCTACCTCTACCAGACTCTTGCCCGGAAAGTTCGCCTGCAGCATACTGATCTGATTGCCCATCCAGCGCAGGGCCCAGCTGCAGTTTTCGTCATCCACATTTTCCACCGACAGCGGCGGCAGCTGTGGAAAATCATCCTCTTCCAGTCCGTTCTGCAGGCCAAGCATTTCCCATGTGCTAGTGGGCAGCGCCATGGTCTCCACCGCACCGTAAACCAGCACGCCCACCTTCAGCTCCGGCATCAGCTGCTTTGCCTGCCGCAGCAGGTCGTGGTTGAACGAGATCACCACCAGCCGGTCGGTAATGTTTGCTGCACGCACCTCCTCGATCACGCGGGGGACAAAATCCGGGTCGTCATCGATGGTGGCCTTCATTTCCAGCTGAACGATGGTACCTTCCATTTCCCTGCACAGAGCCAGTGCCTCCTGCAGGGTAGCGATCCTCTCGTTCCGATAGTTCACATCCTTCCAGCTGCCAAAGTCCAGCGCCTTCAGCTCGCCCTCGGTCATGTCGTAGATCTGGCCACGCATATCGGTGTGCCAGTCAATGACAAAATCATGGTGGATCACCAGCTTTTTATCGCTGGTCTGCTGTACGTCCATTTCCACGCCGTCCGCGCCGATCTCCATCGCCTTGCGGAACGCAGAAAGGGTATTTTCCGGCGCAAGATAGGACGCGCCGCGGTGTGCAATGATCTCAGGTGTCATAAATTCCAATTCTTCCTCACAAATTTATTTTTTCGCAAATTTCAGGCAAGGTCGGTGCCGTTTGAAGCAATGACCTTTTTGTACCAGTAGAAGCTGTCCTTGCGGCTGCGGGCCAGTGTGCCGTTGCCGTCGTTGTCCTTATCCACATAGATAAAGCCGTAGCGCTTTTTCATCTCACCGGTGGATGCGCTCACAAGGTCGATAGGGCCCCATGTGGTGTAGCCCATCAGCGGCAGGCCGTCCTCGTTGACGGCCTTTTCCATCTGCTCGATGTGGGCGCGCAGATAATCGATGCGGTAGCTGTCGTGGATGGAGCCGTCCGCTTCCACGGTATCCACCGCGCCAAGGCCGTTCTCCACAATGAACATGGGCTTTTCGTACCGGTCGTAGATGGTGTTCAGGGTCACGCGCAGGCCCACCGGGTCGATGGCCCAGCCCCACTCGCTGGCCTTGAGGTACGGGTTCTTCACGGCTTCCAGCACCGCATTGCCGTCGGCCTTTTCTTCTGCCAGGATCTCCTGATCCGTGGTGATGCAGCGGCTGGAATAGTAGCTGAAGGAGACAAAATCCACGGTGCCTTCTTTCAGAACCTGCTCATCACCCGGCTCGGTGTGTAGGGTGATGCCGGCCTTCTCCATCCGCTTTTTTGCCCACACCGGGTAGGCACCGCGGGCCTGCACATCGGTAAAGAAGTAGTTGTCGCGGTCCGCTTCCTGCGCGGCACGGATATCCTCCGGTGCACAGGTGCGCGGGTAATACTGGCCTGCCGCCAGCATACAGCCCACCATGGCACCGGGCATCTTTTCATGGGCCAGCTTGACCGCCTTTGCGCTGGCCACCAGCTCATGATGTGCCGCCTGATACTCCACCTGCTGCACATTCTCGCCCGGATAGAACACTAGCCCCGCGCCAGTAAAGGGCAGATGCAGCAGCATGTTGATCTCGTTGAAGGTGAGCCAGTATTTCACCTTCCCCTTGTAGCGATCAAACAGCACTTCACAGTAGTGCACATAGGCATCCACCATGCGGCGGTCTTTCCAGCCGCCATACTTTTTTATGAGGGCAATGGGGGTATCGAAGTGGCAGATGGTCACAAGCGGTTCAATGCCGTATTTGTGGCACTCATCAAACACATCCTCATAGAACTTCAAGCCCTCTTCATTGGGCCGGGCATCGTCGCCGTTCGGCAGGATGCGGGTCCATGCGATGGACAGCCGGAAGCACTTGAAACCCATCTCGGCAAAGAGGGCAATGTCCTCTTTATAATGGTGATACAGGTCAATGGCTTCATGGCTGGGATAATAGTGCTTGTCGTCGCACTCCAGCATTTCCAGCCGACCCAGCGCCACCGGGAAGCGGTCCGGGCCAAACGGGGTCACATCCACGGTGGCAAGGCCCTTGCCGCCTGCCTGCCATGCGCCCTCGCACTGGTTGGCAGCGGTGGCACCGCCCCACAGAAAATCTTTGGGAAAACTGCCCATAAGGAAACCCTCCCTATTTTAATTTGTTGATTATAAGATACCGCACAATCGCCGGAATGTCCATGCCTACATTTTACAAAAAGGTGCTTCATTGTTGTGAAAGTACGACTTTTATCGTCAAATCGCCGAATTTTGATTCTATTTTTCGTACATTTTTCACGAGAAAAAAGCAAAAACGGCCTGATTTTCCTTTCATTCTGTTTCTTTCAAACTGTCCGCAGACATGGTACAATAATCAGGTAAGATACACCGCCGCTTTTTCGGCATTGGAAAATGGAGTGTTTGATTATGACTGAGTTCAAGCCCATTAAAGAAGGCAAGGTTCGTGAGATCTATGATAACGGTGACAGCCTCATCATGGTTGCTACCGACCGTATTTCCGCATTTGATGTCATCCTAAAAAACAAGGTCACCAAAAAGGGCACTGTTCTGACCCAGATGAGCAAGTTCTGGTTCGATTACACCCGCGATCTGCTGCCCAACCACATGCTGAGCGTAGACGTGAAGGATATGCCTGAATTTTTCCAGCAGCCGCAGTTTGACGGCAACAGCATGATGTGCCGCAAGCTGACCATGCTGCCCATTGAGTGCATCGTGCGTGGCTACATCACCGGCAGCGGCTGGGCCAGCTACCAGAAGACCGGCAAGGTGTGCGGCATCCAGCTGCCCGAGGGCCTGAAGGAATCCGACAAGCTGCCCGAGCCTATCTACACTCCCTCCACCAAGGCCGAGATCGGCGACCACGACGAGAACATCTCCTACGAAAAGAGCATCGAGGTGCTGGAAAAGCAGTTCCCCGGCCACGGCGAGGAGTACGCCACCAAGCTGCGCGACTACACCATTGCCCTGTACAAGAAGTGTGCTGAATATGCGCTCTCCCGCGGCATCATCATTGCCGACACCAAGTTTGAGTTTGGTCTGGATGAGAACGGCAACGTGGTGCTGGGCGACGAAATGCTCACCCCGGATTCCTCCCGCTTCTGGCCGCTGGAGGGCTACGAGCCGGGCCACAGCCAGCCTTCCTTCGATAAGCAGTTCGTTCGCGACTGGCTCAAGGCCAATCCCGACAGCAACTACGACCTGCCGCAGGACGTGATTGACAAGACCATTGCCAAGTATCTGGAGGCTTACGAGCTGCTCACCGGCAAAAAGCTGTAAATTTTACGATAAAGCGAATCCCGGCAGATGCTTGACAGCTCTGCCGGGATTCGCTATAATGTCTATAGAAAGGGCACTGCGACAAGCGGTTGGCCCCAGTTCAAGGTTTACAGTTTTTGAGAACCGTCACCGTGCCGGGTGGCGGTTCTTACTTTTTCACGCGAATGGTGAATGTCAATCCAAACAAGTGGAATGTCAAAGTAATTGGCATGTACTCACCTCCTTTCGGAAGTGAGGGCCGAACCGCCTGCCGTTGTTTGCAGTGCCCTGCCGCCTTTCAGCAGCAGAGATAGCATAACATAGTTTTCGGCTGATTTCAACAAAAAAATGCTTCCGTGCGCCGCACGGAAGCATTTTTTGTTTCACTCACTCAGCTCCGCGCTTTCCTCGGAAAAAGCTTCGGACTCTGCCGTTTCTTCGTTTTCTTCGTCCAGCAGGTACTGCACCTCGGTCTGCTTTGCCATCTGGTCAGCCGTCCAGTCCAGCTGCGCAATGCCCACCAGCTCCAGCGTGTACTGCTCCACATTCTGCAGGCTGCCGGAGGCAAGACTCTGGCCCGGGTCGTTCTCCGGCGACCATGTAATGCGCAGCTCATCCGGCTGTGCGCTGCACTGCTGCACGGCATCGGTCACGCTGCGGCAGTCCTGCGCAAAGGCCTGTACGCTGTCATAGCCGCCAAACAGCTCCACAGTCAGGCTCAGATAGCCGTTTCCGGCATTCACATCCCGCAGCGTTTTCGCCTCACTGCTGTACAGGTAGGCGTTTCCGCTGATATTCTTCACACGGATATCCGGGGCTGTTTGTTTGATCTTGTCATAGGCTTCTGTCGTATATTCCTGCCCCAGCTTCATGCTTGCCTGATTTCGCTCCGGGCCGAGTTCATCCCACACCACCGGCAGCAGCGAAAGGCCAAAGCACCCGGCCATGAGCACAAGGCAGATCAGCACCGACCAGAAATCGTATTTCCAGCGGCCCGGGCGGGCGGCAAAGAACAGCACCTCGCCGCCCAGCAGGATCAGCCCTGCCGCCGGGGCGATCTTGAGCGTCAGCTTCCAGTCAAAGCCCGGCACAAAATAGGCAAGCAGAAAGAAGATGCCCGCTGCGATCAGGCATACGCCCAGCGTAAAGCTGCCCACCCGGCGCAGCGGCTGCGGTTTTGCAGTCTGCGGTGCTTCACCGGTCAGCGGCGCATCATTTCTCGTCTCGTCCATCGTCGGCATCCTCCGTCTCATCGTCCGGGGTCACGGGCTTGCCCAGCAGAGCCGAGAGTTTGGGCATAGCAAAGCCCCTTGCTTCCGGCTCTGCCTGCGCATCCTGTGCGGTATACTCGGTAAAATCTTCATCTTCGGCATCGTTCTGCGGCTTCTGCTTTCTGCCCTTGGGGCCGCGCACCAGCCACGCACCGCAGATGATCAGGGCCACGCAGACCACCACCTCCGGCAGCTGATCCATCATCAGGTAAAGTGCGCGGAAGAAAGGGCTGCTCTGGCCCCAGCGCCACACGATATCCCCCAGCGTGTTCATAAGGATGTTCTGGTAGGCCACCAGTGCGCCCAGCGCGATCAGGCCCCAACCCAGCAGCTTGTGGCTGTCCAGCATGAACTGTTCCATGCGCTGGTCGTGCCAGTTGATGTGCACCAGATAATCGTCCTGCGGGGCGGTGCCTGCGCCGATCTGCGCCCGGAGATTGAAGGTGTCAAAGAAGCTGTACATCCACACAATGGGCATGGCTACATACAAAACTTCCAGCAGAGTGCTCGCACCAAAGGCCACGCAAAACATCGTAATGAGCGAAAGGCCGCGCTTCATGTAGCCCTGATACATCTGGCCTGCGCCCGGGCAAAAGGCGAAGAGGAAGGTCAGGATTCCGTTTTTCATCATAATCGATCTCCTTATTTTGTTTGATCTGCAAGTGGCGAATTTTTGTATTTTTCTGCTGCAGGGCCGCCGGCTCCGAACAGCAGGTCATTGAGTGCTTTTGCCAGCGAAGCCTGCTGCTTCGGCTCGTCATCGTCCATTGGCTTTCCCAGTATTTCCGGCTGGGCGGACGGGCGGTCATCTTCCACCGGCTTGCCCAGCTGCAAGGCTTCTTCAGTCTGACTCTGGCTGGTCTCCGGTGTCCATGTGTGCAGCTCCTGCCGGAAATTCAGCAGCTGGTCTATGGTGCCGGAGCGCCACATGGTAAAGGCCAGCACCGCCGCCACACCGGCCACTGCGGCACGGCCCCATGTGTTCTGCATCAGCCGCACCCAGATGGCGGCCATCACCGCCTTGTGCGCGGAGTGGAGCGGCGTTTCCAGCGCATCTGCCGTCAGCAGAGCGGTGTAGCGGTCCATGCATTTATCGCAGTAGGATAAATGCTCGGCGGTTTCCAGCCGGCCCAGCTCATCCAGTCCGCCTGCCTGCAGGGCCTGTAGGCCTTCGTCGGTCAGGCAGCCGTTTCTGTCAAACAGTTCCATGTACGCACTCCTTTCCATCGCTTTCACGCTGTAGTATCTGCTGTGCCAGCATCTTTTTTGCCCGGTAGATCTGTGCTTCCACCGTCTTGGGCGGGCGGCCGCACAGCTGTGCCGCCTCGGCCATGGTGTGCTGTTCCAGCAGCACCAGACGGCAAGGCGTTCTGTAGGGCTCCCGCAGGTCCAGGATCATGGCGGTGAGCTCTTCCTCTCCCAGCGCATCCAGCACCTGCTGTTCCGGCTGGGTGCCGGGCGGCGCACCTTCCAGCGCCAGCACATCGTCGCCGGGAATGTTCACCCTGCGCACCCATGCGCTGCGCAGATAGTCCTTTGCCTTGTTGGCAGCGATGCGTGCCAGCCACTGTTTTTCAAACCCAGACGGGCAGCGGTCAATGGCCCGCCATGCCGCCAGAAAGGTCTCCTGCGTCAGGTCCTGCGCATCGCCGGCATCCGGCACCAGCTGGTGGCAGACCGTATACACGAGCGACTGGTATTTCTGCACCATCGCGCTGAATTCCAAGGTCGTCAACGGCCTGTCCACCTCCTTTCGGTTTCGTCCCGGTCCGACGAAGTGCAGCCCCTGCGCTGCCCTTCTGCACATTCATACGAAACAGCCATTCAAAATCCTGCAAAAACTTTTATTTTTATGATACAATAGAAGTAGTATAGCACAAAAGGAGGCATTCGGCCATGGCTGTCAGTACCCGTCAGGCACTTTTGCAGGCACTTTCCGCTGCCGGGGGCAGCTACGTTTCCGGCCAGCAGCTGGCCGAGACCCTCGGCGTGAGCCGCGCTGCCGTGCACAAGGCCGCTGCGGCCCTCACGGCCCAAGGGTACGCGCTGGAAGCTGCGCCCCGCCGGGGCTACCGGCTGGCTGGCGGCGACCCGTTCTGCGCCGAAGCCATCGGGGACTACCCTGCACCCATCTATTTATATGACACGCTGGAAAGCTCCAACCGCACGGCAAAGCTGCTGGCGCTGGATGGTGCACCCCATGGCACGCTGGTGCTCACCGCCCACCAGAGCGCCGGACGCGGCAGGCTGGGCCGGAGATTTGAAAGCCCGGCAGGCAAGGGCGTTTACTGCTCGGTGCTGCTGCGCCCGGAAATGCCCGCCGCCAACGCCCAGACCGCTACCATCAGCGCCGCGGTGGCGGTCTGCCGTGCCGTGAAAAAGCTCTGCGGGCTGGAGCTTGCCGTCAAGTGGGTCAACGACCTGTACTATCAGGGCAGAAAGGTCTGCGGCATCCTGACCGAAGCGGGGACCGACCTCGAGAGCGGACAGCTGGAATGGCTGGTGGTCGGCATCGGGCTGAACCTTACCTCCACCGCTGCCGACTGGCCGGAGGAGCTGGCCCGCAGAGCCGGGAGCCTGTACCCCGGCGGGCCTGCCCCGGTGAGCCGGGCCGCACTGGCCGGGGCCATTGCCCGGGAGCTGCTGGCCCTGTGCCCGGCGTTTGACTGTCTGGATGAGTACCGCGCCCGGTGCTTTGTGCCCGGCCACTGGGTGACGGTGTGTGCCGAGACCGAGACCTACGCCGCAAAGGCCCTTGCCATCGACGAGGAAGGGCGGCTGGTCATTCAGCGGGAAAACGGCCGGCAGGAGGCTCTGCGCTGCGGCGAAGTGACCACACGGCCTGCACGGACCGAATAAGACGCAAAAAAGCACCCTTTCCCGCCCGGAAAGAGTGCTTTTTATGTTCTGCACTTATGTATCCAGATCCACGGCTTCCAGCACCGTGATGTCCTCTTTTTCAAAGGCGGTGCGGATCATCCCGGCAAGGCCGGGCATTTCGGCCTTGTTCTCGATGCACAGGGTGATGATGCCATTCAGGCTGGAGGCTTCCACACCCATGGAGCCGCCATCCGGTGGGACCCAGACATTGAAGTCTTTGGTGTACTTCTGAAGCTCCTGCGTGGCCGGCAGCAGCGGATTGCCCAGATAGCTGAGCCAGAAATCCGCCGGGACACCGCTGATGTACTCACCCATCTGGAACACCCTCTGCTTGATGCGCAGGGGTGCTTTCTGCTGGTCTACCTTGTACACCCAGCTCATTTGCTGGACCATCTGGCGCAGCTTTGCCTCCGGCTGCAGGGTGCGGAGCACCTCGGCATCCATTTCCGGCACGATGTCCGCAAGGCGGGTGTCATCGTTCAGCTTCACACCGCTTTGGAAGGAGCACACGCAGTTGTAAAGGGCATCCGGCACGCCCGCTTCCCTGCGGGTATCTGCCGAGTAGGAATACTGGATTTCGTCTTTGCCCAGGTAGCTGCGCAGCGCAAGGCTCAGCAGACCGGCCAGCGCTGTAAAGGGCTTGACGCCGTTCTCCACTGCCCGATCCACAAGGCTCTGCTTGGTCAGCCGCACCCGGGTGCGGCGCATCCTGCCCTCCCATGTCTGCACCACATCCCTCTGCATCGTGCTCTCGGTGGCTGTGAGGGGTGGATATTTTTCCATCATGGCCTCGATGTCATAGGCCGGGCTGCACAGGATGGGCGTGTTTGCAAACGCCGTGCCATAGCGCAGGTTGCAGTACTGTTCCAGAATGCGGGTGAGGAAGGGCGACACCCCGTGGCCGTCCATGAGGAAATGGTACCAGTCAAAATAGACGGTGTCCCCCTCACAGCTCACGCTGAAAAGATAGCCGTTCGTTTCCTCCGGGATATCGCGCTGGGCACTGCCCTGATACACAAGACAGGGGTTCGGGTTCGGCTCCAGAAAAAAGCTCCGCTTTTCCTGCACCAGCTGTACCCGATAGTACGGTGCGGCCGAAAGCGCCGTCTCCAGTGCGCGCTGCAAAAGAGCGGGTTCTACCGCGTCCTGCAGCGCAAACTGGTACCGACACAGGATCTTCTCCCGACGGAAGAAGTACATCGTTCCCTGAAAGATGTACTCCGTCGAGCGCTGCGACTCATTCATGAACTGTTACCCCGCGTTTGCCGCCAGATAATCCACCAGATCCCCTATGGTCACAAAGTTGCGCAGCTCCTTTTCAGGGATGCGCAGGCCGAAGGTCTCCTCGAGGTCTGCCACAATGGTCAGGATCTCCATTGAGGACAGATCCAGATCGTCCATCAGGACGCTGTTCTCATTCACATCTTCGGGAGAGACCTCGGCAACATCCTCCAGGATGGCCAGGATCTGGGAAATGATCTCTGCTCGTTCCATAGAATTTTTCTTCCTTTCCGTGACGGATAATAGGCACAATCTCCTATGCCTTTCCATAATAATACCCTGATTCTCTCCTGTGCGCAAGGGTTCCGGCAACAAAGCTTTGTTTTTTGTCGGAACTCCTGTTTTCAGTCTGCCGGTCTGCCGGCCCATTTATGCATCCGGGCATTCGATCGCATCCGGATCACTGGCGCAGCAGCTTGCCTGCACCGTTGCGCGGCAGCGGCTCAGTGCTGAACTCCACTGCGCTCATACGCTTGTACAGCGGCAGGGTGCGGTTTGCCTCGGTGATAAAGTCCCGCACCTGCTGCTGTTTGTCCTCATTGCAATAGACCACCACGCCGATCTTCTTGCCCATCTCTTTTACAACACATTCCTTCACGGCTTCGCACTTGCCCACGATGCCTTCCAGCTCTTCGGGGCTGATGTTCTCGCCGCTGTCCAGAATGATGAGGTTCTTCTTGCGGCCGGTCAGGAAATAGTAGCCGTCCTCGTCCTTGCGGGCCAGATCGCCAGTGTGGAACCAGCCGTCCGCGTCAATGACCTCGGCGGTGGCCTCCGGGTCCTTGTAGTAGCCCAGCATGATGCTGTCGCCGCGCATGCACAGCTCGCCGTCCTCGGCGATCTTGTAGTCCAGATAATCGTTGCCCTGACCCACAGCGCCGATGTGCTTTGCGTCCTGTGCGTAGTTGATGATGCCGTCGCCGCAGGTCTCGGTGCTGCCGTAGGTCTGCACCACGAACATGCCGTGTTCCGCCATATCCAGCATCACCTGCGGGTCGAACATGGCAGAGGAGCAGATGGGCACCCACAGCTCACCCAGACGATCCTTGCGGCCGCGCATCACATCGTGGTGGAGCGAGTTCATAATGACCGGCACCACCGCCATGGCCTGACTGGGCATCCGCTTTACCTCTTTATAGAAGCTGCGGATGTCGCTGCTGACATTCAGCGCCCAGCCTGCGTGGGCCCAGGAGAACAGGCAGATGAAAGCACCCAGATGGAACATGGGCAGCACGGTGTACTGGCTCATGACGAGGTCCGGTTCGTGCTTATACTCCATCATGTGCTCACCGATCTGGGTGTGGGCACGCATCACCGAGAAGAAATTCTTCTCGCTCAGCATCACGCCCTTGCTGCGGCCCGTAGTGCCGGAGGTGAACATCAGGACCATCAGGGCTTCGTGGTCGATGCAGCGGGTCAGCTGCGCAGGCTCATAGCTGCGGAAGCCATCCATGGGGCGGAGAATATCGCCGTAGGCAGCCTTGAGCTGGTCGTTGAAGCCGTAGTCGTCGCCGTCGGTCAGGATGGCATCCGGCTCCACAAGGCCCAGCTCGTAGCTCAGCTCGTCCCAGCTCTTGCGCTGGTTCAGCAGCACCAGCACCGCACCGGCCGCCACCACGCCAAAGGTGTTCACGGCATACTCGTAGCTGTTCTTGGTGAGCAGGCAGATCTTTTTGCCCTTGATCTCCGGGATGGTGGACTGGAAGTAATTCACCGCCTTGCGGATATCCTGCACATAATCCTTATAGAGGATGGTGGTCACGGCATCGTTTGCGGTGTCGTAGAAGCGGAAGGCCACATGATCCTTGAAGCGGTCTTCCATGTTGATGGTGATAAGGTCGTAGACATTATCCAGCACTCTGATCTTACGCATTGTTCTATTTCCTCCTGTGTTCAGCGCAGCAGTTTTCCCATGGCGTTGCGGGGCAGCGGCTGTGCGCTGAACTCCGGCACCATGCGCTTGTACAGCGGCAGGCCGCGGTTGACCCCAGTGACGAACTCCTTCACAGTTTCCTGCTTTGCAGGGTCACAGTAGATGAGGGCACAGATCTTTTTGTCCTTTTCCTTCACGATGCACTCCTGAATATCCGCACAGGGCACCAGCAGCTTTTCCAGCTCCTCGGGGCTCACGTTCTCGCCGCTGTCCAGAATGATCACATTCTTCTTGCGGCCGGTCAGGTACATGTAGCCGTCCTCTTCCACCCGGGCAATGTCGCCAGTGTGGAACCAGCCGTCTGCATCGATGACTTCTGCAGTGCCTTCCGGGTCCTTGTAGTAGCCCAGCATGATGGGGTCGCCCCGCATGCACAGCTCGCCGTTGTCCAGCTTGTATTCACAGCTGAGGTCCACGTGGCCCACGCTGGTCAGGTACTTTGCCTCCTGCGAGGAGTTCCATGCGCCGTCGCCGCAGGTCTCGGTCAGGCCGTACATCTGGGCCACAAAGAAGCCCTTATCCATCATATCGCTCAGCATCTTGGGGTCGAACATGGCAGCGCCGCAGGTCAGCACGCACAGGCCGTTCAGACGGTCGCGGCGGCCCTTCATCACGTCGCTGTAGATGCTCTTCAGCAGCACCGGCACCACCGCCATTACCTCGCTGTGCATGGCACCCAGATCACGATAGAAATACTTCAGGTTGTTGCACAGGTTGATGGAGTGGCCGGTGATGCTCCACGAAACAAGGCTGGTCATGGCGGAGATGTGGAACATGGGCAGGGCGGACAGGGACGAGAACTCGTCGGTGTTCCAGCCCGTGTACTTCTTCACATCGTCAAAGGGGTCCAGAAAAGCCGGCATGGCGCTGAACAGGTTCTTCTGGCTCAGCATAACGCCCTTGCTGCGGCCGGTGGTGCCGGAGGTGAACATGATAAAGGCCAGAGCAGAGAGGTTCTCCACCTCGGTCACGTCCTCGGCAGGCTCATAGGCCGCAAAGACATCCATGGGCTTCAGGATGCTGCCGTAGGTCTCAGCGAGGGCAGGCTCCCGCTCCGCGAACTCGCCATCCTGCAGGATGCACACCGGCTCGGTGAGGCCCAGCTCATAGGAGATGGCATCCCAGTCCTTGCCAAGATTCAGCGGCACAGCCACGGCTCCGGCAATGACCGTGCCGTACATGCAGATGACATACTGGTAGCTGTTGCGGGCCAGGATCGCCACACGCTTGCCGCGCACGTCGCCATACTCTGCACGCAGGAACGCCACGAACCGGCGCAGATCCTGGGCATACTGTGCGTAGTGCACCTCGGCCACGCCCTGCTTTTCTTCATCATACCAGCGCAGAGCCACACGGTCTGCAATGTTGGTTTCCATATTGCAAAGGGACTGATACAGTGATGTAATCATTTTTCTGCCTCCATTTTTATCATCCGATCCGGCGCTCCTGTGTACGCCAACACAGATCCTTCCAGTCATTTCCAACTGTGCCCAGTATACAATAAGGCCTGTGTCAATGCAAGAGTTTTGCAACATTTAATTCCCAATATTGACAATAAATTCTTGCACATCATGTCGTTTCCAGATGTAAATTCTGCCTTTCGCTGCGAAGCCACCCTGCCTGTGCTATGCTTTTATTGCAGGCTGCAATGTGCCCTCCGCCCACCGGACTGCAATTCAAAATTGACAGTCTGTGCAAAAAGCATTATACTGGGTTCATATCCTTACAAAATTTTATCTTTTTCATTTAAAATCTACGCATTGTGCGGCATCCGGCTCTGTTGGAACGTCCCGCGCAAGGAAGGAACCTCCATGGAAGGAACCAAGCCCCGCACCGCCAGTTCCATCGGCATGTTCGACATGCTAAAGGGTGCCGGCATGCTGACCATCGTTTTTGCACATACCGCCGAGCTTTATCCCATGCAGGCGGTCAGCGGCCTGTCCCTGACCGCGTTTTTCCCGTTCATCTACCGCGAAGCGCTGATGTCCGCCTTTTTTATTGCCAGCGGCTACGGCTTCCGCAAGCGCTCTATCCACAAGTGCATCCACCAGCAGCTCAAAAGCCTGCTCAAACCCTATGCTTACACGGCGCTGTTCACCTGCGTGCTGCACTTTATCATTCATTATAAGACGTTCCAGTATCTACCCGGCACCATCGGCGAGTCTATCAAGGTCACCGGCGGCTTTCTGCTGGGCCTGCCCCACACGGCCGAGTATTTCGGGCAGGAGTTCTTCTCCTGCGGGCCGATGTGGTATCTGCTGGCGCTGATGGTAGGCTGGGTGCTGCTGGATGTGATCCTGAACATCTTCCCGGAGCGCTATGTTCCATGGGCTGTGGCAGGCTGCGTCCTGCTGGGCTGGGGCGCGAGCCTTGTGTGGGAGCTGCCCTTCTGCCTGATCCAGGGTGCCGTGGTGGTGCCCTACCTCTATATCGGCTTCCTTGCCAAAAAGAAGCATCTGCTGGACGAGCCCCTGCCGCCCAAAGTCTTTGCCGGGCTGCTGGCCGCCACAGCGCTCATTGCCGTAGGCGCTCTTGCTACCCGCACCACCGACTGCATCTCGCTGGCTGAGTGGTCACTGGGGCCGCTGAGCATCTTTCTGGACGGTGCTGCAGGCCTGCTTTTCATCCGGCTGTTCATGCGGCTCAGCCATGGCCATGGCCCCATCGTGCACTTTCTGGAAGCAGTGGGCCGCCGTTCGCTGAACATTTTCTGCGTACATACCGTGGAGATCATCGCTATTCCGTGGTATCTGATGGTAGCAAAGTTCTCTGCGCAGCCGGTGCTGGGCATGTGGCTGCAATATGCCATCGCTCTGGGCTCTATCTGGCTGGTGTGTGAGCTGCTGCGTGTACGCCGCGCACTCATCATCCGATTTTTCCCTGCACAGCGCAGAACGCCCGCCGTGCACTATACCTCCCGGCACTGACATGTTTTTCCGGCTGCTGCGGTGCAGCCCATCATAAAAGTAAGAGGAGAATCCGGTTATGAACAACGATGCCCCCGAGACCCTTGCTGCGGCCCGCAGCCGCGCTGCTGACTTGGAACAGCAGCTCAAGCTCTCTGACGAAGGTGTATCCCGGCTGGCACAGCGGTGTCTGGAGCTGGAACAACAGGTGCTGAACTATCAGGCCGCACTGGCAAGGCACGGCAGCGACAACGAGCCTGCCGCCCTCACCCTGCCACAGCTGTTCTACGATTCCGGCTCCGGCTATTCCCCGCGGGAATGCCTGACCGTTGCCGAGGACGCCTACGACGAACTGACCCACGAGGTCTCTGCGGTGTTCACCCTGCCCACGGATGCCCGTGCGCTGCGGCTGGACCCCGGTGAGCTGGCCTGCTGCGTGACTGACCTGAGCATCTCGGACGAGCGGCTGGAATGCCGCGCCATGAACGGCATCCAGCTGCAGGAAGACTGCCTGCTGTTTCTGGATGTGGACCCCAACCTGACCGTGCGCAGCACCGTGCCCTTTGCGGCCGGGATGAAGTTTGCCGTGACCTATCATTACTATCCGCTGGGCCGCTTCCAGCACGAGCAGCCCGGCAAGGCCCTGCTCAGCGCGTTGAATACCATCAAGCTTCAGGCTGAGGCCGAAAAGAACGATGTTCTGGAACAGCTGCAGGCTGCCCTTGCCGAGAACACCCGGCTGAACAATCAGCTGGCGGAACTGCAGAGCAGCCGTGCTGCTTATGAAGATTCGCTGGAAAACCTGTACGAGAGCAGCAGCTGGCGGCTTACCGCGCCGCTGCGTGCTTTGCGCCGCCTGCTGCGCGGCTGAATTGGATCGCTAAAGGAGTTGTCAACATGTACAGCAGTTACAGCACCCTGCAGCGTAAGCAGCTGACGAAGCAGGTTTATACCGATACCCAGAGCACCTATCTGCTGGTGTATGCACCGGGCCGTCATCAGGCGCTGGAGCACGCACTGGAAAACCAGCTGCACCGCAAGTTCCGGCTGGTGACGGAGCTGGCCCCTGCCCTGACCGACTCGGTGGAGGGCGTGCTGCTGGTCAGCGAAGATCTGGAGTGCACCTCCACCGCCCTGACCTATTTTGCCGCCGCCCTGCGCACCGGTGCCGACCTTGTGGTGTGTGATGCCGCCTTTGGCTTCGATGGCTCCACCGCCCTTTATCTGAGCACCCAGCACATCCCGTGCAGCCGCTGCGCCATGGTATCGCGGAAGCTTCTGGACCGGGTGCGCGCCGCTGCGCGCGGCAGGGACAGCGTGACCGAGCTGCTGCGCCTTGCCACCGCCATGGCGGAAAACTGCCGCCGCATCCCGCAGTCTTTGCTGCACTTCCGGCGGGAGCTGTGTGCCGACGATGTGTTCTCTGCCTCCGGAAAGCGTGCTTTGATCCTGAGCCACGAGCTGACCATGACCGGTGCGCCCATCGTGCTGACAAGTGCCGTGCCGGTGCTGCGCAGCATGGGCTTTGAAGTGGTGGTGCTTGGCCCTGCGGACGACGGCTCGCTGCCGCTGTTTCTGGATGCCGGTGCCGCCGTAGTGACCCGCAGCGACTGCGTGATGAACTCGTCGCTGTGGGGCCTTGCCACCAGTGCCGATTTTGTGCTGGCCAACACCGTGGTAGAGGCTGCCGCTGTGAGCACCCTGAACGGCTCCTTCGTGCCGGTGCTGTGGTGGCTGCACGATGCCTTTGCAGGCTACCCGTTCATTGCGCACAAGATTCCCAAAACACTTGGCTCCAATGTGCATGTGTGCGCCGTAGGCTCCCACGCTACTGCCGCCATGCACTCGGTGCGGCCGGACTTCAGCATTGAACAGCTGATCTACGGTCTGCCGGACTATGCGCAGGAAAGCTTCCCGCCCTACGATATCAGCTATGCCGGCGGCAGGCCGCTGTTCGTGACCGTAGGTTCCTTTGAGCCGCGCAAGGGTCAGGATATTTTCTGCAACGCCATCCGCCTGCTAAAGCCCGAGGTGCGCCAGAAGGCTGCTTTCCTGTTCGTGGGCAAGGCGGCGGACAAGAGCCTGAAGAACGCCGTGGATGCACTGGTGGAGGATTACCCGGACACCGTTTTCTACCGCAAGCGTCTGGAACGGCCCGAGATCAAATCCCTGATGGATCAGTGCGCCTGCGTGGTATGCGCTTCCCGCGATGATCCCATGCCCACCTTCGTCACCGAGGGCCTGATCTTCGGCAAGCCCTCCATCGTGTCGGAGCACACCGGCACCGCCGGGCTGATCACCGAGGGCGTGGACGGCTTTGTGTACAAAGACGACGACCCGGATCAGCTGGCAAAGGTACTGGAGCATGCTATCCTGCATCCGGAACAGCTGGCCGCCATGAAAGCTGACTGCCGGAAAATGTACGAGAAATATTATTCCAACGAAGCCTATGTTGCCACCCTGACACGGCTGGTGAACGAATCAACAGGCTAAAAACAAGATAAAGGCAAGGGTCGATGCGTGCATCCGCCCTTGCCTTTTTATCATTCCATCAAAATTGCACAAGAAAATTCCAGTTCCGTTCACAAAGACACAGGCCACGTGTGTTATACTTTTATCAAATCATTCCGCCTGAAAGGAGCCTGTTCTCTCTATGAGCCAACCCGCCTCTGCCGCACCTTCCCGCAAAAAGACAGTGATCTCGCTGCTGGTGCTCGCCGCACTTACCGGCATCATCGTGCTGCTGTTCGAGGACAACTGGGCCGAGATCACTGCAGCGCTTTCGCAGCTGTCCGCATGGCAGGTGCTGGTGGTGCTGGCCATCGGCCTCAGCTACCCGCTGCTGGAGGGGTACGTGGCGTGGGTCATCGTGCGCAGCCGCATCCCGGGCTTCAGGCTCTGGCAGGGCATCGATACCGCGTGGTGCGGCACCTTTGGCAATGTGGTCACACTGGGCGCAGGCGCAGTGCCGGTGCAGACATGGTATCTGCACCGCTGCGGCCTGCCGGTTGGCCCGGGCGTAGGCCTGATGACCCTGCAGTACGTGTTCCACAAATCCGCCGTGCTGCTGTACGCCACGGTGATGCTGCTGGTTCAGCACAGATGGCTTGCCGCCAACACCACCGGTGTGATGAATTATCTGCCCATGGCATACGCTGTAGTGGCGGCCATCATTGTGGTGCTGGTGCTGGTGTGCGTATCGCCGCTGGTGCAGGACCTTGCCCGCTGGCTGATGCGTCTGCTGCCCAAAACGGAAAAATGGCAGCAGCGCCGCGCCGACTGGCAGCAGCAGCTGGATGTTCTGGGCGAGGAGAGCCGCCGTCTGCTGGCAGATAAGCCCCGCTGCGCCGAAATTCTGGCATTGCAGGCGGTCAAGCTGTTCGGGCTGTTCTGCCTGCCTTACCTGTGCATCCGGTTCATGGGGCTTTCCCCTCTGAGCTTTTTGCAGGTGCAGCTGCTCACCAGCCTGATGCTGTTTTTGTCCAACGCCCTGCCCAATGTGGCCGGCATGGGCTCCATCGAGACGGCATTCCTGCTGGTGTTCGGCAGCTTTCTGGAGCGCGGCGAGGTGATGAGCGTGATGATGCTTTACCGCATCGCCAGCTATTATGTGGTGTTCGCCGCCAGCGCCGTGGGCTTCTTCATCGCTCAGCGGCATCTGACCGATCTGGAGCCGCCAAAGGAGGATTGACCCGCCATGAAAGATAAGAGCATCCTGTCCCGGTTCGGCATTGTCATTTTAGTGCTGCTTGCACTGGTGCTGATCTTTCCTTCCGCAAAAGTCGACCTTGCATCCGGGATCAAGGCCAGCACACAGGCCAGTGTCCGGGTGGAGCACATTCAGAACTTTGCCCGCTCCGCAGAGATGGATGTTCAGCTGCTTTCTGCCGACGACCCTGCCTATCAGCAGATCGCAAACGTGCTCTCCGGCCTTACCTGTGTCAAGCGGTTCAACCAGCAGTATTCCTCCTACAGCCACGAATACCCGGTGGATTCCGTCACTGTGAGCTACTACGATGATGCCGAAAACAATAACCTCCTGTTCACCGTCTACTCCGATGGCACCGCCATCGTGAACAGCCAGTTCGTGAAGATCAAAGAACCCAAGGGCGGCGCGGAGGAAGTGTATCAAAAGCTGGCGGAGATCGTGAAGTAAAACTCCTTCCGTCTGCTCGCTGCACTCGCATCCACCTCCCTCAGTGAGGGAGGCTTTGGCAAAACCGTAAAGTTTTCCGCACTGCCAAGGGCTCCCTCTTTGAGGGAGCTGGCATGGCATCAGCCATGACTGAAGGAGTTAAAAACAAAAAACGGGGCACGCAGGTGGTCAAGCTGCATGTCCCGTTTTTGTTTTTCTTTTGCACTTGGTGCGGTACCAATCACACCGAATGCCGCGCATCGAGCCGTGGGAGCAAACTAAAACCACAGCTCACTTGAAAAAGAGAATGGAATGGAGGAATTGGCGTTTGCGCAGCAATGAAAGCCCCAGTGGGGCTTTTAAGCCACAAAGCGGTCTTGCGTAAGCAAGATGGAGTGGCCTCGCCACGACAAACTTGGGGATCACCTGACACAGCTCCGCAGCTCTGCCATGGCGGATCCGGTTTTCGCAGAAGCCCTTGCAGAAGCATCTGCTTTTCTGGTGCAACGTGGTTAGATTTGTCTAACCTCGTTGCGAGAACAGAATACCACAGCCGGTTAGTCTTGTCAACCCTTATTTTTCGATTTTTTTCGCAAAATAGGTGCACTGCCGGGATTTCGGCACTTTTTCTACATTCTGCCCAAAGAAAGCCCCTTGCTTTGGAAGAAAACCCACTTGTTATCTATTGCTTTTTAAAGTGGTTCTTGCTATTATAGTAACGCAAGATTTTGTGGGCAGGTTTTCATTTTTGTCTACACCTTGTAGTCGGGACTGCCGCAACCGGCAGTTCAAGACCGTTTTGCCCCCAGAAAGCCGCCATGCAGAGCGGTTTTTCAAAGGCTCATTAGTTAGAAAACGCTAACTGCGTAATGGAGCAAGGAGGTTCCAATGATCAATTTTGAACAGTGGGAAGGCTTTGAGGGCCGCATCTGGAAAGAAGAAGTCAATGTGCGCGACTTCATCCAGAAGAACTACACCCCGTATGACGGCGACGAAAGCTTTCTGGCCGGCCCCACCGAGGCGACCGACAAGCTGTGGGGTGCCCTGCAGAAGCTGCAGAAGGCCGAGCGCGCCAAGGGCGGCGTGCTGGATATGGAGACCGAAGTGGTCAGCAGCCTGACTGCTTACGGCCCCGGCTATATTGACGAAAGCCTGAAGGATCTGGAGCAGATCGTGGGTCTGCAGACCGACAAGCCCCTCAAGCGCGCCTTCATGCCCTACGGCGGCATCAAGATGGCAGAGCAGGCCTGTACCACCTACGGCTACCAGCCCAGCGCCGAGCTGCACAAGATCTTTACCGACTACACCCGCACCCACAATCAGGCTGTGTTTGATGCCTACACTCCTGAGATGAAGGCGGCCCGCCACACCCACATCATCACCGGCCTGCCGGACACCTACGGCCGCGGCCGTATCGTGGGCGACTACCGCCGCGTGGCCCTGTACGGCATCGATGCACTGATCAAGTTCAAGCAGGAGGACTTTGCCAACTGCGGCGACGGCACCATGACCGACGACGTGATCCGCCTGCGCGAGGAGATCGCCCGCCAGATCAGCGCCCTGAAGGGCATGAAGAAGATGGCCGAGGCCTACGGCTATGATATCTCTCAGCCTGCAAAGAACGCCAAGGAGGCCTGCCAGTGGCTGTATTTCGGGTATCTTGCCGCCATCAAGACCCAGAACGGCGCTGCCATGAGCGTGGGCCGCATCTCCACCTTCCTGGATATCTATATCCAGCGCGATCTGGACAACGGCACCCTGACCGAGACCCAGGCTCAGGAGCTGATCGACCACATGGTCATGAAGTTCCGCATGGTCAAGTTTGCCCGCATCCCCAGCTACAACCAGCTGTTCTCCGGCGACCCCGTGTGGGCAACGCTGGAAGTGGGCGGCATCGGCATGGATGGCCGCAGCATGGTCACCAAGAACTGCTACCGCTTCCTGCACACGCTGGAAAACATGGGCCCCGCACCGGAGCCGAACCTGACCGTTCTGTACTCCTCCGCCCTGCCGGAGAGCTTCAAGAAATATGCCGCCAAGGTGTCCATCGATACCAGCTCTGTCCAGTATGAGAACGACGACGTGATGAAGCCTGTGTGGGGCGATGATTACTCCATCTGCTGCTGCGTGTCTGCCACCCAGACCGGCAAGGAGATGCAGTTCTTCGGTGCCCGCGCCAACCTTGCCAAGTGCCTGCTGTACGCCATCAACGGCGGTGTGGACGAGAAGAGCCACGAGCAGTGCGGTCCCAACTATGCCCCCATCACCAGCGAGTACCTGAACTACGACGAGGTGCTGCCCAAGTATGTCCAGATGCTGGACTGGCTGGCTGGCCTGTACGTCAATGTGCTGAACCTGATCCAGTATATGCACGACAAATACTACTATGAGGAAGCCGAGATGGCCCTCATCGACACCGATGTGCGCCGCACCTTTGCCACCGGCATTGCAGGCTTCTCCCACGTCATCGACTCCCTGAGCGCCATCAAGTACGCCAAGGTGAAGGTAGTGCGTGACGAGAGCGGCCTTGCCACCGGCTTTGAGACCGAGGGCGACTTCCCCAAGTACGGCAACGATGATGACCGCGCCGACGAGATCGGCGTGTGGCTGCTGCGCACCTTCCTGGAGATGATCAAGAAGCGCCACACCTATCGCAACTCCGAGGCTACCACCTCTATCCTGACCATCACCTCCAACGTGGTGTACGGCAAGTACACCGGCGCTCTGCCCGACGGCCGTGCCGCATTCACCCCGTTTGCTCCCGGTGCAAACCCCAGCTACGGCGCAGAGCAGAACGGCCTGCTGGCTTCCCTGAACTCGGTGGCAAAGCTGCCCTACCACTGGGCACTGGACGGCATCTCCAACACCCAGACCATCAACCCGGACGCTCTGGGCCACAGCGAAGGCGAGCGGGTGGAGAATCTGGTACAGGTCATGGACGGCTACTTCGATCAGGGCGCACACCACCTGAACGTGAACGTCTTTGGCAAGGAGAAGCTGCTGGATGCCATGGAGCACCCCGAGAAGGAGGAGTACGCCAACTTCACCATCCGCGTCTCCGGCTACGCCGTCAAGTTCATCGACCTGACCCGCGAGCAGCAGATGGACGTTATCTCCCGCACCTGCCATGCAGCCCTGTAACCCCATCGGCTATGTCCACTCGCTGGAATCCTTCGGCTCTGTGGACGGCCCCGGTGTGCGCTTTGTGGTGTTTTTGCAGGGGTGTGCCCTGCGGTGCAAATACTGCCACAACCCGGAAACGTGGGCTGCGGAGGGCGGCGAGGAATGGACGGCAGAAAAGCTGTTCCAGCGGGTCTACCGCTACCGCAACTACTGGGGCAAAAAGGGCGGCATCACGGTCAGCGGCGGCGAGCCGTTGCGCCAGATGGAGTTCCTGACGGCATTCTTCGAGCTGGCCCGCTCCAAAGGCGTGCACACGGCTCTGGATACCGCCGGGCAGCCCTTCCGGCCCGATGACCCGGATTATCTGGCCGGTTTCGACCGGCTGATGAAGTCCACCAGTCTGGTCATTCTCGACCTGAAGGAGATCGACCCGGAACGCCACCGGCAGCTCACCGGCAAAGACAATGCCAACATCCTTGCGATGGCGCGGCATATTTCTGACCTCGGCATCCCGCTGTGGATCCGGCATGTGCTGGTACCCGGCCTGACCGACGACGAGGAGGGCCTGCGCAGGACCGCAGACTTCATCCGCAGCCTGAAAACGGTGCAGCGGGTGGAGGTGCTGCCCTACCACACGCTGGGACTGTTCAAGTGGCAGAAGCTGGGCATCCCTTATCCGCTGCCGGATGCCGTGCCGCCCACAGCGGAGCAGGTGAAGCGTGCAGAAGAGCTGCTGGAAGTGAGCCGGTATCCCGGCTAAGCTCCTGATTTGAAAAACGACCGTTTCCGGTGTGCAGAATGCGCCGGGAGCGGTCGTTTTTTCTTGACTTCCCTTCTGTACACCGTTATAATGAAAAAAGTAAAAAAGGAGAAACAGCCATGCAGATTTTCAATACGCTGACCCGCCAGAAAGAAGAATTCGTGCCGCAGGTGCCCGGTGAATACCGCATCTATGTCTGCGGCCCTACCGTTTATAACTATATCCACATCGGCAACGCCCGCCCGCTGATCGTGTTCGATACCCTGCGCCGCTACCTTGAGTACCGCGGCAACAAGGTGTTCTATGTTTCCAACATCACCGATATCGACGATAAGCTCATTAAGAAGGGACAGGAAGAGGGCACCTCCATGAAGGAGGTCGCCCAGCGCTTTGAGGCCGAGTACCTCAAGGATGCCGCCGGCCTCAACTGCAAAAAGCCCACCGTCCAGCCCCGGGCTACCGAGCATATCCAGCAGATCCTGGATATCGTGAAGGATCTGATCGACTCCGGCCACGCTTATGTTGCCAAGAACGGCGATGTGTACTTCCGGGTGAAGAGCGATCCCGAGTACGGCAAGCTGAGCCACCTGAAGCTGGACGATCTGGAGAGCGGCAACCGTGAGCTGCGCAGCCAGATGGACGACGACCTGAAGGAGGACCCCGCAGACTTTGCCGTGTGGAAGGCCGCAAAGCCCGGCGAACCTGCATGGGAAAGCCCCTACGGCATGGGCCGTCCGGGCTGGCATATCGAGTGCAGCGCCATGAGCCGCACCCATCTGGGCAAGACCATTGATCTGCACTGCGGCGGTCAGGATCTGATCTTCCCCCACCACGAGAATGAGATCGCACAGAGCGAGTGCGCCAACGGCTGCACCTTTGCCCGCTACTGGATGCACAACGGCTTCATCAACGTGGACAATCAGAAGATGTCCAAGAGCCTGCACAACTTCTTTACCGTGCGCGATGTGGCGGACATTTACGGCTATGAGCCCATCCGCTACTTCATGCTGACCGCAGGCTACCGGATGCCGCTGAACTACACCGTGGATCTCATCGAGAGCTGCAAGAACAGTCTCGAGCGCCTGTACACCTGCCGCGAAAATCTGGACTTTGCCCTGACCAAGGATGCCTTTGGCACCGACGAGACTCTGAAGGAAAAGGCTGCCGAGGCCCGCACCAAGTTCTGCACTGCCATGGACGATGACCTGAACACCCCGGATGCACTGGCTGCCGTGTTCGATCTGGTCAAGGAGATCAACACGCTGTCGGCTGTTTCCTCCAAGGATGCCCTGCAGACCGCCGCCGCTGCGTTCGACGAGATCACCGGCGTACTGGGCCTGCTGTACAACCGCAAGAAGGACGAGGTGCCCGCCGAGGTGACTGAGCTGGTAGAGAAGCGTGCCGCCGCCAAGAAGGCCAAGGACTGGGCCACTGCCGATGCCATCCGTGCACAGCTGACCGAACTGGGCTGGGCGGTCAAGGACACTGCACAGGGCCCGCAGCTGAGCAAACTGTAACACCTCCTAAAATGCCCTCCGTTTCACTCTGGGCATCTTTAGCAGAATCAGCATTTTGAATTTACGACCCGGAAAGATCTGCGGATCTTTCCGGGTCGTTTTTTCACGAGAAAAGCAGCTTCTTATAAAGCTGTGCTGTTTTTGCCGTTTTTCTCTTTACATTCCAAACGCAATTTGCCATAATAAAACCAGAAATAACATTACCGGAGGCAGGCACAATGAAGGTCATGGTTTTTGACGTAGGAGGCACCGAGATCAAATATTCGGTCATGGACGAGCAGATGAACCGTTTCGATTCCGGTTCCGTGCCCACGCCGCAGGATACGCAGGAGCATTTTCTCGACACAATATACGCTCTGTATGCACCACATAGGGATGAAGTGGACGGTATCGCCATGGCGCTGCCCGGCTTTGTGGATGCCAACACCGGCTATGTCTCCAACGGCGGGGCACTTCTGTACAACACCGGCACGCAGGTGGGGCAGCTGGTGCGCGAAAGATGCGGCTGCCGTGTCACGCTGGAAAACGACGGCAAGGCTGCAGCCATTGCAGAGCTGCGGGCCGGTGCCTTGCAGGGCTGCTGCAATGCGGCAGTGTTTATCATCGGCACCGGCGTGGGCGGCGGCATCATTGCCAATGGCCAGCTGGTGCGCGGCGTGCACTTTACCGCCGGAGAGTACAGCTTTGTGAACACCAATGCCGACGAGTGGGAGAATACCGAAAAAACCATGGCCTGCCAGTGCAGCACCAAATACCTGCTCAAGTGGTACCGCGCCCGCAAGGGCCTGCCCGCCGATGCCCCCATGAATGGCAAACTCTTTTTTGAAGCCGCCAATGCCGGAGAACCGGAAGCGCTGGAAGTGCTGGAACGGTTCTGCAGGATGGTGGCCGTGCAGATTTACAACCTGACCGTATTGCTGGATGTTGAAAAGGTAGCCATCGGCGGCGGCATCAGCAAGCAGCCGCTGCTGCTGGACGATCTGCGCCGGGTATATGCCGGGCTGTTTGCTTCCCGTGGGGAATCACCTTACATGATCGGTCTGCCCCGCTGCGAGATCGTGCCCTGCCATTTCAGCAGCGAAGCCAATCAGGTGGGAGCATTGTATACCTATCTGCAGGCGGAAAGCAAAACCATTTAATGGCTTCCGCTTCGCTCCAGCCCTATTCATCGGAACAATTATTTTTACAAAGCAAACTCCGGCAGACTGCGGTCTGCCGGAGTTTGCTTTTTCACAGGATAGGGCCGTATTGGAAAACGGCATTCTCCCTTAGATTTACTTATTGGTCAGCCGGTTGAAGTGCGGCTTTTCGTCTTCTTCCTTCTTCGGTTCCGGCTTTTCCGCCGGGGTCAGACGCACTTCAGTCACGCGGCGCTTGGCCGTGCGGGTAACGACACCGTCGTACTCGCCCAGCGTGAACCGGTCGCCCACCTTGGGCAAATGGCAGGTTTTTTCCTGCACCAGACCGTTCACCGTATTGGAATCGATATCCTCATCCTCCGGCAGGCCCAGCCTCTCATACAGGTCGTCCACACCGGCACTGCCCAGCACGATCCAGCTGCCGTCCGACTGCCTGCGGAAGTCCTCGGTCGCTTCGTCGTGCTCGTCCCAGATCTCGCCTACCAGCTCTTCCAGAATATCTTCCAGCGTGATGATGCCCTCGGTGCCGCCGTACTCGTCCACCACCACCGCCATGTGATGGTGCTGCTCGCGCAGGGTGCGCAGCAGCTGGGAGATCTGGGTGGAGCCGGTGGTATAAAGGGTGGGCTTCACAAGGTCTTCCAGCGTGGTATCCTTGCGCAGACGGCCAAGGTAAAAGTCCTTTTCATGTACCACACCGATGATGTTGTCAATGGTGCCGTGGTAGACGGGCAGACGGGAATATCCCGATTCCGCAAAGGTGTCGGCCACCTCATCCAGCGAGAGGTCGTCCTCCACCGCGATCACATCCACGCGGGGCGTGAGGATCTCCTCCACCTCCACATCGTCGAACTCAATGGCGCTGCGGATGAGCTGGCTTTCCCGGTCGGTCAGCTCGCCGTCGTTCTCGGCCTCGCTGACCATGGTCATCAGCTCACCCTCGGTGATGGTGTCCTCCTCGGTGCTGTGGATGAAATGCCCCAGCAGGCGCTTCCACTGGGTGAACAGCCAGGTCAGCGGGGTAAACAGGATCAGCAGCAGGTTCAAAAAGGGCGAAACCGCCGTTGCAACCGTCTCCGGCATCTCCTTGGCAAGGCTCTTGGGGGTCACCTCGCCAAAAATCAGCACCACAATGGTCAGCACTATGGTGGACACCGTCGCGCCCCGCTCCGGGTCCAGCAGGCGGGTGAACAGCACTGTGCCAATGGATGCTGCGGCAATGTTGACGATATTGTTGCCGATGAGGATGGTGGAGAGCAGCTTGTCGTACTTTTCCGACATAGCCAGCACGCGGGCTGCTGCCGAATCGCCGTCCTCAGCACGGCTTTTCAGGCGGATCTGGTTCAGGGAAGAAAATGCGGTCTCAGAGGCGGAGAAAAAGGCGGAAAATGCCACCAGAATGATCAGCGCCGCCAAAAGCGTAATACTGCCATCGTCCATAAAAAGGGAAATCACACTCAACTTTCTGTTTTTATTAAAGAACAGACTCCCTCAGTCTGCTTCGCAGCCAGCTCCCTCAAAGAGGGAGCCTTGCCGCGTGATGACAGAAGGAGTTCTTTCCGTATACAAAAATGTGCTCCCCATCGTTGCTGTTCCGCGATGAAAAGCACATCAATGTTATTTGTAATCATACCATATTCTGTACGGTGGTGCAAGCTTTCTTGCCGCAAAGTCCGTACAGAACAGGTAAAATTTACATTATCGCAGGGTCAAAGCGCCATTCTCGCAGTCTACCGTCAGGGTGTTGCCCTCGGTATAGCTGCCCTGAATGATGGCCTTGGCGATCAGGGTCTCCACGCGGCTCTGGATGAACCGCTTGATGGGACGTGCGCCATAGACGCTGTCATAAGCAGAATCGATGATGAAGTCCTTGGCAGCGGTGGTGACCTCCAGCTTGAGGTGCTTGCCCTCGTCCATGCGCTTGCGCAGATCCTGCAGCTGCAGATCCACGATCCTGCGCATCTCGTCCTTGGTCAGGCTCTTGTAGTAGACGATCTCATCCAGACGGTTCAGAAATTCGGGGCGGAACTTGCTCTTCAGCAGCTGGTCGATCTGGTGCTTTGCTTCCTCGCTCAGCTCGTTGGAGCCGTTGGCACGGCGCTGCTCCAGATCGTTCAGGATGATGTCGCTGCCCAGATTGGAGGTGAGGATGATGACCGTGTTCTTGAAGTCCACGGTGCGGCCCTGACTGTCGGTGATGCGGCCATCGTCCAGCACCTGCAGCAGGATGTTGAACACATCGGGGTGGGCTTTTTCCACCTCATCGAACAGCACCACGCTGTAGGGCTTGCGGCGCACAGCCTCAGTCAGCTGGCCGCCCTCTTCGTAACCGACATATCCCGGAGGCGCGCCGATCAGACGGCTGACGCTGAACTTCTCCATATACTCGGTCATATCGATTCGCACCATGTTGCGCTCGTCGTCAAACAGGGCCTGTGCCAGTGCCTTGGCCAACTCAGTCTTGCCCACGCCGGTGGGGCCGAGGAACAGGAAGCTGCCGATGGGGCGGTTGGGGTTGGCGATACCGGCGCGGCTGCGCAGGATGGCCTCGCTCACCTTGGTCACAGCCTCGTCCTGACCGATGACCCGCTGGTGCAGCACATCGTCCAGATGCAGCAGCTTCTCGCGCTCACCTTCCACCAGTTTCTCCACCGGGATGCCGGTCCAGCGGGCCACGATGCGGGCGATCTCCTCATCGGTCACGCGGTCACGCAGCAGGCTGTCCTCCTTCTTGGCGGCGGCAATCTTCTCTTCCTCTTCCAGCTGTTTCTGCAGCTGGGGCAGCTTGCCGTATTTCAGCTCAGCGGCCTTGTTCAGGTCGTACTCGCGCTGGGCCTTTTCAATGTCGGCGTTGGTCTGCTCGATCTGCTCACGCAGGGATTGCACCTTGCCGATGGCGTTCTTCTCGTTCTCCCACTTTGCCTTCATGCTGCGGAACTTGTCCTGCAGCTCGGCCAGCTCCTTTTCCAGATCCTTCAGGCGGCTCTGGCTCAGGGCATCGGTCTCCTTTTTCAGGCTCACCTGCTCGATCTGCAGCTGGGTGATGCGGTGGGCCAGATCGTCCATCTCGCTGGGCATGCTGTCCATCTCGGTCTTGATCATGGCGCAGGCTTCATCCACAAGGTCGATGGCCTTATCCGGCAGGAAACGATCCGTGATATAGCGGTCGGAAAGGGTGGCAGCGGCGATCAGGGCGCTGTCGTTGATCTTCACGCCGTGGAACACTTCGTAGCGTTCCTTCAGGCCGCGCAGGATGGAGATGGTGTCCTCCACGGTGGGCTCGTCCACCTGCACCGGCTGGAAGCGGCGTTCCAGAGCGGGGTCTTTCTCGATATACTGGCGGTACTCGTCCAGCGTGGTGGCACCGATGCAGTGCAGCTCGCCCCGGGCCAGCATGGGCTTGAGCAGGTTGCCCGCGTCCATGGCACCATCGGTCTTGCCGGCACCCACGATGGTGTGCAGCTCATCGATGAAGAGGATGATCTTGCCCTCGCTCTTCTTCACCTCGTTCAGCACGCTCTTCAGGCGCTCCTCAAACTCGCCGCGGTACTTTGCACCGGCCACCAGAGCGCCCATGTCCAAGCTGAACACGATGCGGTCCTTCAGGTTTTCGGGCACATCGCCGCGCACGATACGCTGTGCAAGACCCTCTGCAATGGCGGTCTTGCCAACGCCGGGTTCACCGATCAGGCAGGGGTTGTTCTTGGTCTTACGGGACAGGATGCGGATCACGTTGCGGATCTCCTGATCACGGCCGATGACGGGGTCCAGCTTCTGCTTGCGGGCAAGGTCTACCAGATCCTGACCATACTTCTGCAGGGCGTTGTAGGTCTCCTCGGGATTGTCGTTGGTCACACGCTGGTTGCCGCGCACAGCCGTCAGTTGCTGCAGGAACTTATCTTTCGTGATGCTGAACGCACGGAACAACTCAGTGGTGTTCTGGGTCTGCTCGTCCAGCAGACCCAGGAACACATGCTCCACGCTGATATAGTCGTCCTTCATGGCCTTTGCCTCGCGGGCGGCGGCGCTGAGCACCTTATCGGCAGCCTGCGAGATATAGACCTTGTCGGGGTCACGGCCGGAGCCGGAGACCCGGGGCAGAGCCGAAAGCTTTTCGGCCACGGCGGCAGCAAAACTGCCGGGGTCAACATTCAGCTTCTGCAGCAGCTGCGGGATCAGGCCCTGCTCCTGCGAAGCGAGGGCGTGCAGCAGATGTTCAGGTTCCAATTGATTGTGCTGGTACTCCACAGCCAGCTGCTGCGCTGCCTGCAGAGCCTCCAGCGTTTTCTGTGTATATTGATTGGTATTCATAAAGTCAAGCCTCCATTCATACCGGAAGGTTTATTTTAGCGGACACGATAGTCATCTGCTAAAAGCCCGGTGCAGAGATGCTGCCGAACGGGAAGCAGCGGCTATTCTTCAGTTGTTTCACGGTTTCAAGCACCTCCTGCCGAACTGGTTTTACTTGTTTTAGCACTCTATCTGTTCGACTGCTAAAACTATACTCCTGTTTTCCCACTTTGTCAATAGGGTTCATAAAAAGTTTGCAAATCATAATTTTTGCTAGAAAAAACACGCAGCCTTGCCATACCGTTCGTCGCGTAAGCGACTTAAAATCGGCACAACACAAAAAATCCTCTAGCGCAGCGACTTGGATTTTTTGTATGGAGCCCAACTGCTTTGGGATTATTAAGGGCGAGCAGCCCTTAATTCGTGCCTCCCGCGCCTCGAAAGTAGCGGGTGCTTTTCTGGTTCTCTTTTGGCACGCAAAAGAGAACTTATCCGGTGGATAAGAATTGCATAAAAGTCAAGAAATCTGTTCCACTCGAATACGCTCTGTATGGGAAGCATTGCTCTAAAAAAAGAACCCCAAAAAATCCATAGATTTTCTGGAGTTCAAAAATTCATATAATGTGATCTCAGCCCTGCTTTTTCCAGCGGCGCATCACGCCCATGCCCAGCGCATAGGGGCCGGTGTGCACGGCAATGGTGCAGCCGATCTGCAACAGGCCCACTTCGCACTGTGCGCCGGGGTACTTTGCACGCAGGGCCGCGCGGGTCTGCATCCACAGGCGCTTGCCTTCCTCTTCGTCGTAGCCGTAGCCTACGGTGATGCGGTAGTCGTCCGGGGTGCCGCCGTGGGCATCCAGATAGTTCATCAGCTGTTCCAGCGCTTTTTCAAAGCTCTTCTGTCGGCCGCGTGCCACGCCGCCGGAGAAGATCTCGCCATCCTTGAACAGGATCATCGGCTTGATGCCCAGCATGTTGGCTGCACGGCCCGTCACCTTGCCAATGCGGCCGCCCTTAATGAGATAGTCCAGATTGCCTACCGTGAAGAAGATCTGGTTGGTAGCTTTCTCTGCTTCCAGCCATGTCACGGTCTCGTCCAGCGTGCAGCCTGCGTCCCGCATGGCCACGGCGTTTTCCACCATGGTGGACTCGGTAACGGTAGCCGCCGCGCTGTCAATGACCTCAATGCGGGCATCGGGGAAATCTTCCAGCACCAGATCCCGGGCATTGCGGGCGCTGCCCACACAGCCGCTCATCTTGCTGGTGAACACCAGACACAGCACATCCCGGCCAGCAGCAGCATGGGCACGGAATGCCTGCTCAAAGTCCTCAATGGAAGCAAGGCTGGTTTTGGGGTAGGCCGAAGGGTTGTCCACCATGAACTGGTAGAAGTCCCGCACGGCGATCTCCTTGCCTTCTTTGCGGTAGTGCTCGCCGTCCAGCGAGACATAGAAGGGCACGACCTCGATTTGGAGCTGTTTGGCAGTGTCCAGCGTCAGGTCGCATGCGCTGTCGGTAATGATATCAAACATCTGTGACGCTTCCTTTTCTGAATCATTCAGGAGCTTTGCAGGGGATCATACGTGGTGGATATAAGCCTCACGCTCGGCACCCACAGAGATGTAGGTGATCTTGCAGCCGACAGCCTTTTCCAGATATTCCACGTAATCGCGTGCTTCCTTGGGCAGGTCTTCCCACTTGCGGGCTGCGGTGATATCGCAGTGCCAGCCGGGCAGGTACTCCACCACGGGCTGTGCGGTGTCCAGAGCTTCGCCCATGGGGAAGCGGGTGGTAGTGCTGCCATCGGTCAGCTTGTAGGCAGTGACCATGGGGATCTTTTCCATGTAGTCCAGCACGTCCAGCAGGGTCAGAGCAACTTCATCGCAGCCCTGGCAGAACACGCCGTAGCGGCTTGCCACCAGATCGATGGGGCCAACGCGGCGGGGACGGCCGGTGGCTGCACCGTACTCGTGGCCAGCCTCACGCAGGTCGTGCTTTTCCTCTTCGGTCATAGCCAGCTCGGCAGTGAAGGGGCCGTCACCCACGCAGGAGGAGTAAGCCTTCATCACGCCGATGGAGTTGTGCAGCTTGTGGCCCGGGATGCCTGCGCCGATGGGAGCGTAAGCACCGATGACGTTGGAAGAGGTGGTATAGGGGTAAATGCCGAAATCGATGTCGCGCAGAGCGCCCAGCTGAGCCTCGAACAGGACCTTCTTGCCTGCAGCGTCTGCATCGGCCAGATACTGGCCCACATCGCAGATGTAATCCTTGAAGATGGCGGCATACTTTTCGAGCCATGCCCACATCTCATCCACGCTGATGGGAGCTGCGTTGTAGCTGCCCTCCATGACCAGATTCTTGGAATCCACCATGGTGACGAGGCGCTTCTTCACAGCGTCGTCCAGATGCAGCAGGTCGCCCATGCGCAGGGTCTTCTTCATGTACTTGTCGCCGTAAGCGTAGGCAATGCCGCGCTTGGTGGAGCCGAACTGTGCGCCGGTCTTGGACAGACGTGCTTCTTCCAGACCGTCCTGCTCCACATGGTAGGGCATGGTGATGGTTGCACGGTCGGAGATCTTCAGGTTTGCCGGGCTGATCTCAACGCCCTGCTCCCGCAGCTTGTTGATCTCGCCGTCCAGATGATGCGGGTCGATGACCATGCCGTTGCCCATAACGCAGACCACGTTCGGCCGCAGGATGCCAGAGGGCAGCAGATTCAGCACGAACTTGCCGCGCTCGTTCTTGACCGTGTGACCGGCGTTGTTGCCGCCCTGATAACGTGCAACGATGTCATACTCCTGGCTGATGAGGTCGACCATGCGGCCCTTGCCTTCATCGCCCCAGTTGATACCCGTAATTGCAGTAAGCATAATAAATGACCTCTTTATCATTTTTTCAAAAGACAGCCTTTTCCGTGCACCTTGCCCGGGATACGCCACCTTGGGAAAACACATCAGCAGGCATACACAAAGCACATACCAATGCAAGTATAGTATAGCACAGATTGCCGTGCAAAAAAAGAGGAAAACACAGCTTTGGGCTGCGTTTTCCTCCAAAAAAGTGTGCGCAAAATTGTGCGTTCAGCTGCGGGGGTTCTCAAGGTCGGCACGGCGGGTCACCTTGTGGATGGTGCCGTCCGGCTCCTGAATGGAGGTGTTGGCCAGCTGCGCGCGCAGGCTGGCCTTCATGTCGTCGATGTATTCGCGGCGCAGGGCCTGCTGCTCTGCCTTTTCGGCCTCGGTCAGTCCGGTGGTCTTGCTCTTTTTTGCCAGCTCGTTGATGCGGGCGATCTTTTCCTGTGTCATGGTTCCTCCTGTATTTTCAAGCGGAATATGTTATAATAAGAAAGCAAACCCTCTCAGTCATTGCTGTGCAATGCCAGCTCCCCCGAAAAGGCGAGCTTTTTGAGGAATTTTCTCAATCAGTATAGCAAAGGATGATAAAAATGGCAACTCAATTGAATTTTGCACAGCAGATGGATGCCGTGCTCAAAACGCTGGATGGCACCCGGCCGCGCCTTTTGCTCCACGCCTGCTGCGGCCCCTGCTCCAGCGCAGTGTTGGAACAGCTGTGCCAGTATTTTGAGATCACAGTGCTTTACTATAACCCCAACACATGGCCTGCAGAGGAATACTTCCGCCGGGGCGAAGAGCTGAAGAAGTTCGTGGCAGCAGCCCATCCTCTGGGCGTGACCGTGGTGGAGGACCACTACGACCCGCAGGAGTTCTACTCTGCTGTCACCGGCCTTGAAAACGAGCCGGAGCGGGGCAGCCGGTGCACGATCTGCTACCGGCTGCGGATGCGCCGGGCGGCGCAATACGCCAGTGAGAACGGCTTCGACTGGTTCACCACCACACTGTCCATCAGCCCGCATAAAGATGCCAAGCGCATCAATGCCATCGGGCAGGAGCTGGAAGCCGAGTTCGGCGTAAAGCATCTGCCTTCGGACTTCAAAAAGCACAACGGCTATCTGCGCAGCCTGCAGCTTTCGGAGGAATACGGCCTGTACCGGCAGGATTACTGCGGGTGCGAGTTCAGCGCGAAGGCCAGAGGCATTGAGAAATAACCCTCTCAGTCATTGCTACGCAATGCCAGCTCCCCCGAGAGGGGAGCTTTTTCTACTTCCCAACGGTTATTTTCTTTACTGAAAAGAGAATACCAAACGGTTTTAGCGCATAAAGCTCCCCCTTCGGGGGAGCTGGCGCGATAGCGCCTGAGAGGGTTTATTCCTCCGGCAATCTAGCTACCAGCAGGGTGAAAATAATCAGCCCAACGCAGGGCACGATGTTGGAAGCCATACCGGCGGCAAGGCCAGCCTTTTCGGCTACGATGCCAATGATCCACGGCATGAGGATGGCACCGCTGGATGCCACCGGCAGCATGATGCCCATGCTGGTCACGCTGGTCATGCGGCCTGCGCTGGCCACAGCGGTGGGGTTCAGGCCCGCCATGGAGAACGCAAACGCAAACAGCAGCACGATGGCCATGCCCTGCGTGTGGGCCATGACCAGCAGCACATAGAAGAAGGTGCACAGCACGCTCATGCCCACCATGGCCTTGCGCGGGTTCCTGAACGGGAACACGAACGCAATGAGCAGGCGTGCCACCAGCGTGGCACCCCACATGACCGTGACAGTGTAAGCCGCCAGTGTGCCCGCAATGATGCCGCTGCCTTTGAAGTAAGTGACCATCCAGCCGTTGACGCTCTGCTCTGCAGCGTTCTGGCAGAACAGAAGGCCGGTCAGCATCCAGAACCGTGCCGAACGCAGAAAGCTCCAGTCAATGGCCTGCTTTTCCTTGGCATTCTTGGCCTTGCCGCCGCCCAGCGGGGTAAAGGCATATACCAGCCACAGCACAAGTCCCAGTGCCGCCAGCAGGAACACCGCCAGCTCAGTGCTCACCTTCGCCGCTGCCGCAATGAGGAATGGGCACAGCAGCGCACCGCAGGCGTAGCAGCTGTGCATCAGGTTCATGCCCCGGGTGCGGTCAGCAGAGTGATCGCTGACCAGAATGGTGCAGGTGTTGATAACACTGCCCTTAGCAATGCCCACCACAAAGAAAGCTACTGCCAGCAGGATCTCTACACCGGTCAGGCCCATGATGCCGTAGCCCACCGCATAGCCGATGGTGAGCAGCAGCACACTGGGCTTCATGCCCAGTACACTGGGCAGCATACCGATGAGCAGGCCTGCCAGCAGATTGCCCACACTCATAAGTGAGAGCAGGGTGCCGGTCATGCCGTAGGCAAAGCCGTAGCGCTCCTGCAGCAGGCTGACCACCACGCCCGCACTGATGGCACAGATGCCACTGAAGAAGAAAGTAAGAAAGCCTGTATTCCGCAGGCGTGCAGACTGTTGTTCCATGATCGTCCTCTTTCTGTGAAAATATCCTCCTTCTATTTAACCATAATTCCGCATCATTGCAACCGGCTTTTCTTACAAAAAGTTGCAAAAAGCCCGCCGGGGCACGGACGATTTAAAATGCCCTCCGCTTGCGCTCTGGGCATCTTCAGCGGAAAAATCATTTTTAATTTCGCGTTTGTCGCGCTCTGCGGAGCGCTCCAAACGCTTTTTTCACGAGAGGAGCTGTGACGGGAAAATTCATCTCTTCTCTGCGACCTTTCTTGTGAAAATGGTAGAACGGAACGCCCGCAGGCGTTCCGTTCTACCGAAATCCAGAAGAATACTTCCTTGAATTATGCCCAGAGCAACGCGGAGGGCACTCCCAATCATTTTCATGCAAAAAGCCCGCCGGGCATCGCTGCACGGCGGGCTTTGGTTTACAGTTTACTCTGCCTTGGTCTCGGGCTTTGCCTCAGCCTTGGCTTCCGGCTTTGCTGCGGGGGCAGCAGCGGGAGCGGCGGGCTTTACCACGGGCTTCGGGGGATTGGGGTCATCCTTCAGCGGGAAGAGGATGATGTGCTTGGGGCACTTCTGGGCACACATGCCGCAGCCCTTGCACTTGTCATAGTCGATGCGGGCCACGCCGTCCACCACGTGGATAGCGTCGAACTTACAGGTGCGCTCGCACATGCCGCAGGCAATGCAGGAGGTGGTGCACAGCTTGTTTGCCACAGCACCCTTGTCCTTGTTGGAGCACATGACCACCGGCTTGCGCGGGCCGCCCACATCGATCATGATGACCTGCTTGGGGCAGATGTTTGCGCAGGCACCGCAGCCGGTGCACTTGTCCTTGTCCACCTTGGCAACACCGTCCACAATGTGGATGGCATCGAACTTACACACCTTGGTGCAGTCGCCCAGACCAACGCAGGCAAAGGAGCAGGTCTTGGGGCCGCCGTACAGGGCTGCAGCAGCTGCACAGGTCTGGATGCCCTTGTAATCATAAGCAGGCTTGCAGTGCTCGGAATTGCCCTGACACTGGACAACCGCCTTCTTTTCCACAGCGCTGGCCGTGCCGCCCATGATCTTGGCAATGGCAGCGGCAGCCTTAGGGCCGCCAGGTGCGCACTTGTCGCAGGGCACGCCGTCCATGACCACAGCCTTTGCGTAGTCCGCACAGCCTGCGTAGCCGCAGCCGCCGCAGTTTGCACCGGCAAGGCAGTTGGTAACTTCTTCAATGCGGGGGTCTTCCTCCACCGCCATGAACTTGGACGCTGCGACCAGAACGATCGCGCCGACTGCGCCCACGATGGTACACAGGATAACAGCAGATACAATATTCATAATCCTGTTCCTCCCTTACAGCGTGACATTGAACAGGTTTTCGACGATGCCGCCGAAGCCCATGAAGGACAGGCTGGTGATTGCTGCTGCGATCAGGGTGATGGGCAGGCCCTTGAAGGGTGCCGGGGGATCGCAGGCTTCCACGCGCTTGCGTACGCCGCTGAACATGACCATGGCCAGCATGAAGCCGCAGCCTGCGCCGATGGCACAGACCAGAGCCTCAATGTAAGCAACACCGAAGCCCAGAGCAGCCACATCTGCGCCGTAGTCGCCCACGACCAGAATGGTGACCGCCAGAACACAGCAGTTGGTGGTGATCAGGGGCAGGTAAACGCCCAGAGAGTTATACAGTGCAACCACGTACTTCTTGAGGAAGATCTCGATGAACTGCACCAGAACAGCAATGACCAGAATGAACACGATGGTCTGCAGGTAGCTCAGACCAGCCGGGTCCAGAATGAAGATCTGGATGGGGAAGGTAACGGCCGTTGCCATGAACATGACGAAGATGACGGCACCGGACATACCAACCGCAGAATCCAGCTTTTTGGAAACGCCCAGGAACGGGCAGATACCGTAGAACTTCACCAGCACGTAGTTGTTGACCAGGATCATGCTGAAGAAGATCGCAGCGAGTTTTACTAACATCTTATTCTGCCTCCTTCTTCAGGTTATCAAGGTCGCAGCAGCTCTTGCGCTCGATGCGGGCATCCAGCTTGCCTTCCAGCCACACACAGCCGGCCATCAACAGGCCAAAGCAGAAGAATGCGCCGGGAGCCTGCGTCATGATGGAGACCTTGGCAACGCTTTCCGGGATCACCTGGAAGCCCAGCCATGTGCCGCTGCCCAGGATCTCACGGATGGATGCCATCAGGGTAGCGGTGAGGGTGTAGCCAACGCCCATGCCCACGCCGTCCAGTGCGGAGTCCACGATGCTGTTCTTGCAGGCGAACATCTCGGCACGGCCCAGAATGATACAGTTGACAACGATCAGGGGCAGGAACACACCCAGAGCGTTGTACAGGCTTTCCATGTAAGCCTGCATGAACATCTGAACGATGGTCACGAAGCTTGCGATAATGACGATGTAGCAGGGCAGATGCACCTTGCCGGGGATCACCTTGCGCAGCAGGGAAATCATGATATTGGAGCACACCAGCACGAAGGTGAAGGCGGCACCCATGCCCAGAGCGCTGGAAACTGCAGTGGTAACTGCCAGAATGGAGCAGGTACCCAGAACCAGACGCAGAACGGGGTTTTCTTTGATAATGCCGTTGGTAAGGATGCTTACCTTGGACTTATTTTCTTGTGCCATTTCTTACCAACCTCCTTTACGCCAGCTCGTTGTAGCAGTTGACACAGTCATTGATGGCAGCAAACAGTGCGGTGGAGGAGATGGTTGCGCCGCTGTAGGCGTCGTAATCCTGATTCATCACAATGTTCTGGGTGCCGTCCATGCCGTCGAACTGCGCCAGGAAGTCGTCACTGCTCACGTTGGAGCCGATGCCCTTGGTCTGGGTGGAAGCGTCTACCCAGATGCCGGTCTCGGCACCATTGGCATCAAAGCCCATGATAACGGTCAGGATACCGCCGTCAAAGCCCTTTTCCTCGGCCTTGATGGCAGTGCTGCCGTCCGGAGCTTTAACCACGCCGGTGATGCCGGCGGTGGTGTAATCGGTCACTTCTTCCAGCTCGCTGGCATCCGAAACGGAGGGCAGCACGCCGACATAAGCGGCCAGAGTGGTGCGCTTGGTGTTCTCGGCAATGACCGGGGCGGTCATGCCGTTCACCAGTGCCAGCAGCAGGCTGGCGATCAGGGAGATAACGCTCAGCACAACGATGGGCTTGATGGTGCTCTCCCAGTTGGAAGACTTACTCATTTGCCAGCACCCTCCTTTGCTTTCTTTGCAGGCTTGATGTAGCCATACGGGGTCTGACGGGTCAGATCGTTGATGTAGGGAACCCACAGGTTCATGAACAGCAGTGCGAAGGACACGCCCTCGGTGTAGCTGCCCCAGTAACGGATGGCAAAGGTGACGATGCCCAGTGCCACGCCGTACACCAGCTTGCCCTTCAGGGTGAAGGGGCTGGTAACGTAGTCGGTAGCCATGAACACAGCACCGAACAGCAGGCCGCCGCTCAGCACGGCAACCAGAGCCTCGTGCACGCTGTGGGTAGCAATGAGGTAGAACACGAACATGCTGCCAACGTAAGAAGCCGGGATGGCGATGCTGATGGTCTTGGTGGCCACCAGATAGACAAGGCCCAGCACGATGGCCAGTGCGCAGGTCTCGCCCAGCACACCGCCGTGGATGCCCATGAACAGATCCAGCAGGCTCAGCTTAGACTTATCGGCCACAGCCAGCGGGGTAGCGCTGGACAGCTGGTCCACCGCTGCATCCGGGAACACCCACTTGTTCATGGAACCGGCAAAGCTGATGAACAGCACGATACGGCCCACCAGAGCGGGGTTGGCAAAGTTCATGCCGATGCCGCCGAACAGCTGCTTGACGATGACGATGGCCACCAGATCACCGATGATGAGCTGGCCGATGGGCATGCCCACGGGCACGTTCATGGCCAGAATGATGCCGGTGACGACGGCGGACAGGTCGCTGATGGGGTTGGACTTCTTGAGCAGCTTGCAGTACAGCCACTCAAAAGCCACACAGGCCACCACGGACACGGCTGTTACCAGCAGTGCACGCATACCAAAAATGATGGCAGAGGCCACCACGCAGGGGCACAGGGCGACGATCACGTTGGCCATCAGGCTCTGGGTGGTCTCTTCGCTGCGCACATGCGGGGAAGCCGAAACAATAAGCTTCGTATCCATTACTTATTGCCTCCTTTTTTGATTTCACCAAGGTAGAACGCCTTTGCCAGACTCATCATCTGGGTAACAGGGCGCTTTGCCGGGCAGACGAACGAGCAGCTGCCGCAGTTGAAGCAGTAGTCTGCATGCAGCTTGCCCAGCTCCTGCACATCGCGTGCAGCGTATGCCTGATTGACCTCCACAGGCTCCAGACCCATGGGGCAGTACTCCACGCAGCGGCCGCAGCGGATGCAGGGATTCACCGGTGCAGGCTCTGCAGCGGCCTTGCTCAGGAAGATCAGGCCGGAGGTGGTCTTGGTGGTGGGGTAGCTCAGGTTCTCCACAGCGGGGCCCATCATGGCACCGCCGGCAACCACTTTGCCCAGCTCGCCCTTGACACCTGCAAAATCAATGATGTCCTGATAGGCAGTGCCCACGGGGACAACGATGTTCTGGGGCTTTGCGCAGGCATCGCCGTCCACAGTGATGGTGCGCTCGACCACCGGCATACCGGTAGCCAGATACTTGCCAAGGGTGGAAACGCTGGTCACGTTCATGACGATAGCGCCGGCATCTGCGGGCAGACCGCCGTGGGGCACTTCGCGGCCCAGACACTTTTCAATAAGAATCAGCTCTGCGCCGGTGCCGTAGACACTGGGCAGGGGCTTGACCTCGATGGTGCTGTCGCCATTGGTCTTTTTGCACAGCAGGTCGATGCACTCGGGCTTGTTGTTCTCAATGCCGATGACGCACTTCGGGATGCCGGTGTACTGCAACACGGCCTTGATGCCGCGGATGATATCATCGCTGCAGTTCAGCATCTCCTGCGTATCGCTGGTCAGCCACACTTCGCACTCGGAAGCGTTGATCAGCAGGGTATCCACCTGCTGCTTGGGCTGCAGCTTTACGTCGGTCGGGAAGCCTGCGCCGCCCAGACCGACCAGGCCGCACTCACGCACAGCCTTGAGGAAGCTGGCCTTATCGGTCACTTCCGGTGCCTTGACAGCCGGATCCACGGTCTGTTTGCCATCGGTCTTGATGACGACAGAGTCGCACATGCGGCCATTGGACAGACGGAAGGGCTCCACTGCGGCAACCGTGCCGGAGACACTGGAGTGGATGTTTGCAGAGACGAAGCCGCCAGCCTCGCCGATCTTGGTGCCAACGAACACCTCGTCGCCCTTTTTGACCAGAGCTTTGGCGGGAGCGCCGATATGCTGGCTCATGAGGATGCGTACCTGCGCGGGCAGAGGCATCGGGATCGGTTTGCTTGCAGCAGTTGCCTTGTCATGCGGCGTATGCGCGCCAAGCGCCGCACGTTTCAGCTTGTTCAACATGGAATTCAAATCCCCCATTCTGCTTGAATTGCCGCCCCCACGCCCATGCAGGCGCACTGGTACAGGGACAGCAGCTGCTTAACATGTTTATTGTATCATTTTGGCGTGGGAAGTCAACGACAATGGCACAAAAATGATGTATTTTCCTGAACTTTCTTTTCATTTTTTCGTGGTTATATATAGCTAACCACCGTATTTTTCTTCCTGCATCCGGTGTTTGCCTTTGTATGCGGATTATGCTATACTAAGGGTAGCCAAAAACTGCGGAACGTCCCCCCGCTCCGCGCCAGACTTACCAAGGAGGCTTGAAACGATGAAGGTTCTCAAAGCACTGCTCGCCGTCCTCACTGCTCTGGCGGTGGCCCTGACCGCCGCGCTGCTGTTCATTCAGGATAAAAACGCGCCTCGCTATATCCAGATCTACGAGAACGAGCAGTAACCCCGCATCCTGCACAAAAACATCCCCCAGCCTGAGCGGCAGTGCCGCACGGGCTGGGGGCTTTGTGTTTTGCGGGGCAAAAAAGGCAGCAAAAAGCCCCGGCACACGGAGGGGTTCTCCGTGTGCCGGGGTGCTGCGCCGAAGCGCTTTTTCTTAAAAGGTGTTATGCCGCGTGGTTGGCATAAAGGATCACAACGTATTCCTTGCCGCCGATCTTGCCCATTGCCACGCCGACGTCAACATTGTCGCCCAGCTGCTCGATCGTTCCGATCTTCACGGCTCTGTTGGATCCATCGTCCGTCCACGGGTTGATGGCATCCTGCATCCACTGCAGCTGAAAGTACTCCATAAGCGTTCCGCTGCTCTTGAACTGAATGTTCAGAGCTGCATTGAGGATATACCCGTTTGCGTTGGTGTCGATGCCGGCCGCCTTCACGACCTCGTCGGCTGTCAGGATCGTTTTTACATCCTCGCCCTTGTGTGCGTCCTGCCCGGCAGCCTTGTCTGCTTCCTGCACCAGCTTTGCCGCCAATGCATCCAGCTCCTTGCTGTGGGTTGCGGTACTGCCGTTCATGGTCATCTGATCCATTGCCAGCTTCAGCAGTTCATCCTTCATCAAAACACTGCCGCTTCCGCCGCAGCCCGCCATGGTCAGTGCCAGAACCGCTGCCAATGCAACGGCTGCCAGTTTCTTGAACAATTTCATGGTTTTGTTCCTCCTTTATGCTCCTATCAGCCTACGAGCATCCTGCTCTTAGAGCCTCGACGGTCCGTTCATCAGCATGACAAAATACTCTTTGCCATTGATCTTACCCATGGCAAGGCCGTAGCTGTTCGGATTCAGAACGCCGCTGCCGATTTGCTCATTTTCACTATCTGTCAACTCTAGTGCAAACAGCAATGCCTTCTCTTTACTTACTGTGCTGCTGAGCAGCTTATAGTTTTCAACGGCCGATACACGGTAAGTTTCCTTTGCAGCGTTGATCCCCGCAGCCTTTACGACCTCTTCATCGATGAGCAGCTCCAGAACCGTTTTGCCTTTATTTTCAGCCTTTGCGGCAGCCTTGTCTGCCTCTGCCATCAGCTTTGCCGCCAGCGCATCCAGCTCTTTTTTGTTTGTGACGTCCTTGTCTTCCATTGCATAAAAGTCCGCGATCACGTCTTTGATCTGATCCGTGAGGCTGTTGCGTCCGCCGCAGCCCACCATGGTCAGTGCCAGAGCAGCCACCAGTACGGCAGCCGCCAGTTTCTTGAACAGTTTCATTTTTTTCTCCTCCTTTTTATCAAAAAGGTATCTCACATCCAGACCGAACCCCTCCGGTCTGTTTTATCTATTGTACCCCCCCCCGGCAGCAACGTCAATTCGCAGAAAAAACAAAAAATACGTCCGCCTTTTGGCACAGGTGCGCACCGTTTTGGGGCTGCGGCGTATCCTTTGGCAGGAAAGCACAGCACCGCGCCGGAGCTTTTTTGTGTTTTTTATGGCACACAAAAAAACACCGCCGGGTCTCCCTCAGCGGTGTTTTCAGGCAAAATATTCCTTTTAATAATCTTTTTCGCAGCCCAGCAGATATTTCATGTGCTCAAAGGTGCGGTCATGCCCAAGGTCGCGCACCATTTTCAGCAGCTCTTCCAGCAGGGCACGGGTCTCCGGGTGGAGCAGGTAGTGGGTCTTGCTGCGCTCGTAGTATTCCCACGGGGAAGCATCGGTGTACTTGTCGCCCAGATAGATCTGGCTGGCGGCCACGCGGTCGCACACCATTTCGCACACATAGCGCAGGGGCATCTTCATGCCGGCAAGGCCCGCCTTCCGGGTGCTGTAGTCGATCCAGTATTCCAGATGGTGCTTGTTGCGGCCCTTGTGGTGCAGCCACGCGGAGGAATAGCCCCGCGCCAGACGTTCCGCTTCGTTGGGGCTGTGGTCACCCTGATAATAGATGCAGCCCGGAATGAACTCGGTAGGGCTGTACTTGCTCAGGTCGTGGGCAAGGCCCTGCTCATAGAGCCCGCAGGCAAAGCAGTATTTCATCACCAGCAGCTTGTGCCGGGTGATGGTCTCAAAATGGCCCTTGATGTTCATGCTGTTATTTCCTCCACTGCACCGTGATACGTCCCTCTTTCAGCCCGCGCAGATCATTGCCTTCGGAAAAATCCTCCCGGTCCATGGTCAGGTTGGGGTTGTAGTAGGGGTCGTGCAGGATGTTCGCCTTGCCGTGCACGGCATACAGCCGCTGCTGCTCGGCGGCAAAGCGCCGGGCCTTCACCGGGTCTTTTTCGTCGCCGCCGCGGCTCTTGCTCTCGTAATGGGTCAGCTGAGCATAGGGTGTCCACGCAATGCGGCAGCCTGCATCCCGCACCCGCAGGCAGAAATCCACGTCGTTGAAGGCCACCGCAAAGGCTTCGTCCAGACCGCCCACTTCGTCCCACACGCTGGTCTTTACCAGCAGGCAGGCACCGGTGACAGCGGAAAAGTCCTGCACCGTGGCAGCGCGGAACATGTAGCCGCTGCCGCCCGCCTTGCGGTATTTGTGGCTGTGGCCCGCGTAGCCGCCAAGGCCGGTCACAACGCCCGCATGCTGCAACGTCTCGTCCGGGTAAAGCAGCTCCGCGCCGCAGATGGCCGCGCCGCCGGGGTGGGCGCACTGCCGCAGCAGCTCGGTGAGCCAGTCGGCATTGCGCACCTCCACGTCGTTGTTCAGCAGAAGCAGGTAATCCCCGCTGGCGTACTGCCGGCCAAAGTTGTTGATGCCGGAAAAGTTGAAGCCCTTCTGCGGGTAGTTGACCACCTGCAGGCCGTCGTAGCGCTGCCGGGCTTCCTTATAATAGGTAAAGGTGGCCGGTTCGGTGGAGTTGTTCTCGATGACGATAACCTCAAAGTTCTCCCAGCTGGTTTTGGTCCAGATGCTGTGCAGGCACTTTTCCAGATCGTCGGTGTGGTCCTTGTTCGGGATGAGGATGCTTACCTTCGGGTCGCCCACGATATCCCACTTCACCCGGTAGGTACTGGGAAACAGGCCATCCTCCACGGTGCCGGTGCGCCCGGTGCGGGCCAGATGGTCGGCCAGCGCCTTTTTGGCTGCTACCGCCACATAGGGCTTGGCATCGGTGCCGCCGGAGGTGGAGCCTGCGTGCACCCGCCAGTAGTACAGCACCTGCGGCACATGGGCCGCACCGCCGGTCTTTTCCACAAGGCGCAGGAACAAATCGTGGTCCTGACTGCCGTCGCACTCCGGCCGCTCCCCGCCGATCTCATCCCACAGCGCCTTTTGGAACACCGCCAAGTGGCAGATGTAGTTGCAGCACAGCAGGTAGTCCGGGGCGTAATCCGGCTTGAAGTGGGCCACCATGGGCCGCTGGATGCTCTTGGAAAAGAGTGCTTCATCGCTGTAGAGGAAGCCGTCCGGCTCGCCCTGCGCCCGCAGCTGCAGAATGGCTTTGCCCATGGTGTACATGGCGTGGGGCGCAAGGATATCATCGTGGTCGGCAAGGGCCAGATATTCCCCTGCGGCAAGCTCTGCCGCAGCATTGGTGTTGGCCGCAATGCCCTTGTTTTCGATCTTTTTGTATACGATGCGTTGATATTTTGTCTGATATTCCTCCACGATGCGCTTCACATCGGCATGTTCTGCATCGGAAGCATCCGCAAGGCAGAGCTGACCGTTGGGGGCCGTCTGGTTCACAAAGGAATCCAGAAATTCCCGCAGGTATTTTTCCGGTGTATTATACAGCGGGGTCAGGATGCTGATGGTGGGCAGGCCGCAGTCTGCCGCCGTTTTGTCGGCCATTTCAGCCCGCTGGGCTTCCAGCACCTTTTTGGCGGGCAGATAGCGGGCACGCTTGCCAAAGCAGCGGCGCTTGACAAAGCCCGCGCCCCGTTTGAGCATGGTGGGCAGGCCCTCGTCCTTCGTCAGCTGCACCGCATAGCCTGCCAGTTCTCTGGCACGTTTCAGTCGTACATTCATATCAGGCCTCGCCGCGCTGCGTTGCCTTGTAGGCCGCGCAGACCGTTGCCGTATCGCCATTCATTTTCAGGTGGCCGTGGCTCAGCCATGCCACCTTGCTGCACATGCGCTCGATCTGCTCAATGGAGTGAGACACCAGAATGACCGTGGTGCCGCCCGCCATCAGCTCCTGCATCCGCTTTTCGCACTTCTGCTGGAACAGGAAATCGCCCACCGAAAGCACCTCGTCTGCAATGAGGATATCGGGCTTGGTGATTGTGGCAATGGCAAAGCCGATGCGGGCCACCATGCCGGAGGAGTAGTTCTTGAGCGGCACATCCAGAAAGTTCTGCAGCTCGCTGAATTCCACGATCTCATCAAACTTTTCGTCCAGATACTTGGGCGAGAAGCCCAGCACCGTGCCGTTCAGATAGATGTTCTCGCGGGCAGTCAGGTCCATATCAAAGCCCGCGCCCAGCTCGATGAGCGGGGCGATGGAGCCGCGGACCGTCACCTTGCCCTTGCTGGGCTTGTACACGCCCGCAATGGTCTTGAGCAGGGTGGACTTGCCCGAGCCGTTCAGGCCCACAAGGCCGTAGAAATCGCCGGGCATGATGTCCAGACTCACGTCCTTCAGGGCGTAGAATTCATCGTACTGCAGGCGGCCCTGCACCATGGCCAGAAAATACTCTTTCAGGCTCTCATGCTTTTCCTTGGAGAGGTTGAAGCACATGGAAACATTGTCCACTTTGATGATCGGTTCCATTGTTCTTCCTCCTTAAATATGCAGCACAAAGCGGTCCTGCGTTTTGCGGAATACCCACACGCCCACCAGCATGGAGAGCACGGCGCAGCAGCCGCACACCGCGAACATGTTGAAATCCAGCGGGATGCCCCACATCACGGTACGGCGGAAGCCTGTGATGTACCAGTACATGGGGTTCAGCTTGATGATCTGCTGCATGTTGAACCCGCCAATGGAAAAGGTCATCTGGGTGGGGTCGTAGAAGATGGCGGAAAAATACAGCAATGCGGTGATGAACACGCTCCAGATGTGCATGATATCCCGGAAGAACACGGTAGCTGCTGCCAGAAGCAGGCCCACGCCCAGACTGAAGAAGAACAGCGTCACCAGCGGGTAGACCGCCTCGATGAGGGTCAGGTGGAAGGGTGCACCGGTAAAGATCATGACCAGCAGCAGCGCCACAAAGCTGAACACGCAGTTCACCATGGCAAAGCAGCACTTTTCCAGCGGGAAGATATACTTGGGGATATACACCTTTTTGAGCAGGGGCGCAGCGCCCAGCACACTGCTCATGCCGGTGGAGGTGGCCTCGTTGAAGAAGTTGAACAGCAGCTGGCCGCACATCAGAAACACGGCAAAGTTGTCGATGCCGCTGCCGCGCATGTCCATCAGACTGCTGAACACGGCCCAGTACACAAGGCACATGAGCAGCGGGTTCAGAACGCTCCACACCACGCCCAGCACGCTGCGGCGGTATTTGAGCTTGAAGTCACGGCTGACGAGGTTCCACAGCAGATAGCGGTAGCGCCAGAAGCCGTTCCACATTGCTTTGAATTTTGCCACAGGCGATCACCACTTTTCAAAATATTCAAACTTCTGTGCAGCAAAGGGCTCGTGCAGCTTGTCCTTTGCGCTGGTCTTGTGCTCGCAGCCGCAGTCCGGCCACTGCACGTTCACGGTGGGGTCATCGTAGGGGATGCCGCCCTCGCTGGTGGGGTCGTACACATCGGTGCACTTGTAGCAGAACTCTGCCACATCGCTCAGCACCAGAAAACCGTGTGCAAAGCCCTCCGGGATGTAGAACATCTTCTTGTTTTCCTCGGAAAGGGTCACGCCCACCCACTTGCCGAAGGTGGCGCTGTGGGGGCGGCAATCCACGGCCACATCGAACACCTCGCCCTTGGTCACGCGCACCAGCTTGCCCTGCGTGTGCTCCTTCTGGAAGTGCAGGCCGCGCAGCACGCCACGGGTGGAGCGGCTCTGGTTGTCCTGCACGAATTCCTTATCGATGCCGGCTTCGGCAAACTGATCCTTCTGATAGGTCTCCATAAAATAGCCGCGGTCGTCGCCGAACACCTGCGGCTCAATGACCACAACACCGGGGATCTCGGTCTGAGTAAACGTAAACTTGCCCATATTTTGTACCTCTCTTTTTGTGAAGCATGTTTGTTTTATCTGGAAAAGTCTGTTCGACGCAGGCTTTTGCGCTTATTTGCCGCGGCGGGTCTGTCCCTGTTCCGTGCGCGTTCTGCGGCGTTTCTTCCGCCAGGTGATGAACCGCACCACCAGAAAGGTCACCAGCGCTGCCGCTGCGGTGGACCCCAGCGAGATGCCCAGCAGCCAGAATGCATGGCTTTGGGGCTTTACCGCCTTGGCCGCTTCCAGCTCCTGACCGGTGCTGTTCTCCAGCAGTTCAGGCAGGCCGGAAATTTCCGCATCCACACGCACGCTGGTGCTCTCCTGCTTTTCGCCGCCGTGGACGGTGTACACAGCGTACACCTCCGGGTCGGAGCCAAGGACATAGCTTTCCGGCAGTTCCAGCGTCACCTCCACATCGTCGGCAGTCAGGCCGTTGGCCAGCAGCAGCCGCACGCCGGGGTCGGAGACGGTCACGGTGCCAAGGCTCCCGCCGCCGCCCACCACGCTCAGCGGTGCTGTGATGCCCTGCGCGGGCAGGTCGGTGTAGCCGGTAAAGGTGCTGAACGCATAATCCAGCAGGGTGCGCATATCGTTGTATTTATCGGTGCTCAGCTCGCTCTGCATGGTCACGCAGATGAGCCGCACGCCGTTCTGCTCCGCCAGACAGGCGTAGCTGTAGCGGGCCGTGTTGGTATAACCGAGCTTGGAACCCAGAATGGACGAGATGTAGTACCGGCTGGAGCCAATGCGCATCTTGTCCTGCTGGGAAAAGTAGCGGGTCACGGGCTGGATGTTGGTGGGGTCCATGGTGTACATCTCATTGCGGGTGAACACCTGCTCAAAGCCCGGCTGCTCCAGTGCCCAGCGCAGGATCTGCGCCATATCGTAGCAGCTGGTGTAGTGGTCCTCGTCACTGATGCCGTGAGGGTTTGCAAAGTGGGTGTGCGCAAGGCCCAGCTCTTCTACCCGCGCATTCATCTTTGCCACGCCGTCCGCGATGGTGCCCTCTCCCACATATTCGGCCAGCAGGTTCGCGCCGTCGTTGGCGCTGGCCATCATGGTGGCATACAGTGCATCCGTCAGGGGGACCTCTTCGCCCTCGCGCAGGGCAATGTGACTGGAATCGGTGCCCGCCAGCGAGTAAACATCCTCGTGGGTCACGGTGAGCTTTATATCATCCCAGTTCCCCTGCGCCTTTTCGCAGGCAAGGCCCAGCGTCATCACCTTGGTGATGGATGCCGGGTGCAGCTCTTCGTTCATATTCTGCTGTGCCAGCACAAGGCCGGTGTCTGCATCGATGATGCAGTAAGCGCGGGTGGCACCAAGGGCAGGGCCAGCCGCCGCTGCCCCCGGCACGAACACGCAGATCATAAGCAGCACAACGCACAGCGCCGCCGTCAGTTTTTTCATCTGGTTTTTCTCCATTGAGCGTTTTTCTGCCCGTCGTACTGCACCGGCAAAGCATCAGATAATAGTATACCACACTTTGCCCCGGCTGAAAAGACATTCACGCGTCGTGATTTCCCAGCAGCACCGGCTGCATCTGCCGCCCGGCCAGCGCAGCGTCCAGTGCAGCGGGCAGACGGGCAAAGTCCGCCTTCAGGCTGTTGGGCTTGTGGGTGGGGTCATCCTGCCCGTAGGGCACAAAATAGTAGTGCTTGCGCTGGTAGAGCCGGGCCATGTTCTCCCCCGATGCGCCCAGCCCGTCGTTTGTGGAAACGCCCACCACCACCGGGCATCCCACCCGCAAAAGGCTTTTTGCCGCCAGCGTTACCGGCGTATCGGAAAGGCCCTCCGCCAGCCGTGCCAGCGTGGCCCCGGTGCAGGGCGCGATCACCAGTGCACTGGCCAGCTTTTTAGGGCCAAGCGGCTCCACGGCCTGCAATGTGTCCAGCACTGCATGGCTGGTAAGGGCTTCCAGCCGTTCCTGCCAGAACTGCCCGGTGCCAAAGCGGGTATCCTGCTTTGCGGCAAAGCTCATGATGGGCAGCAGCTCCCAGCCCTGTTCTGTCAGCTGCTGCGCTGCCGCAAGCGCCGCTTCCAGTGTGCAGAAGCTGCCGCACACCGCAAATGCAATGCGTCCTTTTTTCTGCGTGCTCATGTATGTTCCTCCCGCTCCCGCAAAATGGTCAGCACGGTGCGTGCCACCGCTTCCCCGGCCGTGTCCGGCGCACAGGCGGCGGGCAGGCTGAGCGCATGGATGGCCTTGCAGCCCAGCCGCTGCGCCGCAGCAAAGTCGGTGCCGCCGGGCTTCGATGCCAGATCCACGATCAGGCTGCCGGGCCGCAGAGCCGCCAGCACCGGCTCGGTCAGCACCGGGGCCGGGATAGTGTTCACCACCGTATCAAAGGCCGGAGCCAGCGCGGCCAGCCGGGCAAGCTCTGCCCCCCGCAGGCCAAGGCTCTCGGCCAGCGCACGCTGTTCGGCGCGCCGGGCACAGACAGTCACATTTGCCCCCAGTGCCGCCAGCCGCGCCCCCAGCGCCTGCCCCACCGGGCCAAAGCCCAGCAGCAGAAGGTTTGTGCCCCACAGGGTACGGGTGCGCTCGGCCAGCAGGATGCCAATGCAGCCCTCCGCCGTAGGGATGGCATTGTACACCGTCAGCTCCGGTCGGGCAAAGTAATCCACCAGCTCTACGCCAGCTTCCTGTGCGATGGTCTTTGCCTGAACTGAGAGCCTGCCGCCCAGTGCCACCGCACCGGGCTTTGCGGCCCGCAGCAGCTCTGCCAGCGGGGTGCGGGCCGCATCCAGCGGCAGAGGCAGCAGGATATAATCTGCCAGTGCAACCTGCTCGGCTCCGCCCACCGCATAACCTGCCCGTTCCAGCACCCGGCCTGCCGCCGCCTGCCGGGCATCGGTGCCCACCACCGCAAACCGCTTTGTCTCCATGCCTTTCTTCCCTCCCGCTGCGTTGTGCGCCATCCTATGCAGGAGAAATATTTGTTGTGAAAAAACTCCTCCAGCTTTCGCCGGAGGAGTTTTTTATCACGATTATAGAATGCGCCGCCCTGACATCCGGCACATCTTTTATTTTACGAACTTTGCCACAGCACGGGCTACGATGCCGCCCAGAATGCCGGAGACAAGGAACTCGGCCACGCCCTGCACGCCGACCAGCAGCACCACGAACATGAAGGGGTTCGCAGCACCCTTGACGGACACCAGATTCTGCACGTAGTCACAGCCGTAGAAGGCCAGCACGATCCAGCCCATGAAGAACACCGTGTTCAGGAACGGGGCGCTCATGGCGCTGACGATGTAGCTCCATGTGCCGGGCTTGTCAAAGCGCTTCAGGCTGCTGAAGATCAGGCCGCAGCACAGGCCCATCAGCACGCGCATACCCACGCACAGGATAAAGGTATTCACAGGGCTTACCTGAAACAGCGCACCCGTCATAGCGGAAGCACCGGTGATGGCATCGTAGAAGCTCACTGCGCCGAACACACCGCCCAGCAATGCGCCCACAGCGGGGCCCATGGTGATGGCACCCACTGCAATGGGAAGGGTCAGGAAGCTCATGTACAGCGGGCCCACAGGCACACTGCCCAGACCCACCATCTTCATGACCAGCTCAATGGCAACCAGCAGCGCCACACGGGTAAGAGTTTTCGTATTTTTCATATTCAGTTTTCCTCCTGCTGCCGTTCCGCCCTATACGTCGGATACGGCGCAAACCTGCCCGCTCTATGCGGGTTTTAAAGTAAATATTCAAATAATTTGGAGCGCGTTTTGTCAGGGCGTGTTCCAATGGAAATGGCTGTTTTGGGGGTCAGTGGTCGCACGGGAAGCGGATGCCCGCATTGCGGCGGGCCACCGTGAGCACACGGCTCACCGCGATGGTGGTATCCTGCATCCGGCCGCACATCTCCTGATCTCCGCTCTCCAGCGCACGGGCAAAGGCTTCAAACTCTGCCGCCTGCCGGGGCCTGCCGCCATTCAGGTTATAGTGCTCTTCCTTGCCCTCGTTAGGGTGGAAGGTGATGCCGCCGCAGCAGTTGGCGGTGGACTTCTGCAGGATATAGCCCTTCGTGCCCTGAATGATGTACCGGGCCGGGGCCGCGCAGTCCTTGGCGGCGATGCTCACGGCCTTGAAACCGCTGTAATCCATGGTCAGGATGCCGCTGGTGTCGATGCCGCGCTCCATGTTGGCGGTATATTTGGCCTGATTCGGCTCCCCGAACAGGCCCACGATGTAGCTTACATTGTATACGCCAAGATCCATCAGAGCGCCTCCGGCACAGGCCGGGTCAAAGGCAGGCTGCACATCGCCTGCACAGAAGGCATCGTACCGGCTGGAATACTGGCTGAAATTGCACTGTACCAGCTTCACGGTGCCAATGCGGGGCAGCAGCTCCCGGATCTTTGCGTAGTTTTCAAGGTACTGGGTGGTGATGGCTTCAAACAGGAACACTTTTTTGTGCCGTGCCAGATTTACCAGTTCTTCCGTCTGGGCTGCCGTGGGTGCCAGCGGCTTTTCCACAATCACATGTTTGCCTGCTTCCAGCGCCACGCGGGCGTAACGCACATGCTGCAGGTTCGGCACTGCAATGTACACCACATCCACCCACTGCAGCAGTTCCAGAAAATTGGTGGTGTGCTGCGGCACGCCGTACTGGCCGCAAAGGCTCTGAGCCAGCTCGGCGCTGCGCTCGGTGCTGCAGATGGCCTGCACCGTAAAAGGCGTGTGCTCTACAAGCCATGGCAAAAATTCCCGCACGATCTTGCCCGTGCCAAGAATGCCTAATTTCATCTGATTTTTCTCCCCATCCTGTCGTTGGTCAGCCTACCAGCGCTTCCGGCTCGCGGCGGGTGCGCTTTTTGGGGTAGGTGCGCTGTTTTGCATGGCCGTGCTGGTTCTGCCGGCCATAGTGCCTGCCGCCGCCCGCACTGTGGTGCTGCGGCTGGGACGCATTGAGCTGGTACAAAAGGGCAAGTCCCTTCATCAGCAGCTCCGGGTCGTAGGTCAGCGGGTGGCGGCACAGCGGTGTCACATACTTTGCCAGCCCTCCTGTTACCACCAGAGTGGCCGGACGGCCCAGCTCTTCCTCAATGCGCTGCACCATGCCGTCAATGAGCACAGCCGTGCCCATCACGGAGCCGGACAGCATGCATTTTTCGGTGTTGGTGCCAATGGCACTTTTGGGCGAGCCAAGATGCACCTGCGGCAGCTGGGCACAGCGGTCGCCCAGTGCCCGCAGCCCGGTGGAAAGCCCCGGGCAGATGACACCGCCCCGGAACACGCGGTTCTCGTCCACCACATTAAAGGTCGTGGCAGTGCCAAGATCCACCGTGACCACCGGCAGCGGAAAATTTGCCGCCGCATAAGCCGCATCCACAAGGCGATCCTTGCCCACGGCGTGGGGTTCCTCCACCCCCATGGTCAGTCCGGTTCGGATCTCCGGCGAGACGATGACCGGCTTCCTGCCCGTATAATGGCGGGCGCACTCGGCCAGTGCCCCGGTGATCTGGGGCACCACGCTGGTGAGCACAGCGCCCTCAAAGCGCATGGGACGCTCAGGATGGCGGCGGTGCGCAAAAATTTTATCCATTTCGACACGATATTCTGCAGCCGTGCGGGTGCGCACCGTGTCCATGCGCGCCACAAAGCATACACGTCCGTCCCGAATGCCCCCAAGGGCGACGGTGGTGTTGCCTATATCAATGGCTAAGATCATAATTCTGTTTTCCCTTTATAACGCGGCAGTATCCGGCAGGACGGCGGAGAAAGTTCCCCGATGGCCTGCCCCTCACCGCAGTCTGTCTATTCTTTGTCAAGCTGTATTTTACCGCATTTTGTCCCCAGTTACAAGCCCGTACAAAGATTTTGTTGTGCTGGCGGAACTTTTGCATTATACTAAGGTAAGAAATGTGGAAACAGTACGTTTTTGCAGGAGGTTTGACCAATGGATCTGAACGGAAAATGCGTCCTTTTGGGCGTAAGCGGCGGCATTGCCGCCTATAAAATGGCCAATGTGGCCAGCGCACTGCGCAAGCTGGGAGCCGATGTGGAGGTCATTATGACCCGGAACGCCACCCAGTTCATCACTCCTCTCACCTTTGAGACCCTCACCGGCCACAAATGCATGGTGGACACCTTTGACCGCGATTTCAAGTTTGATGTCACCCATATCTCGCTGGCCAAAAAGGCAGATGTGATCCTTGTAGCACCGGCCACTGCCAACGTCATCGCCAAGATGGCCCACGGCATCGCCGATGATATGCTCACCACCACAGTGCTGGCCGCAAAGTGCCCCAAACTCGTTTCTCCGGCCATGAATACCGGCATGCTGGAAAACCCCATCACGCAGGATAATATCGCCACGCTGGAACGCTACGGCTTCACGGTGATCCCCTCCGAGAGCGGCGTGCTGGCCTGCAAGGATGTTGGCAGCGGCCGTCTGCCTAAGGAAGATGTTCTGATCGAGTATATCCTGCATGCCATTGCCCGGCCCAAAGATCTTGCCGGTCTGCGCATTGCCGTCACCGCCGGCCCCACGCAGGAGCCGCTGGACCCGGTGCGCTACCTCACCAACCATTCCACCGGCAAGATGGGCTATGCCCTTGCCCGTGCCGCCGCCATGCGCGGCGCGGATGTCACCCTTATCCACGGCGAGACTGCCCTGCAGCCGGTCAAGTTTACCACCGATGTGCCCGTGACCACCGCCCAGCAGATGTACGAAGCCGTCACCAGCCGCTTTGATGCTGCGGATGTGCTCATTATGGCCGCTGCCGTGGCCGACTACCGCCCCGCTGCCGTGGCAAACGACAAGATCAAAAAAAAGGACGGCGACATGTCCATCCCTCTGGAACGCACGCCGGATATTCTGGGCACCATCGGCCCCCAAAAGACCCGCCAGTTCCTGTGCGGTTTTTCCATGGAGACCCGCGATCTTGTGGAAAACTCCTCCGCAAAGCTGACCAAAAAGAATCTGGACATGGTGGTTGCCAACAACCTGAAAGTGGCCGGTGCCGGTTTTGGTGTGGACACCAATGTAGTCACCCTCATTACCCCGGACGGCACCCGTGAGCTGCCGCTGATGAGCAAGGCCGATGTGGCCGATGCCATTCTGGATGAAATTTTAAAACGCCGCTCCCAGTGAGAAAAAGTGGCTGTCGCATGTGCAACAGCCACTTTTTTATTTTTCCTTCCGTGCAAACACGATGCCAATGGTACCCGGGCCGGAATAGCCGCCGATGGTGGTGCCGATGTCTGTCTCGTGGCATTCCTTGAAGCTGCCGTATTTCTTCAGCCCCGCCTTCACTGCGTCCATGCAGCCGGGCTTCGGCTGGCAGGAGGAGATGAACACAAGGCTGTCCTCGATGTCGTCGCGTTCCACCAGACGGTCGGTGATGTACTTGCCCACGCAGATGGGCAGGCTGCCGCGGTATTTTTTGACTACCTTCAGTTCGCCGTCGATCACTTCCAGTGCGGGCTTGATGCCCAGCAGGTTTGCCCCGAATGCCAGCACACCGGAGCAGCGGCCGCTCTTGGCCATAAAGTCCAGCCGGTCCAGTACAAAGCTCAGCTCTACCCGTTTGGCAAGGCTCTGCAGCCGCATCGTAATGTTGCGGGGGGGCAGGCCATCTGCAGCCCACTTGGCCGCTTTCAGCACCAGATAGCCCTGCCCGGTACAGATATTCTGGCTGTCCACCACATAGACATTCTCGAATTCGCCTGCCGCCAGCTTCGCATTCTGGAAGCAGGACGAAAGCTTGCTGCTGACCGAAATATGGATCACCGCATCGTACTCTTTGGCAAACGGCTCAAAAAATTCGGTATATTCCACCAGATTTGCGGCGGCGGATTTGGGCATTTTGCCGCCCGCATTCACATAGGCAAACACATCTGCCGGGTGGATCGTTACGCCGTCCAGATAGCTATCCTCGCCCATCAGAATGTGCATGGGCATCAGGGCAATGTCCCACTGTGCCAAAAGCTCTTCGGACAGGTCGCAGGTGCTGTCCGCTGTGATCTTGATTCTCACATTATTTCTCCTTTTATAAAACCGTTCTGCATCCTCTGTCGGACGCACCGACGATCCCTTAAAAAATTGTCCTTTTCTATTTTACCACAGATGATTCAAAGTTGTTAAGTATTTTGTAAAGGCAAATGTAAATCTTTTATGAAGAAGTTCCCGGTTTCGGTTTTCTTGTACACTTATCACAAATTCCGAATTGGATTTATGGTTCTTTCCGAAAATTCGGGTTTACCTGTTTATTTTGTCCGCCAAAAATTATATAATAAGATGTATCCTAATAGAATGGATTGAATCGGTCTGCTCTGCGGCCGTTATTTATTTGGAGGTTGCCTTATATGTTCATGTACACCGATTACAACCAGCACCTGCTGGACAATGTAAAAAAGATTCACTTCATCGGCTGCGGCGGCAGCGGCATGTATCCGCTCATCCAGATCCTTGCCGCAAAAGGCTACGAGATCTCCGGCAGCGATGTGCTGGATGGCAACATCATCCGCTACGAGCGTGAGATGGGTGTCAAGGTCAGCCTGGGTCACAGCGCCGATAATGTGATCGGCACCGACATGGTGGTCTACTCTGCCGCCATTTCCAAAGATAACGTGGAGCTGAATGCCGCCGCCTCCTACGGCATCCCCACCATCGAGCGCAGCGTTCTGCTGGGTTACGTGAGCCGCCTATACAAACAGAGCATCTGCGTCTCCGGCACTCACGGAAAAACCACCACCACTTCCATGATCACCACTGCGCTGGAGTTGGCAGGCCGCGACCCGTCTGCCGTCATCGGCGGCAAGCTTCCGCTGATCAATGGCTACGGCAAGGCCGGCAAGGGCGACGATATCGTAATTGAGTCCTGTGAATTTGCCGAGACCTTCCTGAAACTGACCCCGTACCTGTCCGTTGTGCTGAACATCGACAACGACCATCTGGATTACTACGGCAGCATGGGCGAACTGAAGTTTGCCTTCAAGCGCTTTGCCCTGATGACCAAGTTCATGATCTTTGCCAATGCCGACGACAAGAACACCATGGATGTCATGTACACGCTGGACCGCCGCGTGCGCACCTTTGGCATCCAGAACGACGGCGATTATCAGGCATTGAACGTGAATGAATACAAGCCCGGCTTCTTTGAGTTTGACCTGAAGGAGTGGAACAAGATCACCGGCCATATCCGTCTGGCTGTGCCCGGCTACCACAACATTTACAATGCGCTTGCCATGTGCGCCGTCTGCCGCTTCATCGGCCTGACCGTGGAGCAGTGCGCCGATGCCGCCCTGAACTTCAAGGGTGCCGGCCGCCGCTTTGAGGTTTACGGCGAGTGTAACGGCGCTTTGGTCGTGGACGATTATGCACATCATCCCACCGAGCTGCGCGCTACCCTGACCACTGCCAAGGAGATGGGCTACAAGCGTCTGATCGCCGTCCACCAGCCGTTTACATACAGCCGCACCAAGATGCTGTTCAACGACTTTGTGGATGTGCTCAAGATCCCCGATATCACTGTGCTGACCCCGATCATGGGCAGCCGTGAGCCCAACGATCCCACCATTACCAGTGCAAAACTGGCCGCTCAGATCCCCGGCTCTGTTCTGGTGAACAGTCTGGAGGAGGCCGCCGAGTGGGTCAAGCAGAACGCCCGGGAGGGCGATCTGGTCATCACCCTCGGCTGCGGCGACATCTACAAGGCCAGCAAGATGATGGTGGCTGATAATAAGTAAAGTCCAGCCAATAAAATATGCGGCCCCGTCACGTTGAATGCTCAACGCGGCGGGGCCGCTTTTTATGATTGTCTGTCATTGGGAAGATACAATAACACCTCACAATGCCTGCCGACTTCTCCAATATCTTAAACTGTACTTGCTTCGAGGTCTTTTAATGCTCTTCCATCCGTTGTTTTCCATGTTCTGGGCCCACTCACACTATACCCTAAAAGGAAATCAGCTGCCGCCGAAGAACTCGAAAAAAGGATATCATCTGTCAGTACTAAATCTTTTACATGCCCATCCTGAAAATACTTTTCTCGCAACTTCACTGCACCCGCGGTCAAAGATTTGTCGGATGTTTTTTCATTTACTGTTGCACCTTTCAGCACAACGAAACCTTCCGTTGTCACTTTACCATTTGCTTTAACATTTCCAATTTCAATGCTCAACATTTCATCATCAAGTAAAGAATCATTTTGCGTAGGTGTATTTAAAACAGCTTCCAAAACCTTATATCCCAATGCACTAATCAGAATTTTCACATTGTCAATAAATTCTTCCATTACAGCAATTTGAGATTCTTTCATCACAGTATTGCGATATGTATTTTTTGTAAGAACCTCATAGCGTTTACAATTTCTCGCAATTTCAACAAAGCGATTTTCAAGATACCGTATCAATGCTTTATTCAAATCCCGACCAACAAAAATCACAGCTGTAGTCCAGTAATACTTTTCTTTTTCGGCTTGATAATCACGGATATGCTGTACAAGTCTTTCTTTTACATTTTCCGCTTCACCAATGTATACAGCTTCTGTTCCATCATCCTCTTTGCAAAATAAGAAATAAACGCCCGCCTGCATAATATCATTTCTCGTACAGGACGGAACGTCAATCCTTGGAATTTTTATTGCTTTACCGTTCCAGTTCGAAAGCTCTGCCGTTATAATGCTGTCTGGCGACCCGTTCACCAAAAATAGCTCAATAGATTTTCCATATGCCATATTCTCTTCACCTGCCCTTTTCATTCTATCGCATCGTACCTTGAATTTCAATTATTGATTTTCCGACAACAAAAAACGCCTTGAGATTTCTCTCAAAGCGTTTTTTGTTCAAGTCGGCGACTACCTATTTTCACGCGCTGTTTCCAGCGAACTATCTTCGGCACAAGTGAGCTTAACTTCTGTGTTCGGAATGGGAACAGGTGGAACCTCACCGTCATCGACACCGACCGATCTGACTGAACCAGTATAACATGTTTGTTGTACTTTGTCCAGTGTTTCTTAGAAGGACGTGCCTTCAAAACTGAATAATCACTGCTTACATTTTTTCGTTGACTCTCAGAGTCTCAAGCGAATTGTGGTCAAGCCCTCGACCTATTAGTACACGCTTGCTGA
>ENA-OVFS01000037-OVFS01000037.1-human-gut-metagenome-genome-assembly--contig:-NODE-37-length-165978-cov-60.116072_pt1 | contig 165978 bp, 131 predicted proteins | sample MGYA00237763_ERZ505405 | MGnify/ENA primary metagenome ERZ505405 (study PRJEB26158, sample SAMN06016401) | human gut metagenome | biome: human gut; feature: ankylosing spondylitis patient; material... | reverse complement strand
AGTTGAGCAGTTTAAGGAAACAATGGAGAACACCCCATTACAGGCAGTGTGAAAACAAAATAGCATAAGATAACGGATAGCCCTACAAGGCTCTGATGATTCAAAGAATTGTCAGAAAAGCCTTGTGGGGCTTATTTTTTTTTGCTTTTTTTGAGAAATTTTTTGTCCCTATCTTGACATCAGGGGGCTATGTTGGTTTGTCGATTGCGACCCTGCTTTCCCAGCATCATCATGTGACCGCTGTGGATATTATCCCGGAGAAGGTCGAGATGATTAATAACCGGAAGTCTCCGATTCAGGATGACTATATTGAAAAATATCTGGCAGAAAAGGATCTGGATCTGACTGCAACGCTGGATGCAAAGGCTGCATACTCGAATGCGGATTTTGTTGTGATTGCGGCCCCCACAAATTACGATAGCCACACCCAACACTTTGACACATCTGCCGTCGAAGCTGTGATCAAGCTGGTCATGGAGTATAACCCGAACGCTATCATGGTTATCAAGTCTACGATTCCTGTGGGCTATACGGCAAGTGTAAGAGAAAAGTTCAACAGCAAAAATATCATTTTCAGCCCGGAATTCCTGCGTGAATCCAAGGCCCTCTACGATAACCTGTATCCTTCCCGCATTATCGTTGGAACTGACCTGAACGATGAGCGTCTGGTAGAAGCTGCTCATGAGTTTGCCGGTCTGTTGCAGGAAGGTGCAATCAAAGAGAACATTGACACGCTGTTCATGGGCTTCACTGAGGCCGAGGCGGTCAAGCTGTTCGCAAATACCTATCTGGCTCTGCGTGTTGCTTACTTCAATGAACTGGATGAAGCCCGTATATTATAGAGAATTGATTTGTGCCGTTCCGATTCCATGTGCCTTCGACTTTGTGTTAGTAAGGACTGTTCACTGGCTGTTCAATATAGCTGCGCTAGGTGGATTTTTGGATTTTGTTGCATTGTGTGGAAGAGCAACAATTCCAATCATGTTTATGCACATTCCGTCTAATCACTGGCAAAGTGAATTTAACTATGGAAAACTGATATATGTCGTGATTGGCGTAGGGGTACCAGTACTTTTCACACTTCTATTTAACCGAGTTCAATTAATGCGATCAGTATTTGGAATACCTAATTTAAAAGAAATTAAGGGGAAAAATAAAAATGTCTAAATACTTTGGAACAGACGGCTTCCGTGGAGAACTGTGAAAAAAGACAAAAATAGACACGGCGGCAATCCTCCTATATGCCGCCGTGGATTTACACGGTGTTAGGTCGTCGTTGGTTTAGGATAGACGAAAAGAAACGGCGGCTCTGATTTACTCAAAACCGCCGTATTAGCTGTGTAAGTTTGCATGAGGAATCATCTGCCTGTCAGCGGTTTTTTTCTTTTCTGCCGCCGGGCAGATTGATAGGATATAAAATTGATAACTTGTTTTATGTATATTAAAATCTTATCTGCCGAATTTTATATCATGTAGCCGACTGTCTGTTATGAACTTCTTTTTTCGTGGGTCTCCCTCTGCTCGATAAATCATCAAATTTTTTAGATTGAATATCAATAACAATCCTGGTACGCTGCCGGAGAGATGGGAAAAAGTCGTGAGGTGTTGGAATGAAGACCAATAAAATTGGAACGATCACTTTCCATAATTCATACAATTACGGTTCGGCGTTGCAGGCATTTGCGCTACAGACATACTTGAAAAAAAGAAGGATATCAGTCGAGGATCATTGATTACGAATATAAGAAAGATTTTAAACACTATAAGCTGTTCAGGACATATTCGTACTTATATTATCCCAAATATAATAGTAAAGAGGAATGCTGCGGATGCGGTGCTTGTTCCAGCGTATGTCCCAAAAGCGCCATTACGATGCAGGAGGATGCCCTTACGCACAAAGACAGCGTGTGGGCGACATTACCATTGGAGATTATTGGGGCGTTCAGAAATATGATCCGCAGCTTCTGGTGGAACAGGGAGGAACGATCAATAGTAAAGAAGGCGTTTCCTGCCTGCTGATAAACACGGAACGCGGACAACACCTTGTCGAGAAATACGGTGCGAAGATAGAAAGCTATCCGGTTGAATTTTCTAACATTGCTTAGGAGAATACGCAGCTGAACCGGCCAACGAAGCATACCAGACTGAGAAATAAAATTTTCAGGAAGTATAAGGCGAGCGGCTATGCTGGTGTGGAAGCAATTTTTGAGCGGGATCAGCGGAACCAGAAGTTCATATGGGGAATGTATGACCGCATTTGCGGAATGTTCTGCCGGAAAACACGGTAAGGCTGCGGCTTTCGGTCAAAATACACACATTTCCGTGCATCAGCGGCAAATGTTTGTTAAACTATTATCTATCTTGCAAGCTTGCAATGTGCACGGTTTTTGTTTATAATAGTAGAGTAACGGGGCAAGACCCCCGAATGCGAGCGAAACTCTAGTTCAGAAATTAAAACTTGAGAGGAGTTTATTACCATGGGTTTAGGTAAGAAGACGATCGACGATCAGAACTACTGCGGCAAGAAGGTGCTTGTCCGTTGCGATTTCAACGTCCCGATGAAGGACGGCGTGATCACCAACGAGAACCGCATCAATGCAGCTCTGCCCACCATCCAGAAGCTGGTCAACGATGGCGCAAAGGTCATCCTGTGCAGCCATCTGGGCAAGCCCAAGAACGGCCCCGAGGCAAAGTTCAGCCTGGCACCCGTTGCTGTGGCTCTGAGCGCAAAGCTGGGCAAGACCGTTGTGTTTGCAGATGACGACAATGTTGTCGGCGAGAACGCAAAGGCTGCTGTTGCTGCCATGAACAACGGCGATGTCGTTCTGCTGCAGAACACCCGTTTCCGCAAGGAAGAGACCAAGAACATGCCCGAGTTCAGCGAAGAGCTGGCTTCTCTGGCTGATGCATATGTTGACGATGCATTCGGCAGCTGCCACCGTGCACACTGCTCCACTGCAGGTGTCACCGACTTCATCAAGGATACCGCTGTCGGCTATCTGATGGAGAAGGAGATCAAGTATCTGGGCAACGCTGTGAACGATCCCGTTCGTCCCTTCACCGCTATTCTGGGCGGCGCAAAGGTCGCAGACAAGCTGAATGTTATCTCCAATCTGCTGGAGAAGGTCGATACCCTGATCATCGGCGGTGGCATGGCTTACACCTTCGTCAAGGCTCAGGGCTACGAGGTCGGCAAGAGCCTGTGCGACGATTCCAAGCTGGATTACTGCAAGGAAATGATGGCCAAGGCTCAGGAGAAGGGCGTGAAGCTGCTGCTGCCCGTTGATGCTGTCTGCATCAAGGACTTCCCCGATCCCATCGACGCTCCTGTTGAGACCACGGTTGTTCCTGTCACCGCGATCCCGGCTGACATGGAAGGCTGCGACATCGGCCCCGAGAGCATGAAGCTGTTTGCCGATGCCGTCAAGGCATCCAAGACCGTTGTCTGGAACGGCCCCATGGGTGTGTTCGAGAACCCCACTCTGGCAGCCGGCACTCTGGCAGTTGCTAAGGCTATGGCTGAGAGCGATGCTACCACCGTGATCGGCGGCGGCGACAGCGCAGCAGCTGTGCAGCAGATGGGTCTGGGCGACAAGATGACCCACATCTCCACCGGCGGCGGCGCTTCTCTGGAGTATCTGGAGGGCAAGGAGCTGCCCGGCATCGCAGTTATTCAGAACGCATAATTTTTCCGGCATCGTAAATGGGTGCGGCGGCTTCAGCGCCGCCGCACCTTTTTGTTTGTGCACAGACTGCACATATAGAAGGTAAATAAAGGAGATAGAGTATCATGGATAAGGCAAAGCGTAAGGCTATCATTGCAGGCAACTGGAAGATGAACAAGACTGCCTCCGAGGCTGCTGTTCTGGTGGACGAGCTGGTCCCCGCCGTGCAGGACGCAGGCTGCGAGGTGGTCATCTGCACCCCGTATACCGATCTGGTCACCGCTGTGGAAAAGACCAAGGGCACCAACATCCATGTGGGTGCTGAGAATGTTCACTTCGAGAAGTCCGGCGCTTTTACCGGCGAGATCAGCGCTGACATGCTGGTGGATCTGGGCGTGGAGTACGTCATTGTGGGCCACTCTGAGCGCCGCCAGTACTTCGCCGAGACCGACCAGACCGTGAACAAGCGCGCTCTGGCTGCTCTGAATGCCGGTCTGAAGGTCATCATCTGCGTGGGCGAGAGCCTGCAGCAGCGCGAAGAGGGCGTGACCGAAGAGCTGGTGCGTATGCAGACCAAGATCGCTCTGCGTGATGTGACCGCTGAGCAGATGGCAAATGTCGTGATCGCTTACGAGCCCATCTGGGCCATCGGCACCGGCAAGACCGCTACCGCCGATCAGGCTGAGGAAGTCTGCGGCCAGATCCGCAAGGTGATCGGCGAGGTGTACGGCGAGGCAGTTGCCGAGGCTACCACTGTCCAGTACGGCGGCAGTATGAACGCCAAGAACTGCGAGGAACTGCTGAGCAAAAAGGATGTGGACGGCGGCCTGATCGGCGGCGCATCCCTGAAGGCTCCCGACTTTGCAGTGATCGTCAATGCAGCCACCAAGGGCTGATCGACGGTTTAAATCAGCTGTTTCAGCGCCCGGCTGCGCCGCATTTCCAGCGCTGTGCCGGGCGCTGATTTGTTAAATTCAAAGGAGATTCAATTTTATGGCAAAGAAACCTGTTCTTCTGTGCATCATGGATGGCTTCGGCTGGGTGCCGGAGGAGACCTTCGGCAACGCCGTGGTCGCCGCAAAGAAACCCCACCTCGATGCTCTGATGGCAAAATATCCCATGACCACCATCAACGCTTCCGGTATGGCCGTCGGTCTGCCCGAGGGCCAGATGGGCAACTCTGAGGTTGGCCACACCAACATGGGCGCTGGCCGCATCGTGTACCAGCAGCTCACCCTCATCACCAAGTCCATCAAGGACGGCGAGATGCTCCAGAACCCGGTTCTGGTCAAGAACATGAAGGCTGCCATCGATGCCGGCAAGGCCATCCATCTGATGGGTCTGGTGGGCACCGGCGGTGTGCACAGCCACGCAGACCACTGGTTCGGCGTGCTGGAAATGGCAAAACATCTGGGTGCAAAGAACGTTTACCTGCACTGCATCACCGATGGCCGTGATACCGACCCGCACTCCGGCAAGGGCTTCCTGGCCGACCTGCAGGCCAAGCTGGACGAGCTGGGCATCGGCAAGATCGCCAGCGTCTCCGGCCGTTACTACGCCATGGATCGCGATAACAACTGGGATCGTGAAGAAAAGGCATATGCTGCCTTTGTCTACGGCGAGGGCAATCATGCCGCCAACGCTGCCGAGGCCATCGAGGCATCCTATGCAGCAGACAAGACTGATGAGTTCGTTCTGCCCTGCGTCACCTGTGAGGGTGGCCGCGTGCAGGACGGCGACACTGTGATCTTCATGAACTTCCGTCCCGACCGTGCCCGCCAGATGACCCGTATCTTCTGCGACGATGCGTTCACCGGCTTTGAGCGCCGCGGCGGCCGCAAGCAGGTGAACTATGTCTGCATGGCTGAATACGATGCCACCATGCCCAACTGCGAGGTCGCCTATCCGCCTGTGGAGCTGAAGAACGTTCTGGGCCAGTACCTGTCCGAGAATGGCAAGACTCAGCTGCGCATTGCCGAGACCGAGAAGTACGCTCATGTCACCTTCTTCTTCAACGGCGGCGTGGAGGCTCCCTACGAGGGCGAGGACCGCTGCGTGATCCCCAGCCCGAAGGTCGCCACCTATGACCTGAAGCCCGAGATGAGCGCCCCCGAGGTTGCTGCCGAGTGCGTCAAGCGCATCGAGAGCGGCAAGTACGATGTGGTGATCCTGAACTTCGCAAATTGCGATATGGTGGGCCACACCGGCGTGTTCGATGCTGCGGTCAAGGCCGTGGAAGCCGTTGACACTGCTGTGGATCAGGTGGTCACTGCGGTGCTGAACGCAGGCGGCTGCGCCTTCATCACCGCCGACCACGGCAACGCCGAGAAGATGATGAACCCGGACGGCACCCCCTTCACCGCACACACCACCAACGTGGTGCCCTTTGTGGCTGTTGGCTGCGGCGATGTGAAGCTGCGCGAGGGCGGCTGCCTGGCAGATATCGCACCCACCATGCTGCCGTATATTGGTCTGCCCGTGCCTGCTGAAATGACCGGCAAGAGCATTATCGTGGAGTAACTGACCATTAAAATAGCCGACGCGTTCGCTTTGGCTATGAATAGCGGAATTGTTATTCTTATATTTACAGCTCTGGAAGATCTGCGGATTTTCCAGAGCTGTTTTTTCACGTGAAAAGCCGATAAGATAAACTGCGTTTTTGGGCTTCGACCCCCATTCTAAATCAAAAACTTTTCTTTTTTCCCCATCCGTGCTACAATAAAAATGAATTTTTGATTGTAGGAGAAGTGGATGGAAACAACGCATAAACAAATCGTTCTGGGCATCCTTGCCCATGTAGACTCTGGCAAGACCACCCTTTCGGAAGCCATGCTCTACCGCTCCGGTACGATCCGCAAGCTGGGCCGCGTGGATCACAAGGATGCCTTTCTGGATACCGACACGCTTGAAAAAGCGCGCGGCATCACCATCTTTTCCAAGCAGGCCCTGTTGACGGCGGGCAATACGGATATCACATTGCTGGATACCCCCGGCCATGTGGATTTTTCCACCGAGACAGAGCGCACCCTGCAGGTGCTGGACTATGCTGTGCTGGTGGTAAGCGGCACCGACGGCGTGCAGAGCCACACCGAGACGCTCTGGCGGCTGCTGCGGCGCTACCATGTGCCCACCTTTGTGTTCGTGAACAAGATGGACCTGCCCGGCAAGAGCAGGGAAGAGCTGCTCGCCCAGCTGAACCACCGTCTGGGCGAGGGCTTTGTGGCCTTTGATGCGCCGCAGGCCGACCGGGACGAAGCACTGGCCCTGTGTGACGAAAACCTGATGGACCGGATGCTGGATGCCGGGCAGTTGACCGATGCGGACCTCATCCCGGCCGTTGCACGCCGGCATGTGTTCCCGTGCTGGTTCGGTTCGGCGCTGCGGCGTACCGAAAATGATGCACTGGAAAGCGTGGACGCTCTGATGGACGGCATTGACCGCTATATCCGTCCGGCTCCCACGCTGGATGCCTTTGGTGCCAAGGTGTTTAAGGTGTCGCAGGATGAGCAGGGCACGCGCCTGACATGGCTGCGCGTGACTGGCGGCGAACTGAAGGTAAAGGCCCAGCTCTCCGGCGAAGCAGATGGTGAGCCGTGGGAGGAAAAGGCAAACCAGCTGCGGCTGTACTCCGGCGTAAAGTATACGCTGGCGGAAGCCATCGGCCCGGGGCAGGTGTGCGCCGTCACCGGCCTGACCAAGGCGCGCCCGGGCGAGGGCCTTGGCGCGGAACGCGACAGCGATGTGCCGGTTCTGGAACCGGTGCTGAGCTATCAGGTGCTGCTGCCGGAGGGGGCTGATGTGCACGCGGCACTGGGCAAGCTGCACCGGCTGGAAGAAGAGGAGCCGCAGCTCCATGTGGTATGGAACGAGACTTTGGGCGAGATCCATGTGCAGCTCATGGGCGAGGTGCAGCTGGAAGTGCTGCGCAGTTTGCTGGCAGAGCGTTTTGGCCTGAACGTGGAGTTCGGCCCCGGCGGCATTCTGTACAAGGAGACCATCACGGAGCCTATGGAGGGCGTGGGCCACTACGAGCCGCTGCGCCACTATGCGGAGGTGCATGTCAAGCTGGAGCCCCTGCCCCGCGGCAGCGGGATGCAGTTTGCCGCCGACTGCCGGGAAGAAGTGCTGGACAAGAACTGGCAGCGCCTTGTGCTGACCCATCTGGAAGAAAAGCAGCACCTTGGCGTGCTGACCGGTGCGCCGCTGACGGACGTGAAGATCACCCTCATTGCGGGCCGCGCCCATCTCAAACACACGGAGGGCGGAGATTTCCGGCAGGCCACCTATCGCGCGGTGCGGCAGGGCCTGATGCTGGCCAAAAGCCAGCTGCTGGAGCCATGGTATGCCTTTCGGCTGGAAGTGCCGGTGGAAAACCTTGGCCGTGCCATAACCGATATCCAGCGCATGGAGGGCAGCTTTGACCCGCCAGAGAGCGGGGAAGAGGCTGCTGTGCTCACCGGTTTTGCACCGGTGGCCACCATGCGCAGCTACCCCATGGAGGTGGTGGGCTATACCCGGGGCCGGGGACACCTGACCCTGATGCTGGACGGCTACCGGCCCTGCCACAATGCGGCGGAGATCATTGAAGCTGTGGGCTACGAGCCGGAGCACGACCTTGACAACCCGGCAGATTCGGTGTTCTGTGCCCATGGCGCGGGCTTTGTGGTGCCTTGGGATCAGGTGCGCAGCCACATGCATGTGGACAGCGGCTGGGGAAAAAGCAAAAGCCCGGAGCAGGAGACGCAGGCCGTGCCCCAGCGCCGGACAGCGGCTTACCGCGCAACACTGGAAGAGGATGCCGAGCTGCTCAAAATCTTCGAGCGCACCTATGGTCCCATCAAACGGGACCCGCTGGCGGCATTCCGCCCGGTGCAAAAGCGGGAACGCCCGGATTTTGATGCCCAGCAGTGGGAAATCCTGCCCGAATATCTGCTGGTGGACGGCTACAATATCATCTTTGCGTGGGATGAGCTGAACGCCCTTGCAAAGGACAGTCTGGAAGCGGCCCGCCACAAGCTGATGGATATTCTGTGCAACTATCAGGGCTACCAGAAGTGCAATCTTATTCTTGTATTCGATGCCTATCGTGTGCCGGGCAGCCCCGGCAGCATTGAGCAGTACCACAATATCCATGTGGTCTACACCAAGGAAGCCGAAACCGCCGATATGTTCATCGAGCACGTTACTCATGAGATCGGCAAGGGGCGGCGGGTGCGTGTGGCTACTTCCGACGGCATGGAGCAGATCATCATTCTGGGCCACGGCGCGCTGCGTGTCTCCGCCCGCATGTTCCATGAGGAAGTGCAAAATGTGGAAAAGCAGATCCGCAAACTGGTGCAGGGGGAAGCATAAAATGTCAACCGAGATCACATCCGAGTTTGTCTGGCACAGTATCCCGCCGCGCCCGCGCGACAGCCACAAGGGCAGCTTTGGCACCGTGCTGGCTGTGGCAGGCAGCGCATATTACCGAGGTGCGGCCCTGCTGGCTGCCGAGGGTGCGCTGCGCACCGGTGCGGGCATTGTGACGCTGGCCAGCGTGGAGCCGGTATTGGCAGCTGCGGTGGCCCGCCTGCCAGAATGCTGCCTGTGTCCCTGCGTAGCGGGGGCCGAAGGCGGCATCTCACCGGAGAGCATTCCACGGCTCCAGCGCCAGAAGGCGACGGTGCTGCTGCTGGGTCCGGGCCTTGGCGGTACAGCCCAGAGCACAGGCCGCGCGGCCGAAACACGCACGCTGGTGCAGAAGCTTCTGCCCGGCTTTGCAGGCAGCGCGGTGCTGGACGCTGATGGCCTGAATGCCGCCGCGCAGCTGCTTCCATATCTTGGAACACTCCCCCACCCGGCGGGAGAGCTGATCGTGACCCCGCATCCCGGTGAAATGGCCCGGCTCGCCGGCCTTTCCGTGGCAGAGATCAGCGCCGACCGTGAGAAAATTGCCCGGCAGTATGCGAAAAAATGGAACGTCGTGGTGGTGCTCAAAGGTTCCCGCACCGTTGTAGCTGCGCCGGATGGCCGTGCATGCGTGAATCCCACCGGCAACCCGGGCCTTGCCCGGGGCGGCAGCGGAGATGTACTGGCCGGTATGACGGCGGCCCTGCTGGCCTGCGGCCTGCCTGCATACGAAGCTGCGGCCTGCGCGGTGTATCTGCACGGTGCCGCTGCCGACCGTGCCGCTGCTGCGCTTGGCGAGTACGGAATGCTGCCGCATGATATCCTGTCCCAGCTGGGCCGGATATTTGCGGAAAACCACAGATAAAAAGAAAAGGGGCGTCTCTCTGTCTGCCGGAGAGACACCCCTTTTAACATTACATCACATCGCCAGCACTTCGGCCCACTTCTCCTCGGCGACCGGGATGCCAAGCTCCATGTTCTCCTTGCGGCTGCGGTGCTCGCCCATGCCGGGGCAGCGTACCTCACGGCCCGGCTCTGCAGGTTCACTGGATGCCACATCGGCGGCAATGCGCAATCGGCATCAGGGCAGTGCAGGGCGGTGAAAGGAGTACACGAGCACACACCGACAGCTATGTGAAAAAACAAATGAATATACGAACTTCATAATTTTTTAAGATTTATTTTGTGAAAAAGTCATATTGAAAAACGAAAAGATGATTGATATACTAATACCACAATATCCAGTTGGACATGTTACTGGTAATGCAGGCAGGATCTGATGGAATGACGAATACCTTTTCTTTTGGGTGAATTGTAGCCAGATACTATGATTCCGGGAGAAATTGTACACGGGGTCATTCTGTTGGGTCTTTTTTCTTTTGTCCGCTTCGGCCGGGCGGCAGGGAAATGCCACCACACACAAGATAAAGGAGAACAAAATGAAGAACTACAAGCAGACTGCCTCCGACGTGCTGCGTCTGGTTGGCGGCGAGAAGAACGTTGTGCAGGTCGAGCACTGCTCCACCCGCCTGCGCTTCACTCTGGCAGACACCTCCAAGGTGGATGCTGCAGCCCTGAAAAAGACTGCCGGTGTTATGGGCGTTATTTCCAGCGGTCCGCAGTGTCAGGTGGTCATCGGCAACGATGTCATCGAAGTGTACGATGAGCTGCTCAAGCTGGGCACCTTCAACGCAGGTCAGGCTGCAGCTCCCGCTGCCCCCAAGGGCAAAAAAGAGATCGGCGGCATTATTCTGGACTACATGGTCGGCATCTTCCAGCCGCTGGTCCCCGCCATTGCAGGTGCAGGCGTTCTGAAGGCTCTGATGGTGCTGCTGAGCACTCTGGGCCTGATGAGCAGCGGAGATATCGCCTATAAGGTGTTTGTCGGCGTGGCAGATGCAGCTCTGTACTACCTGCCCGTCATGGTCGCCTTCACCACTGCAACCAAGTTCAACTGCAACAAGCTGGTGTCGGTGGCTCTGGCTGCTGCCATGATCCACCCCAGCGTTTCCGCTCTGCTGGCTACTGAGGGCGGTGCTTACTTCCTCGGCATCAAGCTGCAGAACATCGCTTACGGCGGACAGGTATTCCCGGCTATCCTGACCGTCATTTTCATGTCCTTTATTGAAAAGTGGGCCAACAAGTGGTGCCCCAAGGCCATCCGCGTGTTCTTTGTGCCCATGCTGTGCTTCGGCATCGGCTTCCCTGTGGCACTGGTCGTCCTCGGACCTCTGGGCTACAACATCGGTGCTCTGCTGACCACCGTGATCCTGGCTCTGTACAACACGCTGGGCTGGCTGGCCGTTGCTCTGCTGGCTGCCGTGCTGCCCTTCATGATCTCCATGGGCATGCATAAGGCTCTGGTCCCCTACGCAGTTGCTTCTATTTCCGACCCCGGCTTTGAAATGCTGTACATGCCTGCTTCTCTGGCACACAACATCTCTGAGGGCGGTGCCTGCCTCGGCGTTGCACTGAAAACCAAGGACGAGAACCTGCGCGCTACCGCGATCTCCGCTGGCATCTCCGGCCTGTTCGGCATCACCGAGCCTGCTCTGTACGGTGTTACCCTGCAGCACAAGAAGGTCATGATGTCCGTTGTGGTCTCCAGCTTCATCGGTGGTCTGTTCGTTGGCTTGATGAAGGTCAAGGCATTCGTTGCCATGGGCCCCGGTCTGGCTGGCATGGCCATGTTCGTTGATCCGGATAACGGAAAGAACATCCTGTGGGCTGCAGTTGGTCTGGTGATCTCTGTTGTGGCTTCCTTCGCACTGTCCTTCTTCCTGTATAAGGACGAGACCCCCGCAGAGGATGAGACCGCTGCACCCGCTCCCGAGACTGCTGCAGACGCAGCAGCTGCGGATTCCACCATCAGCAGCCCCCTGCAGGGCAAGGCCATTGCTCTGGAAGAGGTCAAGGATGAAGTTTTCTCCCAGAAGATCCTGGGCGACGGCATTGCCGTGGTGCCCGAGAAGGGTGAGCTGTACGCTCCCGCTGACGGCGTGATTGAGTCCGTGTTCGGCACCAAGCACGCTATTTCCATGAAGACCGCTGCCGGTGCCGAGTTGCTCATGCACATCGGCATGGACACCGTCAAGCGCGACGGCAAGGGCTTTGATCCGCAGGTCAAGGACGGCGAGACTGTCAAGAAGGGCCAGCTGCTGATGAAGTTTGACCTTGACGGAATCAAGGCAGACGGTTATGATGTAACTACCCCCATCGTCGTGACCAACGCCGATGAGTTCACCATCAAGACTGTGGCCGAGGGCGCTGTGGTGCCCGGTGCCGCACTGCTGAAACTGGAGGCAAATAAATGAGTTTCCCCAAAGGCTTTTTCTGGGGCGGCGCTGTTGCCGCGAACCAGGTAGAGGGCGCATGGAACGTGGATGGCAAAGGCCCCAGCGTGGCCGATGTTGCCACCTACAAGCCCAACACCGACGTGAAGGATTACAAGTCCCATGTTGCCATGGACGACGCACACATTGCTGCCGCCATGGCCGACCCGGATGATACCTATTATCCCAAGCGCCGCGGCATCGATTTCTACCATCATTACAAAGAAGACCTGAAGCTGTTTGCCGAGATGGGCTTTACCATGCTGCGCGTTTCCATTGCATGGACCCGCATCTTCCCCACCGGCGAGGAAGCAGAGCCGAACGAAAAGGGCCTGCAGTTCTACAGCGACCTGTTCGCTGAGATGCACAAGAACGGCATCGAGCCGCTGGTCACGCTGAGCCACTACGAAATGCCGCTGGCACTGGCCACCAAGTACAATGGCTGGGTGGATCGCCGCGTGATCGACTGCTTTGCAAAGTTCTGCCATGTGTGCTTTGAGCGCTACAAGGATCAGGTCAAGTACTGGCTCACCTTCAACGAGGTGGACAGCGTGATCCGTCACCCGTTCACCACCGCCGGCATCATCCCCAGCCGCGTGCCCGAGGATAAGATGCTGGAGACCTGCTATCAGGCCCTGCACCACCAGCTGGTGGCCAGCGCTATGGTAGTAAAGGACTGCCACGAGATCATCCCCGGCAGCAAGGTGGGCTGCATGCTGACCAAGCTCACCACCTATGCCCGCACCTGTGCACCCGATGATGAGCTGGCTACTCAGGCAAAGAATCTGGAAAACCTGTTCTATGCCGATGTGCATGTCTGGGGCGAGTACCCCCGCCTGATCCTCAAGATGTTCGAGCGCAAGGGCATCCACGTGGAAATGCTGCCCGAGGATGCCGCCACCCTGAAGGCAGGCTGTGTGGACTTTGTTTCCTGCAGCTACTATATGACCATGACCGAGTCTGTGGACCCGAACGCAGAGCGTACCCCCGGCAACACCGTGCTGGGTGTCAAGAACCCGTATCTGCCCTCCACCGACTGGGGCTGGCAGATCGACCCCAAGGGCCTGCGCTACAGCCTGATCGAGCTGTACGACCGTTACCGCAAGCCGCTGATGGTGGTGGAGAACGGCATGGGTGCCAAGGACGTGGTGGAGGCCGACGGCTCCATCCACGACCCCTACCGTGTAGAGTACTTCCGCCAGCACATCAGCGAAATGGGCAAGGCCATCGATGAGGGTGTTGAGATGTGGGGCTACACCACATGGGCACCCATCGACCTGATCTCTGCATCCACCAACCAGATGTCCAAACGCTATGGCTTTATCTATGTGGATCAGGATGATATGGGCAACGGTACTCTGGCCCGCAGCCGTAAGGACAGCTTCTACTGGTACAAGAAGGTCATTGCTTCCAACGGCGAAGATCTGGACTAAGCGGCAGTCTTAAGGTTTCAACGGAAGGAGGAGGGACCGATGCACATTCAGAAGGTGCTGAACAGCAGTGTTGTGCTGGTGCAGGATGACAGCGGCGAGGAATCCATCCTGCTGGGCAAGGGCATCGGCTATGGCCGCAAGGCGGGCGAGCCCATTGAACGGCAGCCCTCAGACCGCGTGTTCCTTCCATTGTCCAACCCGGACGCACAGCCTATGCTGGAGCTGTTTTCCAGCATTCCGGCATCCTATCTGGAACTGACGCAGGACATTGTGGACGACGCAGAGCAGTCGCTGGGAGTCAAGCTTTCGGCGCACATCTATCTGCTGCTGACCGACCACCTGCATTTTGCAGTGGAGCGCCAGCAAAAGGGCCTTGTGGTGACCAACCGCATCTTTTGGGAAATCAAGCATTTTTATCCCAAGGAGTACGCGGTGGGCCAGCGCGGCCTGCAGAAGGTAAAGGCAAAGCTTGGCATCGAGCTGCCGGACGAAGAGGCAGGCAACATCGCCTTCCATATCGTCAACGCCCGGCAGGACCCGCAGGCCGGCTACGATGCCATGCGGGCAGCGCAGCTGATCGGTGAGCTGTCCAACATTGTCACCTACAGTATGCACTGCCCGGTGAGCACCGAGAGCATCCACTATGCGCGGTTCGTGAGCCACCTGCAGTATTTTGCCGAGCGGTTCTTCTCCGGCAAACTGATGGACAGCGAGGACGACTTTTTGTTCCGGCAGATGCAGCAGAATTATCCGGCAGCGGTGACCTGCGCGGAAAAAATACGCACCTTTGTGCTGCGCAAGTACGGCGTGTTTTTGCCCAACGAGGAAACCGCTTATCTGGCGCTGCATGTGGCGCGGCTGACGAGCGGCAAATAAAATCAGAAAAAGGGGAGAGCTGCCTTGCGGAAGGCGGCTCTCCCTTTGGGTTTTGAAAAAGGGAAGGGGAAAGGAAAAAACAATGGAGATAAGTCTGTTATTGATGCAGCAGATCGCACAGCTGTTCCTCATTCTGATCATGGGCTATGCTGTGGTCAAGGTAGGGCTGCTGAAGGCCAGCGACAGCCGGGTGCTCTCGGTGGTCATGGTGTATCTGGTCACGCCCTGCGTGATCATCAACGCATTCCAGATCGACGATACGCCGGAGATCCGCAAGGGACTTTTGTACTCCATGGCGATTGCGGCGGCTATCCATGTAGTGCTGCTGGTGCTCAGCGCCCTGTTGAGCCGCCCGCTCAAGCTGGATGCCGTGGAGCAGGTGAATGTGATCTACAGCAACGCCGCTGCACTGGTGATCCCGTTGGTCAAGGCTCTGATGGGCGATGCGTATGTCATTTACTCCTGCGCATTCATCATTGTGCAGCTGGTGCTGCTGTGGACCCACGCCAGTTCCCTTTTGCAGGGCAGCAGTGCGCTGGACTGGAAAAAGGTGCTCACCAATATCAACATGATCGCCATTGCAGCCGGTGCACTGCTGTACTGGTTCCGTGTGGTGCTGCCTGCACCGCTGCAGAATACCATGAGCACAGTGGGCAACATGATGGGACCGATGGGCATGCTGCTGGCCGGTATGGCCATTGCAGAAAAGCCGCTGCGGGAGGTGTTCTGCACCCGCCGCAACTATCTGCCCACAGTGCTGCGTCTGGTGGTATGCCCGCTGGTGGTTCTGGTGCTGCTGTGGGTCTGCCATGCATCCAGCTGGGTGGCCGACGGCAAGAACATCCTGATGACGGTCTACCTTGCCGCCATCACCCCTGCCTGTGCTACTGTTACCTCCATGGCTCAGCTCTATGACCGCGATGCGGCGCATTCCAGCGCGCTGTATGTGCTGACCACTCTGCTTTCCATTGTGTCTATGCCGGTAATGATCGGCCTGTTCGATCTGCTGCTGTGATGAGCTGCGCTTATTCCCTCTGCCAAAATACAATAGAAAGGAACCAACCTTAATGAATCAACCCAGAGACAAGGGCCTGAACGGCAACGAAAAGATCGAGCAGGCGGTAGCCGCCCTGCAGCAGGAGCCAACACAGGAACAGCTGGCCCACACCCTTACCGTGATCCGGCGGCGCATAAAGGAGCATGGCCAGCTTGTCGTGGCGGTGGAGCCCAATTTGGGCAGTGAACAGATGCAGCTGCGGGCCATCCGGACGGCCGATGGCGCAAGCTGGTGGTATGCATTCACCAGCTTTGACGAGGAAATGAAGGGAGCCGAGCCGGTGCAGTCCACCTTTCTTGTGGATATGGAAAAGCTGTTTGATGCAGCGCTTGCCGTGCCGGAGATCAGCGGCATCATCCTGAACCCGTGGAACCGCACCATCCAGCTGGATAAGACCCTCATCCGCATTATCAAGGGCGCATGAGCACCGCAAACCTGCGATACATGGAGGAAACAAAAATGTTCAGACCCATGAGAAGAGCCAGCCGCGCCATCCCGGAAGAAGCTGCAAAGCACCTGCTGCAGCAGTCCCGGCGGGGCGTGCTGGCAGTGAACGGTGACGACGGCTATCCCTTTGCGATCCCGGTGAATTATTACTACGATCAGGAGCACGACAAAATCTACTTCCACGGTGCAAAGTCCGGCCAGAAGGTGGACGCGCTGAAACAGAACGATAAGGTATGCTTTACCGTTTACGGCAACGAACACTTTGAGCCGGGCGACTGGGCACCTTATGTGCAGAGCACCGTGGTGTTTGGCCGCTGCCATCTGATCGACGATGCCGCTGCTACCGAGGCCCGCGTGCGGGAGCTTGGCATGAAGTATTACCCCGGCAAGGAAGAGGTGGAAAAGGAAATTGCGCTGTACATCAAGGCCGTGCAGCTTTACGAGATCACCATTGAGCACATCACCGGCAAACAGATCCATGAAAAATAAAACAGGGGACTGTTGCAAAATAAAAATGCGATAGCAACTTGCACAAAGAAATAACACAAAATCAAAAACCCGGAGCCTTTTTAAGCCGTTTTGGCTGTGAAAAGATTCCGGGTTTTGTGCATTGTTTTTTCAGAGAGCTATTTTGCAACAGTCCCGTATAGATCAGTTTGCAGGGAAAGGCCCGGCAGTTATCTGTGTTCCGGGCATTTGGGGGCCGCCTTGGTCAGCATCTGCTGGAACTTGCGGGCTGCCGTGTTCAGCGGGCGGTGATGGTCGTACACAAGGCAGATGGAGCGCTGAGGGATGATCTCCTGCAGATGCAGCTGCACGATCTCACCGCGGGCCAGTGCATCCTGTGCCATGGACTGGGGCAGGAACGCAATGCCCAGCTCACTTTTGACAAGGGTCAGCATCTGGTCGGTGGTGGCAGCCTCGGTATCCGGCTTCAACACCGCACCGTGATCCAGAAAGAACTGCCGGTAAAAGGCGCGGGTCATGCTTTCGTCGCTCAGGGAGATCAGCGGATAATTGTTCAGCTCCTTCAGCGAAAGGTTCTGGCTGGCAAGGGCAGTAAAGGTCCTGCCGCCCACAAGCACCTCATAAAAGGGCTTCAGCTCCACCATTTTCAGGCCGTTTTCCACCTCGGCAGGGGTGGTGATGACGGCAAAATCCACCTCGCCGTTTTTCACGGCCTGCAAAGCCTGCGGCGTGGAGTGGTTGGAGATGCGCAGGCGGATGCCGGGGTAGTCCGTGTGGAAGGCGCGCAGCTTTTCTGCAAGGTAGATGTTCAGCGCAGTTTCGGTAGCGCTGATGCTGATCGCACCGTGTTCCAGCGTGGCGCTGGCGCTCAGCTCTTCTTCTGCATCCTGGATCTGCACCGCCGCAGATGCAATGCGGGAGTAAAGCAGTTCACCCTCCGGGGTAAGGGTAACGCCGCGGTTGGAGCGGATGAACAGCACGCAATTCAGCTGGCTTTCCAGCCGGTTCATCGAGTGGGTGATGTTGGGCTGGTTGTTGCCCAGCACCCGCGCGGCTTTGGTGAAATTCTGATATTTCGCGACATAATAAAAGATTTTGTAATATTCCCAGTCCACATACATGGCGGCGTGCCTTCTTTCATGTCAATTTTGTATCGTGACCATGTGCAGGATACTTTTTACACATTCTCTGCTTGCTAGTATAATAACACCGCAATCAAAAATTGCAAGAGGGAATTCAAAAGTATGAAGTGGTTTGAACGGAGGCTGTTCTTATGTCTGAGATCAAAAAGGTCGTGCTGGCCTATTCCGGCGGTCTGGATACTTCCATTATCATCCCATGGCTGAAAGAGCATTACAACAACTGCGAGGTCATTGCAGTGTGCGGCAATGTGGGCCAGAAGGGCGAGCTGGAAGGTCTGGAAGAGCGCGCCAAGGCAAGCGGTGCTTCCAAGCTGTACGTAGAAGATCTGACCGATGAATTTGTGGAGGATTACGTCATCCCCACCATGCAGGCCGGGGCCGATTACGAGGGCTATCTGCTGGGCACCAGCTTTGCACGGCCCATTCTGGCAAAGCGTGTGGTGGAGATCGCCCGCGCCGAGGGTGCAGATGCCGTGTGCCACGGCAGCACCGGCAAGGGCAACGATCAGGTGCGCTTTGAACTGGCCATCATGCACTTTGCACCGGACCTGAAGATCATCACTCCGTGGCGTGAGTGGGATATCCAGAGCCGTGACGAAGAGATCGACTATGCCGAGGCACATCACATCCCGCTGAAGATCAACCGCGAGACCAACTACTCCAAGGATAAGAACCTGTGGCACCTGAGCCATGAGGGCCTTGACCTTGAGGACCCGGGCAACGAGCCGCAGTACGATAAGCCGGGCTTTTTGGAGCTGGGTGTCAGCCCCAAGACCGCACCGGACAAGTCCGAGTTCGTGGAGCTGGCATTTGAAAAGGGCGTGCCGGTGAGCCTGAACGGCGAAAAGATGAAGCCCGCCGTCCTCATTGCCAAGCTGAATGAGATCGGCGGGCGCAACGGCATCGGCCTGTACGATGTGGTGGAGAACCGTCTGGTGGGCATGAAGAGCCGCGGTGTGTACGAGACTCCCGGTGGTACCATCCTCTATAAGGCTCATGAGGTGCTGGAAACTCTGACGCTGGATAAGTTCACTGCCCACAAAAAGCGCGAGCTGTCCATCACATTTGGTGAACTGGTCTATGACGGCCAGTGGTTCAGCCCCCTGCGCAAAGCTCTGAGCGCCTTCGTCACCTCCACGCAGGAAAACGTTACCGGTAAGGTGCGTCTGGAGTTGTACAAGGGCAACATGATCAACGCCGGTGTCTGGTCTCCGTATTCCCTCTACCGTGAGGACATTGCAACTTTTGCTGCCGGCGGCGACTACAAGCAGAGTGATGCTACCGGTTTTATCAGCATCTATGGTCTGCCCACCAAGGTGCAGGCCATCGTAAACAGCGAAAAAGAAGGTAAATAAAGAGTTATGCTTACAGCAGTTACTGGTATCAATTGGGGCGATGAGGGCAAAGGCCGCATCATCGATCTGTTAGCCGAACATGCCGATGTTGTTGCCCGCTATCAGGGCGGCAACAATGCCGGCCACACCGTTGTAACGGAGCAGGGCAAGTTCATCCTGAACCTGCTGCCCTCCGGCATCCTGCACCCGGACGTTGTCTGTGTGCTGGGTGCGGGCATGGTGATCGACCTCGACCATCTGGCCGGAGAAATGGATGCCATTGAGGAGCGCGGCGTAAAGGTAGGCCCAGAAAACCTGAAACTTTCAGATAAGGCCACCATCTCCATGCCGTGGCACAAGGTGCAGGACGGCTTGGAAGAGGACCGCCTTGCCCAGAAGGGCGCGGCCTTTGGTTCTACCCGCCGCGGCATTGCCTACGCCTACAGCGACAAATACCGCAAAAAGACCCTGCGTCTGGGCGATCTGCTGCATCTGGACGAAAAGCGGGTGCAGGACCGCCTGCACATGATCCTGGAATCCAAGAATCTGGAGCTGGGCGGCTGCTATCATCAGGAACCCATGAGCTACGATGCTCTGCTGGAATGGTGCCGGATGCAGGCCGGACAGTTTGCACCGTATATCTGTGATGTGGGTGCATTTTTGCAGCAGGCCCACGACAGCGGCAAGCGCATCGTGCTGGAAGCCCAGCTGGGTGCCATGCGCGATATCGATTATGGCATCTTCCCGTTCACTTCCAGCTCCAACACGCTGGCAGCCTATGCGCCGCTGGGCGCAGGCATTCCGAACTGCCGTCTTGACCATGTGGTGGGCGTGCTGAAAGCCTACTCCACCTGCGTGGGTGCAGGCCCCTTTGCCGCCGAGAACGCCATGAGCGAGGATTGGAATGAACAGCTGCGCAAGGCAGGCGGCGAGTATGGTGCGGCCACCGGCCGTCCGCGCCGTGTCGGCCCCTTCGACTGTGTGGCTAGCCGCTACGGCCTTACCTGTCAGGGCGCAGACAAGATCGCCCTGACGAAGCTGGATGTGCTCAGCAGCATGAAAGAGATCCCGGTGATCACCGGTTACACATTGGATGGCGTGCAAGTCCCCAGCTTCGACCCGCTGTCCGACCTTGACCGTGTAGAGCCGGTGGTCACTATGCTGCCAGGCTGGAACAAGGATATCTCCGGCTGCAAGAGCTGGGATGAGCTGCCCAAAGAGGCCAAGGCTTACGTGGAATTTCTGGAAAAGCAGCTGGGCCATGAGATCCAGTTCGTCTCTACCGGAGCCGAGCGCGAGAAGTTCGTGCTGAAAGGAGAATGGCTGTGAGACACTTTATTGAGCCCAACAGCTTTTCTCTGGAAGAGCAGCTGGCCCTTCTGGATCTTGCCGACCGGATGGAGGCCGACCCGGCACCCTATGCCCACCTGTGCGATGGGCGCATTCTGGCAACGCTGTTCTATGAGCCTTCCACCCGCACCCGCCTTTCGTTTGAATCGGCCATGCTGCGGCTGGGCGGCAAGATACTGGGCTTTGCAGGGGCACAGCTTTCTTCCGCCAGCAAGGGCGAGACGGTGGAGGACACCGCCCGCGTGGTGAGCAACTACGCCGATGTGATCGCCATGCGCCACCCCAAAGAGGGCGCACCGCTGCGGGCATCCCTTTCTGCCCGTGTGCCGGTGATCAATGCAGGCGACGGTGGGCACGCGCATCCCAGCCAGACCATGATCGACCTCATGACGATCCGCCAGCGCAAGGGGCGGCTGGATCATTTGACGATCGGCTTCTGCGGCGACCTCAAGTTTGGCCGCACGGTCCACTCCCTGACCGCTGCGCTGAGCCAGTTTGAGGGCAACCGGTTCGTGTTTATCTCGCCGGAAGATCTGCGCCTGCCGCAGTATGTGAAGAATGAATCGCTGGAGCCGACCCATCAGATTTATAAGGAAACGGCTGACCTTGAAGCTGAGCTGCCGCATCTGGATGTGCTGTACATGACTCGTATCCAGCAGGAGCGCTTTTTCAACGAGGAAGAATACCTGCGCCTGAAAGGCTGCTACCAGCTGGACGAAGCGCTGCTGCAGAAGGCACCGCAGGATATGCCGGTGCTGCATCCGCTGCCCCGCATCGACGAGATCAAAAAGGATGTGGATGACGACCCGCGTGCCGCCTACTTTGATCAAGTGCACAATGGTGTGTATATCCGCATGGCCATCATTCTGGCGTTGCTTGATATCCCTGATCCAGTTACCGGCAAAAAGGTGCTGGAAGCATGATATAAACCTCTTCCCCGAATCCTAAAAAGAAAGCCGGGCAGACCGCAGTCTGCCCGGCTTTCTGATATTACTTTAATCCACCACCGGAATGTTCAGCCCGAATTCCAGCGGGCGGAAGCGGGGGCAGACGTTCTCGGTGATGCAGATGACCGATGCGGCCAGTCGGCTGCCGATCTCGCAGGACTCGGCCAGCGTTTTGCCATAGGTCAGGCCGATGGTGGTGCCGGCAAAGAAGGCATCGCCTGCGCCGGTGGTGTCGATCACATCCACCTTCTTGGCAGGCACCACGCCGCACTCGCCGTTGGCACGGGCATATACGGCACCCTGACCGCCCATGGTGATCACCATACTGGGAATGTTGGCGCTGTGCACATTGGCGGCCAGAACCCTGCACATCTCGTCCGGGGCCAGATGGCCGTAATCATCGGAGAACAGCAGCCCGGCTTCCTGTTGGTTGCACACAAAGCAATCGATCTGCTGCAGGAAATCCCGGCGCTCCATGGCAATGCTCATGTTGGAAATGGCCGCAAAAACCTTTTTGTTGTACTTTTTGGCGTAGTGCAGCACCTGTTTTACAGTATCTTTTTCCAGATCCAGCTCCAGCGCAATGGCATCGCAGTCGGCAAAGATCTCGTCGCCCTTTTCCTTTAAAAGGCCGGTGAGGGGAGTGGTGTCCGGCCGCTTGGAAATGGCTGCATGCACATCGCCGTCGTTGTCAAAGATGGCCAGCCAGGTGCCCATGCCGTCCGGCACGCGCTGGATGTACTTGGTGTTCACCTTGTGGTTCTCCAGCTTGTTGATCACATCCTGCCCCATGCCGGTGTCGTCCACCAGACTGACAAAGGTAGGGCGCAGCTCTACATTGGCGATATCCTCCACCACATTGCGGCACACACCGCCATGCACCTGCTCAATGCGCCCGGCGTTGCGTCCACCGGGAATATAGGCAGACAGGGGATATCCCTTGATATCCACAAAAACAGCACCGAGCACAACGATTCCCATAGCAAAAAACCTTTCTGAACAAGAAATATTTACGTCTATTATACCGTATTCTGACACAATGCGCCATCCCTTTTGCGCAAAAACTCCGCAAAGGTCAGGCAAGGGCTGTCTGCGCTGTGCGCACCAGATATTCCATGGCCTGCACCGGGTAGTGTCCGGCGGCCGTTTCGCCGGTCAGCATGACGCTGGCGGCACCGTCCAATACGGCGTTGTAGATGTCACTCACCTCGGCCCGGGTGGGCACGGCGCGGGCGCACATGCTGTCCAGCATCTGGGTCACTACCATAAAGGGCACACCGGCAGCCCGGCAGGCGGCGGAAAGCTGCTTCTGGCAGCGGGGCAGCTCCCACAGCGGCATGGCATTGCCAAGGTCTCCGCGGGCGATCACCACCTCATCCACAAGGTGGATGAATTCCGGCAGGGCACGCACACCGGTCATGTTTTCAATTTTGGCAAAGATACGGATATCCGCAGCCCCGGCTTCTTCCAGCGCATGGCGCAGGGCCAGAATATCTGCTTTGCCGCGCACAAAAGGCAGCATCACACCGGTAACACCGCACTGCTTTGCAATTTTCAGGTTCTGCAGGTCTTCCTCCGTCAGGGTAGGCGAGGGCACCGTAAGGCCCGGTGCAGCAATGCTTTTGCGGCTCTGCAGGATGCCGCCGCGCACCACGGTGCACACAAGGGCTTCCGGCAATGCCTGTGTGACCTGCACCAGAAGCTTGCCGTCGTCCAGCAGAAGCTGCTGCCCGGGCGCAGCCGCCTGTACCAGAGCTGCCGGGCAAGGTACGCCGTCTGCGCCAAGGCGTACAGAGCTGCCCTCAACCAGAGCAACAGGCTCTGCCAGCGTGCCGATGCGCAACTCTGGCCCCTGCAGGTCGATCAGCAGCTGGCGGATGCCGGCTGCGCGGATCATGGCCAGCCAGTCGGTGTGCGCCGCCAGCGGCCCGTGGGAAAGATTCATGCGGATGCCGGTCATGCCGGCTTCCACCATGTGCTGCAAGATCGCCGGCTGTGCGCAGGCCGGGCCGATGGTACCATAAAAATCCAAGGTTCATTCCCTCGATTCATTTTTTATTTCTAATGTATATTGTAACATGAACTGTCCGGGTTGAAAAGAGCCGGACGCGGGCAGAATAAGGGGATTGAAAAAATGCGGTAGCAGCCTGCGCAGGGAAATTGCGAAAAATCAAAGACCCGGAACCTTTTTAGAACCGTTTGGCCCTGAAAAAGTTCCGGGTTTCGTACAATGTTTTTGGAGAGTTGTCTTGCAACAGCTTTTTCGCATGTTCGGATGGAGCGCGCCCGGCAGCTGAACCTTGTGCCGGGGGATATCTTGTTCCGCAAGGTGTTCTGCTATACCCGCAAGGACGGCGATTGCTGGGTGCACTGTGTGGCGCGGGTACCGGTACACCTGCCCGAATAACAAAAGAGGCTGTTGCACATCGTTTTAGCCGAAAGTGCAGCAGCCTCTTTTTGTTGTGGGCAATCAGCCCTCCGATGCAAAAAATTCTTTGGTCAGCCTGACCACCGTGCCGGAAAGCAGCAGCAGCGCGAGCAGGTTCGGAATGCTCATCAGGCCGTTGAAGGTATCGGCGATGCTCCACAGCAGGCCCAGATCCATCGTTGCGCCCAGAATGGACACAAAGGAGTAGACCAGAAAGAAGGGCTTTGCCACCTTATCGCTGCGGCACAGGAACACCAGGAACCGGGAACCATACAGGCCCCAGCCGATGATGGTGGAAAAAGCAAAGCAGCACAGGGCCACGGCGGTAAAGATGGAAGCCCAGCCGCCGTAGGTGGTGGTAAAGCCGCTGATGGTCAGCTCTGCACCGGCTGCGGTGCCGTAGTTCACGGTGGTGCCGCTGCACAGAATGACCATGGCAGTCAGGGTGCAGATGACGATGGTATCGGCAAACACTTCAAAGATGCCGAACATGCCCTGCTTGACCGGCTTTTTGGTGTCGGCGCAGGCGTGGGCAATAGAGCCGGTGCCAAGGCCGGCCTCGTTGGAGAAAATGCCGCGGGACACACCCTTCTGCATACTGACGAACAGGCTGCCGATGGTGCCGCCGGTGAACGCTGCCGGGTTGAACGCACCCGCAATGATGGACTCGAACACATAGGGCAGGCGCTCAAAGTTCAGCACCATAACGCCCACGGACAGCACGATGTAGAACAGAGCCATAAAGGGCACCAGCTTTTCGCTCACGCTGCCAATGCGCTTGATGCCGCCCAGCAGCACCATGGCCACCAGCATGGCCACTGCGATGCCAACCACGAGGTTCAGAGTAGAAAGCGCACCGCCGCCCACCACGCCGTATTCCAGCAGAGCGGTATCGATAGCGGCAACGATGGTATTTACCTGTGTGGCATTGCCGGTGCCAAACACGGTCAGCACGCCAAACAGGGAATACAGCACAGCAAGAAACTGCCAATGCTTGCTCAGGCCGTTTTTAATGTAGTACATGGGGCCGCCTACCCATTCGCCCGCCTCGCTGCGCTCACGGTAGTGCACCGCCAGCGTGACCTCGGCAAACTTGGTGCACATGCCAAGCAGGGCAGAACACCACATCCAGAACACGGCACCCGGTCCGCCAATGGCGATCGCGCCTGCCACACCGGCAATGTTGCCGGTGCCCACGGTGCCGGCCAGCGCGGTGCACACCGCCTGAAAGGGGGTCATGGCACCATCGGAAGCGTCCTTTTTGCGGAACATGCGTCCGATGGTGGTCTTGATGGCGTAGGGAAATTTGCGAATCTGCAAAAAGCCCGTGCGAACGCTCAGGAGCAGGCCTACGCCGATGATGCACACCATGGCGGGCACGCCCCAGATGAATTGGTTGACCGCCTGATTGACGGCCGTGATCGTCTCGATCATATTTTTCCCACATCCTCTGTTAAATTGCACTTTTCCAGCCGAAATGCTGGAGAACAAACATCTTATTCTACCGCAGTTTTTGCGCACTGTCAAATAAAATGCACAAAAAAGAGGGAGGGTTTTTGGCAAACTCTCCCTCAACTGCTTGAAACTATTTTATTTTACTTGGCCTTCGCCGTCCAGCGCTTTCAAGAAGGCTCAGCACTTTCCAACTGCCTTGCGGTACACCGGGTAAGCCACGATGGCGGACAGCACTTCGGTGATCCAGAATGCATGCCACACGCCGTTGGCACCAAGGAAATGGCACAGCACAGCGGCCAGCGGCATGATGAATACGATGTAGCGGCACAGCGAGATGACCAACGATTCTGCGCCCTTGCCAAGGCCTTCCAGTGCACCGGAAGAGGTGGTGGATACGGCAGAAACCACAAAGCCCAGACAGATGATGCGCAGGGCAGTCTGGCCGATGGCGACGGTTTCGGGGTTGGAGGTGAACAGCTGCATCAGCGGGCGGGAAGCGAACAGGCAGATGACCGTGCCCGCAGCCATGATGACAGCACTCATGATGAGGGTGAGTTCGTAGAGCTTTTTCACGCGGGCGTGCTGCTTGGCACCGTAATTGTAGCCAATGAGTGGGCGCATACCCTGCACGATGCCGTTGGCGGGCAGATACAGGAAAGTTTGCAGCTTGTAGTAAATGCCCAGCACCACCACGTAGCTCTGGGAAAAGCCCGCCAGCAGGCCGTTCAGGAAGGTAACCAGCAGAGAGGGCAGGGCCAGATTGAGGATGGCCGGCACGCCGATGGCATACAGTTTGCCGTCCAGTGCGGCATCCGGGCGCAGGCAGCTGCGGCGCAGTCGGATAGGCAGCTCAGTACGGACGTAAACGAAGAGGTAAACGCACAGGCTCAGCAGCTGGCCGATGCCGGTGGCAAGGGCCGCACCCGCAATGCCCATGGCAGGCACCGGGCCAAGGCCGAAGATCAGGATGGGGTCCAGAAGGATGTTGCACACACAGCCAAAGATCAGCGCCGCCATAGTCACCTTCATGCGGCCCACGGCCTGAAACATCTTTTCAAAGGCCAGTGCCGCCATGTTGATGGTGGCAAACAGGAATACGATGGTGGAGTAGGTGATGCCGGATGCAATCAGGCCTGCGTCGCTGGTGAACCGGCGCAAAAAGCCCGGCATGATGACAATGCTGACAATGGTGATGAGAATGCCGTGCATCAGGCTCAGCGCCATGCCGTGGGTGGCGGCAGTCTCAGCCTTTTTGCGGTCGCCCGCGCCAAGGTACAGTGCGATCATGGCATTGATGCCAATGCCAAAGCCAATGGCAATGGCGTTGGCAAAGTTCTGGATGGGATACACCAGACTGAGGGCAGTCATGGCATCCTCACTGATGCGAGCCACGAACAGGCTGTCCACGATGTTGTACAGGCTGTTCACCAGCATGGAGATAACGTTCGGCAGTGCCATGGATACCAGCAGCGGCAGCACCGGTTTTTCTTTCATAAAGGTCTCGTTCATAGTGTTTGCATTGCTCCTGTAGAGAAAAGAAATGAATTACTGCAGCCGCGGAATCGTCAGGGCGAGACTGCTCGAAAACAAACGCAGACGCAAAAAAGCCACACAATGGCTTTTTTGAAGTCATTGTGTGGCGAAAAGTAGCATACTGCTGTAAAAATCCACACGAATTTTATTAACTGTAGGATAACACGGCTTCCGGCAGATGTCAAGAGGTCAAACGGATAAAGTATGACTTTTATAGACTTGACCATTTTTCACCGGGAGGCTAAAATAAAAATAGATACTTTATAAAATAAGGAGAATCCTGCCATGAAATGGATGATCGCATCCGACCTGCACGGGTCGGCGTTTTATTGCAAAAAAATGATCAAAGCGTTTGAGCGGGAGAGAGCAGACCGGCTGCTTTTGCTGGGGGATCTTTTGTATCACGGCCCCCGCAACGACCTGCCGGAGGGCTATGCCCCGAAGGAGGTCATCTCGCTCCTGAACGGGCTGAAGCCGGCGCTTTTGTGCGTGCGGGGCAACTGTGACGCTGAGGTGGATCAGATGGTGCTGGATTTTCCCATTCTGGCCGACTATGCGGTGCTGCCGGTGGGCAGGCGGCTCGTTTACGCTACCCACGGTCATGTGCACAACCTGAAAAACCTGCCGCCGCTGGCTCCGGGGGATGTCCTGCTGCATGGCCACACCCACATTCCGGCGTGGACAGAGTTCGGCGAAGGCAATCTCTACCTGAACCCCGGTTCTGTGAGCATCCCGAAGGAGGGGAGTGCACATAGCTATATGACACTGGAAGGGGAGACTTTCCTTTGGAAAACGCTGGAAGGCGAAGTGTACCGGGAGCTGGAGCTGTGATGGGGGCAATGGAGCTGGAAGAGAAAACGGTTCAGATCCGGGATGATTTCGACCCGGACAAAATTCTGGAAAGCGGCCAGTGCTTTCGCCCCCGGAAGCAGGCGGAGGGCTGGTATCGGTTTGTTTCCGGGAGACAGCTGCTTTACCTCAGACCACTGCGCAGCGGAACCTACACGGTGCGGTGTGAGCCGGGCGCATGGGAAACCTTCTGGCACGGTTACTTCGACCTTGGCCGCAGCTATGCCGCCCTGCGCGGAAAGCTGGACAGCCGGGACGACTTTCTGCAGCGTGCCATGGAATATGGCCGGGGCATCCGGGTGCTGCGTCAGGATGAGTGGGAGATGCTGGTCAGCTTCATCATCTCGCAGCGAAAGAGCATCCCGGCTATCCGCAGGGCGGTAGAGCTGCTTTCGGAGCGGTTTGGCGAGCGGCTGGGCAGCGATAGCGAAGGGCCGGTGTATGCGTTCCCGACAGCAGAAGCGCTCTGCTGTGCCGGGGAGCAGGCGCTGCAGGAGTGCGGTCTTGGCTACCGCACCCGCTACGTGCTGCATGCGGCGCAGCAGGCGGCAGAGGGCACACTGGACCTGAAAAAGCTGGCTTCCCTGCCCGATGAAGCACTTTTTGCCCGTTTGATGGAACTGGACGGTGTGGGCAAAAAGGTGGCAAACTGCGTGTGTCTGTTCGGCTATGGCCGTGTGGGCCGTGTGCCGGTGGATGTCTGGATCGAACGGCTCATCCGGGACGAGTTTGCCGGGCAGGACCCGTTCCCGCAGTTCGGGCTGGAAGCAGGCATCGTGCAGCAGTACCTGTTCTTTTATAAAAGAAGCGTGGGATAAGAACCGCGGAGCCGCAGGCAGGAGTGTAGGATCATCCGCTAAGCAAAAAAGGCAACGGCTTCCTCTGTTTGAGGAAAACCGCTGCCTTTTTATCATTTTACCGCCTGCTTTAACCGTTCCAGATCTTCTGCATCCGGGTGAGAAAGGGCGTTGTCAAAATTCTCGATCAGCGCATCCAGATTGGGCAGATGGATCGGCTGCTTTTTCATGCCCTCATACCGCTGGCGTACCGACAGCGGCATCTTGCCCTGACACATATAACGGCCAAAGACCGTGTTGCTTCTGTCCAGCGAACGCTCCACCTTTTTCAGGATCTTGTTGAAATACTCCTCACTGCCGCCAAAGCCGGCGGTGCCAAAAAGGAAGATACTTTTGCCGTGCAGCTGCTTCAAAAAGTCCAAAGTGCTTTCGTCAGCGTTTCCCTTGTCTGTCCAGAAGCCCACATAGAGGTCGTCCGCTTCCATGGCAGCAGGGTCCGGGGTGCCAAAATAGCAGCAGTTTTCCTGTGGCAGACAGGCGTGCAGCGTGTCTGCCAATAATTTTGTGTTGCCTGTTTTACTGCTGAATACGATCGCGTAGCTCATAATCTCTCCTTTGGTCGGTAACAACAAAAAACACCACACGTTTCCGTGCGGTGCTTTTCCTTCTGGTGGAGAATACCGGGATCGAACCGGTGACCTCTTGCATGCCATGCAAGCGCTCTCCCAGCTGAGCTAATCCCCCAGATGTTCGTGCCGTGCCTGACGACAGGAGTAATTATACCAGCGCTTTGCCGGATTGTCAACAGCTTTTTGGGATTTTCTGCAAAAAAATTCCCGCCGGGGAAATACCCTTCCCGGCGGGAAAAATGACTGCGAAAAAACTTACGCTCTTGCGTTCTGCGGGTCGAAGATCTGCGGTGCGACACGGATCAGGATCACCACAAGGACCGTGGTCAGAATGGCTTCGGGCAGCATGTAGGTGGCGTTGTACACGGCACTGTACAGCCAGCACAGACCGTCCACGCTCATGTTGGAGATGCCGGGAAAGCCGATCTCGGTCATCCAGCTGAAAGCGTAGTCGTAGTCCTTCCAGACGATATAACCGGACAGAAAGCTGCACAAAAAGCGCAGCAGGCACACCACAAAGGCGCTGACACCGACACCCACGGTGCGGCTGCGGAAAGGCTTTGCGATCAGGCAGGCAAAGCCCAGCACCGTGAAGGCCAGAAGGTAGTCCAGCAGCACGCAGCCCACCTGTGCCGTGAGGGTCTGGCAGTATGCCAGGTTGCCAAGGCCCTGCACAAGCTGGATCAGGCTGTTGACGAAAGCGGTCATGATGCCCCACTTTGCGCCGTGGCGGTAGCTCATTACCAGAATGGGCACCATGCTGAACAGAGTGATGGAACCGCCGTGGGGCATGAGCGGGATCTGGATCATGCTCAAAACGGTGGACAGGGCGATCATCAGCGCACCCTCCACCAGAATGCGGGTCTTGGAATAGGTTTTGGTCATAGGGATTCCTCTTCTCAGAACGATAGTACACAAAAACAAAATGCGCCCGCTTTCCAGCAGGCGCACGGGGTTTGTGAAAGAACGGACAGTTCTGCAAACTCCCACGCCGGCATTGTCCGGTCTGGTAAAAGGGTACTCCGCACAATACGGATCTCAGCCTTTCGGCACCCCTGTTTTTATGTCCATGCAAAAGTATAGCGCGTCCGGCGCAAAAGTCAAGCCCCGGCGGAACATATCTGCCCCGGCCTGTGCATAGGCTGTACCATAAGTTCACAATGGGAGGAGTCTGGATATGAAGGGAGACCCCGAACAGAGGGCGGTACAGCTGGGCGAATATATCGCGGCCAACCGGGCCACAGTGCGTGCGGCGGCAGCGGTGTTCGGGTGCAGCAAGTCCACCGTGCACAAGGATGTTGCGGTGCGGCTGCGGACGCTGCAGCCGGAGCTGTTCCGGCAGGTGCGGGCGGTTCTGGCCTGCAATAAGGCAGAGCGGCATCTGCGCGGCGGTGCGGCCACCCGGCGCAAATACAGCCGCAGATAAAAGACGGCACACTTCCGAACAAAACGGAAGCTGTGCCGCCTTTTTTAGGTTCAGTCCCGGGTGCGGAACTGGCTCAGTGCGCCTTTTTCCAACCGGCTGACCTGTGCCTGACTGATGCCGATCTCCTGCGCCACCTCCATCTGGGTCTTGCCCTGCAGGTAGCGCAGCTCCATGATCCGCTTTTCCCGCGGGGTCAGCCCGGCCACGGTCTGCCGGAACTGCAGCCCGCTGATCCAGCTGTCCTCGCCGTCCGGGTCCCGCACCTGATCGATCACATACATCGCATCGCCGCCATCGGTGTACACCGGCTCTTCCAGACTGATCGGCTCCATCACCGATTCCAGCGCAGCGGCCACTTCGCGCCGGGCAAGGCCCGCCGCCTGCGCGATCTCGTCCATGGTCGGCTCGCGGCCAAGCTGCTTTTCCAGCGCTTCGCGGCTCTGCATGGCCCGGTAGGCGGTATCCCGCAGGCTGCGGCTCACCCGCAGGGCATTGTTGTCCCGCAGAAAGCGCCGGATCTCCCCAATGATCATGGGTACACCGTAGGTGGAAAAGCGCACCGGCTGGGCAGGGTCAAAATGATCGATGGCCTTGATAAGCCCGATGCACCCCACCTGAAACAGGTCGTCCAGATTTTCGCCGCGCTGGGCGAACCGCTGCACCACGCTGAGCACCAGCCGCAGGTTGCCTTCCACCATTTGTTCCCGGGCTGCTGCATCACCGGCGTGGGCGCGGGCCAGCAGTTCCCGCTTTTCGGCTTCGGTCAGCACAGGCAGCTTTGCAGTGTTCATGCCGCACAGCTCCACTTTGTTGTACATCCAAACGCCCCCGGTCTGTTTTGATCTTCACCGGGAGTATGGCCCTGCGTGCAAAGCACTATGCACGGGAAAAACTGGGAGCCGTTATTCGTTTTCCAATTGTACTTTTAAGGTATGGATGATCCGTTTTTCCAGCCGGGAGATATAGCTCTGGCTGATGCCCAGTGCGTCGGCGGCCTCCTTCTGGGTGCGCTCGATGCCGTCTGCCAGACCAAAGCGCAGCTCCATGATCTGCCGTTCCCGCGGGGACAGGCTGTCCACGGCCCGGCGAAGAACGGCGCGCTCCGCATCCTGTTCCAGCCGCTGGCTGATCTGGTTCTCATCACTGCCCAGAATATCAGAAAGCAGCAGCTCGTTGCCGTCGCCATCCACGTTCAGCGGTTCGTCGATGCTGGCTTCCTGACGGCGGTTGGAGCTTTTGCGTAAGTACATCAGAATTTCATTGCCGATGCAGCGGCTGGCGTAAGTGGCCAGCTTGATGCTGCGCTCCGGAGTGAAGGTATTCACCGCCTTGATCAGCCCGATGGTGCCAATGCTGATCATGTCCTCGGCAGGCACACCGCTGCTTTCGTACTTTTTGGCAAGGTACACCACCAGCCGCAGGTTGTGGGTGATCAGGTCGTCCCGGGCAGCGGCATCGCCTGCAGCCATACGGGCCAGCAGGGCCTTTTCCTGTTCCGGGGTCAGGGGCGGGGGCAGGCTGGGCGCGCCCGCCAGAAAATGTGCGCCGCCGCAATAGCCCAGCCGTGCAAGGAGCCAACGCCAGAACCGGTGCAGAACATGAAACATGAATACCCCTCCTGTACATCTATAAGTATCGATCGCATCAAGTGCTTCTCAGCGGATGCCCAGCTGTACGGCCAATTCGCTGCCCAGCAGAGCTGTCCATGGCTGCTGTGTTTCCGGGCGGCAGAATGCGGCCAGAATGCCCGCTGCACTGCCTTTGCTGGTGCGCAGGGCCTTGGCCGGAACGGCAGGCAGCACGCAGTGCCCGGCAATGGTGGTGCAGGGCACCAGCCGCACCCGCAACTCCGGCGGCGGTGCTGTGCCGCAGGCAAAATAACTGTCCAGAAATGTGCGCAGCTCCGGCGGCAGGGTACTGCGCACGGCAGGATAACAGACCAGAACCACTGCCTGCCCGGTCAGCGGGTCCTGCACGGAGAAGCCGGTGTCACAGAAAGCCTGTACGGAGAGGACTGAGCCTTCCAGCTCCAGCACAGCGGCAAAGCAGCGGGTGCCTGCACGGCCAAAGCAGAACAGTACGCCGCGCAGCACGGCAAGCACTGCACCGCAGCACAGTAGCAGCCGGCCCGGAGACAGCGGCAGATAGACGCAGAGATTTGCGCTTTGCACCCCGGGCAGCAGTACGGCTCCGCACAGCAGCAGGTTCAGCAGCAGATACCACGCACACAGCTGCACAAAATTGCGCAGGCCCGGCACGCCGTAAGCCGCAGCTACAGCAGCACAGCAGGTGAATACCTTATAAAGGAAAGCTGCAGGCTCGGGCAGCTCCGGCAGCAGAATGCCCAGCGAAGCTGCTGCCGCTGCCGCACTGCCCGCCATCAGCCGCAGGCCGCTGCACTGCCGCGCACACAAAAGCCCTGCGCCCAAAAGCAGCGCTGCTGCGGCCAGAAAGTTCGTCAGCAGCAGTTCGTCCAGATAGATCACGGTTTTCATACACGATCCCTTTCAAATTCCAGTATCTTCCAGTTTCGCAAAAAAACATGTCGCTGTGTGCAAAAAAGCGGCTTCTGTAAGAATTTTGAGACCGGATTTTCACAGTCTATCACATTTTTCACATTTTTTTCAAAAAAGTACTTGAACATTTCTGGAAAGTGTGGTATATTATTGCCATCCTAGTAAGGGACGTAAGCCAAACAAATGGCTTGCAAATATCTTTCTAAATTTGAAGGGAGAAATTCATTATGATGATGCCTGCAAACTTCTCTGCTGTTGCAGAAAACGAGATGACCTATGTTGTCGGCGGTAGCCTGGTTGATGTCCTGGCTCCTGCTATGACCACTGAGAACTGGCAGAACGTCTCTACCAACGTGATCAAGATCGTTGGCAACGCTTTCATCGCTAACAATGCTAGCAAGGCTTTCAACACCCTGTTTGATGGCTACTATGTTCCCGGCGACATTGTTAGCGGCCTGGTCGGCTCTGTAGCATCTGCTTACAAGAAGGGCGCTTCCGCTCTGGCTGGTGAGTGGGCTATGGGCCTGGGCGTTCTGAACGCTGGCATGAGCATCCTGGGCGGCCTGTCCGCTATCTACACCCTGGGCAGCAGCCCCATCGGCCTGGAGACCAAGGGCCAGGGCCTGACCTTCAACTCTTACAAGCCGAACGGCACTCTCAAGGTCTAATTTATCTGAATAAGATAGATAGTTTGATTTGACATAGCGTTTGCTGTGTCAGATAAAAAGAGCCAGGAGACCCCGCACAAGACGAGCGATCGTTTTGTGCGGGGTCTTTGTTTGCATAAAAACTGAGCAGGCTGTGGGAAAACGGCGCAGGGATGGAGCAGGATCGGATGATCTCAAAAAATCTCCATTGGCAGACAAACTGCCGAAAAATTTTTCAAAAAATAGTTGACAACTCCCGGATGTGCTGATATAATAAACCACGTCGTCAGGCACGGCACGAACATCTGGGGGATTAGCTCAGCTGGGAGAGCGCTTGCATGGCATGCAAGAGGTCACCGGTTCGATCCCGGTATTCTCCACCAGATCAGAAAGGCATCACACATTGTGTGGTGCCTTTTTTGTTTTGCATAGCAGCCACGAAAACACACAAAAATTTCTGCCCACTGCCGCAGCCTGCGCGAAACGGGCTGTTTTGTGCGCGAATGGCAGACCACGGAAGGCGGAACTTGTGCTATAATATAAAAAAACAGGGAAGCAGAAGGAACGGGGGATGCAGCGATGAACCTGCGGACGGCGATCGTGGAAGACCGCAAGCCGGATGCCGAACGGTTGGAACAGCTGATGAAAAAGGCATTTGAAAATGAGAACATATCCTGCAGCTGTTTTGCCAGCGGAGATGAATTTTTGCGGGCCGGCTGGCGCGAAGGGTATCAGGTAGTGTTTCTGGACATCTGCATGGAGGGCACCAATGGCATTGAGACGGCGCGGCGGCTGCGTGCGGCCGACCCGGACCTGCTGATCGTGTTTGTGACATCCTCGCCGGAGTACGTGTGGGATGCCTTTCCGGTACATCCATTCGATTATCTGCTCAAGCCTTATAAGGAAGAAAAGTTCGAGCAGCTGGCAGGGGAGCTGCGGCGGGTGCTGTGCCGCCAGCAGCCAGAGCTGGAGGTGCGCATTGCCCGGCAGATCGTGCGGCTGCCGCTGACCAAGATCTACTATGCTACGGCACAGAACCATTATGTGCGTGTGGTCACGGATGACGGCGAGTGCCGGGCCACGGCAAATTTTGCACAGGTGCAGGAACAGCTTCAGACCCAGCCGGAATTTCTGGTGTGCAACCGCGGCGTGATCATCAACATGTCCAAGGTGCTGCGGTTTGAGGGCGACTGCATTGAAATGCTGGATGGGACCCATCTGCCGGTGCGGCAGAAGGACAAAAACAGCCTGCTCGCCCAATTTACGCAGTACCAGTTCCGTGGGATGCAGCGGGAATTCTGATCTGGAAAGGAGAGCGCTTGTGAATTTTGCATTGTTTGGACGTTTTTTTCTGGAATTTGCAATGATGTATCCGGCAGAATATCTCTGCCTTGCCTCGCTGCAGGAGCACTTGCGTGCACCGCGTAAAACCTATGCCATCGGTGCGTCGGCGATCACACTGATGGGTCTGGCTGGCGCAGCGGTGTGCTGCATGCTGGACATGGAAACGAACTTCCTGCTCATCCCGCTGCTCATCATCAGCTTCTGGCTGCTGCGCTGGCGCACCGACCGGGAAGTATCGATCAGCCAGACCATGTTTCTGTTCTCGGTGTCGGCAGTGATGATGTCTGTGTGCACCCTGCTTGCCGTTGTGCTGAACGCGGAAGCTGAGCTGGACAATGCACAGCCGGTGTTTCTGCCCAGCACCTCGGTCATCTGCCTGACCCTCGCGGTGATACTCAGCACCATCTTCCGCTTTACGGCAGTGCGCTGGAGCCGGTGGCTGCTGCAGGAGTACCACGGAGAAGCCTTCTGGGAGTCGGCATGGCCGCTGCCGGCACTGTACGCGGCGTTTCTGGTGTTCTGTATGCCGAAGGAGATCGGCATCATCCTGATGAACCGCATCCGCATCATCGCGGTGCTGGCAGTGAGCATCTCACTGCTGGGCATTTTTCTGCTGCTGTACGAGATGTACCGCGTGGCAAAGGAGTATGCCCGCAGCTCCCAGCTGGACCGCGAAAACCAGCTGCTGGCCGTGGAGTCCCGCCGCTATATGGAGCTGCGCAGCTATCTGGAACAGACCCGCCACCTGCGGCACGATTTCCGCCAGCACCTGCATGTGATCTCCGGACTGACCGAGGCCGGGCGGCTGGATGAACTGAAAAGCTACCTGAGCCAGTACGAGAGCGAGCTCAGCGATGCCAGACCCACCCTGTGCGCCAACGCTGCGGTGGATGCGCTTGCCGGCCACTACGACTACGAGGCTCGGAGACAGGGCATCCAGATCGAATGGAAGCTGGAACTGCCCAAGCTCCTGTCCCTGCCGGAGGCCGATCTGTGCACCATTCTTGGCAACCTGCTGGAAAATGCGCTCCATGCCAGCCAGAAGCTGCCGCCGGAAGAACGGCAGATCAAGGTGCTGGCCCGGATGCTCAGCCCGGCCATGATGGGCCTGATGGTGGAGAACCGCTACGATGGCGTGCTGAAAAAGCAGGGCGGCGTTCTGCACTCTACCAAGCATGACGGACAGGGCATCGGCCTTGTTTCCGTCGAAACTGCCGTGCACAGGTATCACGGCAATCTGACGGTGGAAACGGGCGGCAACGTTTTCCGGGCCAATGTGCTGCTGAACCTGTAAAATATTCCTGCCCCAAGGCACCGGCTTTTTTGTACAAGCCGGTGCCTTTTGATTGCACTTTTCCCGGGAGATCATTATACTTATTTATAAAAGAAAAGGCAGCAGAAAGCAAAACCGGCTGTTTCTTAAACTTTCCTAAGAAATCTTTCGTAGAAACTAAAACGTTCTGCTGGTATACTAAAATCGAATGACAGTACAAGGGGGAAGTGTGAATATGGCAGAACAGACGATCCTGATCGTGGAGGACGACCCGGATATCCGGGACGGTGTGCGCATCCTGCTGGCAGGCGAGGGCTACCACATTCTGGAGGCAGAGAACGGCCTGCGGGCATTGGAGCTGTTCGACCCGGAGGTGGATCTGGTCATTCTGGATATCATGATGCCGGGCATGAGCGGTCTGCGCGTGTGCGAAGAGCTGCGCAAGGCCTCGGCGGTGCCCATTTTGTTCCTTACCGCAAAATCGCAGGAGTCGGACAAGCTGCTGGGCCTGACGGCGGGAGGCGACGACTATCTGGCAAAGCCGTTCTCCTTTGCGGAGCTGAGCGCGCGGGTCAAGGCGCTGCTGCGCCGGTACTGCGTGTATCAGGGCAAGGATCAGGTGCATCACAAGCCGCACAACACCACGCTGGAGCTGCACGGTGTGCGCCTTGCACTGGACTGCAACCGTGTGTGGGTGGACGAGCGGGAAGTGGATCTGACCGAGACGGAATACAAAATTCTGCGGCTGCTCATGCAGAACCCGCAGCGCATCTTTTCCATTCAGGTCATTTATGAGACGGTGTGGAACGAGCCGTACTACTATGTTTCCAACGGCACAGTGATGGTGCATATCCGCAACCTGCGTATGAAGGTGGAGGACGACCCGCAGAAGCCCACCCGCATCTGCACTGTGTGGGGCAAGGGCTACCGCTTTGTTTCCGGAGAGGAAGGCGGTCTATGAAAAAGCAGAACGGCCTTGCAAAGCAGTTTATGGGCATGATCGCACTGGCGGCGCTGGAAAGCGTGCTGCTGCTGACAGTATCGCAGGTGGTGCTTGCCAAGGGACTGCGCTTCTGGTTCAGCCGCACGGAGGTGCAGCAGCATGCCACCCAGAAACAGGTGCAGGAGCTGCAGAGCTATGTGACGGAACATCATCTTGCCAGCACGGATGTAAAGGAACTGACGGATTGGAGCCATAAGCGGCGTTATACCCTGCTGGAACTCTACCGGGGCCAGACGATGATCTACTCTTCGTTTGCACCCAAAGACGGGATGATCTCGTTTCTGCCGCAGAACGGCACATCGGATCAGAACCCGGGGGTCCTGGTGGATAAGACCGGCTTTTACGATTGGCTGCCCTGCTACACGCTCACCTTTGCAGACGGTGAGGTGAGCGCGATGCTCTACTACAACGGCTTCAATACCTATTACGGCACCGGGTGCGAAATTTTGCTTTCCCTGTGCATTTTATGGTGGTTTCCGGGCTTTTTCCTTCTGAACAGCCGTAAGATCGTGCGGTACGTGGTGCAGCTCAGTGAGGAGATCCAGGCCATGGAGGGCGGCGACCTCGACCACCCCATTACCATCCGCGGCAGCGATGAGATCACCACGCTGGCCTCCTGTCTGGACTCCATGCGGGTGACTTTGCGCCAGCAGCAGGAAGAGGAAGCACAGGCCGCTGCCAAGGTAAAGAATCTCATCACCGAGATGTCGCACGATCTGCACACGCCGCTGACCACTCTGCTGCTGTATACAGAGATCTTGCAGTATCATAAGTACGAGACACCGGAACAGGCCGACAATTACCTGAACAAGATCGACGCGAAGGCCCGGCAGATCAAGCAGCTTTTGGATAACCTGTTTGAATATGCCCTTGTCACGCGGGATACGGTGGCCGTGCTGGACCCGCCGGCACATTTTTCCACTGTGTTTGAAGAGCCACTCACGGAAATGGTGGAAACGCTGCAGCAGCGCGGGTTTGCCTGCGCACTGGAACTGGGCGAGGAGGACGTGCTGCTCTCGGTCAGCGGGCAGTACGTGCGCCGCATTCTGGATAACATCACCTCGAATCTGGTCAAGTATGCCGACCCCTGCAGTGATATCCTTGTGCGCTTTGTGCAGGAAGAAGACAGGGCGGGCCTGTGCTTTGAGAACCGCGTCCTGCCGGTGCCCGCCTCCTCGGAGAGCACCAAGGTGGGACTGCCCAGCATTGAAACAATGATGGAAAAGATGCAGGGCATCTGTCGTATTGAACAGCCTGAAGGCATTTTCCGCATGACACTGCTGTTCCAGACCGTCAAAGAATGAAAAAGCAGAGAAGGCTTCCCGCTGAGGGAGGCCTTCTCTGCTTTTTCACACATTGTTGACTTCTCTTAAGTCATCTTAAGACTTTTTTGCCCAAAATCCTAAGAATCATCCTGTATACTTCCAGATATTGGCGGAGAAGATCCCGCCGCATGCAATACAGGAGGGGCGATATGATGCTGCGAAAGAAAAACAGCGAACCGGCACAGCAGCCGGATGCCCAGCAGGAACTGCTGGACTTTGAGGACCCGGCGGTGCAGCCGGGCAAAAAAGACCCGAAACAGTTTTTGAAGCGCAACTGGAAAAAGATCACTGCGGTGGTCTGCGTGGCGGCGGTGGCCGCTGCGGTGCTGCTGCCCAAAAACAGCAAAAAGGCTGTGCAGGCCAGCACCCAGTACATGGAGACCGCACTGGAACGGCGGGACATCACCAACACCTTCAGCGGTTCCGGAACCATTTCCGCAGCTAACACCTATACGGTCAAGTCGCTGGTGAAGGGCACTGTGCTCACCGCAGATTTTGAGGTGGGCGATACCATCGAGAAGGGTACCGTGCTGTACACCATCGACAGTTCAGACGTTGCCACCAGTGTGGAAAAGGCCCAGCTTGCGCTGGAGCAGGCACAGCGCAGCTACGACGATACAGCCGATGCCCAGTACATCCGCAGCGTCATTGGCGGCACAGTGGCTTCCATCAAAGTCAAGGCCGGTGACTACGTGACCGCCGGGCAGGAGATCGCCACCGTGCGGGACGATTCCAGCCTGCTGCTCACGCTGGAATTCCCGGCAGCGGATGCTTCGGGGTTTGCCGTGGGTCAGGCTGCGGAGGTCATACTCAACGGTACCTTTGAGACCCTTTCCGGCACGGTGCAGGCCGTGGCCGGCACCGATACCATCAGCAGCGGCAATCTGCTGGTGCGCACCGTGACCATTGCCGTGAAGAATAATGGCAGCCTGACCACCGCACAGGCCGCATCCGCCACCATCAACGGTGTCAGCGCGCTGGCTTCGGCCCGGTTCGATTATCAGCACCAGCAGACCGTCACAGCCACCACCAGCGGCACGGTGGCTGCTGTGTGCGTCAAGGAAGGCACTGCCATTGAGGCCAACACGGCCATCGTGCAGCTTTCCGGCACCGAGCTGAGCAGGCAGGTACAGTCCGCTGCCGATAGCCTGCTCAACGCGCAGCTTTCCATGAGCGATACCCAAAAGCAGATGGAAAACTACACCATTACCTCGCCCATCAGCGGCACCGTGATCCAGAAGAATGTCAAGGCTGGTGACACTGTGGGCACCGATACTACAGCCAGCGAGACGCTGTGCACCATCTACGACCTGAGCTATCTGGAAATGACGCTGAATGTGGACGAACTGGAGATCCTCTCCATCAAGGAGGGTCAGACCGTCACCATTACGGCAGATGCCATTTCTGACCGTACCTTTACCGGCGTGGTCACCAGTGTTTCAGCTGCAGGAACCACCACCGGCGGCACCACTACCTACCCGGTGACCATCCGCATCGATGACACCGGCGACCTGCTGCCCGGCATGAACGCCACGGCCGAGATCGAGGTGAGCAGTGCGTCCAACGCCCTTGCCGTTCCCAACGGTTCCGTGGTGCGCGGCAATTATGTGCTGGTCACCAAGGATTCGCCCAGTGCTGCCAATGCCGTGCAGGATATGACCGCACCGGACGGCTATGTGTACGTCAAGATCACCACCGGCACCAGCGACAACGATTCGATCGAAGTGACCGGCGGCCTGCAGGAGGGCGACACCATCGCCTACGATGCCAATGCTGCTGAAAAGCAGAACGCCAGCGACAGCATGGAATTCATGGTGGGCCCGGGCGGCACCATCGCCTACGATGCCGACGCTGCTGAAAAACAGAACGCCAGCGGCAGCGGCGGGCACGGCGGAGGGAACGGAGGCCCCGGCGGCGGAGGCCCGGGAGGTGGCTTCTGATGAGTGCCCTTATTGAATTTGATCATGTGTGCAAGTATTACCAGATGGGCGATACCCTTGTAAAGGCTGCAGATCACATTTCGATGCAGATCAACAAGGGCGAGTTCGTGGCCATCGTGGGCCAGTCCGGCTCCGGCAAATCCACCTGCATGAACATCATCGGCTGTCTGGATGTGCCCACGGCGGGCACCTATAAACTCAATGGCCGGGATGTGGGCAGAATGAGCCGCGACGAGTTGGCCGAGATCCGCAACGAGCTGCTGGGATTCATCTTTCAGCAGTACAACCTGCTGCCCAAGCTCAGCCTGATCGAAAACGTGGGGGTCCCGCTGGTGTATGCCGGAGTGCCGCGTGGGGAGCGCCGCCGCCGTGCCGCCGCCGCACTGGAGCGGGTGGGCCTTGGCGATAAGCTCCGGAACAAGCCCAACCAGCTTTCCGGCGGTCAGCAGCAGCGTGTTTCCATCGCGCGGGCACTGGCAGGCCGTCCGGCTGTCATTCTGGCCGACGAGCCTACCGGCGCACTGGACAGCCACACCGGCCGTGAAGTGCTGGGCATGCTGCAGGACCTGCACCGGCAGGGCAACACCGTGGTGCTTATCACCCACGACAACTCCATTGCCGTGCAGGCCCAGCGCATCATCCGGCTGGAGGACGGCCATGTGGTGTACGACGGCGATGCCCACGCACCCGAAGCCGTGGTGCAGCCCAATTATGCACCCAAGGCAGAACAGGAGGGGAGTGCGTCATGATCTATGAGACCTTCCGTGAAGCCATCCAGAACATCTGGAGCAATAAGTTCCGCACCTTCCTCACCATGCTGGGCATTATCATCGGCGTGACGGCGGTCATCGTTATCGTGGGCCTTGGCAACGGCATGACCCAGAGCATCCAGTCCAGCTTTTCAGATCTCGGCACCAACATCATCAGCGTGCAGGTCATGGGTTACGGTTCCCGCTCTGTGAAAGTGGAGGATGTTTACAGCCTCGTGGATGCCCACCCGGATCTGTTCGAGGCGGTGTCGCCTACGGCCAGCATCAACGGAACCGTGAAGGTGGGTACCACCAGCTACAGCAACACCAGCGTCAAGGGCGTGAGCGAGAGCTATCTTGGAATGAGCGGCTGCACCGTCCGCGTCGGGCGCGGCATCAACTACGTGGATCTGACTGACAACAAGAAGATCTGCGTAGTGGGCGATTACATCAGCCGTGTGGCCTATGGCGGCAATGCCGTGGGCCAGACCATCAAAATCGGAGCGGAGAAGTATACCATTGTGGGCGTACTGGAAGCCAAGGTGACAGACACCTCGAATCAGGAGGGCAGCAGCGATGATATCGTTCTGCTGCCCTACACCACGGCACTGCGTGTTTCCCAAACCAGCACCGCCAGCTCCTACGCCGTCACTGTGACCAGTGAGGACAACATTTCCGAAGCGAAGACCGCACTGGAAAACGGCCTGCAGGAGCTGCTCAGCTCCGATAAGGGCTACATGGTCACCAGCATGAGCGAAATGCTGGATATGATGACCTCCATGGTGAACATGGTCGTCACTATCCTCACAGCCATTGCGGCCATCTCGCTGCTGGTGGGCGGCATCGGCATCATGAACATCATGATGGTGTCCGTCACCGAGCGCACCCGCGAGATCGGCATTCGCAAGGCGCTGGGTGCCAAGGAACGGGTCATTCTGGGCCTGTTCGTCACCGAAGCTGCCACCACCTCGGCGCTGGGCGGCATACTGGGCATCGGTCTGGGCTATCTGCTCTCGGCACTGGCAAACAAGATCCTGCCGCTGGTCATGTCCGATATGGAAATGACCGTGGCACCGTCTCTCAGCTCGGTGGCCGTGGCCTTTGGCATCTCGGTGGGCATCGGCGTGCTGTTCGGCTACCTGCCCGCAAAGCGCGCGGCACGGCTCAACCCCATCGAAGCGCTGCGTTACGATTAAGGAGGCAACTATGAAAAAACGATTCCTCGCACTGCTGCTGTCGGTGTGCATCGGCGTGTCCATGCTGGTGCTGCCCGCATCGGCAGCTGGCTCCAACACGGCGGTGCAGACGGCGGTAACGCTGGGCGCTTTCTCCACCGAGGAAGCTGCCGGGCTGAGCACGCCGCTCACCCGTGGGCAGCTGGCAAAGCTGCTGGTGGCCTTTTCCGCCTACCACGATAACGCCAATACGCAGGGCAGCATCGGCACTCTGTATACTGATGTGAACGGCAGCAGCGCTTATGCGCCCTATATCCGCATTGCAGTGCAGCAGGGCTGGATGAGCGGCTATACCGATGGCTCCTTCCGCCCGGATCAGACCGTGACGCTGGAAGAAGCCTGCACCGCCGCTCTGACCCTGCTGGGCTATGATGTGACGACCCTGACCGGCGGCTTCCCCGCAGCACAGCTGAACAAGGCAAACGCCATCGGACTGCGTGCAAATCTGAGCCGCACCCAGGGTCAGGCCATGACCATGGAAGACGGAGCCATCCTGCTGTACAACGCCCTCACCGCAAACACGGCCAGCGGCAGTGTGTACGGTACCACCCTTGGCTTTACGGTGACGAATGGTCAGGTGGATGTTTCGTCCATCCTGCTCAGCAATCTGGAAGGCCCCTTTGTGGCATCGGAAGGCGAAAGCCTGCCCTTTGAGCCGGAGGCCGTTTACTGCAACGACAGCGTGAGCACCAACGCCCAGCTGTCCGCTTATGATGTGTACTATTATAATGCCAGTGCAAAGACCGTGTGGGTCTACACCCGCAAGGCGGCAGGCCGCATCACGGCGGTGTCGCCCAGCGCCAGCGCACCCACATCTGTTACCGTGGCTGGCACCAGCTACACCATTGCAAGCTCCTCGGCAGCAGCCCAGCTGTCCAGCCTGAACGGCGGCGGCGTGGGTCAGGTAGTCACCCTGCTGCTGGGCATGAACAACGAAGCCGTTGCCGTGCTGACCGGTGATGCCGCAGACGAAGTGTTCTACGGCGTAGTGCAGACGGCCACCCGCAGCCTTGTGGAAGAAAACGGCGCGGACGTGCAGCAGAAGGTGGAAGTGAAGTGCACCGACGGCATCACCCGCACAGTGAGCGTGGCCAAGGACCTGAACTACCCGGCCGGCTGGATGGTGAAAATCACCGTGAACGCCGACGGCGAGCAGGTGGATGCCATTGGTAAAAAGGGCACTTCCGGTACGATCAATGCAGACGGTACCGCTCTGGGCGAAACAGCCCTTGCGGACGGCGTGGAAATTCTGGATACGACTTCGGAGGGTGTGGCTGGGACGGTAAGTCCCAGCCGCCTATCGGGGGTAACACTTTCGGATGCCGATGTGCGCTACTATACCACCAATGAGAACGGTCAGATCGATCGCCTGATCCTGAACGATGTCACGGGTGATCTGTGGACTTACGGCGTGCTGGACGACGTGAAAAACCTCATCAACAATGTCACCTCTTCCAGCAGCACCACATCCACCGGCACGACGACCGGTACCACCACAAGCACCTCTTCCAGCACCGATGCAGCTTCCATCGCAGGCGATGTGGCCGAGATCGTGCTGCCCAGCACCGGCGACCTTTTGTGGGGCCTTGTGGACGGAAGCATCGGCAGCAGTGTGTGGGAAAGCGTGACCGGCAGCACCGACAAGCTGGCAAGCTATCTGCTCAAGTTGGGCGCAGCTAACACCAGCGGCGGTCTGAGCACTGTGCTCAACTATCTGGGAAGCGGTGCAGATTACGTGTGCTACGTGAACGGCAAGCAGACGACCTACAAGACCAGCACCAAGTACCCGGTGCTGGCGGGCGGCATTGCTGTGGGCATCAGCACTTCCGGCAAGGTCAAGTCCATGCGGCAGCTGATGCCTGCCGTGATCGACAAGGTGGGCGCGGCCTCGGTGATGAGCGGCGGCAAGAAGTACGAGACTGCCGACGATATGCAGGTGTATCTGTGGTATAAGGGTACCTACTATCCCACCACCCTTTCGCAGGTGAACGGCGAGGACTACACCCTCATTGGCTGGTTTGATAATGACGGCCGCGCAGCAGGCAGCAAGATCCGCGTGCTGATCGCGGTCAGGAAAAACTGAATCCGGCCCGGCCCTCCCCCGACGGGAGGGCTTTTTGCTGTCCGCACGACGCATACGGTCAAGTTGAAAAATGAATAAAAATTGAACATGGAATGATATGTTTTTAGGCTGAATGAGCAAAGAATCGAAAGAAGCCCCATAATCATATTGACATAATGGGTAATGGGGTGTAAACTACGTGCATCGGGTCGAGCAAATCCGAAAATTGAGATCATTCAGGGAGGAAACGGCTATGATGTGTTGTTGCGCAATGTGTTGTTGTACCGCAAACGCTTCCCGGACCGGCCACCCTGCAGTATGGTATGCCGTGTGAGCATATCTGCATATTCTGTGTGGGAACACGCAGAAGGATCTGTCGCTGATCGCCTGGGAGCTTACTTGAAAAGGGAGCTTCCGGGCGTTTTGTTTTGACCCGCAAATCAGGATACAAGGGAGGAATCCGGCAATGGACTGGAATGCGATCCAGCAATATTTGCCGCTCTACCAGAAAGCCGCTGTACTTACCGTGCGGCTGGGTGTTGCAGGCATCATATTTGCCATCATCATTGGCCTTGCCTGCGCAGTGATCCAGTATGACAAGGTGCCCGTTCTGCGGCAGATCGTGGGTGTTTACATCCAGCTGTCCCGCAACACACCGCTGCTGGTGCAGCTGTTCTTCATTTATTATGGCCTGCCCAAGGTGGGCATCCGCACCAATGCCGAGATCTGCGGCATTGCCGGTCTGGCGTTTCTGGGCGGCAGCTACATGGCCGAAGCGTTCCGCAGTGGTCTGGAAGCCATTGAACCTATCCAGACCGAGAGTGCCTACAGCCTTGGCATGAACCGCTGGCAGACCATGCGCTACATCATTCTGCCGCAGGCCATGTCCACCAGTATGCCGGCTTTTATGGCAAATGTGATTTTCCTGCTCAAGGAGACCAGCGTGTTCAGCGCCATCAGCCTGATGGACCTGATGTTCACGGCGAAGGACCTCATCGGCATGTACTCCAAGACCATCGAATGTCTGTTCCTGCTGGTGGTGTTCTACCTTATCATTCTGCTGCCGGTGTCCATTGTGGGCAGCCTGATCGAAAGGAGGCTGCGCTATGCTGGATTTGGGTCTTGATGTCCTGTTCAAGGGCAAAAACATGGCCCGCCTGCTGGGCGGCCTTGGCATTGCACTCAAGATCAGTGCCGTCTCGGTGATCATCAGCCTGCCGCTGGGCATCCTGCTGGGCGTGCTCATGACCTCCCGCAACCCCGTTATCAAGGCGGTTCTGCGGCTTTATCTGGAGTTCGTCCGCATCATGCCGCAGATGGTGCTGCTGTTCCTCGTTTACTTCGGCACCACCCGTGCCTTTGGGTGGAACCTTTCCGGCGAGACGGCATCCATCATCGTGTTTGTGCTGTGGGGCACCGCAGAAATGAGCGACCTTGTGCGCGGTGCGCTGATCGCCATTCCGAAGCACCAGTATGAGAGTGCCGAGGCCCTTGGCATGAGCCGTGCGCAGACTTATTGGTACATCATCATTCCGCAGACGGTGCGCCGCCTGATCCCGCTGTCCATCAACCTGATTACCCGCATGATCAAGACCACCAGCCTTGTGCTGATGATCGGTGTGGTGGAAGTGATCAAGGTAGCACAGCAGATCATCGAGGCCAACCGCACCGCCAGCCCCAACGCAGCGTTTGGCATTTATCTCACGGTTTTCGTGTTATATTTCTTCGTATGCTGGCCCATCAGTCTGCTGGCATCCTATCTCGAAAAGAAATGGAAGTGACCGTACATGGCAGAACCTATTTTGACTGTTGAACATCTGATCAAGGCCTATGGCGAGACCCCCGTGCTGGATGATATCAGCTTTGCCGTCAAGCCCGGCGAGGTCATCGTGGTAGTCGGCCCTTCGGGCTGCGGAAAAAGCACGCTGCTGCGCTGCCTGAACGGTCTGGAACCCACCCAGAGCGGCCGGGTGCGGCTGGGCAATGAGACCGTTGCCTACGGCGGTAAAAATCTGACCCAGCTGCGTCAGCGCATCGGCATGGTGTTCCAGAGCTACGAGCTGTTCCCGCACATGACGGTGCTGGACAATGTGCTTCTGGCACCCACCAAGGTGCAGAAGCGCCCCAAAGCGGAAGTGCAGCAGGAGGCCGAAGCTCTGCTGGACCGCGTGGGACTGCTTGCCAAGAAAAACAGCTACCCGCGTGAGCTTTCCGGCGGACAGAAGCAGCGCGTCGCCATCGTGCGCGCACTGTGTATGCACCCGGAGATCCTTCTGTTTGATGAAGTGACCGCTGCCCTTGATCCGGAAATGGTGCGCGAGGTGCTGGACGTTATGCTGGACCTTGCCAAGCAGGGCAAGACCATGATCATCGTCACCCACGAAATGCAGTTTGCCCGCGCCATTGCCAACCGCGTCATCTTTCTGGATGGCGGCAAGATCGTGGAAGAAGCTGCACCGGCCGAGTTCTTTGACCGGCCCAAGACCGAGCGCGCGCAGCGCTTCCTGCGCACCTTCACGTTTGATGCTGTGAAATGAGTCACAGATCAAGATAAAGACTGCGGGGGTTCCGCAGCCAATGGGAAAGATTTTGTAAAGGAGAATCCATTATGAAACGGTCTAAAATTTCTCGTCGTTCCTTCCTGCTGGGTCTGGGCGCAGCATCCGCTGCTGCCGTTCTGACCGCATGCGGCGGCTCTTCTTCTGCTTCCACCGCAACTGCAGCATCTGGCAGCGCAGCATCCGGCAGCAGCGTGGTCTACCGCACTCTGGATCAGATCAAGGAGTCCGGCACCATCAACATCGGTGTCTTCTCCGACAAGAACCCGTTCGGCTACGTGGATGAGAACGGCGAGTATCAGGGCTATGATGTCTACTTTGCCCGCCGTCTGGGCGAGGATCTGGGCGTAGAGATCAACTTTGTTTCTACCGAGGCTGCCAACCGTATCGAGTATCTGCAGACCGGCAAGGCGGATGTGATCCTGGCAAACTTCACCGTGACCCCGGAGCGCGCAGAGGAAGTGGACTTTGCTCTGCCTTACATGAACGTGGCTCTGGGTGTCATTTCTCCGGACAGCAACGTTATCACCACTCTGGACAACTGGAACGTTGACGACCAGATGATCGTCATTTCCGGCACCACCGCCGAGACCTACCTGACTAAGGAGTACCCCGACATTCCGCTGCAGAAGTACGATTCCTATGCAACGGCCAAGAATGCACTGGAGAACGGCAACGGCGTGGCATGGGCCAACGATAACACCGAGGTCATTGCATTTGCAAAGCAGAACACCGGCTACACGGTCGGCATTCCCTCTCTGGGCAGTCAGGACACCATTGCTCCCGCTGTGAGCCAGGGCAACACCACCGTTCTGGATTGGCTGAACGAGGAGATCAAGACTCTGGGCGAGGAGAACTTCTTCCACAAGGACTATGAGGAGACTCTGGTGGATACCTACGGCACCGACTTCGAGGACGAGCTGGTGGTCGAGGGCGGCGAGACCGCTGCCAGCGAGGCAGCAGCTTCTGAGGCTGCTGCTTCCGAAGCAGCTTCCAGCGCAGCCGCACAGTAAATAAATAACATCGAGCGGGCAGGAGAGGGCTGAACCTTTCCTGCCCGTTTTTGCATTGCACCATCTGCCGGAACGTGCTATACTGGAACAAAACAACTCCTGTCCGAAAAAACTTGAAAAAGAGAGGATGTTCCCAATGAAACGTGCCTATACGAACGGGATCCTGCTGGATGGCACCGAGCAGATGCAGCCGGCAGCGCACAAAATCCTGCTGACCGAGGATGATAAGATCACTGCCATTGCTGATGAGGGCGTGGATCTGGATGGCTGTGAGGTCATCGATCTGCACGGCAGCTATATCATGCCGGGTCTGATCAATTTGCATGTGCATCTGGCGGGCAACGGCAAGCCCAGCGCAAAGCCGCGGGACAATGCTGCGCTGGTGCGCAAAATTCTGAGCAATGGCCTGACCCGTGCGGTGGCCTACAGGCTGGTATGCAGCTACGCGAAGCTGGAACTGCTGGGTGGCGTGACTACCATCCGCACCGTGGGCGGCATTGCAGATTTTGACACCCGCTGCCGTGATGATGCTGCAGCTGGCAAGCTGCTGGCACCGCGCATTCTTGCCGCCAACGAGGGCATTTCGGTGCCCGGGGGACATATGGCAGGCTCGGTGGCAGTTGCGGCCCATAACAATACCGAAGCACTGGCTCAGCTCAAAAAGGCCAGCGGACAGAAGGTGGATCTTGTCAAGCTGATGATCACCGGCGGCGTGCTGGATGCCACCGAAAAGGGAACCCCCGGTGAGCTGAAGATGAAACCGGAAATGGTCAAAGCCGTCTGCGACGAGGCCCACAAGCTGGGCTATACCGTGGCGGCACACACCGAGTCGCCAGAAGGCGTAAAGGTGGCGCTGGAAAACGGCGTGGATTCCATTGAGCACGGAGCAAAGATGGATGATGAGACCATCCAGCTTTACAAGGAGCGGGGAGCCTTTGTGTGCACCACCATCTCCCCGGCGCTGCCCTACGCACTGTTTGATACGGCGGTTTCCGGCGCATCGGAAAAGGACCAGTATAACGGCAAGATCGTGTTTGACGGCGTGGTGGAAAGCGCAAAGACCGCCCTTGCCAACGGCATCCCGGTGGGATTAGGCAATGATGTGGGCTGCCCCTACATCACCCAGTACGATTTCTGGCGGGAGCTGTGCTATTTCCATAAGTATTGCGGTGTGAGCAATCGGTTTGCCCTGTACACGGCCACCCTGCGCAATGCTCAGCTGGCCGGAGTAGGAGACGTGACCGGTTCCATTGAGCCGGGCAAGAGCGCAGATTTTATTGTGACAAAGCACAACCCACTGGACGACCTGCGTGCGCTGCAGCATCTGGAACTGGTGGTCTGCCGCGGCCATGTGATCAAAAAGCCGAACCCCAAGCGGAACAAAACGGTGGATGCCCTGCTGGACCCGTACCTCGAATAATACTGAAAAAGCAAGGAGAGACGATCGGTCTTTCCTTGCTTTTTCGTTCACATGCCTGCCATCACGGCCATGATGCTTTGCCAGCTCTTGTTGCAGGCAGCGGGCACAGTGGTGCGGCGGCGTGCGGGTGCAGAGCCGGAAGAGACCGTATTCATGGCGGTCATCGGCACCGACGGATGGAAGAATACAGCTGTATCACCGGCCAGCCACTGGGCGGCAAGGCGGGCTGCCTGCGGGTCGGCCTGCAGGGTGCGGCGCTCGGCACCGGCCAGATGATCCGCCAGCCAGTAGAGGATGGCACCCAGCGGCAGGCTGGGCAGAACATCCTGGCTCCAGTAAGTCCAGCGGGCACCGGCCCCTACAAAACTCTCCACGGTAATAACGGCACCGGTGCGGGCGTTCTGCGGGATGCTGCCCTGATAATTGATACCGGCGCACTGGCGAAGCTCGGCGGTGATGCGCTGGGTGCGGGCCAGATCCAGCCTGTCCTCACGGCAGTAGGCGCGGAAATCGGTCTCGTCGATCAGGCCGTCGGCGCTGGAAGGGAAGCGGCCCACCAGCTGGCCATCGGCGTTGTGGCACAGCTGCCAGCCCTTGCGGAACAGCTGGAAGTTCAGGCAGCGGCGACCCATGGTGGAGTAGCACAGAATGGAAGTGCTCTCACCGGGCAGCTGCTTCAGCTCCAGGCAGGCATCGTTGCCGCAGGTGTCCTGCAGCTTTACCGTTAAAAGCAGCTGCGCACCGGGGTGCTGAGCTGACATAGCGTTGTGCATGGCATCAAAATAACGGTTGGCATCCATGATCGGTTCCCTCCTGAAACTATAACACAGCAGTTCGTTGTATAACGGATGGGCACTGCGCCAAACGACCCGGTGCACAGCAGGCGGCTTACGCAGGAATGTTTTATTGACTGAACATAGTATAGCATACTTTGCAACAAAAAACAACTATAAGTTTGCAGAAAAACAAAATATTTCCGCGCATCCTGCAACAGTGACCCGAAACATGGTTGTTGCAAGAGTGAATCAGTTGTGCTCTGTATCAAAAACAGCCCACAGACGGCAAGGCCAAAGCCTCCCATCTGTGGGCTGTTCTGGTAAAATATGGTTCAATCGCCCAGTTCACGGATCTCGTTTTGGATCAGCCGCCCGGCCGCGCGGGCCAGTTGGTCCATGCCGCGGATACGGGCCATGTTTTTGCCGTAGATCTGTGCAGCGGCACCGGCAGAGCTGTCCTCACCCATGAACACAGCCGACACCCGGATACCCATGCGCTGCAGCGCACGCACCTGCGCGGCAGTGTCAGCCACACCGGCAGCGTCCTCGTAACCGCAGCCCAGCGGGTTTTCTGCACTGGGCGGGATGCGGCGGCTGTCGTTGGGCGAAGCGTCCGTCAGCACGATGAGCAGGTGCCGCGGTGCAGGGCCGGGCGCATACTGCAAAAGGTCGCCTGCTGCCCGCAGGGCAAGGCCGTCACGGTTCCAGCCGGAAGCAAAATATCGGTTGATGTTCTGCAGGTTTTTGTCTGCAAAGCCTTTGAGCACCCGCAGTACGGTGTAGCCCCGCAGGCTGCTGAAGCTGGACACCCGCACCGGGATACCGCAGGCCGCAAGGCTCTGGGCCAAAATGGATCCTTGCGCTGCGATCACTTCCTGACAGTGCAGGCGGGAAGCGGATGCGTCCAATAAAAGGTCTACCGTAAAAGAGGGCTGGTTCTCTTCCTCGGCACACAAAAACACCCGGTCATCGTTCAAAAGTGGTGCGCGCCAGATGCGCCCAGCGTTCAGATTGCCACTGCGGGCAACACGGGCGTTGGGCTGCTGGTGCACAAGGATGCAGTTGCGGATCTGCTCGGTGAGCCGCAGCACCACACTGCGGTGCAGTTCCCGATTTTTGGCGTAATAAGCGCGGTTGCGGTCAGCCTGAAGTTCAGCCTGCTCAGCCAGATGCTTTGCTTCCGGTGTGGGAGCCTGCTCCGGGCTTGGCACACCGGCACTGAACCACAAGTGGCACCCCAGATGGTCGCCCACGCAAAGCTCCTGCTCAGCCTTGCGCAGCCGTTCCGGCGGGTAGAGAGAGCGGCCGAAGCAGCTTTCGATGTAGGCCTTGTCCTGCGCGGCATTCTGCTTCAGGGTGATGTGGGCCCGGCGCTTGTCCACCGCCAGCCCGCCGCCCACAGCATCCACGGAGCTTGAGTGCTCCACGGTCACGCGGTCCGTTTTGATCATCTGGGTGGGCATGGCTTTGGTGGCAAGCTTTGCCAGCAGGCCGTCCAGATGCAGATGCAAAGCTGCTCTCTGGTGCACAGTGCCGTCGAACAGGTTGAATTTTGCGTAGATCGATAAAATTTCGGCTTTCAGCTGTTCCGGCTCCGGCACATGCTCCGGGGCCAGCGCGGCGGCAAGGCCGGACTCGTAAGGGGTCATCACCGGGTCGGCACGGCCCAGCACACGCCGCCAGCGTGCAGCCTGCATGGTGTACACCAGCTGATTTTTTGCCATCCACTCCTGACGGGAGAGCTTGTATTGAATCGCAAAAAAGTAATCTGCATGGGCATGGCGCAGCGCTTCCAGAACCGGGCGGCGGGGCAGCTCCAGCCGATAGGCGGCGTTTTCCAGATACAGCCATGTCATGTCGTCCAGCATCGTCTGCCGCAGATCACCGTCCCATGCGTCAAAGACGCTGCGAATCAGCGCGTCACCGTAATATTTGTGGATGAGGCCCACGACCGTGTTCATGTAAAAATCGGTGGTGCCGTCGGTATAGCGGGCCAGAAACAGCGGCTCAAAGCCATAGGCTCCTGCAGCAGCCCAGACTTGATTGGCCGCACGCCGCTCCTGCGCGGTGTAGCTCTGGGCGTCCATCAGCCAAAGAGCTTGGCGGCATCCAGCTTGGCCGGAATGCGCGCCGCGATCACATCACGAATCAAGCCCTGCTCATAGGAGTCAAAGGCCTTGTTGGTGATGCCCATATCCAGTGCCGCGCCTGCCGGGATGCCGCGCCGGATCAGCCGCAGGGCATCCAGCATACCGCGCAGATCCAGCGCCTTGGTGGAAATTTCCGCACTGTCGCACTTTTTCTGCAGGTCAAGGAACAACAGCGCAAACTGGCGCACATACTTGGAAGCAAGATCGGGGAACTGCGTCCGCAGCAGCTTTTCCAGATCGTCCTGCGTAATGGTGGGCATCTGGATGACCACGAAACGGGAGGTGAGGGCCTCGTTCAGCTCACGAGTGCCGGCATAACCGTAGTTCATGGTGGCAATAAAGCGGGTCTCCTCCGCCAGCGGGATGCGGTCGTAGCCGGGCACATCGATGGCGCGGCGGAAGTCCAGCACCGCGTGCAGCACGGCCAGCGCTTCGTTTTTGGCCATGTTGATCTCATCCAGCACACCAAAGCCGCCGCACTGGGCGCAGCGGTATACCGGGCCGGGCCGGAACACCACCTGACCGTCCGCAAAAGTGTCCATGCCAATGAGGGACGCCGCATCCATGTTCACATGGAAGGAGATGTCCCACGCAGGACGGCCAAAGGCGGCGGCAAGGTTCTCGGTCAGCACATTTTTGCCGGTGGCTTTTCCGCCTGCCAGCAGCAGGTTTTCACCGCAGAGCAGCGCCGCCAGCGCCTGCTCCCACACCTGTTTGCCGTAGTAGGTAAAGGCAGGGGAAGGAATGCGCGGGCGCAGTGCGTCCGGCAGGGCATGGGCAGCGCGGTACTGTTGGACTGCTTCCAGCAGAGCGGGATCTACCCCTTCCTGCTGCAGAGTTTCAAGGAGATCAGACATTTGTACAAACACCTCGATTTTGCCGGTTGTCTGGCACAAACCGGCTGTTCAGCTTTATCATAGCACAATCGTGGGGATTTGTGTAGGGGGCGGGTGGCGAAAAAATAGCAAAGAGAGGCGGCCCCAAACAGGGACCGCCTCTCTTCATGAAGAAAGAAGAAATGGAAAAACGCTTAAGTTGTGCCGAAAAATCACGCTGGATCAGGCGTTGTCCAGACCCGCCATCTGCTTGACGGCCTTCATGGCGAAGGTCAGGGTGCGGCCCATGGCCACACCAGCCATCAGGCAGGGGTAGTTGTTGGCAAAGAAGCTGCCGGACATATCACCGGTGATATACAGGCCCTCCATGGGCTGGTTGTTGTTGTCCAGCGCCTGACCCTTTTCGTTGATGGCAATGCCCTGCTCGGTGGTCAGCAGAGAGGCACCCAGCCAGCAGCCATAGAAGGGCGCAGTGCGGATGGCACTCAGGCGGTAAGCGGGCTTGCCGAAATCCTCGTCGTTCTGCTTGTCGTACAGCTCATTGTAACGCTCTACGGTAGCAAGGAAGGTGTCCTTGGCAGCGCCGGTAAAGCCCATCTTGTCGGCCAGCTCGTCCAGCGTATCGCACTTGAACAATGCCCCGGCCTCAATAGCCTCGTCCATCTTACCCTGAATGTACTTCTCGCCGCCGTTGCGGGTCTGGGCAGAGCAGCCGATGGTGTGGAAACGTTTTGCGTCCTCCAGAATGTTGGCATCGCAGATCTGTGCGTAGACGCGGCCCGGCTGGTGGGCAGCAGCGTAGACGATATCGTTGTAGGGGCTGCTCTCGTTGGCAAAGCGCTCGCCGTTGCGGTTCACCTTCAGGAAGGGCTGGGTACCGGGGTTGTACTGGCGGATGTTGCCGGGGAAGGCCTTGCCGCCGAAGGCGGAGTCACTGTCCACGTAGCCTGCATCCACGCCGGGAGCCACGATGCCGCGGTCAAACAGCATGGGAGCAGCTTCCTTGTCCAGATTGGCACCGGCCCACACGGCAGCGCGGATGCCGTAGCCCTTGTCGGCAGGAGAGTAGGAGCAGGCGGTGGTGACGCTGGTGCCCAGCGGGTCCAGCTGTTCCATCATGTAGGGGTTGCCGGGGAAGCCGCCGCAGGCCAGCAGAACGCCCTTGTTGGCGTTGTAGCGGATGAAGTGGTCATCCTCGGTGCTCTGGGCGATGATGCCGGTAATGCGGCCCTCGCTGTTCTTTTCCAGCTTGGCCAGACTGGTCTTGAAGTCTACATCGTAGCCCAGCTCCTGAATGTACTGCAGCAGCAGCTCATTACGAGCCAGACCAGACTCGCGTTCGCTTGCCATGTAGTTGTGCTCCTGCACAGGGAAGAGGTAGTCGGTGTTGTGCTCCGCGTTCTCTGCGGGCCATGCAGCCTCGCTGCCAGAGGTGAAATCGCACACCCAGCCGTACTTGTCTTCCAGAATGCTGCGCATGAAATCGTGCATAGCGGCAGACTCGTTGATCCAGGTCTTGACGACGCGCTGGTCGCACTTGCCGGAGGCATAGCGGGAGATCTCGCTCAGCAGCTTGGCGCGGTCGGCGGGCTGCTCACCGGCGGCCTTGGCAGCAGCGGAGTCGATCGCGCCGTACCAGTGGCGGGTGTCCTGTACGTTGGCATTCTGCTCAATGACACGGAAGTTTAAGCCATTCTTGGCAGCATAGGCGGCAGCAAACATACCGCCGTTGCCTGCACCCACAATGAGAATGTCGGTGTCTACGGTCTCGGTGATGGCAGCCTCATCGATCTCAGGCTCTTTGCCCAGCCAGTCGTTTGCGTCGCCTGTGGGCAGCTGCACGCTGGACACCACAGCCTCACCCTTTGCCTGTGCGTAGCAGCTCTTGGCAGCTTTCATCACGGCGTCGGAGGTGATGGTAGAGCCGGAAACGCCGTCGATCTCGGCAGAACCCGCAGAAAGCAGCTGCTCACGCAGCTCATCGGCAGCGGCAGCGCCGAAAGAAGCGGTCTCGCCGGAGGTGTCCACCACCACATCGGTGACAGCGCTGTCGGAGAAGGTCATGGTGACCTTGACGGTGGAGGAGATGCCCTCGGCAGTGCCCTCGTAGGTGCCGGGGATGTACTGACCGGCAGCACCGGAGGCAGTGGAGCTGGAGGCGGAATTGCAGGCAGCCAGTGCGCCGGCAGTGACACCGCTCATGGCGGCGGCAGCAGCGATCTTCAGAAAGCCTTTGCGGGAGATCTTGTTCATAGGGATGCTCTCTTTCTTTTTGTTCTTTGTTGTGTTCCTTCTTATCGTGCAGCAGGGTAAAAACTACTTTGCTGAATCTTTAACAATTGTATCGTAGAGCGGCACACTTTACAATTCAAATTTGTTATATTATAATTTAGCAAACCCTAATGTGAGAAGGTGAGGACGCACAGATGAACCAGAGTGCACTGGAAGGATTTGTGAAGATCGTAGAGATGGACAGCTTTTCGGCAGCGGCAGAGGCGCTGTATCTTTCGCAGTCGGCACTTTCGCAGCAGATCCGCACATTGGAAGGACAGCTGCAATTTGAACTGTTTCAGCATGTGCCGCGTCGGGTGATCCTTACCCCGGCAGGCCGGGACTTTTACCCCAAGGCAAAGCAGTTGACGGCCCTGTATCAGGAGGCAGTGCGCCATGCCCGTGCGGTGCAGCAGCAGGCAAACCCACCGGAAAGGCATCTGCAGATCGCCGGTTGTCACGAGGCGATGCGGATGTTCGCGTATGATGTGTTTTCCCTCACCAGTGACCTGTGCCTGCAATACACGCCCATTCTGGGGAAGTGCGCCAACCGCAGCGAAATCTGGCGCAGCCTGAAAAAAGGGGAGATGGATCTTTCCTTTCAGCTGGAAAGTGCAGAGTTCTACGCGCAGGGGCTTACCTTTATGCCGCTGTTCTATGTGCCGGAGCTTTGCATCCCCATCCACCCGCCTGCCGATATGCCGGTGGGCAGGCTGACCTTGGAGCAGGCGCTGCAATACCGCTGGCTGCCCATCAAGGAGATGTACCAGACTGTCTACGAGACAAGTCTGCTGCAGGAGGGGATGGAACGCGGGGTGGAGTTTACGCCGGTGGGCGGCATCCGCAGTGCGCCTTATGGGGACCCGGCGCTCAAGATGGTCCCGGCGGTCTATTACCGCAGACCGGATCTCAGCTTTGTGCGGGTGCTGGACTGGGGCAGGGGACACCGCTTTGGCATCGTGCTGGGGCAAAAACGCGAAGATCCGGTGGTAATGGCCTATGCCCGCGCGTTGCAGCAGCAGCTGCCGTCCTTCTCGGAAAAGCTGTTCGGCCTGAAGCTGGAAGCGATTCAGGAATAAAAAAGAAACACCGCCCGGCGGTTCTCAGTTCGGAGAACTGCCGGGCGGTATTGATAAGGGAATCATTCAAAAAGGGAAAAGTTCTTTACTCCACCACGTCCTCGAACTGGCTGTTGTACAGGTCGGCGTAGAAGCCGCCTGCCTCGATCAGCTGGTCGTGGGTGCCCTGCTCCACAATGTCGCCATCTCGCATCACAAGGATGAGGTCGGCATCCCGGATGGTGGAAAGACGGTGGGCGATCACAAAGCTGGTGCGGCCCTCCATCAGGCGGTCCATGGCGGTCTGGATGCGCTGCTCGGTGCGGGTATCCACACTGCTGGTGGCCTCGTCCAAAATCAGGATGCGGTTGTCGGCCAGAATGGTGCGGGCGATGGTGAGCAGCTGCTTCTGGCCCTGACTCACGTTGGAAGCGTCCTCGTTCAGCTCCATCTGGTAGCCGCCGGGCAGGGTGCGGATAAAGTGGTCGGCGTTGGCAGCCTTGGCGGCGGCGATCACTTCTTCATCGGTGGCATCCAGTCGGCCATAGCGGATGTTTTCCATGATGGTGCCCTTGAACAGCCATGTGTCCTGCAGCACCATGCCGAAGCCCTCGCGCAGAGCGCTGCGGTCAAAGTCACGCACATCGTGACCATTCAGGGTGATGGAACCGGAATCCACATCATAAAAGCGCATGAGCAGCTTGACCATGGTAGTTTTGCCCGCGCCGGTGGGGCCGACAATAGCCACCTTCTGGCCGGGCTTGACCTCACAGCTGAAATCGTGGATGACGGTCTTGTCCGGGGTGTAGCCGAAGCGGACATGGCTGAATGTCACCTGACCGTTGATGCAGCCGGGGTCGGCCCGGCGGGCCGGGTCTGCCTGCTGATCCTCTTCCGGCTCGTTCAGAAACTCGAACACCCGCTCAGCGGCAGCGGCCATGCTCTGCAGCATGTTGGACACCTGAGAAAGCTGCTGGATGGGCTGGGTGAAGTTCTTGACGTACTGGATGAAGGCCTGAATGTCACCGATGGTAATGGTGCCGTTTGCCGCAAAAATGCTGCCCACGATGGCCACTGCCACATAGCCCAGATTGCCCACAAAGTTCATAATGGGCATCATCAGGCCGGAGAGAAACTGGCTTTTCCACGCAGATTCATACAGCTTGTCGTTGGCGGCGTTGAAGTCGTTCAGCACCACGGCCTCGCGGTTGAAGGCTTTGACCACGTTGTGGCCGGAGTAGACTTCTTCCACCTGACCGTTCACAACGCCCAGAATGGCCTGCTGTGCCTTGAAGTATTTCTGGCTGAACTTGACCACGATGAGCACCAGCACCAGCGAGACCGGCAGGATCAGCAGGGCGATCAGGGTCATCTTCGGGCTGATGGACAGCATCATGACCAGCACGCCGATCATGGTGGTCACACTGGTGATGAGCTGGGTGATGCTCTGGTTCAGGCTCTGGCCCAGCGTGTCCACATCGTTGGTGATGCGGGACAGCACCTCGCCCACAGTGCGCTTTTCAAAATAGGCAAGGGGCAGGCGGTTGATCTTTTCGCTGATCTGGCGGCGGAAGTCGTAGCACACCTTCTGCGAAAGACCGGTCATCAGCCAGCCCTGAATAAAGCTGAAGGCGCTGCTCAGCAGGTACATGCCCAGCAAAAACAGCAGGATGCGGCCGATATACACAAAGTCGATGCTGCCGGTGCCGCGCAGCTTGGCGATCCAGCCGGTGGCAAGAGCCGTGGTGGCCTTTGCCAGCACCTTGGGGCCTGCAATGTTGAAGATGGTAGAAAGAATGGCAAATACAATGGCGGTAACGAGCGAAAGGCGGTAGCGGCCAAGGGTGCGCACAAGCTGTAGCAGGGTGCCCTTGAAGTCCTTGGCGCGTTCGGTCGTCATGCGTCCGGGTCTTGGCATATCACTCACCCTCCTTTTCGGTATTCAGAGATTCGAGGGCCAGCTCCTTCTGGCTCAGTTGGCTGCGGGCGATCTCCTGATACTCCGGGCAGGAAGCCATCAGCTGGGCATGGGTGCCCTTGCCCACCAGACGGCCTTCGTCCAGCACCAGGATCTGGTTTGCGTGCAGCACAGTGGAGATGCGCTGTGCCACAATGATAACGGTAGCGTTATCGGTCTGGGCTTTCAGTGCACGGCGCAGGGCAACATCGGTCTTAAAGTCGAGGGCAGAAAAGCTGTCGTCGAACAGATAAATTTTGGGGTCCTTGGCAATGGCGCGTGCAATGGAAAGGCGCTGCTTCTGGCCGCCGGACACATTGGAGCCGCCCTGTGCAATGGGGCTTTGGTAGCCCTCGGGCTTTGCGTCGATGAACTCGGTGGCCTGCGCAATGGCAGCAGCCTTTTTCGCATCGGCATCGGTGATGTGCTCCCCGCCGAACTTCAGGTTCGAGTTGATGGTGCCGCTGAACAGCACGCCCTTCTGGGGCACATAGCCCAGCAGGTCGTGCAGCTGTGCCTGCGGCATATTGCGCACATCGATGCCGTCCACGGTCACGCTGCCGCCGGTGACATCATAAAAGCGGGGGATGAGGTTGAGCAGGGTGGATTTGCCGCAGCCGGTAGAGCCGATGATGGCGGTGGTCTCGCCGGGCTTTGCGGTAAAGCTGATGTGCTCCAGCGCATCGCTGTCCGCACCCGGGAAGCGGAAGCTCACATCGTGGAACTCTACCTCACCCTGCCAGTTTTCGTGCTCCTGCGCGGGCTTTGCAGCAGCTTCGTCCGGGTCGTTGATGGTGGCCCTGGTGCGGATCACCTCGTCGATGCGCTCCGCAGCCACACCGGCGCGGGGCAGCATGACGGCCACCATGGCCAGCATCAGGAAGGACATGACGATCTGCATGGTGTAGGTGATGAATGCGATCATCTCGCCCACCTGCATGGTGCCGTTGTCCATGGCCTTGCCGCCGAACCAGACGATCAGCAGGCTGGTGCCGTTCATGATGAGGGTCATAAAGGGCATCATGGCAACCATGGCACGGTTGGTGAACAGCTGGGTGCTCATCAGGTCTTTGTTGGCCTTGTCGAAGCGCTCCTCCTCAAACTTTTCACGGCTGAAGGCACGCACCGGCATGATGCCGGTCAGAATCTCGCGGCTGACGAGGTTCAACCGGTCCACCAGCTTTTGCATGATCTTGAACTTGGGCATGGCCACACTCATCAGGAAGAAGATGAGCAACAGCAGAACGGCCACATCCAGCACGATGATCCAGGAAAGGCCGGTGCTGCTGTTCAGCACATGCAGCACGCCGCCAATGCCCAGAATGGGCGCATAGGCCACCATGCGCAGCAGCATGACGCAGACGAACTGCACCTGCTGGATGTCGTTGGTGGTGCGGGTGATGAGAGATGCGGTGGAAAAATTCTCGATCTCTGCATTGGAGAACCCGATGACGCTGGCAAAGGTCTCACGGCGCAGGTCGCGGCCAATGGCGGCGGACACACGGGAGGCGAGGAAGCCCACCGCAATGGACACAGCCACCATCAGCAAAGTCAGGCCCAGCATCTGGCCGCCTACGCGGTAAAGGTAGCGCATCTGCACATCGTGGGCAATGCCCTGTGCCTCGTATTCCAGCTGCACCAGCAGCATGGACTGGCTTTTGAGGTTCTCCATCAGGGTATCATCCAGACTGGCAAAAGCACCGGTCAGCTGCTGCTGGACAGCTTCGCGGGTGAAGCCGGGCATCTGGCTCATAGCGGCAAACTGGGCGCATACGGTGTCCAGATCTTCGGCAGTGGGGGTGACGGTCTCGCTATCCGTGGTGGTGCTCTCAGAGGATGCCGCCTGCATGTCAGCAAGGCCGGTCATGCCCATGGTGTCCTGCCCGGCGGGGGCGTTCGCTGCCTGCGCGGCGGCCATATACAGCACGATGTCCGGCGTGGTGACGGCATCCTCCAGCGCGGTGCGCTCGTCATCGGTCAGGTCGGTGCGCAGCTTCAGCACGCCGTCGTCCTGAAGATAATACCCGTAGGCGTTCTGGAGCGCATCGGCGTCCTCTTCGCTCATCAAAAGCGTGAGGGCGTCCAGCGTGCTCTGGCGTATCGTTTCCGGCAGGGGGCTTTCAATGCCGCCCTGCTGGATGCCGGTGTCCACGATTCTGCTGGTGTAGTCCGGCAGCGAAAGATCGCAGTACGCCTGCACGAACAGCAGCGCGAACACCACAAGACAGACGGCCCAGTGCCGGGCCAGCTGCTTGAAAATTTTCGTCATAGTTCGGTTCTCCCTTCGTTGTTTTTTGCTTCACGGGAAGCGTTTTCCGCAAGAATGGCGTCCATCAGTGCGCCGCGCAAAACGTTCATCTGCTGCACCTGTTCCGGTGTCAGCCGGGCCATCACGCAGGCAAAATAATCGCTGAGGGCATCCTCACACCGGGCACAGGCGGCGTAGCCCTCCGGCGTGATGCGCACCAGCGTTTTGCGCCGGTCAGCCGGGTCCGCTTCGCGCAGAACAAGGCCGTCCTGTTCCAGCTGGCGCAGGCTGCGGCTGATGGCCGGCAGCGGCTGGTGTGCCTCCCGGGCAAAATCGGAAACATACACCGCTCCGTTCTGCCCGCGGGTACTGATCGTGTGAGCCAGACCCTCCAGCATGGGAAAGTGGCACTTGGGACAGCCCCGCAGAGCCGCCTTCATGCCGGCCCGGGATGCCTTGCTCAGCCGTCCCAAAAAATGGCACAGACCGTGAAAGCTCGCGGCGGCTTCGGTCTCGTTCAGCATTCTATCCCTCCTCATTGCAAAATGCTTAACAGCTGTTAACTATTAACGCCTGACAATAATATTCCTCCGGCACCCAGAATGCAAGGGCAGTTTAGGATAATTTTAAAAAAGTTCACAAAAAGGGGAGGGCGGCAGAAAGCCTGAACCGCCCGGCAGCTGCATAAATAGAATAAGAAACGTTTCTGCGGGAGGGGCGGCGGCAGTGGAACAGAACCTGACAAGAATTTTTACACTTTTTGGCGGCTTGGCACTGTTTTTATACGGCATGGATGCGCTCGGCCACAGTCTGGAAACAGCGGCAGGCAGCCGCCTGAAAAGCCTGCTGGCCGCTGTGACCGGCAGCCCGGTGCGGTGCGTGCTGGCGGGGGCTGTGGTCACGGCGGTGCTGCAAAGCAGCTCGGCAGTCACGGTGATGGTGCTGGGCTTTGTAAGTGCGGGCCTGCTGACCCTGCGGCAGGCGGTCCCGGTGATCTTTGGCTGCAACATCGGAACCACCGTTACCGCACAGCTGCTGGCCTTCCGGCTGGAAGATGTGCGCGGCCTTGTGCTGCTGGCCGGGCTGCTGCTCTGCTTTGCCTGTGCAGGGCAGAAGGGCCGGGCTATTGGCCGGGCGGTGTTCGCCTTTGGCCTGCTGTTCGAGGGCATTGCCGATATGGGCACTGCCATGGAACCGCTGGCGCAAAGCCCGGTGTTTGTGCACTGGCTGGGTCGGGTGCGGCAGCACCCATGGCTGGGGCTTCTGGCGGGGCTTGGCATGACCCTGACAGTGCAGAGCAGCTCGGCTACCATTGCCTTGCTGCAGAACTTTGCAGCCCGCCCCGGGCTGGACGGCAGCAGTCTGTTGGGTCTTGCGGGTGCGCTGCCGGTGCTGCTGGGCGATAACATCGGCACCACCATCACGGCAGTGCTGGCATCCTTGAGCGCAAGCCGGGACGCAAAGCGGGTGGCTGCGGCCCATGCAGTGTTCAATCTGACCGGCGCGGCGGTGTTCTGCGCCGGTCTGCCGTTGTATGTGCGGCTGACGGCTGCACTTTCGCCCAAAGGGCCGGAGCTTGCCGTGATCGCCCGGCAGATCGCTAATGCGCACACCTTGTTCAATGTGGTGTGCACGCTGGTGTGGCTGCCGTTGACCCCACTGATGGTGCGGTTTGTGTGCCGCCTTGTGCCGGACCGGGCAGTGCGGTAAGTTTTTACTGGACAAACATACCAATTGCGCATATACTGAAAGGAATGAAACCTACCGCGGAACAAAAAGGAAACATTGATATGCGACAGAAAATCGGAAGAGTGTGTATGGTGCTGGGCGCGCTGCTGATCCTTGCGGCAGCAGCCCTGCTGGCCTATAACAAGTGGGATGCATCCCGTGCAGACAAGGCCTCGCAGGAGGTGCTGGGCGAGCTGGAGCAGACCCTGAACGCTGCCATTGAGGAAAAGGCAAAATCGGATACCGTGGCGCTGCAGCCGGAGCTGGACCCCACGCAGGAAATGACCGTGACCGAACTGAACGGCTGGGATTACATCGGCTATCTGTCCATTCCGTCCATCGGGCTGGAACTGCCGGTGATGAGCCAGTGGAGCTATGCGGGCCTGAAAATCGCACCGGGCCGTTACTCCGGTTCTACCTATGCGGATAACATGGTGGTCTGCGCCCACAACTATGCAAAGCATTTCAGCCCCATCAAGTGGTTGACCGAGGGCGCGCAGGTCTATTTTACGGATATGGACGGTATGCGCTGGACCTACGAGGTCTCCTATGTGGAAAACCTGCAGCCCACGCAAATTGAGGAAATGACCGAAAAGACGGAGGAGTCCGATGAATGGGATCTGACCCTCTTTACCTGTACCACCGGCGGCAGCGCCCGGTGCGCTGTGCGGTGCGTGCGGACGGGTTACCCGGCGCTCACAACGGAGACCGCAGAATAAGATGCAAAAAATCCCCTGTGCCAGTGCACAGGGGATTTTTCATATCCGGTATTCAGTGGACGGTGCCCACCTTCACAGGGGATTACTTGCTCTGAATGTACTCGTCAATGGCCTTTGCAGCAGCCTTGCCTGCGCCCATGGCCTTAATGACGGTGGCTGCGCCGGTCACGGCATCGCCGCCGGCGTACACACCATCGCGGCTGGTCTTGCCGTCATCGCCGTCGGTAACGATGCAGCCGTGCTTGTTGGTTTCCAGACCCGGGGTGGTGGAGCGGATCAGCGGGTTGGGGCTGGTGCCCAGACTCATAATGACCGTGTCCACATCCAGCTCGAACTCGCTGCCCTTCTTCTCAATGGGGCGGCGGCGGCCGGAAGCATCCGGCTCGCCCAGCTCCATCTCGATGCAGGTGATGGACTTGACAAAGCCCTCGTCGTTGGGGTGGATCTCCACGGGGTTGCACAGGGTCTTGAAGATGATGCCCTCTTCCTCGGCGTGCTCCACCTCTTCCTTACGGGCGGGCAGCTCAGCCATGCCGCGGCGGTAGACGATGTACACGGTCTCGGCACCCAGACGCAGGGCGCTGCGGGCAGCGTCCATAGCCACGTTGCCGCCGCCCACAACGGCGACCTTTTTGCCGGTGCGGATGGGGGTCTTGCTGGTGGGCAGATAAGCCTTCATCAGGTTGGAGCGGGTCAGGAACTCGTTGGCAGAGTAGACGCCCTTCAGGCTCTCGCCGGGGATGCCCATGAAGCGGGGCAGACCGGCACCGGAGCCTACGAACACGGCCTCGTAGCCGTACTCGTCCATCAGCTCGTCGATGGTGAGCACCTTGCCAATGACCATATTGCACTCGAAATCAACGCCCATCTTCTTCAGGCCGTCGATCTCCTGCTGCACGATGGCCTTGGGCAGACGGAACTCAGGGATGCCGTACATCAGCACGCCGCCGGCCACATGCAGGGCCTCGTAAACGGTGACCTTGTAGCCAAGCTTTGCCAGATCGCCTGCGGCGGTCAGGCCGGCAGGGCCTGCGCCGATGATGGCCACCTTGTGGCCGTTCCATTCGGGCACGATGGGGGCGGTGTGCACATTCTCACGGTGCCAGTCGGCAACAAAGCGCTCCAGGCGGCCGATGCCCACCGGCTCGTTCTTGATGCCGCGGGTGCACTTGCCCTCGCACTGGCTCTCCTGCGGGCATACACGGCCGCAGACAGCGGGCAGGGAAGAGGAGCGGTTGATCACCTGATAAGCGGCTTCAAAGTCGCCCTCGGCCACATGGCCGATGAACTCGGGGATATCGATGCCCACAGGGCAGCCGGTCTGGCAGGGTTTGTTCTTGCAGTGCACGCAGCGCTTTGCTTCGTTCACGGCCATTTCTTCGGTGTAGCCAAGTGCAACTTCCTTAAAGTTCTTGTTGCGCACATTGGGGTCCTGCGTGGGCATGGGGCACTTCTTCGGGTCCATATTGAAAGCCATCTTATTTTACCTCCTGATTGAGCAGATTGCATGCCGCTTCACGGGCGTGTGCCTCAAACGGGCGGTACATGGTGCCGCGGGCCATTGCCTCATCAAAATCCACCAGATCGCCGTCAAAGTCGGGGCCGTCCACGCAGGCGAACTTGGTCTCGCCGCCCACGGTCAGGCGGCAGCCGCCGCACATGCCGGTGCCGTCGATCATGATGGGGTTCATGGAAACGATGCTCTTCAGGCCATGCCTCTGGCAGGTCTTGACCACGAACTTCATCATGATCAGCGGGCCAATGGTGATGACCAGATCGTACTGGTTGCCGGCGGCCACCAGCTCGTCCAGTGCAGCGGTAACAACACCCTTGGTGCCATAGCTGCCGTCGTCGGTCATAATGCGCAGCTCATCGCTGCAGGCTTTGAACTCATCCTCAAGGATCAGCAGGTCCTTATTGCGGAAGCCCACCACGCTGTGCACCACACAGCCCTGCTCGTGCAGCTCACGGGCAATGGGCAGAGCGATGGCGCAGCCGACGCCGCCGCCCACGACACATACCTTCTTCAGGCCTTCCACCTCGGTGGCGCGGCCCAGCGGGCCAACGAAGTCGTGGACGCTCTGGCCCACCTGCAGGCTGTTCAGCTCCATCGTGGTACCGCCCACGATCTGGAAAATGATGTCCACAGTGCCCTTTTCACGGTCGTAACCGGCCACGGTCAGGGGGATGCGCTCGCTGTCCTCAAACGGGCGCACAATGATAAACTGGCCCGGTTTTGCCTTTTTGGCGATCAGCGGGGCTTCAATGACCATCTTCGTCACGGTGGGATTCAGCGCGACTTTTTCAGTGATCTTATACATTGTGTTTGCTCCTTTATGCTGGCTTTTCCTATTTCTGCGCACGAAAACGCGCCTGTATGCCCTCGGCGGCATAACAGACGCAGCTCTTACAGGCGACAAAATGACACTCTCCATTATAATAGTTTACAAAAGGGAAAGCAAATCAATTTTCTTCGTGTATGCCGTGACAAACTTGAATAATGACACAGGTGAAGCCTGCAAAAGTGAAGCTTTTTGAATACAGACAGGCGGGTTTCCAACTTTTTTGCAGAAAATGCAAATTTGTGGTTGACAATTGCCGGGCGGTACGGTATAATAATCAGCGTCGCCGGTAAACAGTCCGGCACAAACACATGGAATGTGCGGCCGTAGCTCATCTGGTAGAGCGCCACCTTGCCAAGGTGGAGGTAGCGAGTTCGAGCCTCGTCGGCCGCTCCATTTTGTGGAAGTTTAGCTCAGCTGGGAGAGCATCTGCCTTACAAGCAGGGGGTCAGCGGTTCGAGCCCGTTAACTTCCACCATTTGGCCCGGTAGCTCAGTTGGTTAGAGCACCAGCCTGTCACGCTGGGGGTCGTCGGTTCGAGCCCGATCCGGGTCGCTTCGTCGAAAGTCCTGCAGTTCATCGGGCGGTCTTGCAAGCAAGACTGCCGTGATGAACGCCAGACTTTCTCCTCTTCCCCACAAAATCTTGCTTCGCAAGCTTTCGCGGGGGCCCCGAAATTCGAGAGAATCGCTCGGGAGGGTGCAGGGATAATTGCACCGCTTATGCCTCTGTAGCTCAGTCGGTAGAGCAGGGGACTGAAAATCCCCGTGTCATTGGTTCGATTCCGATCGGAGGCACCAGTCAAGGAAACCCAGCAGGGTTTCCAATATGCGGCCGTAGCTCATCTGGTAGAGCGCCACCTTGCCAAGGTGGAGGTAGCGAGTTCGAGCCTCGTCGGCCGCTCCAACACGAAGCCATCGTTGATGCAGAAATGCAAAAACGATGGCTTTTTTGTTGTTTCCCGTTACGGCTCCTTCCTGTGAAAAAAGAAAAGCCGGAAAATCCGCAGATTTTTCAGCTTTTGCAAATATGAAAATAATGATTCCGCTGATATTGTCGGAGCGCGATCCGTGCGCGGAGACAATTTTAAATCGTTTCTTACAGGATCACGTTTTTAATGAGCAGCGAAATGCTGCCGTCGTCGCTGTGCAGAAATTCCACCTCGTTGTCCGAGTTGAGCAGTTCGGTGGGAATCTTCACCTCAATGCCGTTGGCGGTGTGGATGCTGCGGCTCTCCATGCGGCGGATGCGCGCAGGGGTCACGGTCACGGGCTGCTCAGGCGCTTCCAGCACATCACTCTTTTCCACATAATCATCAAAGGGCACGGCGGCAAGGGGATATTCCTCTTCCAACTGCTGACGCACCTGCTGGATGGATACCTGATTGTCGTTGTCTGCGGCCTGATTGGCGATCAGCATCGCGACCTGAGCCTCTACGTGGGGCTGATCTGCGTAGTTTTCCTGCACGGCCTGCACGGCGGCTTCCTGAATGGCCTGCAGCTTTTTCTTTTCCGGCTGGGCGGTGGTGTACTGGAACACTACCGTGGAAAGGTAAAAATCCTTGTGGCCGTCGATGTCGAACTTTTTTTCCAGCAGCTTCATGGAGTAATCGGTCAGGTTGACAAGGGCACCTTCCTCCACCTTGCCGCTCTGGCTGGGCAGGCAGGCCCGCTGCTGTATGATGGAGTTCACCGGGGCACCTTCCACATTCTCGGTGTAGTGGGTGTAGCCGTTTTTGTAGTTCAACTTCAGGATGCCCAGCCACGGCTCACCATCGCGGGTAAAATCCACCACGGCAAGGTCTGCCCCCGGAATGGTGGTGTGCGCGTGCATGTAGTCGAACAGAACGCCCGCGATGCGGCAGGAAAGGTCCACAAAATCGTGGTTGTGCTCCAGCTCGTTTTTAAAGGCGGAATCCGGCAGCGGGCGGCACTGGCGGATATCGTCGCTGGCAAGCAGCTTTTCGATGTGGTACTGGAAATAGGCGGTCTTTTCGGCGGTCATTTCCATGCCGCTGCCGCTGAGTACAGGCGCATCCATGGTGGTGTCCAGCACGTGCAGAATGGCCTGATGAATGATGATCTCCATGGGAGTTACCTCGTTTTTATAAGAATCTCTTTGGTATACAGTATAGCACAGCCCGGCCCAAAAGGCGAGAGCACATCTTGTAAACCGTCTGCAGGAATGCTACAATAAGGGCAGAAAACCACGCAGGAAAGGGGACAAAAACCATGGAATTCCGTGATAAGCCAATGGAAAACCTCATCCGCCTTCAGGAAAAGGATATCTGCAAAAATGCCCGCGCGCTGCTGCTGGACGGTGAGAGCATCGTGGGTGCCTACAAGACGGTGCGCGATCAGGTGATCTTTACCACCCACCGCATCATCATGGTGGATATGCAGGGCGTTACCGGAACCCGGCAGCAGATCTTTGTGCTGCCGTACCGCAAGGTGCTGCACTTCGGGATCCAGACGGCAGGCTTTGGCGACCCGGTGCAGGCATCGCAGCTGACCGTCTGCTTTGCGGACGGACACGAGGCAAAGTTTGGCTTTATCGGCCAGCAGGAACTGTTTGCGGTCGCCAACGCCATCAGCCGGTGCATCCTGTAAAGAACTCCTTTAAAACAGCAGGCTCCCCGCCCGAGACCGGACAGGGAGCCTTTTGCTGTATATGAAATAGGAGAATAGGAGAATGGCAGAATTAGCAGCGGCTTGTTTTGCGCACCAGCTGTTCGTGCATGAATACCATGAGCACCAGCAGTGCCAGCAGGTAAAAAGGGAACAGTGCCGGAGTGATGTTGTTTGCCAGCAGGCCGAACAGCGGCGGCATGGCCAGATTGCCCAAATAGGCGCTTGCCATCTGGATGCCGATGACCGCCTGCGATCTGTCCGCACCGAAGTGTTCCGGCGTGGAGTGGATGATGCTGGGATAGATGGGCGCACAGCCCAGCCCCACAAGAACAAGACCGCTCAGGGCAAGGACCTGCGGTCCGGGCAGCAGCAGAGCCAGCACCCCTGCGGCCAGAATACACTGACCCATGCGGATCATCTGCGTATCGTTGAATTTCAGGGTCAAAAAGCCGCAGGCGGCGCGCCCGACAGTGATGCCGATGTAGAACAGGCTGGCAAAGCTGGCGGCAGTGCCGGCGGCAACGCCTTTCGTCAGCGTGAGGTAGCTGCTGGCCCATAGACCGGCCGTGGTCTCCAATGCACAGTAGCAGAAGAAGCACAGCATCACCTCTCTGGCACCCGGCAGGCGGAATACCTGTCCAAGGCTCAGCGCCTGCGGTGAAGCAGCTTCGGCTTCAGTGCCTGCAGTACGGCCCTGCCATAGCGGCAAACTGAAAAAGAGCACTGCGCTCAGCAGGATCTGGAACAGGGCAATGTACCGGTAGCCGGATGTCCACGGCCCGCCGCCTGCCAGCACCCGGCCCATGACCATGGGGCTGATCATGGTGCCGATGCCCCACATGCAGTGCAGCCAGCTCATGTGGCGGCTTTTATAATGTAAGGCAACATAGTTGTTCAGGGCCGCGTCTACGCTGCCTGCGCCCAGCCCGTAGGGCACGGCCCACAGGCAGAGCATCCAGAACTGTGTGGAGACCGAAAAGCCGAACAGCGCGGCAGCTGTCATGGCCACACTGAGGACGGTCACTTTTCCAGTGCCCAGCGCACGGGTGAGCCGGTCGCTGTTCAGGCTGGAAACGATGGTGCCAAAGGAGATGATCATGGAGATCAGCCCCGCATAGGACACCGGCACACCGAGCGCCGGATACATGGAGGGCCACGCCGACCCCAGCAGGGAATCCGGCAGGCCCAGACTGATGAACGAGATGTAAATGATCGGAAGCAGAAGCTGTACCATAAACCTTGAGTTCCTCCGGGAAGCATGTTATACTTGCAATGCATCGTGTGCTTTGCTGATGTAATAATATCACACATCATGGCTGAATGTTAGGATAAAAACGCCCGATTGATACAACAAAACCGGCGCGGATGCGGATGTGCACCTTGAACGAAAGGAGATGGCTGATCGTGGCTTTTCAGACCAGCTGTGCAGCAGCGGGCGGGCTCAACTGCCCGCCGGATATTGTGGCGGATAGCGAGGGCAGGGAGCTGGTGCAGCACGGCAGCGCACTGTTTCCCATTGCCTGCTATGCAGAAGACCTCAAAAGCTATTCGGTAGCATGGCACTGGCATGAAGAGTTTGAATACATCCTTGCCGTAAAAGGCCCGCTGGCGGTGGACGTGAACAAAGCCCGTCTGATTTTGCAGACCGGGCAGGGCGTGTTTGTCAATTCCGGAGTGTTCCATGCGGTGGAGCAGGCTGAGACCGGGGATGCTCTGCTACATTCCGGGGTATTCCATCCGCGCTTGATCGGCGGCATGGATACCATCTTCTGGCAAAAGCTCGTACACCCGCTGCTTCAGACGGGAGCACCGGCGTTCTTTCTGCTGAACGAGGCAGACGACGGGCAGAAGGCCGTGCTCTGCCATTTGCGGGAAGTCTGGGACGCAGTGGCCCAAGAGGTCTTTGACTATGAGAATCAGGCGCGGTACCATCTTTCGGCGGCGGTGCATCTGCTGGGAATGCAGTGCGAGGGTGGAAAAACAAAGGTCTCTCAGCAGGAGCAGATCGCGGCCCAGCGCATGAAACAGATGCTGCGTTTTGTGGAAGAGCATTATGCTGAGGAACTGAACGTGGAGCGCATTTCCGACTGCGTGGCCCTGAGTGAGAGCGCCTGCCTGCGCAGCTTCCGGCAGCTGCTGGGGATCACACCCATCCAGTATGTCAAGCAGTACCGCATTGAAAAGGCCGCCGAGCTGCTGCTTTCCACCAGCATGAAGATCGGCGAGATCGGTGCCGACTGCGGCTTTTCGGATACCAGCTACTTTACAAAGACCTTCCGGGAGATCAAGCACTGCACGCCCAGAGAGTACCGTCAGAAGTTTGCAGGAAGAGAGCAGTCTCTTTCAAGGCGGGACGGCGGCAGATCCAGTGCACCGGCTGAAACAGCGTTATAAAAAGGAGAATCGGAAACAATGCAGCGTAGTTTGACCAAAGGCCCCATCACCGGCAGCATTTTGCTGTTTGCTCTGCCGATGATGCTGGGCAATCTGCTGCAGCAGATGTACAACATTGCGGATACATGGGTAGTGGGCCGCTTTCTCGGCGCAGACGCGCTGGCGGCAGTGGGCTCGTCCTATACCCTCATGACCTTCCTCACCTCTATTTTGCTGGGCCTGTGCATGGGCAGCGGTGCGGCCATTTCTATGCAGTATGGCAGCGGCGAGCAGGACCGGATGCGGCAGAGCGTGTTCCTTTCGTTCGTCCTCATTGCAGGCATCTCGCTGGTGCTGAACGTGCTGGTGTATCTGGGACTGGACGGAATCCTGTGGGTGCTGCGGGTGCCGGAGGAGCTGCGCCCCCTGATGAAGGAATACCTGCTCATCATCTTTTTGGGCATTACGGCTGCTTTTTTGTATAACTACTTTGCAAACCTGCTGCGCGCCATTGGCAACTCGGTGGTGCCGCTGCTGTTTCTGGCGGTTTCGGCGGTGCTGAACGTCATTCTGGACCTTGTGTGCGTGCTGGTGCTGAACTGGGGAGTGAAGGGCGCGGCGGGCGCAACGGTGTTCTCGCAGTTCGTGTCCGGCATTGGCATCGGGTTGTACACTCTCAAAAAATTCCCGCAGTTGTGCCCCAAAAAGGCCGACTGCCGCTGGGACAAAAAGAATCTGGATATCATCCTCAATCTGTCCGTCATGACCAGTGTCCAGCAGTCCATCATGAACTTTGGCATCCTGATGGTGCAAGGTCTTGTGAACAGCTTTGGCACCGTGATCATGGCGGCGTTTGCGGCGGCGGTCAAGATCGATTCCTTTGCCTACATGCCGGTGCAAGACTTCGGCAATGCGTTTTCCACCTATGTGGCCCAGAACTACGGCGCGGGCCAGACCGACCGCATCAAAAAGGGCATCCGCAGTGCGGGCCTGTGCAGCGCAATGTTCTGCGTGTGCATCAGTGTGCTGGTGTGCGCCTTTGCTTCGCCGCTCATGAGCATCTTCATCGACCCGGGCGAAGGGGCCATTATTGCAGCCGGTGTGCACTACCTGCGCATTGAGGGCGCATGCTACATTGGCATCGGCATTCTGTTTTTGCTGTACGGCTATTACCGCGCCGTCAACCAGCCGCAGATGTCGGTGGTGCTCACCATTGCATCGCTGGGCACCCGCGTGGCGCTGGCCTATCTGCTTTCGGCCACGCCGCTGGGCGTTACCGGCATCTGGCTCAGCGTGCCCATCGGCTGGGCGCTGGCAGATGCCATTGGCATTGGATACTATTTAAAAAAGAAGCGGTGACGGCAGGGGGAAAGAAGATGGTCGATCATATCAGGATCCGCGGCGCGCGGGTGCACAACCTGAAAAACGTGAATGTGGATGTGCCGCTGGGCAAAATCGTGGGCGTGGCGGGCGTGTCCGGTTCGGGCAAGTCCAGCCTTGCGCTGGGCGTGCTTTACGCCGAAGGCTCCCGCCGGTATCTGGACGCACTTTCCACCTATACGCGCCGCCGCATGACGCAGGCGGCAAAGGCATCGGTGGACGAAGTGCTGTATGTTCCGGCTGCACTGGCACTGCATCAGCGGCCCGCTGTGCCGGGCATCCGCAGCACCTTTGGTACCGGCACGGAACTGCTGAACAGTCTGCGCCTGATGTTCTCCCGTCTTTCCAGCTATCCCTGCCCGCAGTGCGGCCGCTGGCTGGAACCCAGCCTTGCCGTGGCGGCAGAAAAGCCGCTGTTCTGCCCGCAATGCGGTGCCAGCGTGCGCGCGCTTTCCGCTGAAGAATTTGCCTTCAACAGTCAGGGTGCCTGCCGCACCTGCAGCGGTACCGGCATGGTGATGACCGTGGACGAGAGCACCCTTGTGCCGGACGATTCTCTTACGATCGACGAAGGTGCCGTGGCCCCGTGGAAGAGCCTGATGTGGTCGCTGATGGTGGATATCTGCCGGGAGATGGGCGTGCGCACCGATGTGCCCTTCCGCGACCTGACCGACCGGGAAAAGGATATCGTTTTCCATGGCCCGGCGGAGAAAAAGCACATTTTTTATCATAACAAAAATTCCAATCAGGCCGGGGAGCTGGATTTTACCTATTTCAATGCCACCTATACCGTGGAGAACGCCCTCTCCAAGGTCAAGGATGAAAAGGGCATGAAGCGGGTGGAAAAGTTCCTGCGGCAAGGCATCTGCCCGGACTGCGGCGGCACCCGGCTGTGTAATGCGGCTCGTACCCCAAAGCTGCAGGGCATCACGCTGGACAAGGCTTGTCAGATGACTCTTGTGCAGCTTACCGATTGGGTGGCGGGTGTGCCGGACAGTCTGCCGGAAGAGATGCGGCCCATGGCCCGCAATATCTGCGAATCCTTCCAGACGGCAGCGGCACGGCTGCTCTCGCTGGGCCTTGGCTACCTGACGCTGGACCGCTCCGCTTCCACTCTTTCCACCGGTGAGCGCCAGCGGATGCAGCTGGCCCGTGCGGTGCGCAACCGTACCACCGGTGTGCTCTATGTGCTGGACGAGCCGTCCATCGGCCTGCATCCTTCTAACATTGAAGGCCTGACCGATGTGATGCACGACCTTGTGGCCGACGGCAACTCGGTGGTGCTGGTGGATCACGATACCCAAATTTTAAAGGAAGCTGACTGGCTGATCGAGATGGGGCCGGAAGCCGGTGCAAAGGGTGGACATGTGATCGCGCAGGGCAGCATTCCGAAAATTGAACAGAACGCGGCTTCTCAGATCGGCCCGTTTCTTGCAGGCAGGGCGGGGGTGAACGCCCGGCCTCATGTGCCGGAAAATGAACTGTTTGCACAGGGCCGCATCCATCTGGCAACCTCGGCCATCCATACGGTGAAGCCGCTGGAACTGGAACTGCCCAAGGGGCGGCTGACCGTGGTTACGGGTGTGTCCGGCAGCGGCAAGACCACCCTGATTTTGGAAAGCCTGGTCCCGGCCTTGCAGGCAAAGGTGAATGGCACAGCCCTGCCAGCGCATGTGAAAAGCGTGGAGGCCGAGGGAATCGCGCAGGTGAAGCTGATCGATGCAACGCCCATCGGCATCAATGTGCGCTCCACCGTGGCCACCTATGCCAATGTGCACGATGAGCTGCGCAAGCTGTTTGCCAAAACGCAGGATGCCAAAGACCACGGCTATAAGGCGGGCGATTTCTCCTACAACACCGGTAAGCTGCGGTGCCCCACCTGTGACGGAACCGGCGTCATCAGTTTGGATGTGCAGTTTTTGCCGGATGTAGAAGTGCCCTGCCCGGACTGCGGCGGTTCGCGTTACAGCCGGGAAGCGGCGGCAGTGAAGCTGCCCACGGCGAACGGCGAACCAGCCTCCATGGCCGACCTGATGGACATGGATGTGTCCACTGCATTGGAAGCCTGTGCGGACTGCAAGCTTGTGCGCCAACGCCTGCAGGTACTTAAAGAATTGGGCCTTGGCTACCTGACCCTTGGCGAGGAGACACCCAGCCTTTCCGGCGGCGAAGCCCAGCGGCTGAAGCTTGCCAGCGAGATGGGCAAGGGGCAGGCAGACAGTGTGTTCGTATTCGATGAACCCACCATCGGCCTGCATCCGCTGGATGTACAGACCCTGCTGGGTGTGTTCCAGAAGCTGATCGGGAACGGTGCCACCGTGGTGGTCATTGAGCATGATCTGGATGTGATCCGCAATGCGGATCACCTTGTGGATATGGGGCCGGGCGGCGGCGATGCCGGCGGACGCATCGTGGCGGCAGGTACGCCGGAACAGGTAAGACAGAATCCGGAGAGCATCACCGGGCGGTATATCTGATAGAAAAAGCAACGCCCGCCGGGTCTTCCCGGCGGGCGTTCTCTGTACGGCAATAAAGCTTACCGCTTGATATCGTAGTTCATGTTCATCAGGTTGCGGATGGTGCTCACATCATCGGTGATGTTGGCATCGCCGTGGATGGTGTGCTTGATGGCACTGCTTGCCACCGCAAAGTTGATCATATCCATGGCTCTGTAGTTGTGCAGCATGGCGTAGATCAGGCCGCTGGCAAAGGCATCGCCGCCGCCCACGCGGTCAAGGATATTAAAGGTGAACAGCTTGCTCTCGAAGGTGTGGCCGTCGTACCACATGAAGGCCTTCAGGCTGTTCTCGCTGCCGCTGTGCGCATAACGCACATGGCGGGCAATGCACTTGAGGTTGGGATACCGCTCGATGAAGTGCTGGAAAATCTCGTCCTGCTGCTCATAGCTGGGCTGCAGAGGCACGCCGTCCTTCCAGTCGCCCTTGGAGTGGTCGCTCTCATCCTTCCACAGGTGGTACGGCTCAATGCCAAGCAGCACATCCACATAGGGCAGGCACTCGGTGCAGAAATCGCGGGCTTCTTCCCAGCTCCACAGGGTGGAGCGGAAATTGCCGTCGAAGCTGACGGTCAGGCCCTTGTTTTTGGCGACCTTGAGCATATCCAGAATGAGGGTGCGGCAGTTGGGTGCCAGTGCCGGGGTGATGCCGCTCAGGTGCAGCCAGTCGTAGCCGTCCAGCAAAGCATCCAGATCCACCTGCGAGAAATCGTACTCAGTAATGGCACTGTGCTTGCGGTCATAGATGACCTTGGACGGGCGGATGCCGTAGCCGGTCTCCAGATAATAAGTACCCAGACGGTTGGAAGGAGTCTCGTTCGGCTCGGTCAGGATCATAGGGGTGCAGTGCACGTCGTTGGAACGCAGCCAGCGCACGGCGCTCTTGCCCAGACTGTTGTTGGGCACCACGCTGAAGAAGGTACTGTCCACACCAAGGTTAGCCAGTGCCAGTGCAATATTGGCCTCGCTGCCGCCGTAGCTGGCCTCAAAGCCGGATGCCATACGGATCTTCTCGTAGTTCGGCGGGGTCAGGCGCAGCATGATCTCACCGCAGGTGATGAATTTCTGGCCGGGGGTATCGTTGCCAAGGATCGGGTTGAAATGTTCCATAACGCTCCTCCTGATATTTACAGCTCATCAGAGTTCTGTTAACACATCGTTGTATCCATTATAATCCGGCCCGGATGGGATTGCAAGCACTTCCGCAGGGATGCAAGAGAAAATAATCAGCCTTTTTTGGGAGATTTGACGAATTCATACCCCTGTCAAATCGAAAGAAGGCGTATACTCTTCCTTTGCGCTGCTCTTCTGCTGCATGTAGCCCTGCGCCAGCCCCTTGTCCATGGCATAGTTGACCACCCGGCGGTATTCGTAGGTGGTAATGCGCCGTCCGATGCCGTGCTCTGCGGCTTTGTAAAACGGTGTGTACTGGCTCATGACGCTGGGGATGAAGCATCCGGGGTCTGCATCGTTCCACGCGGCCATCTGGTCAAGCACCGCAAAGCTGTCGTCAACATGGCCGGGCAGGGCAAGGTGCCGCAGAATGACCCCCTTTTGCAGGATGTCCTCTGCATTGAACACCGGGTGCCCGGCCTGTGCCATCATGGCTTCAATGGCGGGCTTTGCCTGCGCAAAATAGTCCGGTGCAGAGGAAAGCTCTGCCGAGAGGGCGGAGGAGACGTATTTCAGGTCGGCCAGCCAGATGTCGATGTATCCGCGCCATGCTTCCACGCTTTCCACCGTTTCGTAGCCGCCGGTGTTGCATACGATGGGCAGATGCAGGCCCTTAGCCCGGGCAATATCCAGCGCGGCAATGATCCATGGCCGCCACTGGCCGGGTGTGACCAGATTGATGTTGTTGGCACCCTGCTCCTGCAGATTCAGGAAAATCTCTGCCAGATGTTCCACACTGATCTCCTTGCCAAGGCCCTCGGCGCTGATGGGATAGTTCTGGCAGAAGCAGCATTTGAGGGTGCAGCCGGAAAAGAACACCGTGCCGCTGCCCTTTGTGCCGCTGATGCATGGCTCCTCCCAGTAGTGCAGGGCAGCGCGGGCTGCTTTTAAGGTGCCGCCCGCGCCGCAGAAACCGGTGCGTCCGGCAGCACGGTCGGCCCCGCACCGGCGCGGGCAGAGGGTGCAGGAAGAGGGAACGGAGACGAAATCGCTTTTCGGCATAATATCCAAAGTCCTTTGCTGAAAGTTTGTCAGCCCCAGTATACCACTTTTCGCCCCGGACGTGCTATACTATAAGATAAGGAAAAAATAATACATATGGAAAGCAACATCTTTGCAAGGTCCGTGTGGCGGACTGCGGCGGAGAGAACGTTGTGATGGAGGAGACCCATGCGCACCGAAACCGATGAGATCCGCGATAATCTCAAGTACCTGACCCTGCTCTCGCGGGATTATCCTTCGCAGGCGGCGGCAGCCAGCGAGATCATCAGCACGCAGGCACTGCTCAAGCTGCCCAAGGGTACCGAGCACTTCATGAGCGACCTGCACGGCGAGAATGAAGCTTTTGTGCATATTCTGAATTCCGCCTCCGGTGTCATTCGCGAAAAAGTGGATCAGGTGCTGGGCGATACCGTGCCGAAGCATACCCGCGCCGAGCTGGCAACGCTGATCTATTACCCCAACGAAAAGCTGCCCCAGCTCAAGGCACGCTGTACTAGCGAGGAAGCACTGGATCAGTGGTACACCGAAACGCTGCTGAGGCTCATTGATATCTGCCGTCTGGTGTCCTCCAAGCATACCCGCGACCATGTGCGCAGATGCCTGCCTGCCAGCTGCGGCTACATTCTGGACGAGCTGCTCCACGCCCATTTTGAGGATCACGACAAGGACCTGTACTACGGCCAGATCGTGGGCAGCATCATTGAAAATGGCCGCGCCGACCGCTTTATCGTGCGGCTGTGCGAGCTGATCAAGCATCTGGCAGTGGACAAGCTGCACATCGTGGGCGACCTGTTCGACCGCGGCCCACGCCCGGATATCATCCTCGATCTGCTCATGCGCCACCACAATGTAGATATCCAGTGGGGCAACCACGATGTAGTATGGATGGGTGCCGCTGCGGGCAGCCCCATCTGCATCTGCACGGTGCTCAAGACCACGCTGGCTTATCATAACCACGGAATGCTGGAGGACTGCTACGGCATCAACCTGCGCCATCTGCAGCGCATGGCCGAGCAGTTCTACGGCAATGATGATCTTTCCATCTGGATGCCTCATACCGATGCGGCCCGCGGCCCCTACACCAGGGGAATGCTGCACCGCTGTGCCGTGATGCACAAGGCCATCAGCATTCTGATGTTCAAGCTGGAGTGCCATGTCATCGACCGCAACCCGGACTTCCAGATGCAGGAGCGAGATTATCTGCGCCGCATCGACTGGGAAAAGCACACGGTAAAGATCGGCGAAAAGGAGTATCCGCTGCGGGATACCTCGTTCCCCACGGTGGACCCCGCCGACCCGGCCACACTGCACCCGGATGAACAGCTGGTGCTGCGCAAGCTGGTGCAGTCCTTCCGCCAGAGCGAAAAACTGCAGCAGCATGTGGAATTTCTCTATGCAAAGGGCAGTGTGTACCACATTGAGAACGGCAACCTGCTCTACCATGGCGCTGTGCCCATGACCAGCCGCGGCACCTTTGCCATGGAGCGCTTTGAGGGCCACCGCTACTCCGGCCGCGCACTGATGGACTACTGTGATGCCCGCGCCCGCCGAGGCTACTATGCGCCGGAAGGCAGCGCTGCCCGCCAGAGCGGACAGGATTTTTTGTGGTATCTGTGGTGCGGCAAGCTTTCGCCGCTGTTTGGCCGCAGTGCCATGACCACCTTCGAGCGGCTCTATGTAGAGGACGCTTCCACCCACACCGAGGTGAAGGACCCCTATTATACATGGTATAACGATGAGGCCGTCTGCCGCCGCATTCTGGCCGAGTTTGGCCTGCCCGGTGCCAGCCACATCGTCAACGGCCACGTGCCGGTGCGGGAAAAGAACGGCGAAAGCCCCATCAAGGGCGGCGGACGGCTGGTGGTGATCGACGGCGGTTTCTGCCGTGCCTACCACGAAAAGACCGGCATTGCAGGCTACACGCTGGTGTATTCCAGCCGCACCATGTCCCTGCGCACCCATCAGCCCTTTGAAAGTGCCGAGAAAGCGGTGAAGGATAATCTGGATATCATTTCCCAGAAAAACATTCTGGAGACCGAAAATCATCGCATTCTCGTGGAGGACACCGACGAGGGCGAGGTGCTGCGGGAGCGTGTGCACGACCTCAAGCAGCTGGTGGCTGCCTATCAGCTGGGCTGGATCACTGAGACTCGGTGCGAAGACCACATCTGGTAAAGAAAGCGCAACAGCAATGGATCTGGTTTTTGTAAAATACCTGAAAAAGAAATCAAAATTTTGGAATATCCTGCGCGAAAATGGGCAAAACAGAAAATAATAAAACAACACCAAGCGGGGCTTTGCTTTTTTGTGAAAGTTGTGTATAATAAGATAGCTGTACGTGTACGGCCTTATGGCCCATGCACATCAGGCAGCTTTTATGGAAAATGCTTTCAGGAACCTTAACAGGCCTGCGGCTGCGGGCCTCCGACAAGGAGATCATAAAATTGGAGAAATTTGTTATTACGGGCGGCAAGCCCCTGCACGGCGAAGTTACCATTTCGGGTGCCAAAAATGCGGCGGTGGGCGTCCTGCCTGCAACCATTCTGGCAGCGGATGTCTGTGTGATCGAGAATCTGCCGGATATCAGTGATGTGGCGGTGAGCCTGAAGATCCTCAGCGTTCTGGGCGCACAGATCAAAATGATCAACCGCAACACCTACGAGATCGACACCACCCATCTGACCGGCACCAACGTCCCGGACGACCTGTCCCGCCAGATGCGCGCCAGCTACTACTTTCTGGGCGCACTGCTGTCCCGTTTTGGCAAGGCTCAGGTGGCCATGCCCGGCGGCTGCAACCTTGGCCCCCGCCCCATTGACCAGCACCTGAAGGTGTTCAGTGCTCTGGGCGCAGAGGACAGCGTGGACTACGGCATGATTACCGTGCGCGCCAAGGAGATGAACGGTGCACACATCTTCTTTGATAAGGTCAGCGTGGGCGCTACCATGAACGGTATGCTCTCCGCTGTAATGGCCAAGGGCCAGACCATTCTGGAAAACTGTGCCAAGGAACCCCATGTGGTGGATCTGGCAAACTTCCTGAATATGTGCGGTGCGAACATCCGCGGCGCAGGCACCGATGTGATCAAGGTGCGCGGTGTGGAAAAGATGCACGGCTGCACCTACAGCATCATCCCGGATCAGATCGAGGCTGGCAGCTACATGGTGGCTGCTGCTGCCACCGGTGGCGATGTTTTGGTGAAGAACGTCACTCCCAAGCATCTGGAACCCATTACCGAAAAGCTGCGCCGTGCAGGCGTGGAGGTGGAAGAATTTGACGATGCTGTGCGTGTGCGCCGCACCGGCGATATTCTGCCGCTGAAGATCAACACGATGCCGCATCCCGGCTTTCCCACCGACATGCAGCCCCTGATGGGCGTGCTGCTGAGCGTGGCCAAGGGCACCAGCACCGTGACCGAGAGCGTGTGGGACAACCGCTTCCGCTATGTGGACGAGCTGCGCAAGATGGGTGCCAACGTGCAGGTGGACGGTCAGGTGGCTGTGTTTGAGGGCGTGGATAAGCTCACCCCTGCACCGCTGCGCGCACTGGATCTGCGTGCAGGCGCTGCCATGGTGGTGGCTGCCCTGATGGCAGACGGCACCAGTGAGATCGAGGAGATCGGCCACATCGAGCGCGGCTACGAGAATATCGTGGAAAAGCTGCGCGGTCTGGGTGCAGACATCAGCAAGGTGGAGCGTATGCCCGCTGCACTGGATCAGGCACTGTAACTTATAAAAAGCAAACAGCCTGCTGCATATGCGGCGGGCTGTTTTTGAGTGTATCAGAGGTTTTTCATGGCAGAATTCATCTCGTTATATTCGGGTTCCTCCGGCAACAGCAGTGTGGTGCGCTGCGGACAGCGGTATCTCATTGTAGATATGGGCAAGGGCGTGCGCACTACCTCGGCGGCGCTCAAGGCGCTGGACCTTGCCGTCAGTGACTGCGACGGCATCCTTGTCACCCACGAGCACAGCGACCATGTGAAGGGGCTTTCCACCTTCCTCAAAAAGAACACGCTGCCGGTGTACGGTGCAGCGGCAACGCTGGATTTTCTGGACAGCAATGGCATTGTACCGGCCAGCTGTGAGCTGCACGAGCTGGAAGGCAGGGAAGAGGACGTGGGCGCGTTTGGCGTGCAGAGCTTTCCCACCAGCCACGATGTGCCCTGTGTGGGCTACCGCATCCACACCCCGGACGGCAAGACCATGACCATTGCAACCGACCTTGGCATGCTCACGCCGCCGGTGCACGAGGCACTTTCCGGCTGCGACCTTGTGGCACTGGAGAGCAACTACGACCTGCACATGCTGCGCAGCGGGCCGTATCCCTATTACTTACGGGCACGCATTGAAAGCACCCGGGGCCACCTTTCCAACGACGAGTGCTCGGCAAAGCTGCTGGAACTCATTCAGGAAGGGTGCAAAAAGTTTGCGCTGTGCCATCTTTCGCAGGAGAACAACACGCCTGCGCTTGCCCTGCAGACCGTGTTCAACACGCTGGGCGCGGCGGGCGTTGTGCCGGAGAAGGACTGCATCGTGCAGGCACAGCGCCGCAACGAAATGAGTCCTGTATTAGAGTTTTAAATAAAACAAACGGCAATGCATTGCATTGCCGTTTGTTTTATTCAGCTGCTTTCTGTGTGCGGATGTCATCGCCTGCAAAAAGGCAGGGGACAAAGGCAGAAAGGCGGCTGGAAATTTTTTCGGTATACAGCTTTTCCAGCAGAGCACCGTCAGTGATGTTGGTGGTGACGATGGTGGGCAGCTTTGCACCCAGCCGGTTGTTGAGCAGACTGTACAGGCTGCTGATGAGGAAGGCGGAGTTGAACTCCGAGCCAAGATCATCCAGAATGAGCAGGTCGGCCCCGGCAGCGGTCTGCATCAGCGTTTCCTCCTCGCCTGCCGGGTCTGCACCAAAGTGCAGCCCTTCCAGCTTGGAGAAAAAGTCCGGGCTGGAAACATAGATCACATCGTAGCCCTTTTCCAGCACGATGCCCGCAATGGCAAGGGCCGCATGGGTCTTGCCAAGGCCCGCATTGCCAAACAGCATCAGGCTCTCGCTGTGGTGGTCAAACTCTTCCGCGTAGCTGCGCAGGTCTGCCAGCATATCGGCCATGTAAGGGCGGATGGCACCGCCCACCTTTTCATCGGCACGGTTCGGGTAATAGCGCAGCTCCATGGCGTCAAAGCTTGCAATGGACAGGCTGGACAGCGCCTCGATCTCCTTGCGGCGCAGCTGCTGCATCACCTTGTGCACGCACTCACAGGTGCGGCCATTCACGCTGCCGGTGTCCTGACATTTGGGGCAGACAAAGCGCGGCTCCAGTGCATCAGCGGGCCGTCCGCTTTGTGCCAGCAGGGCGGTCAGCTTCTGCTTTGCATCGGTAAGGGCGGCGGCAGCTTCGGTGCGGTCCTTGCCCGCAGCACCGGCCAGTGCGCAGCGGATGCCCCGCACCCGCACCTCTTCTTCTGCATGGCGCAGGGCGGGAATGGCGGCTTCGGCTTCGGCGCGGGCATCCTCGGCTCTGGCTCTGGCCACCTGCCGCCGGGCGGCCACGGTGCGCATGGCTTCCTGATACAGTTCGTTTTTGGTACGCATGGCTCCTCCTTATTCCGGCTTCTTTTTCAACGGACGGCGGCGGGCAGCGTTCTTGAGGAAATCGTTGCCGCTGGGGGCTTCGCGGTCTACCCGGAGGTTTCGGCTGGCACCCGCAATGGCCACCGGGCTGCGCACATCGTGCACGGTGCGCAGGCCCTTGGCGTTCCATGTTTTGAGGATACTGTTCCAGTACCACAGGTCGCGCTTGGCCCCGGCCTGCACGGCAGCTTCCTGCACCATGGCATCGTCGTAGCCGTAAACCTCGTACCAGCGTGCAATGGCCTTGCGCCCGCCAAGGGTCAGCTCGCTTTCCGGGATGTTCAGAAGGCCGCTGACATACTGCTCGCGGCTCTGGCGCAGTGCCAGCAGTTTGAGGTGGGCATCGGCCTGCTCGCCGGTCTCCACGCCCTCGGTGCGCCACACCTTCAGCTCATGCACTACGGCGGCCATGGTGCTGCGGCCGGTGCTGGCAACGTAGGCGGTGCACAGCATCACGGTCTCCGGCGCAAAGCCCTCCTGCATATAAAGGTTGACCAGCTTTTCCATCTCCCTGTGGGTCAGCGGACGGGCAAAGCCGGTCTGTGCGCAGTCGATCAGGCTGGAGATCATGGGGTCGGTGCGGCTGGCCGCAGCGATCTCGGCCCAGGTCATGGGTGCGGGGGCGCTGGGTTCCTCGCCCGGTGCGGCGTTCTCTTCGTACCGCTCCAGCAGGCCAGCGCCTGCCCAGAAGGAGAGGGCGCTCTCGGCGCTGATGCGGCTGCGCAGCTTGAGGTCGGCACAGATCTTGTCCGGGTCGGTGATGCCGGTCGCCAGCACATACAGAGCCACGCGCACATTGTATTCTTCGGCGATGCCCAGTTTGGAAAACACCAGCTGCGGCACTGCAATGGTATCGCCCTTGAGTTCTTTTAAACGATAGATCATGTTTTATTCCTTCGGCTTGTCCGGCTCGGCTTCGGCAGCAGGCGGCTCCCACGGGTCGCTGTCCATCATGCTGGGACAGTTTTTCCAGCGGTCAGGATCGGCATTGAACGCGTCCTGCAAAAAAGCGGCTGTGGCCTCCCGGCCCTCGTCGGTGAGCGGAAACACCTTCTGCACACGCAGGGCAGGGTCGGTCTTTTCAATGGTCCAGGGGTCCGGCCAGTAGTCCACGGTGAGGATGCTTTCCTCTTTTGCGGCACCCTCGCCGCCGTCCGGGTCCGGCACGGTGCGCTTGCCGGGGATCATCCGGTATCGCAGGCCGTATTCGTTGCCGCTGTAGGAATTTTTGCATTTGAAGTAATGCAGCAGGGGAACAAAGATCATGGCAGAGTCCTTTCGTATTTTGCAGGGAGCGGCTGTAAGCAAAAACGGCAAACCGATATTCCACGGTTTGCCGTTTGTTTTTGGAGCAGGGTACGGGACCCGAACCCGCCGCCTGCTGCTTGGGAAGCAGCCGCTCTACCGGATGAGCTAACCCTGCAAGTTGCTCATTTATTGTAGCAAAGAGGGACGGGATTGTCAAGGGCCGGAGAATGTCAGTTTTTCTGGGCATCGGTCAGGTCCAGCACCGGCGTGAAGGGGTCGAACACAAGGCCGGTGATGCCGTCCGCCACCAGCAGACGCCTGTTCTGGCCCAGCAGCGGCACCACGGCGCAGCCTTCCAGCAGCTGGCGCTCACAATCGGCCAGCAGGGCACAGCGGGCGCTGCCGGTCTGCTGGGCACTCTCGGCCAGACGCTGAGAGTAGATGGGGTCGGACCAGCCGGTCAGGCCGCCGCCCTCGGCCGTGAACTGCTGCAGCATCTGGTATACGCTGCCGCCTTCGGCGCGGATGGGAGCCAGCGCAATGGTGTAGCTGCCCGCTGCAAGGCGTTTGTCGAACTCCTCCTGCGGAACCTCTTCCACTGAGAAGAAAAGGGAGCAGTCCTTCTGCCATGCGCCGTTGATCTGTTCGGCCAGTTCGGTCAGGCCGGCTTCCTTCGGCAGCAGGATGGTCACGCCGGAAAAATCCGAGCTGGCCATGCCCTGCCGTGCATTCAGGTACAATGTACGGGGGTCGGTGATGGTGGGCAGCGGGTTTCTGGCAGACTTGCGGTAATCGATGCCGTCTACGGAAAGGCCGGTGGGCACAAGACCCTCGGCAGCGGTGTACAGACCGGAAGAGGGCACATCCACATTCTCCCGGGCGATGCCGGCAAGCGCCTGCCGCAGTTCCTGATCGGAAAACACAGAACCTTCGGCGCTGTTGAACAGCAGTGCCCAGGTGGTGTCGGAGTAAGCCACCGACTGCAGCGAGGTATCCTCGCCGGTGTCGTCCAGCGCGGCGGAGCATTTTTCGTCTGCAATGAGCTGGGCGGCGCTCTTGCCGGTGCTGCCGGTGTTCTGCACCAGACGCAGACTGCCGATCATGGGGGAGGAGACATCCCGGCGCAGGAACAGGCCGCTGGCCGTCCAGTTGTAAAGATAGAAGCTGCCGCTGGAAAGGGTGGTCTTGGCGGTCAGGCCGTAGGTGCCGCGGGTGCTCTCAAAAAATGCTTCATCGCAGGGCATGGCACCGGGCAGGGTGAGCTTGGCAAGGAAGTTGTCGTCCTTTTCACTCAGGCGGAACACCAGCGTCAGCGGGCCGGCGGCCGAAACGCCCAGCGTGCTGGCATCGGCTGTGCCAGCCAGCACGGCAGCACTGTTCTCAAGGGCGGCAAACTCCACGGCATAAGGGGAATTTGTCTGCGGCTGGAATATGCGCCGGAATGCAAACACAAAGTCCTCGGCAGTGATGGTGTGATCCGTGGAAGCGCCCTTGACGGCCTTGTAGGTCAGGCCGTCCTTGATCTGGAAGGTGTAGGTCTTGCCATCGGAGGAAATCGTCCAGCTCTCGGACAGATCGGGCACGATCTCGCCATCCGCTTTTTTGCGGACAAGCCCGCTGTAAAGGTTCTCGCAGGCGATCACGTCCGGGGCAGCAGAAGCCACCTGCGGGTCGAGGTTTGCGGGAATGGTATCCACGAACCATGTAAAGCTTGGCGCACTGGAACTGCTGCCGCAGCTGGTGAGCGCAAGCAGGAACGCAGCAGCAAGCACTGCTGCGGTAATACGGAAGAACTGTTTCAAGGGGATGACCTCATTCTATGGTATTTGCGAAAAAAGGCTTCTTGTATACAAAAAGTACTCTGCTTCGACAAGTGTAGCAGAAACAGCGGCAAAATACAATTGCAGAATTGTGAATTTACCTTGCTTTTTGGGGCAAAAAGGGTGTTTTTCCGTTGCCAATTGCGGCTAAATGGACTATAATGGTACAGCGAAACATCTCTGCACCCGTTTTGAGGTGCGTTCTGAATACGATATTATGGAGGAGGAACTGTTTTTATGCAGAAGGATCAGCAGAAACTGATTGAACTCATCAAAGGCAAAAAAGTGGCCTTCATTGGTGCCGGTGTCAGCCACAAGACCCTGATCAAGGAGTTTGTGGAGCTGGGTGCCCATGTGACCCTGTGCGACCAGAAAAAGATCGTGGAGGACTTTGGCGATTACGCTGCAACCATCAAGGAGCTGGGCATCGACCTGAGCCTGGGCGAAAACTATCTGGATGGCTTCAAGGGTCAGGATATCATCATGCGCACCCCGGGCTTTGTGGGCTACTTTGAAAAGCCCCTGCAGGATGCCATGGCCGCAGGCACCATGGTCACCAGTGAGGTGGAGCTGTTCTTCGACTTCTGCCCCTGCGAGATCGTAGCCGTGACCGGCTCCGACGGCAAGACCACCACCACCACCCTGATCTCCAAGTTCTACGAGGCCGCAGGCCGCAAGGTGCATCTGGGCGGCAACATCGGCGCAGCTCTGCTGCCCATGCTGCCCGAGGTGGCTCCCGAGGATGTGGCTGTGGTGGAGCTTTCCAGCTTCCAGCTCATCAGCATGCATTCCAGCCCCAACATTGCCGTGGTGACCAATGTTACCCCCAACCATCTGGACCACCACAAGGACATGCAGGAGTACATTGATGCCAAGCGCAACATCCTGCTGTACCAGAAGCAGCCCTGCCGCGCTGTGCTGGGCTATGAGAACGAGATCAGCCGTTCCATGCAGTCCGACTGCAAGGGCAAGCAGGTGTGGTTCACCCGCCTGCACGATACCGACAACGGTACCTTCCTGCGCAAGGAGGACAACATGCTCTGCATGGCCGAGGATGGCGTTGTGACCCCCTTCCTGGCCCAGAAGGACGTGAAGCTGCGCGGCCTGCACAACATTGAAAACCTGCTGGCTGCTGCCGCTGCCGTGTGGGGCGAGGTGCCCGTGGAAGCCATCCAGAAGGTGGGCAGCACCTTTACCGGTGTGGAGCACCGCATTGAGCCGGTGCGCACGCTGGACGGCGTGCTGTACTACAACGACTCCATCGGCACCAGCCCGACGCGCACCATTGCCGGTCTGCGCAGCTTTAACCAGAAGGTCATTCTGATCGCTGGCGGCTACGACAAGCACATTCCCTATGAGCCGCTGGCACCGGAAGTGGTGGCCCACGTGAAGAACCTTGTGCTGATGGGTGCCACCGGCCCCCGCATCGAAAAGGCTGTGCGCGAGGACCCGAACTTCAACGAAGCAGAGCTGCCCATCCAGCATGCCGACAACATGCAGCACGCTGTGGAGCTGGCCCGTGCCTGCGCAAAGCCCGGTGATATCATCATCCTGTCCCCGGCCAGCGCATCGTTTGACCTGTACCCCAACTTTGAGGTGCGCGGCCGCGAGTTCAAGAAGATCGTCAACGAGCTGAAGTGATCGCGCAGGTCAGCACAAAAGCCCACCGCGCCCGCTTTTTAAATGCCTGCCGGGGGAAATGGGTGCTGGGGGCGACCCTGCCGCTGGATCTTGCCCTTTTTAGCAAAAGCCAGCCGTGGCGATTCTATGCAGGGCCTACACTGGCGCTGGAACTCAGCGGCAGCACCGCATGGGCAGCAGGGCACGCAAACCCGGAAGAGCTGGCCAGCTTTCTGGCTTTCTGCGGGTGTGAGAGCATCATTTTAGACGAAAACGAATGCCCACCGCCTGCCGGGTGGTGCAAAGCTGAAACGCTGACTGTATTCGGCCTTGCACCCGGCAAGGCTCTGCCGCTGCCCGCTGCAGACGAGACGCTCTGGGCCGGACTGACCCTTGACAGAGAACCCTCTGCCATGGATGTGGCACGGGCGCTCTACCCGGCGGATACGGCAAAGCAGGAGGACTTTTACTCCGAACTTTGCACAAAGCGCACCCGCGGCAAAGCCCTTGTGTGGGCGCTGCGGCAGGGAAGTGAAACGATCTGCACGGTAGGGGCCTATGCCCTTGCGAACAGGCAGGCCTACATGGCCTGCGGGCAGACAGCCCGGCCTTTGCGGGGCAAGGGCATCGGCGGGCGGCTCATTGTGCAGATGGCGAACGAGCTTGCCGCCAAGGGGGAGCACCCGGTGTTTCTCTGCAGCCCGGAGCGGGTGCACTTTTATACCCGGCTTGGCTTTGAAAAGCTGGGGGAATATGCAAGATATGAACAAACTCCTTCAGTCAAAACCTGACGGTTTTGCCAGCTCCCTCAATGAGGGAGCCTTTGGCAGGACGGAAAAGCTTTCTGCATAAGTGAAACGTTCTGGTTTCGTCAGGAGCTCCCTCTCTGAGGGAGCTGGCGCACGAAGTGCGGCTGAAGGAGTCATTCCGACAGAAAGCCTGCGCTCTATAAAATCTATAAAATTAAGGAACCGTTATAATGTCAATGCTGAACCACTTTTTCAATTACAAACCCGAAGTTCTGGCGCTGGACGAAAAGGCTATGGAGCTGTGCCAGCCCTACTTCCGCCATATGGAGGAGATCCGCGATTTTAACCAGCTCAAAATGCTGAAAGCCTTTGCGGATACCCAGATGTCCTCTACCGATATGCTGGGTACCACCGGCTACGGCCTGTGGGATACCGGCCGCGCAAAGCTGGAGCAGATCTTTGCCGAGGTGATGGGCGCAGAGGATGCCCTCGTGCGCAGCCAGTTCCAGAGCGGCACCCACACGCTGGCTGTGGCGCTGTTCGGCCTGCTGCGGGCAGGGGACACCCTGCTGGCCGCCACCGGCCGCCCCTACGATACGCTGGAAGGCGTGATCGGTCTGGACGGAAAGGGCAGGGGCACCGGCACCCTGATGGATTACGGCATCCAGTACGATGAAGCTCCGCTGAAAGCCGACTTCACCCCGGACTACGACCTCATTGCAAAAAAGGCTTCAGGGGCTAAAGTGTGCCACATCCAGCGCAGCCGCGGCTATCTGCAGCGCAATGCCTTTGATCTGGAAACGATCCGAAAAATTGCGGATACCGCCCGCGCCGCAAACCCGGACATCATTATTTTTGTGGATAACTGCTACGGCGAGTTCACCCAGACGCAGGAACCCTGTCAGATGGGCGCAGACCTTGTGGTGGGCAGCCTGATCAAGAACCCCGGCGGCGGCATCGCTCCCACCGGCGGCTACATTGCGGGCCGCAAAGACCTTGTGGAGCTGTGCGCTTACCGCCTGAATGCGCCCGGTCTCGGCAAGGATCTGGGCTGCACGCTGGAAACGCCCCGTGATATGTATCTGGGCTTCTACTATGCGCCCGGCGTGGTGTGCGAGGCCATCAAGACCGCCATTTACGCCCAGTGTATGCTGGAGCTGCTGGGCAAGAATCCAGTGCCGCGCTACTGCGACGACCATAACGACATCGTCACCTGCTTTGATGCAGGCACTGCGGATGCGCTCATCGGCTTCTGTCAGGGCATTCAGGCTGCAAGCCCCGTGGACAGCTATGCCGCCCCGGAACCTTCTCCGGAGCCGGGCTATACCGACGAGGTGGTCATGGCAAGCGGCAGCTTTACACAGGGCAGCACCATCGAGCTTTCCTGCGACGGCCCGCTGCGTGAGCCGTACACCTGCTACCTGCAGGGCGGTCTGAACTTTGCTGCCAGCCGTGCAGGCGTGCTGCTGGCCATCCAGAAGGCTTATTTCAAGGACTGAAAAGGGGAGAGCGCATGCCTGTTTTAAGTGACCGTGTGGGGCTGAAGCACAATGTTCCGCAGGGCACCTATTTTGTGATGATCGATATTTCCGATTTTCTGGCGCTGCCCCAGTTCAAGGGCTGGACCGACCTGCAGTTCTGTGAGTGGATGATCCGGGAAGTGGGCGTGGCCGCTGTGCCTGGCTCCAGCTTCTTCCGGGAGCCGGTGAATCACCTGATCCGGATGCACTTTGCCCGCGGCACCGATGTGCTGGACGAAGCCGTCCGCCGGCTGGAAAAGCTGCAGGCATTCCTGAAATAAAAGCAAAACAACAACGCCGCAGGAAGTTTCCTGCGGCGTTGTCTCTTTCCCGATACTCTATACACGATTCATCACACGGCGTGGCGCTGCACGGTGGGCATTGGCTCCACAAGAGCGGGATGCATCCCCTCGCGGTAGTCCAGGTCGCCCTGATCCATACCGCGCAGCAAGACCTCGGCGGTGGCAATGTTGGTGGCAATGGGTACGCTGTGCATATCGCACAGGCGGAGCAGATTCTGCTCGGTGATGCTGGCGGCATCCGCTTTCAGCGGGTCACGGAAGAACAACACCAGATCCACTTCGTTGCACGCAATGCGGGAAGTGATCTGCTGCACACCGCCCAAGCGCCCGGAGAGATAACAGTGCACGGGCAGGCCGGTAGTCTGCGCCAGCATCCGTCCGGTGGTACCGGTAGCGATGATTGTGTTTTTGGACAAAATGGCGCTGTAAGCAGTGCAGAACTGCAGTGCAAGCTCTTTGCGGGAATCGTGTGCAAGAATGGCAATCGTCATAGTACTCTCTCCTTTGCTGTCAGTATAGTACTGTATACGGCGAACAATTCATAGACGGAAAATGAAACACCGTGAAATCGTTATCAAAATTTCCAATATAGTTTTACCGCAACAAAACCGTGCTTGTCAAGAGTTTTTTATACTTTTTACCAGATAAAATAGAGAAAGTGAGATTATTGCTTTGTATGAATTGGAGAAAACTGGGATACAATCATCTATATCAGTGAGCGAATAGGAAAGGCAGATTGAAAACATAATTCAGCTTTTTGTCTTTATTGAAAGAACATTCCATGGGAATAAAACAAAAAAACAGGCTGGCGCAAATCGCACCAGCCTGTTTCGGAAAAAGCTTTTCAGTTTCGTTTCTAAATTATGAATATTATGGAGAAAACGCTCACTCCCGATTTCCGCACTGGAAAGGTGGGTTCAGCGGGCTTTAGCGGATCTGACCATTGCCGTGGATGATATACTTGTAGCTGCACAGCTCGGCCAGTCCCATGGGGCCACGGGCGTGGAGTTTCTGGGTGGAAATGCCCATTTCGCACCCAAGGCCGAATTCACCGCCATCCGTAAAGCGGGTGGAACAGTTCACATACACGGCGGCGCTGTCCACTGCGGCAGTGAACAGGTCGGCATGGGCCTGTGTCTGGGTCAGGATGGCCTCGCTGTGGCCGGTGGAGTGCTCAGCAATATGCCCGATGGCCTCCTCCACGCTGTCCACGACCTTGACCGCGAGGATGTAGTCCAGAAATTCGGTGTCAAAGTCCTTTTCTCCGGCAGGGGTGCCGGAGATGATGGCGGCTGCGCGCTTATCCAGCCGCAGCTCCACCGGGTGCAGGCCCTTTGCCGCGCGGTTCGGGCCAAGGCGCTGGGCCAGACGGGGAAGAAACTCCCCGGCAATGGCAGAGTGCACAAGGCACACCTCCTCGGCGTTGCACACGCTGGGGCGGCTGGCTTTTGCGTTCTCGATGATGTCCAGAGCTTTGTCCAGATCGGCGGTGTCGTCTACGTACACATGGCAGATGCCGGTGCCGGTCTGGATGCAGGGGACCTTGGCGTTCTGAACGCAGGCACGGATCAGCCCGGCACCGCCGCGCGGGATCAGCAGATCCACATAGCCTACAGCGGTCATCAGAGCGTTGGCAGAAGCGTGTGTGGTGTCCTCAATCAGGCAGACCGCTGTCTCGGGCAGACCGGCCTTTTTCAGGCCCTGCCGCAGAACGGTGACGATGGCGTTGGCACTGCGCCAGGCCTCCTTGCCGCAGCGCAGGATGCAGGCGTTGCCGCTTTTGATGGCAAGGGCAGCGGCATCGCTGGTCACATTGGGGCGGCTCTCGTAGATAATGGCGATCACGCCCATGGGCACAGCCGTCTTTTCAATGACGAGGCCGTTGGGGCGCTCCACCCGGTTCAGCACCCGGCCCACCGGGTCGGGCAGAGCGGCAACCTCGCGGATGCCCTGCGCCATGGCTTCAATGCGCGGTGCGGTCAGGGCCAAACGATCCAGCATCACATCGCTGATGTGCCCTTTGGCAGCAGCCATGTCCTCAGCGTTGGCAGCAAGGATGGCCGCCTGATCGTCTGCGCTGCACAGCGCATCTGCCATGCCCAGCAGGGCCGCGTTGCGGGCGGTGTTATCGGCCAGCGCAAGGGCACTTTTGGCGCTGCGGGCGGCTTCCAGAATTTCCTGTGTGGTCATGTGTTCAGTCCTCCTTGCAGGCCGCAAAGCGGGTGCCTGCGGATCTGCCTGCGGCAATGTCGTACAAAAGCTCCGGGTGTGCGCCGTTAGCAATGACCATATCGGCACCGCTGCCAGTTACCATGCGGGCAGCGCGCAGCTTGGTGGCCATGCCGCCGGTGCCAAGGGCCGAACCGGCACCATCGGCCAGAGCCATCACCTCGGGGGTGATCTCCTCCACCAGAGGGATGAGTTTTGCATCCGTGTGGGTGTGGGGGTTGGCGGTGTACAGGCCGTCGATGTCACTCAGCAGCACCAGCATGTCAGCCTTGGCGCAGCAGGCCACGATGGCCGCCAGCGTGTCGTTGTCGCCAATGGAGGTGATCTCATCGGTGGCAACGGTGTCGTTTTCGTTGATGATGGGCAGGGCACCCAGCTCCAGCAGGCGGGACAGGGTGTTCTGAAAGTTCACGCGGCGTTCGGTGTGCTCCACGTCCACGCCGGTGAGCAGGATCTGCGCCACGGTGTGATTGTAGGCGTTGAACAGCCGGTCGTAGGTGTACATCAGCTCACACTGGCCTACAGCGGCGCAGGCCTGCTTGGTGGTGGTGTCCTTTGGGCGGGTTGGCAGTGAGAGCTTGCCCACGCCCATGCCAATGGCACCGGAGGACACCAGAATGACCTCATGGCCCTCGTTTTTCAGGTCGCTGAGCACCTTGACCAGCTGTTCCGTGTGGCGGATGTTCAGCCGTCCGGTGGCGTATGCCAGAGTAGAAGTACCTACTTTTACAACGATGCGCATGATATCCTTAACCCTTTCCCATTTCCTTTGTCTTATTGTACGAGGCGATCACGGCATCCATCACCGCACCGCGCAGGCCGTGCTCTTCCAGCACGCGCACGCCCTGAATGGTGCTGCCGCCGGGGCTGCATACAGCATCCTTGAGTTCGCCGGGATGCTTTCCGCTTTCCAGCACCAGCTTTGCGCTGCCCAGAACCATCTGCGCGGCATATTCCTGCGCTTTGGCGCGGGGCAGGCCGCAGGCCACGCCGCCATCAGCCAGAGACTCAATAAACTGGTACACCCATGCCGGGCCGCAGCCGGAAACGCAGCTGGCGGCATCGATCAGACTTTCCGGCACGGCATCCAGACGGCCCGCAGGAGCCATGATCTTGAGGAAGGCTTCTTCTTCCTCAGCGGTGACATTACTGGAACAGTACTGGATCATACCCTCACCCACCGAAGCCGGGGTGTTGGGCATGATGCGGATCACAGGAAAGTCCTCACCGGCCAGCTCCTGAATACGGGCGATCGAAAGGCCCGCTGCCATGCTGCACAGCACAAAACGGCTGGGGCGCTCGTCAAAGGTGAATTTGAGCGGCTGGAGCAGAGCTTCCATCATCTGGGGCTTTACCGCCAGAAAGATCAGGTCGCAGTCACCGGCCACCTCGGCATTGGTGGCTGTTTTGCAGCCCAGTTCTTTGGCCAGTGCCTGTGCCTTGGCCGCAGTGCGGTTTGCCAGAAAAACCTTCTTAGGGTCAACAGCTTTGCAAACGGCACGGGCGATGGCTCCACCCATGTTGCCGCAGCCCAGAAAACCAATGGTATCCATCATAGTTTGTACCCTCCCTCAAAACGGCACTTCAATCACAGCCGTCTGCTCCCATTCTAAGCGTAGAGGAATATAAAATCAAGGGCCTTTTCCGCTTTTTTGCCGGAAGAAGCCGCTTTTGCAGGCATTGCGCACCGACGGAAGGGGTTTGGGGGCTGAGAAACGGCTTTTGAAGCGAGAAACTGCCGGAGTGAAAACGCAGGAAGTCATTCTTAGTTTACAAAATGGACAGAATCAATGCTTGCAATCGGAACGACTTTTGCGGTATTATAATGTACGAAGCTGCCGATCGCCGTGCGCAGCGGGAAAAATTTCTACGGTCGAGAAAGGAAGGTTTTTGTGTCACAAACAACGAAGCGGGCACTGGAAGCATCGCTGAAAAAGCTGCTGCTGGAAAAGCCCCTCAATAAGATCACGATCAACGATATCACCGAGGACTGCGGCGTGAACCGCATGACCTTCTACTACCACTTTAAGGATATTTACGATCTGGTGGACTGGATCCTGATGGAAGATGCGGCCAAGACGATGGAAGGCCGCCAGAGCTTTGATACATGGACCGAAGCATTTCTGGACATCCTGCACCAGATCCGGGATAACAAAGCACTGGTACTGAACGTATACCGCTCTGTGGGTCGTGAACAGGTGGAGCAGTATCTGTACAAGCTTCTGGACCCTATGCTGAAGGAATTTGCGGATCGCGAATGCCGCGACATCACCGTGCAGGACGATGACAAGCAGTTTGTGGTGGATTTTTACAAATATGCGCTGGTGGGCGTGGTGCTGGAATGGATCCGCCGGGATATGAAAACGGATCCCGCTGTGATGGTAGAACGTACGGGACGGATGCTGCAGGGCGATCTGCGCCGCGCGTTATGCCGCCTTGCCAGCAATAAGATCCATCTGGAACAGGACGGTTGAACCGGAAGAGCAACAAAATTTTATCATAATCCGCGCCGTGATGGGTTTTCTATCACGGCGCTTTTTCTGTTTATGGCAACTTGTGGGATAGAATGGTAGAGTAATGGCATAGAAATAGAAAAAGAGATCTCCGAAAAATACCGTTTGGAGGAAAAGGATAATGAATACTTCTGTTGAGAGCCTGACTCATAAAATGCAGCGTGCTGCCGTTGGTAAAATGGTGGACATGGTGCTTTCTCATGCCGATAAAGATCGTCAGAAAACCGTGGGACAGCTGGTGGATGTTGCAAAGCAGTTCTATGGCAGTTCGTTCAGCGATGAAGCCTACGAACACGCCAGACAGACCCTGACCGACTCCGACAGCAAGTGGTCCAAGCTCATCAACTGTGTGCTGGATCAGACCGACCCCAACGTGGCCCGCACCATGGCGCTGAATCTGGGCTACGAGGCTTTCTTCCGCGGCACCAAGACCATCCGCGAGAACCGTGTGAAGTACCAGTGCAACATCCCCTGGCTGATCCTGTTCGACCCCACTTCCGCCTGCAATATGCACTGCGTGGGCTGCTGGGCCGGCGAGTATGGTCACAAGAATAACCTCAGCTTTGAGGATATGGACAAGATCGTTACCGAGGGCAAGGAGCTGGGCGTGTACCTGTACATGCTGACCGGCGGCGAGCCGCTGGTGCGTAAGGCTGATATCCTCAAGCTGGCCGAGAAGCACAACGATGTGCAGTTTGCCATCTACACCAACTCCACCCTCATCGATGAGCCGTTCTGCAAAGAGGTGGTGCGTCTGGGCAACATTGCCTTCATGCTGTCCATCGAGGGCACCCCGGAGACCAACGATGCCCGCCGCGGTGAGGGGCACTATGCCGCTGTTATGCATGCTATGGATCTGCTCAAGGAGCACGGCATCGTGTTCGGCACGTCCATCTGCTACACCCGCGATAATATCGAAGCTGTTACCAACGATGAGTTCATGCGTTTCCTGTGTGAGAAGGGTGCACACTTCGGCTTCTACTTCCACTACATGCCCGTGGGCAACGAGGCAGCACCGGAACTGATGCCTACCCCGGAGCAGCGCAAATATATGATCGACCGCATCCGCTATCTGCGCTCGGAAGAGTGCGATATCCCGTTCTACCCGATGGACTTCCAGAACGACGGTGAGTTTGTGGGCGGCTGTATTGCCGGCGGACGCAACTACTTCCACATCAACTCTGCCGGTGACGCAGAGCCGTGCGTGTTCATCCACTACTCCAATGCCAATATCCACGACCAGAGCATCCTGGAGATCCTGCACAGCCCGCTGTTCATGGCTTATCACAACGGCCAGCCCTTCAACAAGAACCATCTGCGTCCCTGCCCGATGCTGGAAAACCCCGAACTGCTGCAGAAGATGGTGCACGAGACTGGTGCCCACAGCACCGACCTGCAGTCCCCGGAAAGCGTGGAGCACCTGTGCGAGAAGTGCAAGAACTATGCAGCCAACTGGCAGCCCACGGCGGACGAGATCTGGTCCCACACCAAGATCCGCGAGAGCCGCTACGAGAACTACAAGGACTGGAAGCCCTCGCAGCCCATTGAAAAGTAACGAAGGCAGACATCATAATGCAAACAAAGCCCAGGCGTTCCATTGATGTGCGCTCCGTCAAGTAGACAGAGAAATAATATAAGTTTTTGTTCGCCGTTTCCACAAGGAGACGGCGAATTTTTTGTGCAAAAGTGATTGTTCTTTCCTGACATAAAAATACCCCCCCCCAGAGTACGCAGAGTTTTTGCTTTACTCTGTCTACTCTAGGGGGGAGCATATCACACTCAGAGAGGGTCTTGCTGTTTCATGAAAGAGTGGTTTTGAAAATTACCAGAACCAGTAGCGCTTTTTCAGCACAACATATGCAATGCCGATCAGAACCACTACAACACCACCGGCAATGAAGAAGGTCCAGTTGATATTGGCAAATTTCAGGTTCTGGTTGGTCAGCAGATAACGGCCTGCAGTATCGGCAGTGATGATGCCGTCAGTGTAGCTGTTCAGGTACTGCCACTTGTTGGAGACGGCGTTGTACAGATACAGGCGGGTATAGGTGCTCACATCCAGATCGATGCGCACCGAGCAGGGAAGAGCCTTGCCCTTGTCCAGCTCGAACTCGATGCCCTGATCGGACTCAGTCAGGATGAGCATGGTGTCCAGCTCACTGGTGGTGCTCTTGACACCGCTGCCTGCGATCTGCATGGTGTAGCCATCGCCCACCACGCACAGGGTCTTGCCGGTGGTGCGCAGCGCATTGAGGATATCACCGGTCACGGTAGGCACCTCGGCCTGTGTAAAAACGATCTCGTTGTCCTCACTGTCCTGAATGGCCTGCACAACGGGATCGATCTCGATGGGAGTATCGTTATCCGGTTCGGTGGAGCTGCTGTCCGAAGAATTATCGGAAGAAGATGCAGCCGAACGGTTGACGATGACCGTGACCATGGCGGATGCAGTGCCATTGGAAACGGTAATGGAAGTAGCGCCGGTGCCCACAGCCGTGATCACGCCGCTGGGGCTGACCGTGGCAATGTTGCTGTTGGCGGACTTATAGGTGAACTTCTGGGAAGCGGAAGAAGGCTTGACACTGGCGGTCAGGGTGCGGGTGGCACCGGGCTTGAGCACAACGTAGGAAGGATTCACCGTGACGACCTGACCGCTGTTGGAAGAACCAGCGCTGGTGGTGCCGGTGCCGGTGCCGGAGTTGGGAATACTCATGACCGTGACATTGGTGGTAGCAGTCACCGAACCGCAGGTAGCGGTAATGGTGGCGGTGCCGGGGGCAATGCCGGTAACACGGCCGAAATTGTTGACCGTGGCAACCTTCTCATTGGAAGAGGTCAGGGTGACGGTGGCATAGTTGGAAGCCGAAGTAGGCCGCACCTGCAGCTGTGCCGAGACCGAGTTGCCAACATAGATGGTGTTGGAGGAAAGGGAAAGGTCCATCTCGGTAACGATCATGGAAGAATCCATGGAGACAACGATGGTGTAGGCACAGATCTGGTTGCCTGCGGCAGCGGTGATGCGGGTGGTGCCTACGCCCACAGCCTGCACGACACCGGAGTTGCTCACGGTCAGGATGGAAGTATCGTCCGAGATAAAGACAACCGAGTCGGTAGAGTTGCGCGGACGCACCACAGGAGACAGCTGCTGAGAGGAACCCAGCAGCATGTTGGCGGTATAGCTGCCGGCCTCAATGCTTTCGGCAGGCACGTCCTGATCCCACGGCATGGCAACGCCGCTCAGGGCAAGGCCGGAGACAGGGCTTGCTGCGGCCGCAGACACAGCTGTGCCGCAGGCCAGCAGGCAGAGCGCTGCCGCACAGACGGCCAGTTTTTTTGCGGTTGATTTCATAGTAAGTGTACCTCTTTGGGTGATATAACGGCGGCTGGCAGTCAGCACAGCTCCGGTTTAGCGGAACAGAACGCCCAGGGCTTCCATTGCGTACTCGAAATAGGTGACCTGATCGTACTCCACACGGGCAGTAACGCTCATGCCGTTGGAAAGATCCACCTTGTCGCCGCTGCGGCTCACCACATAAGTGGCATCGGGCTTAATGGTCATCTTATAGTAGGAAGCGTTGGAGCTGGCCGTCACGTCACTGTCAATGGCCGTTACAGTGCCGGTCAGGGTGCCATAGGAATACTCCGAAAGGCCGGTAATGGCGATCTTGCACGGGTCACCCACATGAAGCAGCGGGCGGTCATTCACGGTGACCATGGCAACGATCTCCAGATCGTCGTTCTCGCTGGCAACAGTGGCCAGCGGGGAGCCTGCGCTCAGCACCATGCCCTCTTTGTAAGGAGTATCCATGTGGATCACACCGGAGGTGGGGGCGTAGATGTAGTAATCGTTGGCACCGGTGTTCAAGGCATCGAGCTGAGCCTGAATGTTGTCCACGTTGCTCTGTGCGCTGGTAATGCTCTGGGAGATGGACTGCATGGTGGAGTAGTACAGAGCTTCTACTTCGCTCTGGCTCTGCTCCATCATGGTCTTGATCTGAGCATCGGAGTAACCGGCAGCCTGATAGGCCGTGGCATCAAAGGTCTTCTGGGAGACCTGGCTCTTGTAGGTTTCGTACTGATAGTAGTAGGGCTGATCTTCGGGGTTTGTCTCGCTGAAGTAGTTGGTATCATCCTGCACGCACTGCAGCAGCTTGTTGTACTGGTCCAGCTGGGTCTGGTAGATCTTGAGCTGGCTTTCCAGGTTATCCTGCTGCATGTCGATATCCGTGCTCTTGATGTGTGCCACGAGATCGCCCTCGTTCACATAGCTGCCCTCCGAAATATACATCTCGGTAATGGAGCCGGAATAGCTGGACATGATATAGGTTTTATTGCTGGCCTGCACGGTGCCTGCGTTCTGGCTGACATAAATGCGGTTGGTATGGGTGCTCCACACCACCAGAAACAGCATGAAGATGCCCACCAGAATGACAAAAGCGTAGCCATAAGGCGGCAGCTTTTTTTCCATCATGATGCGGCGGTCCTGCAGATCCGAAAGGTTCTGAACTTTAATCGTCATAATTACTTGGTCTCCATAAAGACATCGACCACGGCATCATCCTCGTCCTGATTGACATAGATGGTATAGGAGGTGCCGGTCAGTTTCTGCTCATTCTCAAAAGCGTGGACCTGCAGCTTGTAGGAAGCCAGCTGGCTTTCGGGCATGGGGCCGGTGTAGTGGGCATACAGGCAGTTCTTCACGCGCAGAATGGCATCCATATGGTAGTCCTGCTCCATCTGGCCGATGAACTGGGTAGCCTGCTGCATCATGTACAGGTGCATCTGACGGTCCTCACCAACCACCATGGCCTGCACGATGGGGCCAATGGGCTGTGCGTTGTTGCTCTTGATAAAGTTGTGCATCTGGGTCAGCACCACGGGCAGGCTGGCCATCTCTTCCGGATGGATCTCACGGGAGAGCACATTGGTGAGCTTCAGGGTCTTGTTCTCGGCTACTTTGATCTCTTTCATGTTGAATACCTCGGTTCCTTTTCAGATTTACCTCAGAAGAGGCAGTAATAGGCAATCGAGAAAGGGGAGAAAACCGCTGCAGAGAGTAGCTTCCTCTCCGCTCCCGATCGCCTACTACTTATAAAAGTAATAGGGATCTTGCGAATAAAATGTGCCCGGAGGCGTTTTGCCTCCGGGCACACCATAGTGAGGCATAGTCACCTGAGCAGGCAGGGCCTGTTCAGGATAACACCATCTACTTCTACTAAACAGAAAGTCTTTCTAGCTCTTTTTTATCTGACACAGCAAAACTATGTCAAACCAAGCTATCCATCAAGAATTACTCCCTTTCATATGTAACCGGGTGCGCACCCGGCTGCAACACATCAATAGGTGATCGACTCACCGTCGTCATCCTCTTCCACCACGGCCTGCATAACAGGCTGCTTGGGTTCAGCCTGTTTGTTGCGGTAAATACCCTGCTGCATGTTCCAAAGCTCGTAGTACTTGCCTTCCTTGGCAAGCAGCTCCTCATGGGTGCCGCGTTCCACGATCTGGCCGTGATCCATCACAAGGATCAGATCACAGTCACGAACGGTGGACAGGCGGTGCGCCACGATCAGCATGGAACGATCTGCAAGCTGATCGTAGATCATGTTGAAGATCAGATTTTCCGTAGCAAAGTCCAGATTACTGGTGGATTCATCCAGAATGTAGAGGTTGGAATCTTTCAGGAAAGCACGTGCCAGCGCAATGCGCTGCTTTTCACCGCCGGACAGGCCGTTGCCTGCTTCCTCCAGATAGGTGTTATACTGCAGGGGCAGGTGGCGGATAAAGTCGTGTGCATCCGCCTTCTTGGCAGCTTCCTTAACTTCGTCCATCGTAGCGTCCATACGGGAAACGCGGATGTTATCATAAATGGTCTTGCTGAACAGCTCAACGTTCTGCGGCACATAAGAAATTGCGCGGCGGACAGAATCATTGGTGTATTCAGCCAGATTCACACCGTTCAAGTCGATCTCGCCATCTTCCGGCTCATAATACTTGAGCAGAAGCTTGGTGATCGTGGATTTGCCGCTGCCGCTGCTGCCCACCAGTGCGACCTTTTTACCGGCCGGAATGGTAAAGCTGATGTGATCCAGTGCAGGGGCACGGTTGCCATAACGGAAAGTGACATCCTTGAACTCGATATCGCCCTCCACCTTGTCCAGATCGGTGCGGTCTTCGTCGCCGACCGTCTCGGAGGGATAATCCATGATCTCGCCCAGACGCTTCATGGAAATGCTGGCCTCCTGAATCTGCATCTGCAGACCGATCAGGTTGCTCAGCGGGGAAGTAAAGTAAGAGGACAGTGTGCTGAAGGCCATGAATCCGCCCAGTGTCATCTCACCCTTCAGAACCTGACTGATACCCACATAGGTGGTCAGCATGCTGAAACCGGTGGAAATGAAGGAGGAAATCAGGCCCTGCGTGGTACTGATCTTGCTGGAGCGCAGGCTGATCTTCAGGCTCTTGATGTACTCACGCTCGAGGTTCTCCATTTCGGTATCCTCGTTGGCGTTGCACTTGACCGTCTCAATGCCGCGCAGGCTTTCGATCATCTGGCTGTTCAGTGCAGCGGACTGCACCATGGTTTCTTCGTTGATCTTTTTGTAAGGCTGCTTGTAGATCAGCACCAGCAGAATGCTGACCAGAGCCATGAACAGCGAGATCGAGAAGAGCATCGCATTCATGCGGAACAGGATGATACCGGTGATAATGGCCATCGAGATATCCATGATCAGACTCAGCGCAATGCTGGTGAAGATGGATTTGATGGTGTTTGCATCCGAATAACGGGTGGTGATATCACCAGTCTTGCGGGTGGCAAAGAACTTCATGGGCAGATGGAAGATATGCCCGAAGTAGCCCAGCATCAGCGGAATATCGATCTTGATGGATAGGTGGATCAGAACCCACTGCCGGACAAAGCCCACCAGCGTATTGGTGATGCTGACCATGCTGAACACGAGAATCAGTGTGACCAGCAGATTGTCCAAGCCATATGGCAAGACCTCGTCCATCAGGATCTTGTTGAACATGGAGGAGGCGATGCCCAGGATCGTAACGATCAGAGAACTCAGGATCGCATAGGCAAAGAGTTTTTTCTGGGGCAGCAACAGGTCGATGTAACGCTTGAACATGCCGCCCTTTTCGATCTTACCGCCCTTGAACTCCGAGGTGGGGTTCATCAGCAGCAGAACACCGGTAAAGTTCTTGTAGAACTCATCCAGAGAGATCTTTTTCAGCTCACTGCCGGGGTCGCCGATCACGACATAATCCTTGCACTTGTGTTTTTTGCCGTTCTTCTCATCTTCCTTGGCGGCTTCGGCTTCTTTCAGCATGTGCCGACGACGCTCACCGTCATCTTTGATGGTGGTCTTTTTAAAGACGACCACAAAGTGGGCCAGACCCTGATCGGTGATGACCTGCGCAATGCAGGGCAGCGAGAAATCGCTGAGGAAATTTTCACGGTCTACGCGAACCGCTGCAGTGGTGAAACCCAACTCATTAGCGGCTTTCTGCAAACCAACAAGGTTCGTGCCTTTCAGGTCGGTACCCATCATATCGCGCAGGCGGGTGATGGTAACTTCCTTTTTGTAATGGAGGCACACCATTGCGAGGCAGGCAGCCGCACAGTCAGTGGTGTCGTGCTGCCGGACATAGGTATAACGCATAGATGCTTCCTTTGATCATATACAAATTTATTCAAACAGCGGCAGGCGTTTTGAAGAAGCGGCCTGCCGCAGATCTGACAACGTGAAAAGAGCCGGAGCCTGAAACAACAGCACAGAGACCGGTGCTTTGTCCTGTCCTGCGGAGAACCATGACAAAACACCGGTCGGCTGCTATCAAAAGAAGGGAGCACCTACCCTTTGATCTGTGTGCCGGACTTTGGAAAAACAGATACAAATTCCCAAAGCTTATAAGCAGTATACCACAATGTGACATCTTCTTCAAGTAGTCAAATTTTAAGAAATCATTATGCTTGATGCTTTTTTCGCATGAATGCTGTGTTTTTGGGACAGAGAAGCCCAAAAACAGAGGAGAAACACGACTGCATGGCTGTACAGAAAAAGGGTGTAGTATGGGACAAACAAAAAAGGCAATGTTCCGTGGAACATTGCCTTTTCTTCTGGCGCCTCTTGCCTGACTCGAACAGGCGACACCCTGATTAACAGTCAGGTGCTCTAACCGACTGAGCTAAAGAGGCAGATCACATTTGTGACTGCGAAAGATATTATACCGCATAAGAATGCCTTTTGCAAGCCTTTTTTAAAAAATGGATCATTTTTGGCAAAACAAAACCGTCCTGCAGTGTTTTGAAACGCCGCAGGACGGTAAAGTACATATTATAAAAGAAGGAAAGGCTTATTTCAGCTTGCTCTTGGCCTTCATGCGCTGCTCGTGGTTCAGGATCTGCTTGCGGATGCGCAGATTTTCAGGAGTGACCTCCAGCAGCTCGTCCTGTGCAAGGAATTCCAGGCAGCCTTCCAGACTGAGCTTGCTAATGGGGATCAGGCGCAGAGCATCATCGGAGCCGGATGCACGGGTATTGGTCAGGTGCTTGGTCTTGCAGACGTTGACATCCACGTCCTCGCCGGAAGCGGTGTAGCCAATGACCATGCCCTCGTAGACCTTTTCACCAGCGCCCACCAGAAGGGTGCCGCGCTGCTGAGCATTGAACAGACCGTAGGTGACAGCCTCGCCGGTCTCAAAGCTGACCAGAGAACCGGTGGAGCGGTTGGCAATCATGCCAGCCCAGACATCGTAACCGTCGAAGATCTGGTTGATAACACCCTCGCCATGGGTATCAGTCAGGAACTGGTTGCGGTAGCCGAACAGGCCGCGGCTGGGCATACGGAACTCCAGACGCACACGGTCGGTGCCCAGAGATTCCATCTGCTGCAGGATAGCCTTGCGCTGGCCCAGACCGGTCATGACAGCGCCCTGATACTGGGTGGGCACATCGATGACGACATGCTCCATAGGCTCATAGGTCTTGCCGTCGATGACCTTAGTCAGAACGTGCGGGGGAGAGACCTGCAGCTCATAACCTTCACGGCGCATGGTCTCGATCAGGATGGACAGGTGCATCTCACCACGGCCCATAACGCGGAAGGAATCGGTGGTGGCGGAATCTTCCACCTTCAAAGCGACATCCTTCAGCAGTTCCTTCTGCAAACGGTCACGGATCTGGCGGCTGGTGACGTACTTGCCCTCGCGGCCGGCCAGCGGGCTGTCGTTGACGGAAAAGGTCATTTCAACAGTAGGATCGTTGATTTTCACGAAGGGCAGCGGCTCCACATTGGAGGGGCTGCACAGGGTATTGCCGATGGTCACGTCGGGCAGGCCGGAGAAGGCCACGATATCGCCGGCGGTAATGTTATCGCACGGCTGACGGCCATTGGCCTGGAAGTCGTACAGCTTGGTCAGACGGCCGCGCATCTTCAGATCCTGATTGTGCCAGTCACAGACGACAACTTCCTCGCCCACCTTGGCAACGCCGTTCTGGATGCGGCCAATGCCGATGCGGCCCACGAAGTCGTTATAGTCCACAGAGGACACCAGCATCTGGAAGGGAGCCTCGGGGTCGCCCTCAGGCGGCTTGATGGTGCTCAGCAGAGTATCGAACAGAGGGATCAGGTCGGTGCCGGGCACATCGGGGTCCAGGCTTGCGGTGCCATCACGGCCACAGCAGAACAGCATGGGGCAGTCCAGCTGCTCATCGGTAGCACCCAGATCCATCAGCAGGTACAGAACTTCGTCGATGACTTCCTTGATGCGGGCATCGGGGCGGTCGATCTTGTTGATGGCCACCACCAGGCTCAGGTTCTGCTGCAGAGCCTTCTGCAGCACAAAACGGGTCTGGGGCATGCAGCCCTCGGCGGCATCCACCAGCAGCAGAACGCCGTTGACCATTTTCAAAACGCGCTCCACCTCGCCGCCAAAGTCGGCATGGCCCGGAGTATCGACAATATTGATCTTGACACCCTTGTAGGTGCAGGAGCAGTTCTTGGCCAGAATGGTAATGCCGCGCTCACGCTCGATATCGCCGCTGTCCATGACGCGCTCAGCCACGACCTGATTATCGCGGAATGCGCCGCTCTGACGCAGCATTGCGTCCACCAGGGTGGTCTTGCCGTGGTCAACGTGAGCGATAATGGCAACGTTGCGCAAATCGTTACGAACCATAAAATTCAACCTCTCTATTATTAAACTCATAAAATACGAACGAACGTCATACAAGCTTAAGTTTATAACAGGAAGGGGTGGTTTGTCAAGATTGTATAAAAATTTTTTCAACCTTTCGGCAGAATGCCTGAGAAAAGCCATGCGATTTGTGCGGCGTGTACCTTTAAAATATGCTATACTAAGGGTACAGAAGAAATAAAGCCGGAGGTGTTTTTATGAAGATCACATTTCTGGGCGCGAACCATGAGGTCACCGGCAGCTGCACTTTGATCGAAGCGGCTGGGCAGCGCTTTTTGATCGACTGCGGCATGGAGCAGGGCAAGGACGTATACGAGAACCAGCCCATCCCGGTGGCACCCGGCGAGATCGACTGGGTGCTGGCCACCCATGCACACATCGACCATACCGGTATGCTGCCGCTGCTGGTGCGCAACGGCTTCCGCGGCAAGATCTATGCCACGAACCCCACGGTGGAGCTGTGCGGCATCATGCTGCGGGACTCGGCCCATATTCAGGAATTTGAAGCGGAGTGGAAAAACCGCAAGGGCCAGCGCTCCGGCGCAGAACCGGTGGAACCGATGTATACTGTGCAGGATGCTGAAGCAGCCATGAAGCTGTTTGTGGGCAAGGCCTATGAGCAGCGCTTCCAGCTTGCACCGGGCATTGAAGCCCGCTTTGTGGATGTGGGCCATCTGCTTGGCTCGGCCAGCATAGAGCTTTGGATCACCGAGGGTGAGACCACGACCAAGCTGGTATTCTCCGGTGATATCGGCAATCTGGATCAGCCCATCATCAAGGATCCTGCTTACATCAAAGAGGCGGACTACGCCTTTATGGAATCTACCTACGGCGACCGCAGCCACGGCCCGAAGCCGGACTATGTGAGCGAGCTGACGAAGATCCTGCAGCGCACCTTTGACCGGGGCGGCAATGTGGTCATTCCCAGCTTTGCGGTGGGCCGCACGCAGGAGATGCTCTACTTTATCCGTGAGATCAAGGAAAAGGGCCTTGTGAAGGGGCACGGCAACTTCCCGGTGTACATTGACAGCCCGCTTGCCATCGAGGCGACCCGCATCTTTAAAGATACCGACCCGGACTGCTTTGATGCGGACACCCGCGCTCTGCTGGAAAACGGCATTGATCCGATTACCTTCCCGGGTCTGCGCGTCACGGTGACCAGCGATGAATCCCGCATGATCAATGCAGACCGCGTGCCAAAGGTCATCCTCTCGGCCAGCGGCATGTGCGAAGCGGGCCGCATCCGTCACCACCTCAAGCATAATCTGTGGCGGCCGGAGTGCACCATTCTGTTCGTGGGCTATCAGGCGGTGGGCACGCTGGGCCGCACCCTGCTGGAAGGTGCCACGACGGTAAAGCTGTTCGGTGAACCCATTGAGGTGCAGGCAGAGCTGTGCCAGCTCACCGGCATGTCCGGCCATGCGGACAGAGAAGGTCTGCTGCGGTGGGTGAACTCCTTTGAGCAGAAACCAAAGCGTGTGTTCGTGATGCACGGCGAAGATGAGACCGAGGACCACTTTGTGCAGACCTTGACGGAACAGGGCTTCACTGCCTGCGCACCCTACAACGGCGCACAGTGGGCCATCGGAGCCGAAGGGGCCGTCTGCCTGCAGGAGGGCACGAGAGCCCGCATTGAGCACAAGGCGAATGAAGGCCAGAGCCGTGCCGCCAGTGTGTTCCAGCGGCTGGTCAGCGCCGGCAAGCGCCTGCTGCGGGTCATCGAGCACAACGAGGGCGGCGCAAACAAAGACCTTGCCAGGTTTGCCGACCAGATCAATGCCCTGTGCGATAAGTGGGACCGATAAAGCAAAACAAAAGCACCGTGACCCAAAAGGCCACGGCGCTTTTTTGCATGGAGCGGGCAATGGGAATCGAACCCACCTCCTCAGCTTGGAAGGCTGATATACTAGCCGATGTACGATGCCCGCATTTACGAACGATATTATAGCATGTTCTGGCACAAATGTCCAGCCCAATTTTTGTGTGTTCCTTAAAGCACCGGAAAAGAATGCCGGAACGGCCTTGCTTTTCCATACGGCTCTGCTACAATAGAAAAGAACGGAGGGAGAGAGGATGGAGCCGGAAGCAGAGATCATTCGTGCGCAGCTGTTTGCCTTGCAGGATGAAGCATACCGCACCTTTCACAGTGCGTTGATGCCCACCGTGCCGCCGGAAACGGTGATTGGCGTGCGCGTTCCGGCTCTGCGCAGGCTGGCAAAACAGCTCGCGGGCACAGCGCAGGCAGAGGTGTTTTTACAGGCCCTGCCGCATGGATACTACGAAGAGAACAACCTCCACGCGTTTCTGATCGAACTTATCCGGGACTACGACAGGGCGCTGGCTGAAACGGAAGCGTTCCTGCCCTACATCAACAACTGGGCCACCTGTGACTGCTTTTGCCCCAAAGTGTTTGCAAAGCACAAGAAGAAACTGCTGGTGCCCATTCGCCGCTGGCTGGATTCGGGCGAGGTGTACACCGTGCGCTATGGCATGGAGATGCTGATGCGCTATTATCTGGATGATGCATTCCGGCCGGAATATCTGGAATGGGTGGCCGATGTGCGCAGCACGGAATACTATATCAATATGATGCGGGCATGGTATTTTGCCACAGCACTGGCAAAGCAGCCGGATGCCGCGCTGCCGTGGCTCACAGAAAAGCGGCTGGATCTGTGGACCCACAACAAAGCCATCCAGAAAGCGGTGGAAAGCCGCCGCATTCCGCCCGGAATGAAGCAGCTGCTGCGCGGTCTGCGCAGCCGTTCATAAAAGCTTCCGGATTTCCGCGCAGATTTCCTGTTTACTTTATGGATGTTTTATTGTAAAATAAGCTATAGTAAAAAATGCCAGGGTATGCCTATGCCCTGACGGAAGATAAAAACAGGTGGTGTTTGGATTATGGCATTGAAATATCAGCGTATCCTTCTGAAAATCAGCGGCGAAGCACTGGGCGGCGAAAAGGGCATGGGTTTTGATGAACCCACCATGGACACGATCTGCGGCGGCGTGAAGAAAGCACACGAGCTGGGTGTGCAGATCGGCATTGTTGTGGGCGGCGGCAACTTCTGGCGCGGCCGTTCCAGCGGCAAGATGGAGCGCACACTGGCCGATAAGATCGGTATGCTGGCAACCGTGATGAACGCACTGGCTGTTTCCGATAAGCTGGAGCAGCTGGGTGTGCCCACTGAGGTGTTCACCTCCATCACCATGCCACAGGTGGCACAGCCCTTTACCCGCAAGGATGCCCTGCGCGCCATGGATGAGGGCAAGATCGCCGTGTTCGGCGGCGGCACCGGCAACCCGTTCTTCTCCACGGATACGGCAACCGCTCTGCGCGCTGTGGAAGTGAGCGCCGATGTGATGTTCAAGGCTACTATGGTGGATGGCGTTTACGATAAGGATCCCCACAAGTACGCCGACGCAAAGAAGTATGATACCCTCACCTTTACCAAGGTGCTGGAAGACCAGCTGGCTGTTATGGATGGCACTGCTGCCACTCTGTGCCGCGACAACAAGCTGCCCATCCTCGTGTTCGATCTGGCCGACCCGGACAACATTGCCCGTGCCGTGCAGGGCGAGAATGTGGGCACACTGGTTTACGAGGGCTGAAACGCCTGCAGCCGACATACATTATAGGGCAGACGCATTGCAGCGCAGCCCCAAGATAAAAAGGAACAGGAGACTACCGCAATGAGCAGCAACACCAAGGTTTACGAAGACAAGATGAAGAGCTCGGTCGAACATCTGGGCCGCGAACTGGGCGCTGTGCGCGCAGGCCGCGCAAATCCCGCTGTGCTGGATAAGGTCAGCGTGGATTATTATGGTGCCCCCACTCCCATCCAGCAGGTGGCATCCGTGGCTGTGGCCGAAGCACGCACCCTGACCATTACCCCGTGGGACCGTACTCTGCTGCGCCCCATCAGCAAGGCCATCATGGCCAGCGATGTGGGTATCACTCCCATTGATGACGGCTCTACCATCCGCCTGAACTTCCCGGCTCCCACCGAGGAGCGCCGCAAGCAGCTGGCAAAGGAAGTTTCCAAGCTGGGCGAGGAGGCTAAGGTGGCAGTGCGCAACATCCGCCGCGAGGCTATGGATAAGGCCAAGGCCATGAAGAAGGCCGGTGAGCTGACCGAGGACAGCCAGAAGACCATGGAAGAGGATGTCCAGAAGCTGACCGACAAGTATATCAAGAACATCGATGCTGCGGTGGAAGAAAAGCAGAAGGAGATCATGTCTGTCTGATCTGCGCAGATGCAATAGACTGGAGGTGCCGTGCGCTGAAGAAGAGTGCGCGGCACTTTTGTTGAAGGTGGCATTGCTGCCGGGAGGAAATAATGGCGCATCCGAAAGAATTTGCCGAGGGCCTTTCCATCGGCATCATCATGGACGGCAACGGCCGTTGGGCAAAGAACCGCGGCCTGCCCCGCACTGCCGGGCACAAAAAAGGCGCAGAGGTGTTCAGCGATATTGCAGATTACTGCGATGAGCTGGGCGTTTCGTCGGTGTACTTCTATGCGTTTTCCACCGAGAACTGGAAGCGTCCGCTGGAAGAGGTCAACGCCATCATGCGGCTGTTCGGCGAATATCTGCTGAAGGGCTTTGACTACAAGAACCGCAATATCCGCATCAAGTTCATGGGTGACCGCACGGTGCTGGATAAAAAGCTGCAGCAGCTGATGAACAAGCTGGAAGCAGATTCTTCGGTCAAGACCGGCATGACCCTGAACATTGCCATCAACTACGGCGGCCGCCCGGAGATCGTGCGGGCGGCGCAGCAGCTTGCGGCAAAGGCGGCGGCAGGGGAGATAAAGCCCGAAGAGATCACGGAACAGCTGCTCAGCGATGCCATGTATACCGCTGGCCAGAAGGACCCGGATTTTATCCTGCGTCCCAGCGGAGAAAAGCGGCTGTCCAACTTCATGCTCTGGCAGGCAGCTTACTCGGAGCTGGTAGAAATGGACGTTCTGTGGCCGGATTTCACCCGCAGCGATCTGGACGCTGCCATTGAGGAGTTCAATCATCGTTCCCGCCGGTTTGGCGGACTGTAAAACCCAAAACCTCCTGCACACGGTGCAGGGACCGGACGGCCCGGCGGCTTTGCCGGAGCCAAACTTAATCCAGAGGGGCGCGGCACCCGACCGGTGAAAAGGAGATCCAATCTATGAAAACACGTGTTATTACTGCGATCGTGGGCATCATCGTACTGATCGGCGTGATGTTCACCTTCAACACTCTGATCTTTAATCTGGTCATCGCGGCCATTACGCTGATCGCCGTTCACGAGATCTACAGTGCCCTCGGCTTTGAAAAGAAGGACTGGCTGATGTATGCGATGCTGATACCATATACACTGCTGGTCATGACGAGCAACTATCAGATCATGCGGCGGCTGGTGATGCCGGTGTCCTTTCTGCTGGTCACATTTTATGCCATCTATCTGGTGGTGCGCAACGGCACCATCAGCTATCAGAAGGCCAGCGGCCTGCTGATGTTCTCCGGCATCGTGATCTTCTGCTTCTATTCCTTTATCCGGCTCAAGGAGCTGCTGCCGGTGGAGCAGTACGGCTACGATGCGGTGTTCTTTATCCTGCTCATCCTCTGCTTTGCCTGGGGCGGCGATACCTGTGCCTACTTTGCAGGCCGTGCCTTTGGCAAGCATAAGCTCTGCCCGGTGGTCAGCCCCAAAAAGACCGTGGAAGGTGCTGTTGGCGGTGTTCTGGGCACCATGGCGTTTGGTGTGATCATCACGCTGGTATACTCGGTGGCAGCAAACCGGATGGAAGCCTTCACCCGCTCCAACATTGGCGTTTCCATGTATGTGATCATTGCGCTGCTGGGCTGCGTGGCGGCGGTGCTGGGCATTTATGGCGATCTGTTTGCCAGCGTGGTCAAGCGCCAGTGCGGCATCAAGGATTACGGCACCATCTTCCCGGGGCACGGCGGCATTCTGGACCGCTTTGACAGTGTGATGTTCATTGCGCCCTTTGTGACCATGGTCATTACGGCGGTGTTCTATTATTAAGGGAGGAATATGTGATGTCGAAAAAAATCACTCTGCTGGGTTCTACCGGTTCCATTGGCACCCAGAGTCTGGATGTGATCCGTGCACAGGGCTATGAGGTGTTCGGCCTTTCTGCCCACAGCCATGTAGACAAGATCCTGCAGCAGATCGAAGAGTTTCATCCGCGCTATGTCTGCATGACCGACCCGGATGCGGCCCGCAGGCTGGATGCGGAGCTTTCCGGTCGTGCAGATGCGCCCCGGCTGCTGGTAGGGCCGGAAGGGCTCAAGCAGCTGGCCGCACTGGACGGCACCGATGTGGTGCTGAACAGCGTGGTGGGCATTGCAGGCCTTGGTGCCAGCCTGTGCGCGATCGAAAGCGGGCATGATCTGGCCCTTGCCAACAAGGAGAGTCTTGTCACCGGCGGCCATCTGGTCACACAGGCCGTGGCAAAGCAGGGTGTAAAGCTGCTGCCGGTGGACAGTGAACACTCGGCCATCTTCCAGTGCCTGCAGGATAAGGAGAGTGCCCCCAGCCTGACCAAGATCCTGCTCACGGCATCCGGCGGCCCCTTCTTCGGGATGAAGACCGAGGAGCTGCGCGGTAAGACCAAGGCGGATGCCCTCAAGCACCCCAACTGGAACATGGGCGCAAAGATCACCATTGACTCTGCCACCCTGATGAACAAGGGTCTGGAGCTGATCGAGGCAGTGTGGCTGTTCGGCCTGCCGCCGGAGAAGATCCAGATCGTGGTGCAGCGCCAGAGCATCGTGCATTCGGCGGTGCAGTTCAGCGATCATTCGGTCATTGCTCAGCTGGGTGTGCCGGATATGCGCATTCCCATCCAGTATGCGCTCACCTACCCAAAGCGCGTACCCGGCGTTGTGCCGGAGCTGGACTTTGCCGCACTCAAGGTGCTCACTTTCGATGTGGCAGACGACGAGACCTTCCGCTGCCTTGCCGCCTGCAAAAAGGCCATCAAAAAGGGCGGTCTCGGCCCCTGCGCCGCCAACGGTGCCAATGAGGAAGCTGTCAAGCTCTTCCTTGAGGACAAAATTGGCTTCCTCGATATTGGCCGGCTGGTGGAAGCAGTCGTGGACAGCGACAGCTTTGGCGGCGAGTATACCCTCAGCGATGTGTACGAGTGCGACCGCATGGCACGAGAGTTCGTGCGCGCACATCTTTGATCTTTAGGAGACGCAATGTCAATTTTTATCACCCTGATCGCCGCACTGATCGTGTTCAGCGCTGTGATCGCCATTCATGAATTCGGGCACTTTACCGTGGCAAAGCTCTGCGGCATTCAGGTCAACGAGTTTTCCATCGGCATGGGGCCGGCTTTGTGGAAGAAAATTTACAAGGGCACCCAGTACAGCCTGCGTGCATTGCCGGTAGGCGGCTATGTGGCGCTGGAGGGCGAGGAAAGCCCCGAGAGCCAGCAGGCCGAAGCGGCCCGCGACGAACGGGAAGCAGAGGACGAAAACCCTGTCCCGCCGGAGCAGCGCACCGGCATCCCTTTGAACGAGGCACCGGTATGGCAGCGTGTGCTTGTGATGGTGGCAGGTGCCTTCATGAATTTCGTGCTGGGCTTTGTGGTGCTGGTCATTCTTGTGGCAGCACAGGAAGGAGCCATCACCAGCAAGACCATCTATTCTATTGAGAACGATGCCCTCTGCGGCCAGACCGGCCTGCAGGCGGGGGACGAGATCGTTGCCGTGAACGGCAGGCGCTGCTTTGTGGCCAACGACATCCTTTATGAGCTGGTGCGCACCGAAGCCTATCGCGCCGATTTTACGGTCAAGCGGGACGGCCAGAAGGTGGAACTGTCGGACGTGCAGTTCAACACCTGGCAGGACGAGGACGGCCAGACCCATATGACCCTTGGCTTTACGGTGTACGGCATCAAAAAAACACCGCTCAATGTGTTAAAAGAAGCGTGGAACAGCACCCTGTACTACGGACGCATCGTGTTTACCTCGCTGGAAGACCTTGTGCGCGGACGCGAGAGCATCAACAATCTGTCCGGCCCGGTGGGTATCGTGACAGCGATCGGTCAGGCGGCAAGCTACGGCTGGCAGGATCTGCTGGAGCTGCTGGCCCTCATCACCATCAATCTGGGCGTGTTCAATCTGCTGCCCTTCCCGGCACTGGATGGCGGCAAGGTGGTATTTTTGATCATTGAGGGCGTTACCGGCCATGCAGTGCCGGAAAAGCTGCAGGGCACACTGACCATTGCGGCCTTTGCACTGCTGTTTGGCCTGATGCTCTTTGCAACCTATAATGATATCATCCGGCTTGTGACCGGTGCAATGTGAGCAAAAACAGAAAGGGGAGCTTTATGAGGCAGTTAAAACGGGAAGTGAAGATCGGCAATGTGACCATCGGCGGCAAGAATCCTATTGCGGTGCAGACGATGCTCAACGTGCCGGTGGAGGATATTGAGGGCAATGTGGCGCAGGCAAAGCGGTGCGAAGCTGCTGGCTGTCAGATCTTGCGCGTGACCTGCCCCAGCCCGGCGGATGCAAAGTGCATCGAAGCCGTCAAGAATGCGGTGAACATCCCCATTGTGGCAGACATCCATTTTGACTACAAGGCGGCTCTGGCCTGCGCAGATGTGGGCGTGGATAAGATCCGCATCAACCCCGGCAACATCGGCGACGATGACCGGGTGAAGGCTGTGGTGGATGCCTGTCAGCGCAAGAACATTCCCATCCGCATCGGCGTGAATGGCGGCAGTCTGGAAAAGCACATCCTTGCAAAATACGGCGCACCCACGCCGGAGGCCATGGTGGAGAGTGCACTGTACCATGTGCGCCTGCTGGAAAAATTCGATTTCAACAACATCGTCATTTCCATCAAGAACTCCAATGTGCCCCGCATGATGGAGGCCTACCGCCAGCTCAGCGCTGTCACGGATTACCCGCTCCATGTGGGTGTTACCGAGGCGGGTACCTACCAGATGGGTCTGCTGAAAAGCGGCATGGGCATCGGCGGAATGCTGCTGGAAGGCATTGGCGATACCATCCGCGTCTCGCTGGCCGCAGAGCCGGAAAAGGAAGTGGAAGCGGGCTACAACATCCTGCGCGCCGTGGGCTTCCCGGTAGCAGGCCCGGAGGTCATCACCTGCCCCACCTGCGGCCGTACCCAGTATCCCTGCACCGAGATCGCCAATGAGGTGGAAAAGCGGCTGCAGGGCTGCAAAAAATCCATCAAGGTGGCCGTGATGGGCTGCGTGGTCAACGGCCCCGGTGAAGCCCGCGAAGCAGACATCGGCATTGCCGGCGGCAAGGGCGAGGCGGTGCTGTTCATCCACGGCAAGCCCATCAAAAAGCTGACCGGAGACAACATCCTGGATCAGTTCATGGATGAGATCTATAAACTGTAAAATGGGAGAATGCTATGGCACTGCAAAACAAACTGGGCCTGACAGATGAACTGGAGCTTGCCCGTGAAGAGGAAAGGATCAGCAAACAAAAGGCGCTGGCGCTGTATGATACGGGTTTGCTGAATACTTTTCCGGTGGGAACATTTGCAGGCCTTGCAATGATCCATAAATATCTGTTTGAAGATATCTATGAATTTGCCGGTCAGATGCGCACCGTAAACATCGCAAAGGGAAATTTCCGCTTTGCACCGGTCATGTATCTGCACCCGGCACTGGAAAGCATTGACCAGATGCCGCAGTCCACGTTTGATGAAATTATTGAAAAATATGTGGAGATGAATGTGGCGCACCCTTTCCGGGAAGGCAATGGCCGCAGTACCCGTATCTGGCTGGACAGCATCCTGAAAAAAGAACTGCATCAGGTGGTGGATTGGAGCCGCGTGGATAAAAGCGACTATCTGATGGCCATGGAGCGCAGCCCGGTGAAAGATCTGGAAATCAAGGTGCTGCTGCATAAAGCACTGACGGAACAGATCAATGACCGTCAGGTGTATATGAAGGGGATTGATGCAAGCTATCATTATGAGGGCTACCAGATTTTCAGAACAGAGGAACTTGCAAAGAAATAAAACCACATTTTTGCTGCCACACCTGCAAAAACGGGTGCGGCAGTTTGTGCTGTATAAAAAGGAGTACCATTTGTGACACCACTCGTATCCAACCTGTGGCCGCAGTTCATGGTGGACCCGGCATTTGCAGACTGCTTCGGGCAGGTCATTGTGGAGCATGCGCAGATGCTGCGGCAGGAGCGGCAGGTCATCTTTACCCTGCGCAGCGGTGCGCCACTGGACAAAAATCTCTGTGCCCGGCTGCTGGCATCCCTGCAGCCGGATTATGAGGGCTTTGAGCTGCGCATCCAGAACCTGTTTGGCTATGCCATGCTGGACGAAGCGGCCCTGCGCGATCTGATGGAAGAGATGAAGCGGGACGGCGTGCCCATCAATGGCTTTCTGGACCGGTGCAAGATCAACATCATCGGACAGAAGATCACCATCGGCGTATGCCATGGCACCAAGTTTTTGCAGGAGATGCACTTTGAAAAGCTGCTGGCAGAGCGCATTGCGGCCCACACCGGGGTAACGCCGCAGGTAACGCTGCAAAGCGCTGTAAGCGAAGCCGAGCAGCACCAGATGGAAGAAAAGCTGGAGCGCAAGATTGCGCCACCGGTGGTCAAGTTTGAGAAAAAGAACACAGCACCGTCCATCAAGGTGGATGGTCTGGACCTGACCGATAAGCCCGTCACCATTTTCCACGGCAAGATGTTCACCCCCAAGAACCTCACCCCGCTGAAAGACCTTGGCGGCGAGGGCGGCAAGTGCACGATCTGGGGCGATGTGTTCTTCTCGGAGGTCAAGGGAAACTTCCGCAAAATTTATACCGTATCCATCACCGATTATCAGGGCTCCATCAACCTGAAGATCCGCGCGCAGGAAGGTGAGGACTGCTCCAAGTGGGAGAGCCTTGGCAAAGGCACCACCCTCATCGTGCGCGGCGACTGCTCCTACGACAAGTACGAACACGATTATATCGTCTACCCCTACGATGTGCTCATCGTGGAGCGCAAAAAGCGGGAGGATACCGCACCGGTCAAGCGTGTGGAGCTGCATCTGCACACCAAGCTTTCCAGCATGGACGGCTTCTGTGACCCCGGCGGCATCGTCAAGCTGGCCCACCGCATGGGGCATCCGGCCGTTGCCATCACGGACCACGGTGTGTGTCAGGGTTACCCGGAAGCCATGCTGGCAGCGGACGATATCCATAAATCAGACCCGGACTTCAAGTTGATCTACGGCTGCGAAGCCTACTTTGTGGACGACATGATCCCCTGTGTATACGGTGTGAAGGATCAGCCGCTGGACGGGGAGTTCTGCGTGTTTGATACCGAGACCACAGGCCTTGACCCCGGCGTGGAGTATATGACCGAGATCGGTGCCGTCATCGTGAAAAACGGCGAAGTGGTGGAGGAATTTGATACCTTTGTCAAGCCCGGCAAGCCCATCACCCCCAAGATCACCGAGCTGACCGGCATCACCAACGAAATGGTGGCGGATGCTCCCGGCGAAAAGGAAGCGCTGGAAGCCTTCCTCAAATTTGCGGGAGACCGCATCCTTGTGGGCCACAACGTCCACGCCTTTGATATGCGTTTCCTGCGCGCCGCCGCCAAGCGCAGCGGCCTCAAGCTGGAGCCGACCTATATCGACACCCTGACCATGGCGCAGGCCATGTACCCCGGCCTGCACAACTACAAGCAGGGCACCATCAACAAGCATCTGGAGCTGCCTGCCTACGAGGCCCACCGTGCCTGTGAGGATTCTGCCGCGCTGGGCCGCATCTTCGGGGTCATGCTGAACGACCTGAAAGAAAAGCAGGTAGCAAAGGTCAGTGAGATCAACACCGGCCTTGGCGGCAACCGCGAGGTGCTGAAAAAGAAGTATTACCACCTCATCATTCTGGTCAAGAACCAGATGGGCCTGAAAAACCTGTACAAGATCGTCAGCGAAGCCCATGTGAACTACTTTTTCAAAAAGCCCCGGGTGCCCCGGAGCCTTTTGAACAAATACCGGGACGGCCTGCTGCTCACTTCCGCCTGCGAAGCCGGCGAGCTGTACCGGGCCATCGTGGATGGCACCAGCTATGAAGAACTGAAAAAGATCGCGTCCTACTACGATATTCTGGAGATCCAGCCGCTGGGCAACAACGCCTACATGGTGCGGGACGGCAAGGTGGACAGCGAAGAGGACATCAAAAACTTCAACCGCACGGTCATCAAGCTGGGCGAGGACCTGCACAAGCCGGTCATTGCCACCGGCGACGTGCACTTTACCGAGCCGGAGGACGCGGCTTACCGCGCTGTGTTGCAGGCGGGCAACGGCTTTAAAGATGCCGACAACCAGCCGCCGCTGTTCTTCCGCACCACGCAGGATATGCTGGCGCAGTTCTACTATCTGCCCAAGGAAAAAGCCTACGAGGTAGTGGTGAAGAACCCCCGCAGGATCGCGGCGATGATCGACAACAATGTTCGTGCCATCCCGCGCGGCACCTACCCGCCCAGCATCGAGGGCGCAGAGCAGCAGCTGCGCGATGCTACGTGGGAACACGCCAAGCGCGATTACGGTGACCCGCTGCCCGAAATTGTGGAAAAGCGGCTGCAGAAGGAGCTGGACTCCATCTGCGGCCATGGCTACGCGGTTCTGTACGTGATTGCAGTCAAACTGGTGGCCTATTCCAACGCGGGCGGCTATCAGGTGGGCAGCCGTGGTTCGGTCGGCTCATCGGCCGTGGCCCACTTCTCCGGCATCTCGGAGGTGAACAGCCTGCCGCCCCACTATCGCTGCCCCAAGTGCAAGCACAGCGAGTTCATCACCGACGGCAGCGTGGACGACGGCTTTGACCTGCCGGATAAAAACTGCCCCAACTGCGGCACCCGGATGCTGGTGGACGGCCACGATATTCCCTTCGAGACCTTCCTGGGCTTCTACGGCGATAAAGAGCCGGATATCGACCTGAACTTTTCCGGCGAATATCAGTCCAATGTGCACCGCTATACCGAGGAGCTGTTCGGCAAAGCCAACGTGTTCAAGGCGGGCACCGTGTCCGGTATTCAGGACAAGACCGCCTACGGCTATGTCAAAAAATATCTGGATGAGCGCGGCCGCACGGTGAACCATGCGGAGGAGAACCGACTGACTCTGGGCTGCACCGGTGTCAAGCGCACCACGGGTCAGCACCCCGGCGGCATGGTCGTTGTGCCGGACACCTACGAGATCTACGATTTCTGTCCCATCCAGCACCCGGCGGATGATGTGGCAGGCGGCCTGCTGACCACCCATTTCGAGTTCAAGTATCTGCACGATACCCTGCTCAAGCTGGACGAACTGGGCCACGATATGCCCACCTTCTACAAGTATTTTGAGGAGTACACCGGAATCCCCATCGACAGCATCCCCATGAACGACCCCAAGGTGTACAGCCTGCTGACCAGCCCCGAAGCGCTGGGCGTGACCCCGGAACAGATCGACAGCCAGACCGGAACCTTCGGCATCCCGGAAATGGGCACCAACTTTGTGCGCGGTATGCTGGTGGAGGCACGGCCCAAGAACTTCTCCGAGCTGATCCAGATCTCGGGCCTGTCCCACGGCACGGATGTGTGGACCGGCAACGCGGACGAGCTGATTCGCAGCGGCACCTGCACCATTGCGGAGGTCATTGGCTGCCGTGACAGCATCATGCTGTACCTGCTGCGCAAGGGTCTGGAACCCAAGATGGCCTTTGATATCATGGAGGCCGTGCGTAAGGGCAAGGTGGCCAAGGGCGGTTTCAAGGATGGCTGGGAGGAAGCCATGCGGGAGCACGAGGTGCCGGACTGGTACATCGAGAGCTGCCGCAAGATCAAGTATATGTTCCCCAAGGCCCATGCCGTGGCCTACCTGATGTCGGCCATTCGTCTGATGTGGTTCAAGATCTACCGTCCGCCGGAGTTCTATGCGGTATACTTTACCGTACGCGGCGACGACATCGACTACGAAGCCGCTGTGGGCGGTGCGGCAGTGGCCCGCGCCCACATGGAAGAAGTCAAGCGCCGCCTGAAGGAAGAGAAGAACGCCAAGGACGAAGATGTGCTGGTCAGCCTGCAGCTCGTCAACGAGATGCTGGTGCGCGGCTACGAGTTTTTGCCCATTGAGCTGGGCAAGAGCCGCGGCTCCAAGTATGTGGTGGAGGACGGCAAGGTACGTCTGCCTTTCTCTTCGCTGAAGGGTCTTGGCGGTGCTGCCGCCGATGCACTGGAAAAGGTGACCATCCACGGCGAAGAATATATCTCGGTGGAAGAGCTGCAGCAGGCTTCCGGTGTCGGCAGCAGCATTCTGGACCGTTTGCGTCAGGTGGGCGCTCTGGGCGACCTGCCGGAGAGCAGTCAGGTAAGCTTCTTCTAAGGATTCTGAAAGCAAAAGTGCCTGCACGGCTTTAGCTGTGCAGGCACTTTTGCTTAAAAAAGCACCTGCGGCAAAAATCGCAGGTGCTTAAAAAATCAGCAGAACGGGGGAGTGTTTACTCCACGCTGATCATATAATAGTAAACGGGCTGGCCTCCGCGGATGTGGCTGACCTCAACGTGGTTCGGGCACTTTGCCTTTACGATCTCGGTCACTTTCTCGGCATCCTCATCGCTCACGTCGCAGCCGGAAATGATGGTGACGAAGCTGGAATCCTTCTTGCACATGCCGCGTGCCAGACGGTAGGTAGCTTTGGTGATATCGTTGGAGGTGGAAACGATCTTGCCGTTCTCCAGAGCCATGATCTCACCCTTCTTGATGCGCTTGCCGTCGTATTCACTGTCGCGGGCAGCATAGGTGATCAGACCGGTGGACACCTTGTCGGCAGCAGCCATCATGTTGATGGTGTTGGTCTCGGCGTTCACAGAGGGATCAAAGTTCAGCATGGCGGTAATGCCCATGGGCACGGTGCGGGTGGGCAGAACGACCACCTGACGGTCGGCCAGCTTCTGGGCCTGCTCAGCAGCCATGATGATGTTCTTGTTGTTGGGCAGCACGAACACGGTCTTTGCGGGCACGCTCTGGATGGCGGCGAGGATATCCTCAGTGGCAGGGTTCATGGTCTGACCACCGGAGACCACTGCGTCTGCAGCCAGATCGGTGAACACGGCCTTCAGGCCTTCACCGGCGGCAACGGCAACAAAGCCATAGTCACGGCTGGGGTCCACAGCAGCGTAGACGAACTCGCTGGACTGAGAAGGGGCCTTCTCAGCAGAAGCCTGCTTTTCCAGGCTCTTGCCCTGCTTCTGGCGGGCCAGGAACTGCTCATGCATGTTTTCAATCTTGAAGTTGGTCAGGTAGCCATACTTGATGGCTTCGCTCAGGATCTTGCCGGGGTCAGCGGTGTGCACATGCAGGTTGATCACATCGTCATCCTCGATGCACACCACGCTGTCGCCGTTGGATTCTGCAAAGGCACGCATCTTTGCGGCGCTTGCACCCTCATACTTGTTGATCAGGAACTGGGTGCAGTAGCCGTTCTTGATGTCCTCCACCTTCATCAGGTCGTCGGTGAACACACCCTTGCCGGCGTTCTCGGTGGAGAGCTTTGCCTTGTTGGGAGCAGCCTCGCCGCCTGCCACGATGCCTTCGCCATGGAACACCTTGCCCATGCCCTCAAAGATGACCATGATGCCCTGACCGCCGGCATCCACAACGCCGGCCTTCTTCAGAACAGGCAGCAGGTTGGGGGTGTCCTCCAGAGCCTTCTGGCCGGCGGTCATCACCACATCCCACAGAGCGGGCACATCCTCGGCACCGCAGGCAGCAGCTTCCTCAGAGGCAATGCGTGCAACCGTGAGGATGGTGCCCTCGGTGGGCTTCATAACGGCCTTATAAGCGCCCTCGACACCCTTCTTCAAAGCCTCGACAATGTCGGCAGCGGTGGCTTCCTTCTTGCCTTCCAGCGCCTTGGAGAAGCCGCGGAACAGCAGGCTGGTGATAACACCGGAGTTGCCGCGTGCGCCGCGCAGCATGGCGGAAGCAGCGGTCTTGGAAGCCTCACCCACGGTGCAGCTGTCGTCCAATGCTTCCAGCTCGCGCACAGAAGCACCCACGGTCATGCCCATGTTGGTGCCAGTGTCGCCATCAGGAACAGGGAAAACGTTCAGCTCGTCCACGCGGGAGCGCTGATTGTTGATGTTGTTGGCGCCAGAGATAATGGCGTCACGCAAAATCTTACCAGAAATCATTCTTTTTTACTCCTTGTACTTGCCGGAAAAGCCCGGCGCATTCGGATGAACCAACAAAAATCAGGCGATCACATCGTCTACCGAAACCACAACGCGGGCAACCTTCAGGCCGGTAGCCTGCTCCACCTCGTCCTTGACGCGGTGAGAGATGCTGCGTGCGGCGGTAGAAATGTTCAGGCCATAGCTCACTGCAATGTGCAGTTCGATCACCAGACGACCATCCTCCTGCGTGACACGGACACCCTTTTCCGGGTAATCAGAACCGTGCACCATGCTTCTGACGGCATCGGTCATATCACGGGGTGCCATTGCGGCAACACCGTAACACTGTTTGGCTGCTTCACCTACCAGAGTAGCAAAATACCCGGACGTAAAGCTGACATCCCCCAGAGGGAAACGGGAAGTGATCATAGTCGCTCTGCTCCTTTATGTTATTTTCATAAAACACATTCAAGGTCTGGGGCGCAGCGGCGGACAGATACACATACTGCGCCGAGAAACACCCACATTATTATACAACTTTGGGGCGCGCTTGTACAGCGCAAAATGCTGGTATATCAACTTTTTGCGCAGGTTTCTGCATTGGCGGCATGGTTCGGGCGGCTTCGCACCGGGAAGGTGATAGCATAACGGACGCTGGTTGTTTTTTATCAAAACCGAAAGTATGACGAAAGAAAGCAAACAATCTGTTAAAAAAATATAAAAGGTGGGTGATAACTCTTTATCTGACTATGAAAAAGTGCTAAAATAAAAACAAGGATAGGGACTGCGGCGCAGGGTCCCGCTTGTGCGGACAAACTGCGTTATTTTTGCGCACGGCGCGTGGAACAATGTTTAGGAGCTGTTGTCATGAATATTCTGTTTTTCCTTTCACCCAAGCAGGATCTGATGTATGTTTACGACGATTTCACCCTTCGGCAGACGCTGGAAAAGTGGGAGAATAACCGCTACGCATCCATTCCGGTGCTCAACCGGCAGGGAAAATATGTGGGCACCCTGACCGAGGGCGACATTCTCTGGGGGCTGAAAAAGTTCCATGGTCTGGATCTGGAAGCGGCTGAGGATATCCCCATTTCGGCCTTCCCGCACAAGCGCGACTACAAGGCTGTCACCGTGACCACCAGCATGGATCAGCTGATCGAAGCGGCCATGAACCAGAACTTTGTGCCGGTTGTGGATGACCGCGGCATCTTCATTGGCATCGTGCGCAGGCAGGCGATCATCCGTTACTGCTATGAGAAGGCCCGCACAGAGCAGCAGGCCCATGAGCAGCACATCCCGGAATATGCCGCTGTGCATTGAACGATATAAATAGGTGGTCAGCCGCCCGGTTCCGCATCTGAAGCCGGGCGGCTTTTTGTCTGCAAAATGCGTTGAAAATCCGATTTATGGTACCTGCTGTGTGCGATAATACAGCCATGGAACAAAAACGTTCTGAAAAGCTGCAAAAAACGAGATACAGGAGGGAACACGGATGAAAGATTTTGAACTGCGTTATGTTGGAAGCCATGTGGAAGTATACACCGGCAGCGGAGTGTTCCTGTTTTCGGCCGATACGGTGCGGGAAGCAATGGAAGAACTGGCAGAGTAAGCGCCCGCAAACAGACAGGGACTTCGGTGCAAATGTAAAATTGATGTAAAATAATTGAAAAGGAAAGAGCACGAATTCATTAAGAGACGGAAAAATGTGTAGAAAAAGTGATTTTCTTGTAAAATAAACCTTGTTGTGACAGGATAAAAAATGATATAATAGATTCAAGCGCGGTCATTGTGCGCCGTTCTGCGCAGCAGAGCGGCAGGCCGCAGCATCTGCCGGATCAAGCAGGCCCGGTGTGCGGGCAGGGCAGATGTACAAGGATCAAAAGGAAGATCATTTTTAGGAGTATCGTTATGGATATCACACACATTACCTCTCTGTTGGGTGGAATTGCGCTGTTTCTGTACGGCATGTCCATTATGGGCGCTGGTCTGGAAAAGCTGGCCGGCGGCAAAATGCAGGGCGTGCTGCAAAAGCTGACCTCCTCAACGCTCAAGGGCGTTATTTTCGGCACCCTCATCACGGGTGTCATCCAGTCCTCGGCCGGCACGGTCGTTATTTGTGTCGGTCTGGTAAACTCCGGCATCATGACCCTTACGCAGTCGGTAGGTGTCATTATGGGTGCAAACATTGGTACCACTGTTACCGGCCAGCTGATCCGCATGGCGGATATCTCCGGTGACAGTCTCTGGCTGACACTGATCCAGCCCAAGACCTTTGCGCCCGTGGTGGCGTTTATCGGCTGCATTTTTTATGTGTTCCTGCGCAGCGCTAAAAAGAAGAACATCGGCCAGATCATGCTGGGCTTCGGCATCCTGTTTACCGGCATGAGCCTGATGGACACCGGTGTGGCTCCTCTGCGTGAGAGCGCCGTGTTCCAGAATCTGTTCGTTACCATGACGAATCCCGTTCTGGGCATTCTGGTGGGCGTGGTGGTCACGGTGATCATCCAGTCTTCCTCGGCATCGGTGGGTATCCTGCAGGCACTGTCCAGCACGGGTCTGGTCACCTTCAGCTCTGCCATCCCCATTATTCTGGGCGCACACATCGGCACGGCCTTTACGCCGCTGCTCACCATTGGCGGCTCCTCTAAGGACGGCAAGCGCGCTGCACTGATCCATCTGTACTTCAACATCATTGGCAGCGTGATCCTGCTGGCGCTGGTGTATGCGGTGCAGTTTACCGTTGGCATCCCCATGTGGAACGATGTGATGAACAAGAGCACCATCGCAAACATCCACACCCTTTCCAGCGTGTGCGCCATGTTGCTGTTCCTGCCCTGCAGCGGCGTGCTTTCCAAGCTGGCCATGCTTACCGTGCCGGACAGTGCCGAGGAAGCACAGGAGCTGAGCATGCCGGTGCTGGATGAACGTCTGTTCAAAAGCCCGGCTGTGGCCCTGCAGCAGGCTAAGAGCGCTGTGATCAAGATGTCCCGCCGTGCTGCCCGCAATGTGAATCTGGCTGCACCGCTGCTGCTGAAGATGGACGAGGATGCCGTCAGCGCCATCCGGGTGCGTGAAAACCTGATCGACCGCATGGAGGTGGCAATCTCCAACTATCTGATCAAGATGACCGATCAGGAGCTGGGCGACGATGAGAGCCACACTGTGACCGAACTGCTGAATTTTGTTACCGAGTTCGAGCGCATCGGCGACTATGCGGTGAACATTATGGAAAAGGCAGAAGAACTGCAGGAAAAGGAAGCGTCCTTCAGTGAAAGCGCCACCAAGGAGCTGCAGCTGCTGGAGAATGCACTGAACCGCATCCTGAACCTGACCAACGATGCCTTTGAAAACAACGATATGCGTCTGGCGGCTCAGGTGGAACCGCTGGAGGAGGTGATCGATGTGATGGCGGAGCGCCTGCGCGACCAGCACATCCTGCGCCTGAAGGACGGTGTGTGCTCCATTGATACGGGTGTCGTGTTCCTGGATGTGCTGAACAATGCAGAGCGCATCTCGGATCACTGCTCCAACGTTGCTGCCCGTCTGATCGGCATGGATGCCGGCGAGGACTACGACTCCCACACCCTCAAGAGCATCATGCACCACAACCCCACCAAGGACTACATGCTGGAATACGAGGAGTGCCGCAAGACCTACCTTGTTCCGCTGGAAGAAATGGAAGCCTGAACCTGAATGAGAAAAGGACCTCCGGAGAAGCATCCGGAGGTCCTTTTTGCATCACAGTGAAATGGAGTGCTCAGGCACTTTTGGGCAAAGAGACAATGACCCAGCGGTGCGGCCCGTGAAAGCCGTCTACCTTGGCGGCTTTGCTGCAGGTGCCGGGGCTGGGCGGGCCGAGGTGGATACCGCGGTCCAGCTGCTTGCCGCAAAGACGGCACTGGTAATGGAGGGTGATCTGTTCTGACATGAGGACGCACTTCCTTTTATGATCGCTGCAGGCGGTTAAGAAACTTTACTTCTATTGTCATTATATAATTTCTATATTGTGATGTCAATAAAAATAATTTGTAAAAGTAGATAAAAATTGAGCATTCTGCACTCAACCGCCCAGATCTTCCAGCAGCAGGTCCAGTTCCCGTTCGCTGTACACGGTCACACCGCGCTTGATGCGCACGGCATCGTTCTCCGGCAGAAGATTGGTGTAGATGCCGGTGACGGTGACAAGCACATCCGGCTGGCCATTGGTGCCGCAGCGGTAAACGGCCACGCGCCCGCCTTTGTCGCACAGGCGGTAGCTCTGGGCAGCAAGCTCCGGCATGGCCTGTGCGGCAAGGTCTGCTGCGGAGGAAGGCGGTGCTTCGCTGCCGGGGTCGGGCACCGGAAGGCTGAGCTTGGGCAGGGCCATCCAGAACAGGCTGAACACAATGGTGAATACGCACAGCCCGTAGAACAGGCAGGTGCACAGTTTGCGCATGGAGAAACACGCTCCTTTCCGGCTGAAGTATGCCCCAAAACAGGGGGGCACAGTCAATTTTCACACGGGAATGCTGTACTTTGTCCGGCAGATTGTGTTATACTACAGATGATTAGACCTATCAGGGCCGAAGATTGGTTCTTGCCCGCGTTCTGTGCACGTGCTATAATATGGTATTGCGTGCAGTTCTGTGCGCTTTGATGGAAAAGTACCAGCGCATGGCGCTGAAAAAGCAGCCTGAATGTTAGGAGGCGATTTCTATCTCCGATATGAGAAAGATCAACCGTGCCGGTGAGGGGCATTCCCCGGCACCGGCGGGGCGGAAGGTAAATGTGAGCAACAGCCGCCGGGAGTCCCAGCCGGGACCCAAACGCGGCCGGGAACCCAAAGAACCAAAGGAACCCCGTGAAAAGGGCAGACATCCCATTCTGCGCTTCATTGGCCGAACCATTGCTACACTGATTTGTCTGGGCATCATGGCAGGCAGTCTGGTGGCAGTGGGTGCTGTATATTACGTGGTGCAGGCTACCGCCAACGACGGCGACCTGCTGGATCTGGACAACATTGAGCTGAGCCAGTCCAGTGTGGTGATGGCCACCGACCCGGACACCGGTGCACAGGTGGAGTATGCCACGCTGCGCTCTTCCAACAGCCACCGCGTGTGGGCGGATCTGGAGCAGATCCCCACGAACCTGCAGTATGCGTTCATCTGCACCGAGGATAAGGACTTTTACAACGAGCCCGGCGTCAACTTCAAGCGCACCATCGGCGCAATGGTCAACGAATACCTGCTGCCCATCTACAGCTCCAAGCAGGGTGCATCCACGCTGGAGCAGCAGCTGATCAAGAACCTGACCGACGACAAGAGCGCCAGCGGCATTGAAGGCGCACTGCGCAAGCTGCGCGAGATCTACCGCGCCCTCTGCCTGAGCCGCAGCTATTCCAAGGAGACCATTCTGGAAGCGTACCTGAACACCATCAGCTTTACCGGCACCATTCAGGGCGTGCAGACTGCGGCCAACGAATACTTTAATAAGGATGTCAGCCAGCTGACCCTGTGGGAGTGTGCGACCATTGCGTCCATCACCAAAAACCCCACCAACTATAACCCCTACACCAACCCCGAAAACCTGATCAACCGCCGTAACTTCCTCATGTACAACATGTGGCAGCAGGGCGTGATCAGCGAAGAGGACTACCGCAACGCAGCGGCCCAGCCGCTGGTACTGGCCGAGGAAGAGGATACCAAGAAGAATTCTTCTGTTACCTCTTACTTTACCGATGCACTGTTCACCGAGCTGGTGCAGGACATCATGGACAAGGAAAACATTTCGGAATCCGAGGCACAGAAGCTGCTGTACACCGGCGGCTTTACCGTTGAGTCGACTGTGAACACCAAGGTGCAGTCCGCCATGGAAAACCTGATGCTCAACACGGACGATGCCTACTTCCCGGCCGGCTGGCATGAGGAAGAGGTGACCTCTATCTCGGATGACGATGTACAGGTGATGAACGAGGACGGTACGCCCAAGACCCGCACCGGCGACGACGGTACCGTTTACTATTACCGCAATGTGCGTACTCAGGCAGCCATGGTCACGCTGGACTATGACGGCAATGTGATCGCCATTGTGGGTGGTCTGGGCGAAAAGAACAAGAGCCTCTCGCTGAACCGTGCCTACAGTGTCACGCGTCAGACGGGTTCTACCATCAAGCCTATCGGTGCATATGCACTGGGTGTAGAGTATGGTCTGGTGAACTGGTCCACCATGCTCAACAACTCGCCCTTGTATCAGAAGCAGGATATGGTGATCCGCGATGAGGATTACTGCCGCAAGAACGGCCTGATGGGCCTTTCCGACAAGCAGCTGCGCGCTTATCCCAACGCATGGCGCAGCTGGCCCCGCAACTATGGCGGCAACTACGGCGACAACAGTGATGTGCCGCTGTGGAACGGTCTGGCCCGCTCGCTGAACACCATTGCGGTGCGTGTGGGTGATCTGGTGGGCGCAAGCAACATCTTCAATTTTGTGTACAACACCCTGCAGCTGAACACGCTGGACCCGGTAAACGATGTGGGTCTGGCGCAGATGGTCATGGGCAGTCAGACCCATGGCGTTACGCCCACGGCGCTGGCAGCTGCGTTCCAGATCTTCTACGATGGCCAGTACACCACCCCGCACCTGTATACCCGCGTGCTGGACCGTGACGGCAATATCTATCTGGAGAACAACTCCACCAGCTATCAGGCCCTGACCCCGGATACCGCTTATGTGATGAACCGCCTGCTGAAGAACGTTCTGTACTCCAGCGTGGGCACCGCCGGCGGCCGCTATCCCAACTCCAACGGCATGGAAGCCTTTGGCAAGACCGGTACCGCCAGCGACGAAAAGGATCTGTGGTTCGTGGGCGGCACGCCGTATTACGTTACCGCCGTGTGGTGGGGCTACGATGCACCCTATGATATGACCAAGACGCTGGGTAAGCAGCAGGCCAAGACCCGTACCTGTGTTATGGCGTGGAAGGCGCTGATGGAACAGGTGCAGGCAGACCTGCCGTATAAGGCATTCCCGACCTCTGCCGGTGTGGTGGAGCGCCGCTACTGCACCCAGAGCGGCCTGCTGGCAGGTGGCTCCTGCCCCAGTACCGCCGTGGGCTACTACCGCGCCGATGATCTGCCTGGTACCTGCAACTACTCCCATGCAGCAGCTCCTGCAGCGGCTGCACCTGCGGAGACTGCGGCACCGGAGCAGGCTGTCATTCCTGCGGATACAGGTAATCAGGATACAGACTGATCTGTAGCCATATGAAGGACAAAAGGCGTACTATCGGCACCGGCGCGGGGTGAATCCGGCAAGGAAATACCGCGCTTGCCGCAGCAAAACTGGATAATCTGACAAAAACGCATCCGACCTCTTGCATTGCAGGGGGCCGGATGCTATTATATTCACTGCAAGAACACTTGTGTTTGTGAGGTGAACAAGTTGGAACGCCGCTTTTATCTGGTAGATGCGCAGGTTCTGCCTGAGGTTTTTCTCAAGGTGGTACGCGCCAAGGAACTTCTGGCCAGCGGGGAGGCACGCAGCATTTCCGCTGCCACCCGCGCAGTCGATCTTTCGCGCAGTGCTTTTTATAAGTATAAGGACTGCATTTTTGACTCCGAGAATGGCCGTGAGGTGATCACCGTCATGGCTACTCTGCGGGACGAGACCGGTGCACTGCAGAGCCTGCTGGCCGGCATCAGCGCCGCAGGTGCAAGCATTGTGACCATCAACCAGTCCACACCGGAAAACGGTGCCGCACTGGTGGCAGTCACCATCCGCACCGATACCATGCAGATGACTCCCGAAGAGCTGACCGAAAAACTTTCGCGTCAGCGTATGGTGGTAGGCGTGCACTGCGGGTACAATCTGTAAGCAGTCTTCAGAAAACGAGGGAGAACAACAATGGCTAAAATTGCAATTCTGGGCTTTGGCACGGTGGGCAGCGGCGTGTACGAGGTACTGTGCCGCAACGCTGCGGGTGTCTCCCGCCGTGCAGGTGAGCCGGTGGAGGTCAAGTACATCCTTGACCCGAAGGATTTTTCAAACCATCCGGATGCACACCTGTTTATAAAGAACTTCGATACCATTCTGGAAGACCCGGAGATCAAGGTGGTGGTGGAGACCATCGGCGGCACCCGCTTTGCGTATCCGTATGTAAAGGCCTGCCTTGAGAGCGGCCGCAGCGTATGCACCTCCAACAAGGAGATGGTGGCCACCTACGGCGCAGAGCTGCTGGGCCTTGCCAAAGAGCACGGCTGTGCCTTCCTGTTCGAGGCTTCTGTGGGCGGCGGTACGCCCATCATCACCCCGATGCACCAGTGTCTGGCGGCAAACGTCATCACCGAGGTGGAGGGCATCGTGAATGGCACCACCAACTTCATGCTCACCAAGATGGTGCGCGAAAATCTGGGCTTTGACGATGCGCTGAAGATCGCGCAAGAGCTGGGCTACGCCGAGACGAAGGACCCCAGCGACGATGTGGACGGCCGTGATGCCTGCCGCAAGATCGCCATTCTGTCCTCGCTGGTGTGCGGCCATCAGATCTACCCCCAGAACATTCCCACCCGCGGCATCCGTGCCATTACCACGGCAGATGTGGAAGCAGCGGAAAAGCTGAGCTGTGTGATCAAGCTGATCGCATGGATGAAGCGCGGCAAGGACGGCAGCGTGGCTGCCGGTGTGGAGCCGTGTCTGGTGCCCAAGGCAAACCAGCTGGCCAGCGTGGACGATGTGTTCAATGCAGTGCTGGTCAAGGGCGATATGCTGGGCGACGTGGTGTTCTACGGCAAGGGCGCAGGCAAGCTGCCCACCGCCAGCGCCGTGGTGGCCGACGTTGTGGATGCCCTGAAGCATGGCTCCAAGGTGCACGACAGCCTGTTCTGGCAGCCTGCTGAGCCGGTGGAGGGAATGCTCACCGACCCGGCTCCTGCTGCATATTATGTGCGTGTAGCGGGCATTGCTCCGGCGGTGGTGGAAGCCATCTACGGCTATGGCAGGGTGGTGGACGAACGCTACGAAGGCTGCGCTTACTTTGTGGAGCGCGCCGACGAAAAGGCACTGGCCGAAGCAGCCCGCAAGGTGGAAGCCGTGGGCGGCAGCGTGAAGCTGGTGCTCAAGCGTCTGCCGGAAGAAAACTGATAACGGAATAAGGAAAGGTGCGGCGGCTATGAAGATCAAGGTTTCTGTCCCGGCCACCAGTGCAAACATCGGCTCCGGCTTTGATGCGCTGGGTCTGGCGGTGACGCTGTATAATACGGTCACCTTTGAAGAGAGCGAAGTGCTGGATATCTCGTCTGCGGACGGTACCCGCATCCCGCGCGGTGAATCGAACCTCGTGTACCGTTCGGCAAAGGGGCTGTTTGAGAAGGTGGGCAAGCAGATCCCGCCCCTCAAGATCACCCAGACGAATCCCATCCCCATGGCGCGCGGCCTTGGTTCTTCCTCGGCCTGCATCATTGCGGGACTGCTGGGTGCCAACCGGATGCTGGGCGATGTGCTCAACACGCAGGAGCTGCTCACGCTGGCTACCTCCATTGAGGGCCACCCGGATAACGTGGCCCCGGCTCTTCTGGGCGGCCTGACCAGCAGCGTGTTTGAGGATGGCAAGGTGTACTCGGTCAAGCGCAATGTGGATGAAACGCTGTGCTTCGCCGCCATCGTGCCGGACTACAAGCTGCTGACGGAAGCCGCTCGTGCGGCCCTGCCCAAAGAGGTCTCCCACAAGGACGCGGTATATAACCTTTCGCGCGCTGCGCTGGTGCCTGCCGCCTTCTGCGAGGGCAGACATGATCTGCTGGCCATTGCCACTGAGGATAAGCTGCACCAGCCCTACCGTATGCCGCTGATGCCCGGATCCAAGGAAGTGTTCGATATGGCACGCCTGTGTGGTGCAAAGGCTGTTTACGTTTCCGGTGCGGGCAGCACCGTGATGGCCGTAGCGGAAAAGGCGGAGGCCGAAAAGTTCTATTCCAAGCTGGAAAAGGGTCTGGAGCTGCTGGAAGGTCTGGACGGATGTGAAGCATTTACATTGCTGCGTTTGGATGCCGATAACACCGGCGCAACGGTGGAATGATAAATGGGTAAGGGAAGTGCAAGGCGCTGCTGACCGCTTCCGCCCGGTGTACCCCTTTTGACAAAGGGACAAAAAGAGGAGAGTGACAAGATATGGCGTTGATCGTACAGAAGTTCGGCGGTTCTTCGGTGAAGGACCGTGACCGTATCTTCAACGTGGCACGCATTGTGGCAAACACCCACAACGCGGGCAATGATGTAGTTGTGGTGGTGTCCGCTCAGGGCGATACCACCGATGACCTGATCGCCAAGGCTGGGGAGATCACCCACAACCCTTCGGCCCGTGAAATGGATATGCTGCTGGCTAGCGGCGAGCAGATCAGCATTTCGCTGCTGGCCATGGCACTGAATGAGCTGGGCTGCCATGCCATCAGCCTGACCGGCTGGCAGGCTGGCTTCCGCACCGACCGCGCCTATACCAAGGCGCGCATCACCCGCTTGGAGACAGAGCGCATCTCTTCTGAGCTGGAGCGCAACCGTGTGGTCGTTGTGGCGGGCTTCCAGGGCCTGAACAAGATGGATGACATCACCACTCTGGGCCGCGGCGGCTCCGACACCAGCGCTGTCGCCATTGCAGCAGCCCTGCACGCAGACCGCTGCCAGATCTTTACCGATGTGGAAGGCGTTTACACGGCTGACCCGCGCAAGGTGCGCAACACCCGCAAGCTGGATGAGATCACCTTTGACGAGATGCTGGAGCTGGCATCTCTGGGTGCACAGGTGCTGAACAACCGCAGCGTGGAGCTGGCCAAAAAGTATAATGTGGAGCTGGAGGTGCTCTCCAGCCTGAATCCCGTGCCCGGTACGGTGGTCAAGGAGGTTACAAAAGACATGGAAGGTATGCTGATCAAGGGTGTCGCAAAGGACACTGATGTTGCTGTTATCACGATTCTGAACGTTCCCGATGAGCCGGGCATGAGCTTCAAGATCTTCGGTCTGCTGGCCCAGAAGAACATCAACGTGGACATCATCCTGCAGTCCACCGGCCGTGACGGCAAGAAGGATATCAGCTTTACCTGCTCTGAGGGCGAAGCCGATCTGGCCATGCGCGTGCTGAAGGAGAGCGCACACTTCAACGATGTGAGCGTGGACACCACCTGCGCCAAGGTTTCCATTGTGGGTGCCGGTATGCAGAGCCACAGCGGCGTTGCTTCCAAGATGTTTGAGGCACTGTCCAACAACAACATCAACATCAAGATGATCTCCACCAGCGAGATCAAGATCTCCTGCATCATCAACCGCGGCGATGCCGACAAGGCTGTTTCTGCGATCCACGATATGCTGTTTGATTAAATAAAAATATAGGAATGCCGCATCGCCTTTTAGGTGGTGCGGCATTTTTGCGTGGAAAACTCCTCCAGTCGCCTGCGGCGACAGCCCCCTCTGAGAGGGGGCCTTTGGCAGAGCGGGAAACTTTTCTGTTTCGCCAGAGCCTCCCTCATTGAGGGAGGTGGATGCGAGCGTGCGAGCAGACGGAAGGAGTTTTTTTCGGTCATACTTATTTTACACTTCCGGCGTTTACACAAAATGCAAAGGGGTGTATAATATACACTGTATCTGTGCGGCGCAGTGCGCTGCAAATTCTGCAAAAGGAGCTGCAACGCACCATGGAACCGACTGATAGAAATGCTGCAAAGCCCCGCCTGACCCGCGCTCAGTGGAAGCGCCGCAAGCGGCTGCGTCTGGCCCGCAACTGGGCCATTCTCATTCTCGTCTGCGCCGCCATTGTGGCGCTTATGACCAAAGGCATCCTCTGGCTGCTGCCAAAGGTGAACGCCATGCTTGCAGGGCCGCAGAGCTTTGATGCGGCCAGCTACGATGGCACCGGCTACAGCTTTGATGCTGACGATGAGCGTTTTGTGCTGGTGAACACCAATCTGCCTTTTGCCGAGGAACCCTCTCCGGCCCTTGCCGATGCCGATGAAGCCAGCGGTATCCAACTGGAAGCCGAAGCAGCTGCAGCCTACCAGAAAATGGCTGCGGCTGCGGCCGAGGACGGTGTTGCACTGGTGCTGACGGCAGGCTATCAAGACGCAGATGTCCGCAGCGCGGCCTATGAGACGCAGAAGCAGCAGTATCTGGAAAAGGGCAAAACCGAGGAAGAAGCCGCCAGCCTTGCGGCAGATATCCAGCCGCCTGCGGAATGCAATGATCACGGCACCGGCTATGCGGCGGATATCCTCAGTACAGACTACCCGACCCGTGATACCGGCTTTGATACGACTCGCGCCTACGAGTGGCTCACCGCCTACGCCGCCGAATACGGCTTTATCCTGCGCTATCCGCAGGACAGGCAGGCCGCTACAGGCGTGGTGTTTGAGCCGTGGCACTGGCGGTATGTGGGCGTTGAAAATGCCCTTGCCATCCGTGCCAGCGGCCTGAGTCTGGAAGAATTTCTTGCCTTGCAGAAGGCATCATAAAAATAAAAGCTCCCTGTGAAAGCAGGGTGGAGGAACAAATTGGAACGTACTCTCATTGCGCCGGGTGTGCATCTTTCCTGTGACCCGGCGGAAAAATTCAACCGCTGCCGCATCAGCGTCCACTTTGCCTTTCCGGCAAAGCGGGAAACGGCCACAGCACATGCGCTGCTGCCGCTGGTGCTGGAGCGCGGCTATGCCGACTGCCCGGATATGACCCGCCTGACCAAAAAGCTGGCCAAGCTCTACGGTGCAGACCTCACAGTGGATGCCCGGCCCATGGGCTGCAGCCACAACCTGTGTGTTAGTGTTACCGGCATCAAGGATCAGTTTGCGCTGGAAGGGGAGACCCTTACAAGGGAATATGCATCCATTGCACTGGGTGCGGCCTTTCACCCGTATTTTGTGGGCGGCACTTTTGATCCGGAAGCCGTGGGCATTGAAAAGCAGATGCTGAAAAAGGCGCTGGAAGATGAGATCAACGATAAGCGCCTTTACTGCCTGCATCAGGCCAACCGGGAATTCTTTGGCGACAGCCCGGCGGGTGTGCGGCAGGAGGGCTATCTGGAAGAGGTGGAAGGCCTGACACCGGAACAGCTTACCGCAGCCTATTACGAGATGCTGCGCACCGCCAACATTGAACTGCTTGTGCTGGGCTGCACGGCAGAGCAGACCGCTGCGGTAAAGGATGCGCTGCTGGCAGAGCTTGCGGCAATTGACCGTGCACCGCTGCCGCTGGCGGAAAACATTGCCATGCCCCGCCGGGAGCCGGTGCACAAAACCGAAACCTATGATATGGTGCAGGCGAAGCTCTGCATGCTGTTCACGCTGGGCGAACCCATGCGCACCGAACAGCTGGCTGCTGTGCGCCTTGCCATGGCGCTGTACGGCGGCAGTGTGACCAGCCGCCTGTTCCTGAATGTGCGCGAGCGTGACCACCTGTGCTACTACTGCTCGTCCTCGTTCCAGAGCTTTACCGGAAGCATGGCTGTGAACAGCGGCGTGGAGCACGCCGACGCAGCCCGGGCAGAGCGGGCCATCTTGAAGGAACTGGCCGACCTGTGCGATGGCCCCATCACCGACGATGAATTTGAGGACTGCCGTCGGGGTCTGCTGAGCGGGATGCAGGGGGTAGAGGATACCTTGGGCGGCATCGAGACATGGTATTACATTGAAGTGCTGCGCGGCGGCGACCCGGCCAAGGTGCAGACACCTGCCGAAGCCCGCGCCGCTCTGCAGGCCGTGACCAAGGACGATGTGCGCGCCATCCTGCGCAAACTGACCCTCTCGGTCAGCTATCTGCTCACAAAGGAGGTGGCCGCTCATGCCGCAGAATAACCAGACCCTGCTGGAAAAGACCGTGGCTGACCAGTGGCAGACCCTGCCCTCCGGACTGACCGTTATCGTGCGGCCCATGCCGGGTTATTCCAGCACCCATGTCATTTTTGCTACCCGCTTTGGCTCCATTGACCGGGATTTCCGGCTGGACGGCAAAGAGGTGCATCTGCCTGCAGGCGTGGCACACTTCCTCGAGCACAAGATGTTTGAAGATCAGGACGGCGATGCCTTTGCAAAGTATGCCAAGACCGGTGCCAATGCCAACGCATTTACCAGCTTTGACCGCACCTGCTACCTGTTCACTGCGACCCAGCAGCTGGACGAAAGCTTGGATGTGCTGCTGGGCATGGTGACGCATCCGTACTTTACCGAGCAGACCATCGCAAAGGAGCAGGGCATCATCGGGCAGGAGATCAAAATGTACGATGACAGCCCGGACTGGCGGCTCATCACCGGCCTGTTCGAGTGCTTGTACCACAGCCACCCCATCCGCAGCGATATCGCGGGCACGGTGGAGAGCATTGCTGAGATCACGCCGGAGATGCTTTACGACAGCTGCAAAGCCTTCTATGCACCGGGCAATATGGTGCTGGCGGCTGCCGGCAACACTACCATGGAGCAGATCCTGGCTGCCTGTGAGCGCCACGGCCTGATGAGACCGCGCAGCACCGAAAGGGTGCAGCGGCTGTGGAAGCCGGAACCCATGACGCTGGCGGCAGCCCATAAGACCCTGAAAATGCCGGTGTCCAAACCCTGCTTCGGCGTGGGCTTCAAGGAGAAGCCGTTGCCCCCGAACGATCTGCGCACTGAAGCGCTGTATGATCTGATCCTGAGCTGCATCACAGGCGGCATGTCGCCGCTGTACCGCCGCCTGTACGACGGGGGCCTTGTGAACCCCGGCTTTGGCGGGGAAGTGCTGCGGGTGGACGGCTGCTGCTGCATCCTGTTCACCGGCGAGAGCGATGCCCCGGATACCGTGAGGAAGCTGCTGCTGGACGAGATCGCCCGCATCCGTGCCGCGGGTGTGGACCGGGAGATCTTTACCCTGTGCAAGAACGAAAAGTACGGCCAGCTGATCGAGAATCTGGAAAATGTGGAGGACTCGGCCAGCCAGATGGCAGATTTTGCCCTATCCGGCCAGACGGTGGCGCAGCAGATCACCATGCTGGCAGGGCTGACTGCCGAGGATGCGGACGCTGCGCTGCAGCACATCCTCAGCACCGACCGCATGGCTGTGATGGATATTCTGCCAGATGGCACTGCGCCGCTGGCCGAGAACGAGGAGGAAGCAGAATGACAAATCTGGTGCAGTTCCCGGGGCTGGGCCTGAGCTTTGAAATCAACCGCGTGGCCCTTTCCATTGGCGGGTTCAATATTTACTGGTATGGCGTGTGCATTGCCTTTGGCATCTGTCTGGCGCTGGTATTTGCGTTCCGCCACAGCATCGAGTTCGGCGTGGACCCGGACAGCATGGTGGATGTGATCCTGATTGGCATCGTGCTGGGTATTGTCAGCGCCCGCGCTTACTATGTGGCCATGGCACCCTTTAAATACGAAAGCATCTGGGAGATGATCGCCATTCGGGATGGCGGCCTTGCCATCTACGGTGGCATCATCGGCGCCTTTCTGTTCGGAGGCCTTGCCTGCAAACGGCGGGGCGTGCCGGTGCTGCCCATGTTCGACCTGACCGCTATGGGCTTTCTGCTGGGACAAGGTTGCGGCCGCTGGGGCAACTTTTTCAATCAGGAGGCCTTTGGCTGCAACACCACCCTGCCGTGGGGCATGTTCAGCGAAACGACCCGCGCTTACCTGATGGGCAGCACAGTCACGGCCCAGAGCGGCGTGACCATTGACCCGAATCTGCCGGTGCATCCCACCTTCCTGTACGAAAGCATTTGGTGCTTCGTGGGCTTTCTCCTGCTGTTCCGTTACATTAAAAGGCGCAAGTTCAACGGTGACATTGCCCTGCGGTATATGATCTGGTACGGCGCGGGCCGCTTCTGGATCGAAGCCCTGCGCACCGACAGTCTGATGCTGGTGCCCTCCATTGGTCTGCGGGCATCCCAGCTGGTGGCAGGTATCGCTGTGGTAGTCGGTGTGGCTGCGGAAATTTACTTTACCCACAAGTTCAAGGACAAGCCCCTGATGGTAAAGCTGGCAATGACGGCGGACAACGAAGCTGCAGTCAACAAGCTGAGCAAAGAAAAAGCTGTTATCGGTCTGATGACGGATGCAGATACTGAACTGCTGGCCTCCAGCCCGCGTAAGCTGTTCGTGGAGCGCACCGAAGCCTACAACGCGGAAGTAAAACGCACCATCGCGGAAAGCGGGAAGGCGAAACAATAAAAAATCTTTCGGAAAGAGGAAAATTCCTCTTGCATTTCCATCGTTTTTTTGCTATACTATTCTAGCCGCGTGGTGTGGGCGCCTGAAATGGCCCAGTGTAGGGGCCTGCCTTTACGACCAGCGAGTACAACGAAAAGGAATGAACAAAATGTACGCAATCATTGTTACCGGCGGTAAGCAGTACCGCGTGGAGCAGGGCGACATCGTCTACATCGAAAAGCTGGACGTTGAGGCCGACTCCGAAGTGAAGTTTGATCAGGTTCTCGCTATTGGCGAGGAGGGTTCTGTGAAGGTTGGCGCTCCCGTTGTTGAGGGTGCTACCGTTACTGCCAAGGTCATCAAGAATGGCAAGGGCAAGAAGCTGAACATCATCACCTATCGCGCAAAGAAGCACAGTGCTCGCCGTATGGGCCATCGTCAGCCCTTCACCAAGGTTGAGATCACTGCGATCAACGGCTAAGGAGGTAAATTACAATGGCACATAAAAAGGGCGTAGGCAGCACCAAGAACGGCCGCGATTCCGCAGCACAGCGTCTGGGCACCAAGCGTGCAGACGGTCAGTTCGTTCTGGCCGGCAACATCCTGGTTCGTCAGCGTGGCACCCACATCATGCCGGGTGAGAACGTTGGCAAGGGCAGCGATGACACCCTGTTTGCTCTGGTGGACGGTACCGTCCGTTTCGAGCGCGTGGGTAAAGACGGCAAGAAGTGCAGCGTCAAGCAGTAACTTCTTTCGGATAACTGCAAAACGTAGAGAGCCGGACCCTCGTGGCCCGGCTCTTTTTGATGAAGAATTCTCTTTTTGACTGTCTGGCAGAAACTCCCCCAGTCGCCTGTGGCGACAGCCCCCTCGGGGAGGGGGCCTTAAAGCCTCCCTCCTTGAGGGAGGTGGCATCGTGCAGCGATGCCGGAAGGAGTTCCCGGCAAGGGAAGGAGAATAAACGAACACATAAAACTAAGGAGGGGCTGTATGGCAGCACAAACCAACTTTATCGACATCGCCACGATATGGCTCCACGCGGGCAAGGGCGGCGACGGTGCGGTGAGCTTTCACCGTGAAAAATTCGTGGCCGCTGGCGGCCCGGACGGCGGCGACGGCGGCCGCGGCGGCGATATCATTTTTGTGGTGGACGATCACCTGACCACCCTGATGGATTTCCGCTATAAGCGCAAGTATGTGGCCCCGGAGGGTGGCAAGGGCGGTGCAAGCCTGTGCCACGGCAAAAACGCGGAGAACCTTGTCATCAAGGTGCCGCTGGGCACCGTCATCAAGGACGCCGAGAGCGGCCTTGTCATTGCGGACCTGTCCGACCACACCCCAGTCACCATTGCAAAGGGTGGCCGCGGCGGCTACGGCAATGCGCATTTTGCCACTCCCACCCGACAGATCCCCAAGTTTGCAAAGCCCGGTATGCCCGGCGAAGACATTCAGGTGACGCTGGAGCTGAAGTTGATCGCCGATGTGGGTCTGATCGGCTTCCCCAATGTGGGTAAGTCCACCCTCATTTCCACCATCAGCGCAGCCAAGCCTAAGATCGCAAACTACCACTTCACCACGCTGGTGCCTACGCTGGGCGTTGTGTCCGTGGCGGAGGGCGCAAGCTTTGTCTGCGCCGACATCCCCGGCCTGATCGAGGGTGCCAGCGAGGGCATCGGTCTGGGCCACGACTTCCTGCGCCATGTGGAGCGCTGCCGCCTGCTGCTGCATGTGGTGGATGTTTCTGGCAGCGAGTGCCGTGAACCCATTGAGGATTTTGAAAAGATCAACGAGGAGCTGGCAAAGTTCAGCCCTGTGCTGGCTGAGCGTCCGCAGATCGTCATTGGCAACAAGTGCGATCTGGCCACCGAGGAGCAGATCGAAGCTTTCCGTAAGTATGTGGAGGGCAAGGGCTTGACCTTTGTGCCCATCTCTGCCGCTACGATGCAGGGCGTGAAGGAACTGCCGGGCCTCGTGTATAACCGCCTGAAGGATATCCCGCCGGTGCCGGTGTTTGCTCCCGAGTACAAGAAGCCCGAACCCAAGGCCAACGACCGTGCGTTTGAGATCAAGCGCATGGAAGCCCATGTGTGGAGCGTGGAAGCCCCGTGGCTGGAATACATTCTGGCCGGCAGCAATGTGGACGACTACGAAAGCTTGCAGTTCTTCCAGCGCCAGCTGGGCGAGAGCGGCATTCTGGACGCTCTGGTGGCAAAGGGCGTGCAGGAGAACGATACCATTCTCATTGGCGATTACCAGTTCGATTATATCTTCTAAAATGGGAAACTGGCTCGCCCTTTCCGTCCGCTCGCTAAACTCGCGTCCACCTCTCCCTTTGGGAAGGCTGCTGAGCGCAGCGAAGCTGAGAGGGCGAGGACGCTTTCCAGAGGAAAATTTTTTATGAACGAACCTGAAAAGATCGACCCGCGGGAGCTTAGCCCCTTGGCGCTGGCCTTTGTGGGCGACAGCGTGCTGGAACTGCTGGTGCGACAGCGTCTGGTGGAGCATCACCGCCTGTCTGCCGGAAAGCTCAACGCAGAAAAGGTCAAATACGTCTCGGCCCGGGCACAGTTCCGGGAGGAACAGCTGCTGGAGCCGCTGTTCACTGAGGACGAACTGGCCGTGTTCAAGCGGGGCCGCAACGCCAGCAAGGCCAGCGTGGCAAAGCACGCTTCCCCGGAGGAATACCGTGCTTCCACCGGCTTCGAGTGCCTGCTGGGCTGGCTGTATCTGAACGGTCAGCTGGGCCGTGTGCACGAGCTGTTTGAAACACTGTGGCAGCAGTTCGCCCCCAACGAGACCTGAGAAGTTGCTTTCATAATCATTGCACACCGCCTGAACGGTCTTTTTGCTGCCATACTGCGTTGCTCTTCCTTGCAATCCATCAGGATTGCTGCGGAAAACCGCCTTGTCTGGCGGCAAAAAGCCGCGCCCATTCGGCGCACCCTGACTATAAAAACAACTTCTGACGCGAAAGCCCGCTGCTTTCCGCACTGGAAAACAGTGCCGGAGGGCAGCGGGCTTTGCGATTTGAGAAAGATCAGAGGTTCGCGCCCATGGTCCATCAGGCGCGAAGGGCAGCGTTAGCGGCTGTTTTTGGCGTTGCTGGAACGGTTGCTCGTGGAGTTCTTGGCGCTCTCATCGTCGGCACCCTTGGTGTACTGGTTGGGGTGCTTGTGCTCGTTGGTGGCGCTGTTGGTGGTCTGGTTGGACGTGCGGTTCGAGGTCTGATTCTTGCAGTTATTGCTGCGGTTTTCGGTTGCCATAGTGAATGATCTCCTTTCGGTTTTCCGTGCGGGGCGGTGTGCCCCTCACAAGACCTAGTTTGGCCGCAGACGGCGGCTTTATACATCCCACAGGAGGAATGCAGAATGCCCATGGAATATTTTGAACAGCGGGAGCGCGCTCTGCTGGGAGACCAGTTCGATGTCCTGTATGCAGCCCCGCAGGAAACGGCGGAGCGCGGCGTAACGGTGTCGGCCCTGCGCAGCTCACCGGAGCAGTTTGCCGCAAAAGCCGATTTCCCACTGGAAGCATCGCCCTTTTGCAAGGCGGCATTCGTGGTGCATCAGCCGGACTTTAAGCCCGGGCGGCATCCGTACCACCATGCGGGCGTGTTTTACTCGCAGGAACCGTCTGCGTCCTCGGCGGCACCGCTGCTGGGCGTGCAGCCCGGGATGCGTGTGCTGGACATGTGCGCCGCGCCCGGCGGCAAAAGCAGCCAGCTGGCGGCGGCGCTGCAGGGCCGGGGTGTGCTGGTGAGCAACGAATACGTTGCAGCTCGTGCGGATATCCTGAAAAGCAATCTGGAACGCATGGGCGTGTCCAATGCGGTGGTGCTCAATGAGTCGCCCGCCCGCATTGCGGACGCTCTGCCGGAGTTTTTTGACCGCGTTCTGGTGGATGCACCCTGTTCCGGCGAGGGAATGTTCCGCAAGGAGCCGGTGGCCCGTCAGCAGCACTGTGAAGCACTGGTAAAGCAGTGTGCTGAGCTGGGTGCAGAAATTCTGGACTGTGCAGCCGCTGTGCTGGCCCCGGGCGGGCAGCTGGTGTATTCCACCTGCACCTTTGCACCCGAGGAGGACGAGGGACAGGTGGCGGCATTCCTGCAGCGCCACCCGGAGTTCACCCTTGCGGATGCGCTTGGCAATGTGGACTACACCTTTGGCAGTGAGGGCGAAGCCAACCGCACCGGCGGCCTGCCGCTGGATGTGAGCAAGGTGCGCCGTATCTGGCCCTGTCAGGGCGGCGAGGGCCACTTTATGGCCCGGCTCGTCAAAGCTGGCACTCCGCGCGTTCTGCCCGCAGAGGGCGAGTACACTGCCGAAGAACAGCTCTGGCTGGCTGCAGCGGAAGCTGCGGGCAAAAAGGCCAAGGGGAAGGGCGGCAAGCCTGCCAAGACCCTGGATGCCCGCAGTGCCCGCCGCGAGAATGCCCGTGCCTGCCGGGAAGCGGTGCAGGGTGAAAAGCGCAGCCGCGAAACACAGGCAGGGGAGACAAGTCCTGCCCAGAGCCTTGCAGCATGGCACGCGTTTGCCGGGCAGTATTTCCCGGCGCTGGTTGACCGCCTGGCTGTGGTGCACGGCGGCGGTGTGCTGCTGCCGGTGCCGTTCCCGCAGACGAACCTGCATGTGCTGCGGGCGGGCGTATTTGTGGGCAGCGTGCAGAAAGGCCGCTTTGTGCCGGAGCACCATCTGTTCACGGCATTTGGCGCACAGTGCGTAAACCGCGAAGAACTCACCCTTGATGACCCGCGCTGCGTGGAGTATCTTTCCGGCCGTGAGGTGGAAGCCCGCATCGCTGCTGACGGCTGGTGCTGCGTGACGGTGGACGGCTGGCCGCTGGGCGGCGGCAAGGTGTCCGGCGGGCGGGTGAAAAACCATTATCCCAAGGCGCTGCGGCTGCTGTGAACGGGCAGAAAAAGCGCATTTTTCCGCGCAGAATGCTGAAAACCGGGCGGATAAGGCTTGAACGCTCTGCCCGGTTGTGCTACAATAATAGAGTTAGATTTTGTGTGCTGCCACAATGCGGGCGACCACAGCCCGTCTGCCCGCAGGCGGAGATTTGAGAATATACAGGAGGCTCTTTCCCATGTCTGGACATAGCAAATGGAACAATATTAAGCGCAAGAAGGAAAAGACCGATGGCGCAAAGGCAAAGGTCTTTACCAAGATCGGCCGCGAGATCAGCGTTGCCGTGCGTACCGGCGGCCCGAACCCTGCTTCCAACAGCAAGCTGGCTGACCTGATCGCCAAGGCAAAGCGCATGAGCGTGCCCAACGATAACATCCAGCGCATCATCAAGAAGGCTGAGGGCGGCGATAAGACCGAGTACGAAGCAATCACCTACGAAGGCTACGGCCCCGGCGGCGTTGCTGTCATGGTGGAGACCCTGACCGACAACCGCAACCGTACCGCTGCCGACCTGCGCCACTACTTCGACAAGAACGGCGGCAATCTGGGTGCTATGGGCTGCGTGGGCTTCCTGTTCAGCCAGAAGGGTGTCATTGACATCTCTCTGGAAGATAAGGATGCCGACGAGGCTATGATGGATGCTCTGGATGCTGGTGCCGAGGACTTCGATGCCAGCGAGGATGCAGCCGAGATCACCACTGATCCCGAGAACTACTCTGCTGTGGTCAAGGCCATGGAGGAGAAGGGCTACGAGATCCTCTCCGACGATCTGGCCATGGTGCCCATGACCACCACCCGCCTGACCGACCCCGACCAGCTGAAGCTGATGGGCAAGCTGCTGGATGCGCTGGAAGACAATGATGATGTCCAGAACGTCTGGCACAGCCTGGAGAACGAAGAGGATCTGCCGGAATAACCTTCCGCAAGGCCCTTTGCTCCTGAAATAAGACGATAAAAAGCCGCTTTTTGTGCTAATTGGCACGAAAGGCGGCTTTTTTGTGCTGTGTTACGGGACTGAAAACGGCTTGGGACCTCCACTGAACAATAAAAATCCCCCGTCGGCAAGGCATACCGGCGGGGGAAAGGGGGAGAGCGTTTTTTAAAAGATTATTGCACGCTTGCAAGGAACCGCACAAAGCCTGCGCGGCCAGCCTCGTCCATTTTATAGACACCGGCATCGGCCAAGACCTGAGCGAACACATGGCCCACCTCGTCCTGCAGGATGAGGTGCACGGTGTCGCTGTTCAGTTCCGGGTGGCGGGCAAGAATATCCTCGGCCCACTCGGCGTGCTTCTGCAGTTCTTCCGGGTACTGGCTCACCGGGGTGCGGGCCACCAGTGCATCGGCCAGCTCAAACAGCTCCTTTTTCAGGCGGCTGGGCAGCACGGCAAGGCCCATGACCTCGATCAGGCCGATGTTTTCCTTTTTGATGTGATGCAGCTTTGCATGGGGATGGAACACGCCCAGCGGATGCTCCGGGGTGGTGATGTTGTTGCGCAGCACCAGATCCAGCTGATACTTGCCGTCCCGCATCCGGGCAATGGGGGTGATGGTGTTATGTGGCTCGCCGTCGGTCTCGGCAAAGATGAAGCATTTTTCATCCGAGTAGCCGCGCCATGCGGTCAGAATTTTATCGGCCAGCTCCACAAGACGGGCATCATCCTCGCTGGTCAGGCGGATGCAGCTCATGGGCCAGTGCACGATACCGGCATCCACATCCTCAAAACCGGGAAAGACCCATTTCTTCTCGACGGGAGCCTTTGCCATAGCGAATTCATAGTGGCCACCCTGGAAATGGTCGTGGCTGAGAATGCTGCCGCCCACGATGGGCAGGTCGGCGTTGCTGCCCACGAAATAGTGGGGGAACAGGCCCACGAAATCCAGCAGCTTGCGGAAGGTAGCGCGCTCGATCTTCATGGGAGTGTGCTGGTTGTTGAACACGATGCAGTGCTCGTTGTAGTAGACATAGGGGCTGTACTGCAGGTTCCAAGCGCTGTCATTGATGGTGAGAGGGATGATGCGGTGATTCTCGCGGGCGGGGTGGTTCATGCGGCCTGCATAGCCTTCGTTCTCGGCGCAGAGCTGGCACTTGGGGTAGGCGCTCTGGGGAGCCAGTTTGGCGGCGGCAATGGCCTTAGGGTCTTTTTCGGGCTTCGAGAGGTTGATGGTGATATCCAGATCGCCGTAGGGGGTCTTGGTGACCCATTTCAGGTCGCGTTTGATGCGGTAGCGGCGGATATAATCGGTGTCCTGACTGAATTTATAGAACCAGTCGGTCGCGGCCTGCGGGCCTTCGCTTTCGTAGCGCTCCTCGAAATTGGCGCGCACGATGCTGGGCCGCGGGGTCAATACGCCCATGAGCTTTGTGTCGAACAGGTCGCGGGCGGTGGAGTTGTCCTCGCACACACCGCGGGCAACGGCATCATCTACCAGCGTTTTGAGGATGCTTTCCAGATCGGTATAGCACACCTCGCCCTCCGGCGCGGTAAAGTCGTCCAGCTGCATGGTCATAAGCAGCTGGTTGCGGATGTAAATTTCATCATCGGGCAGGATGAGCCCGGTGTCCAGCCCGTAATTCACGAGCTGCTGGATGGCGGTAGAGATCACAGCACTGCGCCTCCTTCCGGGCGGATGCTCAGCACATGGCAGCGGCCCTCACCAAGGATGGCTTCCATGTGGGCCTTGAAGTCGGCCAGCATTTCCACCGGCACAAAAGCCTGAGCCGTACCGGCAAAGCCGCCGCCGTGCACGCGCACAGCGCCCTTGCCGTTCAGATAATGCTTGGCAGCTGCAATGGTCACGCCCATCTCCTGATGCTCCTTGTAACCGGCGGGGATCACGTTCTGCAGGTATTCCCAGCTGCTGTGGCCGGACTCGTTGACCAGACGCAGGAAAGTGTCAAAATCGCCCTCGCGCAGGGCAGCTACCTGTTTTGCCACGCGGTCGTTATCGGCATAGATATGGAAGGCGCGCAGCACGGCACGGTCGCCGCACTGCTTGCGGCACTCCGGAAGCTTTGCAAGGAAGGTCTCGAACGGCACATCCCGCAGCACTTCGCCGCCGCACACAGCAGCCACAGCGCGGCACTCGGCGGGCACAGCGGCATATTCGTCGGTCAGGTCGGCATGATCTGCGCAGGAATCCAGAATGCACAGGGCAAGGCCTGCCTTGGAGAAATCCACGGCCACCGGCTCCACATCCGGGTGGGCAGGGTCCGCAAAATCAATGGTAATAATGTTGCCAACGCTGGAAGCCATCTGATCCATCAGGCCGCAGGGCTTGCCAAAGTAGACGTTCTCTGCCCACTGGCCGATCTGCGCGATCTCGATGGGGGAGACTTTATCGGTCATGAAGCAGTCATTCAGGATCACGCCGATCAGCACTTCAAAGGCGGCGGAGGAAGAAACGCCGCTGCCCTTGGGCACGTTGGAGGAAATGTACACATCCAGACCGGCCAGCTTTGCGCCGCGCTGACGGAAGGCTTCGCATTCGCCGCGCAACAGAGAGAGGGTAGTGTTTTCCTCTTCCTTGCGGGCAGCAAGGTCATCAAGGCCGATCACACACAGGTCGTAGCCTTCGCTCTGCACGCGCAGCTGGTTCAGGGTGTTGGGCGCGGCGGCAGCAATCATATCAATATTCACGCTGCCGGCCAGCACGCGGCCATGCTGGTGGTCGGTGTGGTTGCCGCCGATCTCGGTGCGGCCGGGGGCACTGTAAAGGCCAGCTTCAGCATGGGGGCCAAAGGTGGCATCCAGACCATTCAGAACAGCTTCGTAGCGGGCAGCCTGTGCAGGAGTTTCTTCGGGCGCACAGCAGTAAAGTGCTGCCAGCCGGGCAGCGTGAGCGCCGCTGGAAAGCTCCTGCTTCCATGCGGAAACAGATTTCATCATAGGATAATCCTCCTTTTGAGCGGGTTGAAACTGCGGTGCAGGGCCGCATACAGGATGCTCTGCACACTTCTGTCCTTATCATATAAAATCCGGACAGAAAAAACCATGTGTTATTGTTGCATCTGGATGAAAAGTTGCAAAAAGACTGAAATTGGCGCACAGAGTGGAATTTGACGGTTGAAATAAAATTAGATATAAAACGGAAAAACCATTGGCAAAAATGCCTGCAAATCAACGGCTTTGCGTGGGACGGACGAGGCCTGCACAACATGGAGATTTGCGCTTTGAAAAAACAGGGAAAAAGCTCATGGGCCTTTTCCCTGTTTCCGAAAATATTATTTTGTAAACTCGTTTCCGGTCAGGCCGTCCATGTTCAGCATCCCTTCCAGCGCGGCCACATCTGCCGAAACGTCCAGCGCGTCGGACTGGAACAGCTTGTCCAGCTGATTTTCAAAGGCAGTCACCAGCAGGTCCATGCTGCGCTCGATGTTCTTTTTGGCATCGGCGATGTTTTCCCCCTGCACATCCTGCGCAGGAAGGCTGGCGTAAGTGTTCAGCAGCTTGAGGGCGGTGGGCAGATAGTAGTCCATGAATTTCTGCAGCTGAGCCTTTTTGCCGGGGTCCTGCTTTGCCAGCTCAAAGATGCGGGCACTGACCGCTTCCAGACGGCTGATCTTGGTGGTCATCACGGGGTCCGGGATGGCATCGTTGACCTGCCGCAGCTGCTGCAGAATGGCGGTATATTGGTCCGCTGGTGCGGTTTCTGGGGCGGGCGCAGGCTTCGGTTTCCGGGGCGGCTGGGGAGCCGCGCCGCGCACTACCAGAGTATTGGTGCGGTTATCAATGTAAGCATCTGCACCGAAGTAACCGTGGGAAATAGCACTTTCCACCACGGTGCGGCCCTTTGCGGCATCGATGCCCGCGGCAGCAAACAGCTCGTCCAGCGGAATATTGTCGCGGTCGCCTGCGATCTTGTCCAACAGGCGTTCCAGCTTGCGGGTGCGGTCCATGCGCAGGCCGGTCCACAGTGCGCCGGCTCCGCCAATGGTCGTGGCCAATGCAGGGAGCAGATCGTCGAAGTCCGGAAAGTCGAACAGGCAGTCGATCAGTTCCTCCGCACCGGTAAACAGGAAGATAGCACCCAGAATGGTGCAGATCACGGCAATGGTCTTGTGCCAGTTTTGAGCGCTCTTCTGTTCTGCGGTGGGGCGGTCAGTGCCGTAGGCTGGCTCGTTTTCCTGCTGGGGGGCCGTCTGCGCAGATGCGGGGCCGAGGTCGGAACGATAGTCTGCCTGCGCCTGTGCAGCAGCCTTTTCCTCTTTTTCGGCGTTTTTATCGATGCTTTTTAAGATGAACAGCAGCACGCCCAGCGGTGCCGACATGGCAAACACAATAAAGATGGCAATGGTGGGAATGTGGGCAAAATAATGTTTTTTGGGCTGCATGAGCAAAAACCTCTCAATTTATCCTGACTGTCCGGCAAAAGAACAGAAAAAGACCGCGTTCCACTCTATTATAGCGGAGCACGGCCTTTTTGTTAAGGGGTAAATATTGATGTGCGTGGAAGCAGCAGGGGAGTAAGTCTGCTGCTTGCCGGAAAAAGTTACTTCATCAGGCTGCAGACGGCCTCGGCATAGGCGGCGGGATCATCCACCGGCAGGCCTTCGATCAGCTGAGCCTGTGCGTACAGCAGAGCACTGTACTTCTTGAGCTTGTCGGTGTCACCGGCCTCCTGTGCGGCCTTCAGCACGGCGAACACGGGGTGGTTGACATTCAGTTCCAGAACCTTATCGCTCTTTACGCCTTCGCTGCCGGGCTGCTTGGACAGCACTTTTTCCATCTCAATGGACAGCGGGCCGTCAGCACTCAGGCACACAGGGTGATCCTTCAGGCGGGTAGAGACCTTGACCTCTTTCACCTTGCCGTCCAGAGCGTCCTTCATGGCATCGAACAGGTTCTTGTTCTCAGCGGTAGCATCCTCGGCGGCCTTCTTCTCTTCCTCGGTCTCAAGGCCCAGATCACCGCTGTTGACATTCTTGAACTCCACGGTGCCGTCCTTGCCTTCGGCATCCTTGCGGGGATAGGTGCGCAGGATCTGCAGGCAGAACTCATCCACATCCTCGGTCAGCAGCAGGACGTCATAGCCCTTATCCATGACCAGCTCAGCGGCGGGCAGCTTTGCCAGACGGTCGATAGAATCACCGGCAGCAAAGTAGATATACTTCTGCTCAGCGGGCATCTTGTCCACATACTCCTGCAGAGTGATCATCTTCTGCTCCTTGGCAGACCAGAACAGCAGCAGGTCGCGAAGCAGCTCGGCGTGCATGCCGTAGTCGGAGTAAGCACCGAACTTGATCTGACGGCCGAACTCTTTCCAGAATTCCTCGTACTTCTCGCGGTCATTGGCCAGCATGGCGTGCAGCTCGTTCTTGATCTTTTTTTCCAGAGCGTTGTGGATCAGCTTGAGCTGGTTGTCCTTCTGCAGCATCTCGCGGCTGATGTTCAGGCTCAGATCCTGACTGTCCACAATGCCCTTGACGAAGCTGAAGTAATCGGGCAGCAGGTCGGCGCACTTCTCCATAATGAGCACGCCGGATGCGTACAGGGCCAGACCCTTTTCATAATCCTTGGTGTAGAAGTCGTAGGGACGGTGGCTGGGCACGAACAGCAGGGCATTATAATTTGCAGTGCCCTCGGTGCGGCTGACGATGACGCGGGCGGGGTCGGTATAATCGCCAAACTTTTCCTTATAGAAATTCGCGTACTCCTCGTCGGTCACTTCGCTCTTCTGCTTTTTCCAGATGGGCACCATGCTGTTCAGAGTTTCCAGCTCGGTGTAAGTCTCCCATTCGGGCTTATAGTCCTCCGGCTTGGGATCGGGTTCCGGCTTCTGGCGCTCGTGCTGGCGCTCCATCTGGATGGGATAGCGCACATAGTCGCTGTACTTCTTCACGATGGCCACGATGCCGTACTCATCGAGGAAGTTGTCGTAGTGGTCCGTCTCAGTATCCGGCTTGATGTGCAGGATGATCTGGGTGCCTGCGGTGTCCTTCTGGGCGGGGGTCATTTCGTAGCCGTCCACACCGGAGGACTCCCACTGCCATGCTTCATCCGAGCCATAAGCCTTGGAAATGACGGTGACTTTATCGGCTACCATGAAGGAAGAGTAGAAGCCGACACCAAACTGACCGATGATATCGATGTTCTCGTCCTTGTTGTCCTTCTTGAAATCCAGAGAACCGGAGTGAGCAATGGTGCCCAGATTCTGCTCAAGTTCCTCTTTGGTCATGCCGATGCCGTTATCCTCAATGGTCAGGATGCGGTTCTCCTTATCGCGGGTGATGAGGATACGGAAATCGCCCTTGTTCATGCCCACAGAAGGATCGGTCAGGCTCTTATAATAGAGCTTATCGATGGCATCCGATGCGTTGGAGATCAGCTCGCGCAGGAAAATTTCCTTATTGGTGTAGATGGAGTTGATCATCATATCCATCAGCTTTTTGCTTTCAGCCTGAAATTCTTTCTTAGCCATAATGCAAAACCTCTTTTTATCTGTATTCGATACCAAGCACTCGGAAGAGAATATTACTTTTGAATGCTTAGCACTCGTAACTTTCGAGTGCTAATATACACCGACAAAAAGCAAAAATCAAGAGCTTTCATAAAAAGTTTAAAAAATGGTTCGTTTTGTGCTATAATGAACCGCAAAGGATGCTGTAAAAGGAGGAAATATCATGCAGCTGAAACAGCTGGAACTGGCCGGCGGTGGGACGCTGACCGTTTATCTGCGTGATTGCTGTGAGCGGATGCCGAATGTGCTTGACCGGCCATTGGTGCTGGTGGTGCCCGGCGGCGGCTATACCCATGTGAGTGCCCGTGAGGGCGACCCGGTGGCGCTGCAGTTTGCGGCGGCGGGGTACCACACCGCTGTGCTGGACTACGCCATCTGCGAAAAGGCAAAGGACTACATGCCGCTGCGCCAGCTGGCCGAGGCTATCGGTCTTGTGCGGCAGCACGCGGCCCAGTGGCATATCCTGCCGGAAAAAATTGCCGTGTGCGGCTTTTCAGCGGGCGGCCACCTGGCCCTTTCCGGTGCTGTGCTGGACATTCCCGGCGAAGCGGCCCAGCCCCGGCCCAATGCGGTCATTCTGGGCTATCCGGTGGTCACGGCAGGGCAGTATGCCCACTGCGGCAGCTTTGTGCAGCTGGCGGGCAGCACTGACCCGGCGGCACAGCAGGTGTTCGGGCTGGAGGATAAGATCACGCCGCAGATGCCGCCGGTGTTCGTATGGACCACCATGGAGGATGCCGCCGTTCCGGTGGAGAACACCCTGATGCTGGTGAACGCTCTGCACCGGGCGAGTGTGCCCTGCGAGGCGCATCTGTTTGAAAAGGGGGTGCACGGTACCAGCATCAGCACGGCAGAGGTGGACCAGCCCAGCCGCCACCGGCATCACTGGGTGGAACTGGCAGTGGAATGGCTGGGAGACACTTTTGCCTTTTCCGTCTGTTAAGTCTGGATATATTTGAACGAACCTACAAAAAATTCACAATTAAACTGTTGACTTGCATAAGCCTTTGACGTATACTGGTCAGCAGGGACAAACTAAAGGAAGAAGGAAATACCTATGGTTATGGACCCGACCCTGCCGCGCATCTCTGTGCGCGACCTGATGATGCAGGCTTTTCTCACCGGATGGGAGCTTTCGGACAAGACAGTTTCGCAGGACGAATACCTGCAAAGCTCTATTCAGGTGATCGAAATGCTGCAGGTGGAACCGGAAAACCTTTATGCCGAAGAAGGCCTTGGCCTGCCGGACGGCGAAGAGGTGGATCATCTGGACGACTGGCTGCGTGCCGACGGCCAGTGGCTGTACTACGGTGTGGAGGAAGAAAATTTCTTCCTGATCCAGTGGTACCCGGACGAAGCCGCCGCAAAGGCAAAACTGGCCCAGCTGGAAGAACTGGGCGACGGCAAGCAGTATCTGGTAGATTTTTCCCTCAAGCGGGAGAACCCTTCCAGTGCAGAGAACTTCGGTAATTCCAATCCGGTCCAGCTCCGCTCCTGAAAACATCACCTTAAAGCGAAAGGAAATTTTGCAGCATGCAGCTTTCTGAGATCGAGCGCGAACAGCTTTATGCCATCGTAGAAAAATATGATCATCACCCGGATGTGCAGCGGATGCGGGAGTACATCCAGCACGGCTCTGTCACCACCTACCAGCATTGCAAGAATGTGGCGCTGGTGAGCTTCTGGCTCAACCGCCGTCTGCATCTGCACGCTGACGAGACCTCGCTGGCAGTGGGTGCCCTGCTGCATGATTTTTATCTGTACGACTGGCACACCACCGGTACCTTTCACGGCCTGCGCCGCCTGTTTGAGATGCACGGCTTCTCCCATCCGGGTTATGCCTGCGTCAATGCAAAGCGGGTGTTCAGCATTACCACAAAGGAACAGAGCATCATTGCAAGCCACATGTGGCCGCTGACCTTCCGTCATGTGCCCACCTGCCGCGAAGCAGTCATCGTCTGTCTGGCCGATAAGTACTGCGCTGTGGTAGAAAGCATGTTCCAGCGTTCCCGCGCCGGTGCCGTGGTGGACGGCAGCGTGGACATCGACGGCGAAGAGTGGTAAGCCTGTTTTTACCTTTATCATTTTATCAATGGACAAAAAAGAACTCCGCACCTCACAGGGCGCGGAGTTCTTTTGTATCTTACAGCTTTTTATAGCCTTCCGGTTCATTGGCGGCAGCGCGGTATTCCATTAAGAATGTGTCCAGCCAGCGGCCGTGACAGTCGCGGGCAATGCGTTCCCGGCGGCCCACTAAGCGAAAGCCGCATTTTGTGTGCAGGGCGCGGCTGGCAGCGTTGTCCTGCAGCACGGTGGACTGCAGTGTCCAGTAGCCGGCCTTTTCTGCCTGATGGCACAGCTCGGTCAGCAGGTGATAGCCAAGGCCATGGCCCCGGAACTGCTCACCCACGTAAATACTCACCTCGGCAACGCCGCGGTAGCACCAGCGCGGGTCCACCCGGCGCAACGCCGTCCACCCGGCGATCACGCCGTCGGCCAGCAGTACCAGTCGGCATTCTTTTGCGTGGGAAGCATCCCACGCAGAATACGGCGGACAGGTGGTCTGAAAAGTGGCATGTTCTGTAGCAATGCCCTCCAAATAAATTCTGGAAACAGCGCTCCAGTCTTCCGGCTCCATGGGCCGGATCTCGATTTTCCTCATATTTCGATCCCGGCAGAAAGTGCATAGCTTTCCGCGCCCTCAACTCTCAAAAATATCCGGCTCCAGTATAGCAGAATTTGCGGTGCGGTACAAGCGCCGTACTGCACAGAAATTTCTTTGACAAGCGGAAGGTTTGTGATACAATAAATCATAACAAAGAAAAGCGCGGCAGGATACGCCGCTGCAGAACGGAGGATGTCCCAAAATGAAGTGGATCAGAACGGTGGTGTGCGCGCTGGGAATGCTGGCGTGCGTATCGCTTTCGGCATTTGCTGCAGAGTACGGCGAGCCGAACATCACAACAAAGACGACCATGAAAGAGCTGCGGGAGAACCCCAGCATCAAAGGCTCCGGCTACTATACCTACTGCAACGAATGGATCGAGGGCAGCACGCAGTACGATGATACGCCCATTGAGGGCTATGTAAGCTACGCGGCTGCCGAGGATGCCGCCGAAGGCATGAACCTTGTGATCGAAAACTACAACAGGGGCGTACAGATCACATGGCAGGTGTATACCCCGGAAGAAATTGCGGAAAATTCTTCTCTGGGCATGGTGCAGCTGTATTATTTCCCGGCTAAAACAGCCAACGCAAAGTACGCCATCGTGGTGCCCGGCAACGGCGGCAACACCACCGCAGAGCTGAACGAGGGCGCATCCATTGCCAACCAGCTGCACGAGCTGGGCTATGCGGCTTTTGTGCTGCGGTACCGCTCTTTCCTGAATGCATCCGACAATGCGCCACTGTACGATATTGCCAATGCCGTAAAGTACCTGACCGAAAATGCAGATCAGTTTGGCGTTCAGCGCGAAAACTATGCGCTGATGGGCTTTTCTTCCGGCGGACACATCGTGGGCCTGATCGGCTCGGACAACGAAAAGTTCGGCTATAAGGCATTTGGCCTCCCACAGCCTGCAGCGCTGCTGCTGGGTTACCCCATCAACGATTTCTTTGAGGTGAAGCCGCTGTATCAGCTGGCCATTGACCCGCTGGTGCTTGGCTGGCGTTACTACTGGACCGATATTTCGGATGTGGTGAACGAAAACTTTACCCCTACCTATTTCTTCTACGGCAAAAATGATCTTTATATGCAGCGCATGTGCTACTCCCAGCAGGGGCCGCTGCTGGAGCGCAAGCTCCGGGAGAGCGGGGCTGTTTATGAGTGCCATGTGTACGAGAACGCACCCCACGCCATTGGCCCGGGCCGCCACACCGATGCGGACGGCTGGATCCGGCAGGCAACGGCATTCTGGGAAAAACAGTGCAAATAAAGAGATAAACGGGGGATTGCTGTGAGAAAACGATTGCGCACGGTACTGTTTGGTATTGGCCTGATGATCCTGCTGGCACAGCCGGCGTTTGCGGAGGAGCTTGGTCAGGCCAACATCACACCGCGCACCAAAATGGCAGAGATCCGCTCCAACCCCAGCATTGTGGGTGCGGGCATCTACACCTACTCGCTGGATCAGGACCGTGTGCTGGACCGGATGTACTGGGACGCGCAGCCGCTGAGCCGCCTTTCCAATCACTGGACGGCACAGGATGCGGCGGATGGACTGAACTATCTGATCCGCACCTATAACGCAGGGCAGCGGGTGACCTTCCCGCTTTATACGGCGGAGGAGATCGCGCAGGATACCAGCAGGGACGGTGTGGAACTGTATTATCTGCCGGCAGAAGGGGCGCAGGCGAACCAGAAATATGCGCTGGTGATCGGCGGTAATGCGATCGTGGTCAGCGCGGAGATCCGCGAGGGCATTTCCACTGCATGGAACCTGCACGAAATGGGCTACCCGGTGTTCGTGCTGCGCTACCGCATCGGTATGAAGGCTTCCAACAATGCGCCGCTGCAGGATGTGGTCCGCGCGGTGCAGTACATCACAGAATATGCAGGACAGTTTGGCGTGCAGGCGGAGGATTATGCCATTGTAAGCTATTCCTCAGGCGGGCAGATCGCCGGACTGTTCGGCACCGACGCGGTGGGCTACAAAAATTACGGCCTGCCAAAGCCCGGTGCCATGCTGCTGGGCTACCCGGTAAACACCTTTCTGGAGTTCAAACCGGTCTATAATATCCTGCTGGACCCCGGCGTGTGCAAGCAGCGGTATTATAAAATGACATTGTCTGATTACATCACACCGGATTACCCGCCTACCTATCACTGGTACGGCAAAAACGACATGACCCTTATGACCATGTGCTGGTCGGCGCAGGGGCCTGTGCTGGAAAAGGCACTGGCCCGCAACCATGTGACGCATATCTACCATGTGTATGATGATGCTCCCCATGCAGTGGCCGCAGGCAAGGACACCGATGCAGAGGGCTGGCTGAATGAAGCAGTTGCCTTCTGGGAGGAACAGGTCGGCTGAAAAGGAGATGTTGAGTTGAAACACAGGATGTGCACCGCAGCAGCCTGTATCTGTCTGCTGCTGATGATGGCGCTGCCCGCATTTGCAGCAGAGTATGGTGAGCCGGATATCACGCCGCAGACCACCATGGGCGAGATCCGCTCGAACCCCAGCATCCTTGGCGCAGGCGTTTGGACCTATTCCAAGGAGCAGAACCTGCCCGGCACCGAGGACTGGTGCAATGACCAGACGCTGGAAAAATATGTGAGCAGCTATGTGGCACAGGATTGTGCCGATGGTCTGAACCTGCTTATCCGCAATTACAATGCGGGCGTGCAGATCGCCTATAAGCTCTACTCGGAGCAGGAGATCGCCGAGGACAGCTCCCGCAACAATGTGGAGTTCTATTACTACCCGGCCAGCACGCCGGATGCAAAGTATGCGCTGGTGCTCTCCGGCAACATCCTCAACCGCACGGCGGAGTTAAAGGAGTGCATCTCCACAGCTTACCAGCTGCACCAGAAAGGCTATGCGGTGTTCGTGATGCGCTACCGCGCCTACCCGGATAACGACAACAACGGACCCATGGAGGACATTGCACGGGCGGTGAAGTACATCACCGGCCACGCACAGCAGTTCGGTGTGCAGACGGAAAGCTACGCCCTGATCGGCTATTCTTCCGGCGGACATCTGGCGGGCCTGTTTGCATCGGACGCTCTGGGCTATAAAAACTATGGCCTGCCCAAGCCCGGCGCAGTGATCCTGGCGTATCCCATCGTGCAGTTTGCCGAGACCACACCGATCTACCGTGTGGGCATCGACCCCTTTGTGTGCGGCCGGTTCTACTATGAATACAGCCTTGCCGACCTGATCACAGAGGACTATCCGCCGGTGTACTTCTGGTATGGCAGGGATGACCTGACCTTGAACCTGCTGTGCTGGCCGCTGCAGGGGCCGGCCCTCAGCAAGGCACTGGCCGCGCATGGCGTACCTTACAAAGAAGTGGTATATGACCACGCAGCCCATGGCATCAGCCTTGGCCGCGGCACGGCTGCGGATGGATGGCTGGATGAAGCCGCTGCCTTCTGGGAAGAGCAGACAAAATAATATAAAGTACGCAGATCCGGGCTTTGCAGCTGCACAGCCCGGATTTTGCAATAGGAGGCATTATGGAATTTTTAGCGTTTCTTTACACGGTGCTTCTGGTGGCCATCTGCCTGATGATGGCCCTGCTGCTGTACCGCTCGGCAAAGCCTGCCGCAAACCGGGACGATGCAGAACGGAAGGAATGGCTGCGTCAGCAGCTGGAAGCGCAGAACCGCCAGATGGACGCGAAGCTGGCAGAGATGGCACAGCAGAACCTTGCCGCTATGGGCCACATCAGTGAAACACTGCAGGCTTCGGTGCAGAGTATGAGCACCGCCCTTGCCGCAGGGCAGGGCACCCAGCAGCAGACCATGGAGCAGCGCCTGCAGGGGCTGGAAGCCTCCAACGCCCGCAAGCTGGAAGAGATGCGCCGCACCCTTGCCGAGGGCATGACTGCCTTGCAGGCCCAGAACGCCCAGAAGCTGGACGAGATCCGCCATACGGTGGACGAGCAGCTGCAGGATGCCCTGCAAAAGCGGGTGACCGAAAGCTTCAAGGCGGTGAACGACCAGCTGGAACAGGTGTACAAGGGTCTTGGCGAAATGCAGAACCTTGCCGCTGATGTGGGCGGACTGAAACAGGTGCTTTCCGGTGTGAAGACCCGCGGTATTCTGGGCGAGATCCAGCTTGGAGCCATTCTGGAAGAGATCCTTGCCCCGGAACAGTACGACACCAACGTGGCCACCATTCCGGGCAGTACCCAGCGGGTAGAGTACGCCATCCGGATGCCAGGCGCGGACGGCGGCACGGTGTGGCTGCCCATCGACTCCAAGTTCCCCGGCGACACCTATGCCCATTTACAGGATGCGCAGGCATCCGGCGACGCGCAGGCTGTGGAGAACGCCCACCACGCACTGGAACTGGTGCTGCGGGCCGAGGCCAAGGACATCCGGGAAAAATATGTGGAGCCGCCCTATACCACGGCCTTCGGCATCCTGTTCCTGCCCTTCGAGGGTTTGTATGCCGAGGTGGTGAACGCAGGCCTGCTGGAAGTGCTGCAGCGGGACTATCAGGTGAACATTGCAGGCCCCAGCACCATGGCAGCGCTGCTCAACAGCCTGCAGATGGGTTTCAAGACCCTTGCCATCCAGAAGCGTTCCGGTGAGGTATGGCAGCTGCTGGGCGCAGTAAAAACGGAGTTCGACAAGTTTGGGCAGGGACTTTCCAAGATGCAGCAGCGTCTGCGCCAGACCGACGAAGAGCTGGATAATCTCATTGGCGTGCGCAGCCGTGCCATCAGCCGCAAGCTGCGCGCGGTGCAGACCATGGACGAAAGCGCTGCTGCCGCTCTGCTGGAACTGGATGCTGAGCCGGGCAGGCCGGTAGCGGCAAAGCTGCCGGAAAATGGAGAAGAATAATATCTCTTGCGAAATTTATAACAATGTGCTATAATAGGAAATATTCTTAGAAATAATTGCTGCGTTCTGCGGCATATCATAAAAAGGAGACGGAAAGCTATGAGCATGAAGAAGATCAGTGAAGCCATTTTGGGTGTGGGCGTGGATGATACCACCATTGACCTGTTCGAGAGCCAGTATCCGGTGCCCACCGGCGTGAGCTATAATTCCTATGTCATTCTGGACGAAAAGACCGCCGTTCTGGATACGGTGGATGCCCGCGCTACCGAGCCGTGGCTGGAAAACCTGTCCGAAGCTCTGGCAGGCCGTAAGCCGGATTATCTGGTAGTCTCCCACATGGAGCCGGACCACGGTGCCAACATTGCAAAGCTGGCGGCACTCTACCCTGAGATGCAGGTGGTGGGCAACGCCAAGACCTTTTTGTATATGGACCAGTTCTTTGGCGCTGATGCTGTGGCAAAGGAGCGCCGCGTGGTGGTGAAGGACGGCGAGAGCCTGAGCCTTGGCACCCACACCCTGACCTTTGTGTTTGCCCCCATGGTGCACTGGCCGGAGGTCATGGTCAGCTATGAATCCACCGAAAAGGTGCTGTTCTCCGCGGATGGCTTCGGTCGCTTTGGCGCTGTGGCAAAGTTTGACGAAAAGGCCGACTGGGCCAGCGAAGCCCGCCGCTACTACCTGAACATCGTGGGGAAATACGGCCCGCAGGTGCAGGCGCTGCTGAAAAAGGCCGCGGCTCTGGACATCCAGACCATTTGCCCGCTGCACGGCCCGGTGCTGACCGGAGATCTGGGCAAGTACCTGAACTACTACGACATCTGGTCCAGCTACAAGCCTGAGGAGCCGGAAAAGATCCTTGTGGCAAGTGCTTCCATCCACGGCCACACCCGTGCAGCAGCCCACCTCATGGCCGAAAAGCTGCGTGCAAAGGGCGCAAAGGTCGTGGAGGTGGACCTGACCCGCACGGATGTGTCCTATGCCGTCACCGAAGCCTTCCGCTGCGGAAAGATCGTGCTGGCCTGCGCCACCTACGACGGCTTCCTCTTCCCGCCGATGGAAAATCTGCTGACCCACCTCAAGACCAAGAGCTTCCAGAACCGCACGGTGGGTCTGATGGAGAATGGCACATGGGCACCCATGGCCGCAAAGCTCATGCGCGCCGAGCTGGAAAGCATGAAGAACATCGCCGTGTGTGATACTGTGGTCACCATCCGCAGTGCTGCCAATGCTGCTGCCGAAGCGCAGATGGATGCACTGGCTGCAGAAATCGTGGCAAAATAAAGCACTCTGGAAAAAACGCAAGATCCTCTGCCGACTGTCCGGCAGGGGATTTTTTTATTGAACCATGTGGAAGAGTTTGATATACTGAAAAGCAGAAGTTTATGGATGGAGGAATATCATGTCTGTAAAAATAAAAGCAGATATCAGACACTGGCTGCGGGAGTTGGATAAGAAATATTTCTTTGTGATGCTGGGCTTTGCGGTGATGGTCTATTTTCCGCTGATCAGCTTGAAGCTGACGAACACAGTGGATGGTCTGTGGACAACGGCTGAGTACATGGCGGGAGCATGGGAGCTTTCCAATGGGCGATGGTTCTGGCTGGTGACCAGTTTTCTGCGTTTCAGTCTACAGCTAGAACCCATCAATGCGGTGGTGTGCTTGGTGCTGATTTCTCTTGGCGTTACAAAACTTCATATGACCTTTAAAACTGTGCACGAAAGGAGGACATCTTGCCTTGACTGGCTCGCAGGATTATGCTATTTGGCTAATACCGTGATCGGGTGTTACCTCTCGTTTGCACATCAATCGGTCGAGTTTGGTTTGGCATTTTATTTGTCGGTGCTGGCAGCGGTCTGTGTGATCAGAAGCCGCAGCATTGCGGCAGGCGTTGCGCAGGGAGCATTTTTACTTGCGTTGAGTCTTGGACTCTATCAGACAGACCTTGCTTGCTTCTGCATGGTGCTGCTGGCGTGGTTTCTGGTGCTGTTGTTCCGAGGTGAAGAAGGGATAAAGCTCCGGTACTATATCGCAAAATGTCTGGGCAGTGCAGTGTGCGGCGCGGCGCTGTACTGGGGAATATTGCAGATTATTCTGAAGATTTCAGGTGTTGCAATGACGAATTATCAAGGCGGAGCTTCTACCTCGCCGCTGAATATGCTGAAAAGCCTGCCGCAGAGTATTGTAAAATGCTATGCCCAATTCTGGGACTACTTCTTTGGTGATACAGTACGCCATAATGTGCTGCAAAGCTTCGGGGTACTGTATGCGCTGGCGTTCCTTGTCGTGGGTGCAGCGCTTGTACGTCGGTTGGCAGTTGTTCTGCGCAGAAAGGATGCAGAAACGGCGTTTTACGCAGTGGCTGCGGTGCTGGTGATGCCGCTTGCCAGCGTGATCTTTCTGCTGGCAGCATCGCAGGCGACGTTTTATATCCCAATGGCCGGAGGAACTGCGCTGTTCTTTCCGGTATGCTTCTGGCTGTTAGATTCTGCCCGGCCTGCATCTAACACAGAAACCTCAGGCAAAAACAAAGCTGGCAAGGTGGAAAAGGCTGCGCTTCTGCTGGCTGCGGCAGGCATTCTTTATGGCAGTGTCTTTATGTCGGCTATCGATCAGCAGGCGATGTATGAGGGACGCAAGGCAACAAAACAAATCGCGGACCTTGTGGCCGGTGAGCTGGTGGCAGAGGGCTATTATGATTTGCCGGAAAAACTGCCAGTGATGCTGGTAGGCCGCCCCAGTGCAAGCCCGCTGTTCCGGACACACGTCATCTATTGGGATGCGAACGACTACGCACAGGTGGGCCTTTTCGAAAAAGAAAATGCCGCCACAATGCGCTATTCATGGAATGCGGTGTTTCGTGACCTCACACCGATGCAGTTGGAGCTGTGCAGTGATGAGGTATATGACGAACTGATCCGGACAGAAGAAATCAAACGAATGCCGACATTCCCTGAGAAAGGCTCCATGCAGGAAATGGACGGCGTATATGTGATCAAAATTTCAGAGGATTATCTGATTGATGAATAACAAATGAGCCTGAGAACATAAAACAGGACAGATGGAGAAAATAACGATGAAAGAAAAAATCGATGTACAGAAACCAGACGACCTTGGGCTGGATATATCGGATCTAAGATATTTTCTGGTGATGCTGCTGTTTTCGGCGGTAGTGTTTTTCCTGCTGATCAGCCAGCGGCTGACCAATACATTTGACGGATTGTGGAACAATACATGGTTCTTCGGCGGCTATTGGCAGGTAGTCACGGGCCGATGGCTCTGGCCAGTGATCGATGCGCTGCGGTTTGGCATCCAGACAGAACCTTTCAATTCATTGCTGACGCTTTCCATGTCGGCGCTGGCTGTTACCCTGCTTCGGAAGTTTTTTACAGAGAAGGATTCTGTCGTGACCTATCTGGCGGGTATGGCTGTTCTGGCCAGCACGGTCACTGGAATACAGCTGTCATATCGGTTTCAGTCGCCGGTGTTTGGCTGCTCATTTTTGTTTTCTGTTCTGGCGGCAGAGCGTGTGGTTCGTGCCGCAGATTTTAGAAAAGCGGTCGTACAGGGAGCACTGCTTCTGGTCATGAGCCTTGCATGCTATCAGACGAGCCTTGATAACTTTTGTCTGCTCCTGCTGGCATATCTTCTGCTGCTTCTGTTCCGCAATGTGGACAGAGAAAAGATTCATGCCCACATTGGAAGAAGTCTTTGCAGCGCAGCTGCAGGAATGGTTTTGTATTTCCTGCTCACAAAGCTGATCGTATGGGCATGTGGATGGCAGATGGCAAGTTATAATGGAGGAGCGGATGTTTCGGTACTTTCTATACTGAAAAATCTGCCCAATGCCATTGCAGAGACCTACCAACTGTTTGGAGCTTACTTTTTTCAGAATTACTATCGGCATAACATTCTGCAGCCGGTGGGCTTTTTCGTTTTGGTATTTCTGGCGCTGAGCATCGGACTGCTGAACCGCTTCAGAAAAATGCTTCGCCGGAAAAATTGGGAATATATCCTTCTGGGAGTGGCAGCGCTGATCGTTTTGCCCATCATGTGCAATGCCATCATGCTGATCACAAGCGAGGCGGTCTGGCTTTTGCAGATGGGCGAAGGATTGAATCTGTTCGTGCCGGTATGTCTGCTGCTGCTTGAAGGGACGCGCACAAATCAGCCTATGGTAAAAAAGTATGTACGTGCTGCCCGGACAGGGGCTGTAGTACTTGCGGTTTTGGTCGTCTATGGCAATGTCTGCTCTGCCGTGATCGATCAGGAAGCTATGTATGAGGGAAGGAAAACACTCAAGAGCATGTCGGATCACATCGCGGACGACCTGATGAGCAGCGGATATTTTGACGATAACGAGCAGCTGCCGGTACTGTTTGTGGGCAGACCCAGCTCGAATTCCAGTTTTATGAAGAGGGAGTATTACCTCTATGCAAATCCGTATGCACAGATGGGCCGCTTCTGGCTGAACGATTACTCGGCCAGAGCGTCTTGGAAAGCGGTTTTCAGGGATATCACTCCGGCAAAACTCAAGCATTGCTCGGTGGAACAGTACGGGGAACTGTACAGCAGAACAGAGCTGGAACAGATGCCGGTCTATCCGCAGGAAGGATATATCCAGCAGATCGACGGTGTGGTCGTGGTAAAAATTTCAGATGATTACAAAGTTGATAAAGAGTTTGCGCCACTGATCGACCTGGGAGAATTGTTTCAGCTCATAATGGATGACATAAACGATTCATAATGGCTGCGGCTTTGTGAAAAACCTCCACCGAACGCGATTTTTGCGGAAAGTGACTACACGGCCCTTGCAAACCGCCGCAAAATGTGGTAACATAGTTCTTGGTTATAAAACCTGAATACTCCCAAACGCAGCGACGGAGAGAGTAGGCATGGCGTACACGGCAAAGAGAGAAGCTTCACCGGCTGAGAGGGCTTCCGGGTGTATCTGTGCTGAAGTTCGCTCCTGAGCGGTCTGTGCGAAACAGCAGTAGTACAGAACGGCCAAGCCCCGTTACGGCGTTCTGAGAGCCGCCCGGCATCTGTGCACGGGTGGAAACCGGGTGGTACCGCGGAGCTAAGAATCAACAGCTTCGTCCCTTTTGCCTGAGAAATCGGGCAGGGGACGGAGCTTTTTTGTTGCACTCCGCTCATCAACACGAAGAATAAAGGAGAGAACATCCATGCAAGCAATGATCGACGAGCTGGCAAAACAGGCCGCTGAAAGCCTTGGTCAGGTGTCCGGCAAGGAAACGCTGGCCTCCTTCTGGCAGGAGTACCTCAGCAAAAACGGCAAGATCCCTGCCCTGATGAAGAATCTGCGCACCGTTGCGCCGGAAGAGCGCCCCGCTATGGGCAAGATCATCAATGAACTCAAGGCAAAGGTGCAGGCAGATTACGACTCTGCTGCAGAACAGGTGAAGCAGGCAGAGCTTGCTGCCCGCAATGCTGCGGAGACGGTGGATATCACCCTGCCCGCCAAGACCCGCCCCATGGGCGGCCTGCACCCGCTGACCCTGATCACCAACCAGATCATCGACGTGTTCTCCGGCATGGGCTTTTCGGTGGGCACCTTCCCGGAGATCGAGGACGATGACCACAACTTTACCCGCCTGAACGTGCCCAAGGATCACCCGGCACGCGACATGCAGGACACCTTCTACCTGTCGGAGGAGTTCCTGCTGCGCACCCAGACCTCCGGCGGCCAGATCCGCACCATGGACGTTCAGAAGCCGCCTATCAAGATCCTGATGCCCGGCCGTGTGTTCCGCTCCGACTCGGACGCTACCCACAGCCCCATGTTCCACCAGATGGAAGGTCTGGTCGTGGACAAGGGCATCACCCTGGGCGACCTGCAGGGCGCACTGAATACCTTTGTGCAGAAGCTGTTCGGCGCCGACACCCGCACCCGCCTGCGTCCCTCCTACTTCCCGTTCACCGAGCCCAGCGTGGAGGTGGACGTGAGCTGCTTCGAGTGCCACGGCAAGGGCTGCCCGCTGTGCAAGCACACCGGCTGGATCGAGGTGCTGGGCGGCGGTGTCGTCAACCGCAAGGTGCTGGAGAACTGCAATATCGACCCGGACGAGTATTCCGGCTTCGCCTTCGGCATCGGCATCGAGCGTATCGCCATGCTGAAGTATGGCATCAACAACATCGGCCTGATGTTCGAGAACAACCTGCAGTTCCTCAAGCAGTTCCACGAATAAGAGGGGAGAGAAGAGACAATGAAAGTACCTTTCAGCTGGTTAAAAGAATTTGTAGATATCGACGTTACTGCGCAGGAACTGGAGGAAAAGCTCTTCTCCTGTGGCTTTGAGGTCGAAGAGCTGATCCCGCTGGATGCAGGCATCAGCAAGGTGGTCGTCGGCAAGATCGTGGAGATGGAAAAGCAGGAGGGCACCCACCTGACCAAGTGTGTGGTGGACTGCGGCGACTACGGCCACGACATCCGCATCAGCACCGGTGCCGCCAACATGAAGCTGGGCGACTGCGTGCCCGCTGCTCTGGATGGCTCCACCCTGCCCGGCGGCATCAAGATCAAGGCCCGCAAGATGCAGGGCGTGGAGTCCAACGGTATGCTGTGCTCCGGCGAAGAGCTGGGCCTGAACGATGACCTGTTCCCGGGCTCTGAGGTCTACGGCCTGCTCATCCTGCCCGAGGATTCTGTCCCCGGCACCGACATTGCCCCCGTGGTGGGTCTGGATGACTATATCTTTGATATCTCCATCACCGCCAACCGCCCGGACTGCCAGTCTGTTCTGGGCATCGCCCGTGAGGTGGCTGCCGTTTTGGGCAAGCCCCTGCACATGCCTGCCATGGACTACAAGACCGTCTGCGAGCCGGATGCGCCCATCACCGTCAAGGTGGAGGCACCGGACCTGTGCCCCCGCTACATGGCACACTATGTGCGCAACATCCGCATGGGAGAGTCTCCCCGCTGGATGAAGCGCCATCTGGCTCTGTGCGGCCTGCGCTCCATCAGCAATGTGGTGGATATCACCAACCACACCCTGCTGGAAATGGGTCAGCCCATGCACGCCTTTGATCTGAACAAGGTCGCCGGCCGCACCATCGATGTGCGCCGCGCCCATGCGGGCGAAAAGATCGTCACGCTGGATGAGAAGGAGTTCACTCTGAACCCCAACAATCTGGTCATCTGCGATGCCGAAAAGCCGGTGGCACTTGCCGGCATCATGGGCGGCGCAAACTCCGGCATGGATGAGAACACCACCAGCCTGCTGTTTGAGTGTGCCACCTTCGCCCGTGACTGCGTGCGTAAGACCAGCCGCGCTCTGGGCCAGAACAGCGACTCTTCTGCCCGCTACGAGAAGGGCGTGGACCGTCACTCTCCTGAACTGGGCCTTGCCCGTGCCCTGCACCTGATTCAGGAGCTGGACTGCGGCGACATCACCACGCTGGAATATGACCTGACCGACGGCCACCCGCTGGAGCGCAAGCACATCGTGACCACCCCGGCCAAGATCTGCGGCGTGCTGGGCATCACCGTGCCGGATCAGACCATGATCGACATTCTGCGGCGTCTGGAGTTCACGGTGGATGTGCAGGCCGATGGCAGCTGGGACGTGTCCGCACCCCTGTACCGCGAGGACGTGGAGAGCTTCCCGGATCTGGCCGAGGAGGTCATCCGTGAGTACGGCTACGACCACATCGTGCCCACCTTCCTGAACACCGCCTCCGTTACAAACGGCGGTCTGAACTACGACCAGAAGCAGCAGCTCAAGACCAAGCGTCTGCTGGCTGCGCAGGGCTTCTACGAGGCATCCACGCTGGCCTTCTACTCCAACGCAGAACTGGATATGCTGCACATCCCGGCGGATGATGAAGCCCGCAAGGCCATCCGCATTCTGAACCCCATCAGCGAGAATTTGTCCATCATGCGCACCCTGCTGGCTCCCTCCATGCTGAATGTCATTGTGGACAATCTCAAGAAGGGCAACACGGAAGGCCGTCTGTTCGAGATGGCACCGGTGTATCTTGCCAAGGAACTGCCCATCAATGAGCATCCGCACGAGCGCCAGACCCTGTGTATCGGTGCCTTCGGCCCCGAAGAAGATTTCTTCACGGTCAAGGGTGCACTGGAAGCACTGGCAGCCGGCTTTGGCCTGAGCTTTGATTATAAGCGCGAGACAACCCCGTGGCTGCACCCCGGCATCAGCGCCGCTGTTTACTACGGTGACAAGCGTCTGGGCGTGTTCGGCAAGCTGTCCAACGAGATCAACGGCGAGCTGGAAATTGCAAAGGATCAGAAGGACAGCCAGAATATCTATCTGGGTGAGCTGGACTACGAGGCTCTGATGTCCTGCGTGGACGGTGAGCTGCGCTATCAGCCGCTCAGTCCCTACGCTGCCGTCAAGCGTGATCTGGCATTGGTCTGCGACGAAAAGACCACCTGCGGCGAGATCGAAGAGACCATCAAGAAGGCCAGCCCTCTGGTGGGTGAGATCAAGCTGTTCGATATCTACCGCGGCGCAAATCTCGGCGAGGGCAAAAAGAGCATGGCATTCACCCTGTCTCTGTCCGACCCGAAAAAGGAAGTTTCCGCTGAGGAAGTGGAGCGCGTGGTCAAGAAGATCCTCGGCAACCTGAAGTTCAAGCTGGGCATCGAAATCCGCTAACTCTATTAAAGAAGTAATATAAGGCCGTCTGTGCAGGAATGTGCAGGCGGCTTTTTTGCGTAAAAAGAGAACGTTGAATACAAGAAAATGAACGTTTTTCAGCAGCGCAAGAAAAAAGATGAAAAAAGTTGTCAAAAAGTGTTGACAGAGAGCGGGAGGTGTGGTATTATACTTGAGCGCCAAGCGCTGAGGCAAAAGAATGACTTCCAGAGCCCCAGCAGGAAGCCCTTGAAAAGAACCAATAGACGCTGAAAAGTTCCAGTTTGTTCTGAGAAACTTCTTGGATGTCCAAGTTCAGAAAGTTCAAAAGCTTCTAAAAAATAAGGCTTGACAAAAAACCACTTCGGTGGTAAAATAAACAGGTCGTCAGCCGCAAGGCTGAGGCGCTACAGGACCTTGAAAATTGAACAATATCGAAAAACTTGTAAGGAACCTTTATGTGTTTGGAAAAACACTTAAAACAATTCCAAAAGTAATTCACACAGGACGCAAGCGATTGCGTGCTGAGCGAA